>Ga0164295_10001309_pt1 | contig 20596 bp, 16 predicted proteins | sample GEODES006metaG_FD_111798 | JGI IMG/M metagenome (GOLD analysis project Ga0164295, IMG submission 111798) | Oligotrophic lake water microbial communities from Sparkling Lake, Wisconsin, USA - GEODES006 metaG | ecosystem: Environmental > Aquatic > Freshwater > Lake | place: USA: Sparkling Lake... | reverse complement strand
GAGGGAAAAGCCAACTATTCGAATGGGTTATTAGAGAATGCGAAGGCTGGGATAGTATCTGCCCAGGTAAAGCTAGCGGGGTGTTATGCGGAGGGCAGAGGTGTGCGGGTGAATAGGCGGGAAGCGGCAAAGTGGTATCGGGCGGCTGCCGAGAGGGGGAATGTGACGGCGCAGTGTCACTTAGGCAGATGTTATGAAAAGGGATGGGGGGTAAGGAAGAGTGAGTTGGAGGCGGTAGAGTGGTATAGGAAAGCGGCAGCTCATGGGGACCCTTATGGGCAATTTCTTTTAGGGGTGGCGTATGAGTGTGGGGTAGGGGTGGATAGGGATTATAAGCAGGCTGTGGAGCTGTATCGGAAGTCGGCCGAACAGGGGTCTGTGTTTGGGCAGTGCTTTTTAGGCAGTTGTTATGAGGAGGGGCTTGGGGTGGAGAAAAACGAGAAAATAGCCAAGATGTGGTACGCCGAAGCGGAAGAAAACGAGCCAAAGAAAACAGCAGAGATTTTGAAGAGTTTACGAACGGCAAAGTGATAATTATGAATGAAGAATGACGGCAAAGTTTAGAAGGTTCCAAAAAAAGTAAGCTAAGAATCAAGTGGCTACCATTGTAAGCTTAATCAATCTGAAGGGAGGAGTTGGCAAGACAACCACCACCGTTCAACTGGCGGAGGCGCTTGTGTGTCCTGATCTAGGGCACCGAAAAAAAGTTCTCGTTATTGACCTAGATCCACAAACCAATGCGACGGTCGCCTTAATTGACGAAATAACTTGGAAAAAGGTTAACGAGGCAAAGAATACACTCTTTCATCTTTTTGAAGACTGGCTTGAAAATTCAGGGAAATTCAGTCTTGGGGACGCGATATTAAAAAATGTATCCAATCTCCGGCTTCAGGGCCTCGATCTGCTGGCATCAAGTATCGACCTCGTGAAAATCGACGAGAACATATGGCATAGAATATTTTCTCAACCCCATAAAAAAAGCGTCAGAGAGTTTAAAAGTTTTTTTGGGCGATTGGCTGGCACGCTGCGAATTTGGGGCCTGCTAGAAAATGTAGAAGACGAACTTTTGCCAAGAAGGCATCGACCGGTAAATCCTCACGAATTTCCCTCCATTCTCCGGGATCAATTATTACCAATTCTAGGTCAATATGATTTCGTTCTGATCGACTGTCCGCCAAACCTCGGACCGATTACCTGCAACGCTCTCGAAGCCAGTGACTTTTATCTTATTCCCGTTATACCTGATATCTTGTCCACCTACGGAATTCCGCAAATTATAAAAACAGTATTTCAAAAAAAGAAGGAGCGCGGTCTCTCCATACGTTGCTTAGGAGTTCTGATCACCAAGTATCTGAGTAATTCTGGTACTCACCAAGAAATTATCCAAAATCTTCAGAGCAAAATTAATGTTATTTGCGATGAAGTTCGAGGCCACCCCCCCGTGTCGGTTTTTCGATCACGCATTCCCCAAGCCGATCGTCTCTCTGCTGCAATGTTTTATGCGGCCAGCCCGGCAACTTTTAGCGAAAAGTGGGGTTATAGTTCTTCAGGTGGGCAACCATTGCATTATTACGTAAGGCAACTTGCTACTGAATTTCTTGAGAAATGTTCTTCTGCCGGTGAGGCTTAAAAATGAGTAACTCATATGATAAAATCCTCGAGGAGCTAATTACTGAGGCGCATTTAAACGAGGACTTAAGGTCCCGATTACTTGCAGCATGTAAGACCTTGGGAAAGTCGAGAAAAACTCAATCCAAAAAACGAGTAGCAGTCTTTGATATCGTCAATCATCTGGCCCTTTACGGGAAGGAATCTCTCAGTGAAACACTTTGCCGGATGAGCCGTCAGGAATTATCAAAACTGGCGAAAAAGCACCAAGTGTGCGTAAGCTCTGAAATCAAGAAATTGAATCAGTTTGACCTCGTTTCCAAAATTATTGAGACAGCAGAAAAGAAGTTAGGTCAAGGGAGCGCATTCTTGTAATGGCATGAGTGATCAATTCTTTAGTAATCCCATTCTGAACTCCCCGTACGTCCTGCCTACGCGGCACTGGGAGCTGGATGCCCATGGGCATCCCACTCAGCGGATAGTCGAGAGTCGACGGCGAGCAGACTTCATTACGCCGATTCCTAAAGCGAAAAAGCGCCGGGGAGACGAACGGCAAAGAGAAATGGTCTTTGACGAAGGCGCCGGTCTGTCGACGGAAAGGCAGCGGTATGATCCAAACCCCGTAATCAATGACCTCCGGCGCCATTTGGACCAGTGGAGGGCGATCTCTGATCCTGCTGAATGGAGGGTGACACCGGAGACAGCCCGACTTCTCCAACACTGGAGACATCATAAGTTCAGCGGTGTCCGGCCGTTCTTTTGCCAAGTAGAGGCCGTGGAGGCCGTGATCTGGCTGATGGAAGTCGCGCCGAAGATGGGCAAGACGGGTGAAATCTTTCTCGACCATCTAAGCAATGCAAACCGCGAGGCTAACCCCGAGCTCATGCGACTGGCCCTGAAACTGGCAACGGGTGCTGGAAAAACGACTGTCATGGCGATGCTCATTGCCTGGCAGACCCTCAATGCTGTCCGAAGGCCCTTGAGCAAAAACTTCAGCAAGGGATTTTTGATTGTCACTCCGGGGATAACGATTCGTGACCGTCTGCGTGTTCTTCAGCCGAATGATCCCGACAGCTATTACAAGAGCAGGGAGCTCGTTCCAAACGACATGCTCCGGGAGCTTAACAACGCAAGAATCGTCATCACCAACTACCACTCTTTCATGCTTCGGGAGAGGGTTGAGGTATCCAAGGTTGGACGATCCCTGCTACAGGGGCGGGGAGAGGAGATGCAGACCACTGAAACAGAGGGACAGATGATCCAGAGGGTGATGCCTGATCTGATGGGAATGAAGAGCATCCTCGTGCTCAATGACGAAGCCCATCACTGTTACCGATTCAAACCGGCGGATGACGATGACGAGGAGCTCCGTGGAGAGGATCGCAAGGAAGCTGAAAAGAGCCTTGAGACTGCCCGGACATGGATTGGGGGGCTAGAGGCCGTTAATCGCAAACTAGGCCTTCTGCGGGTTATCGATCTTTCTGCGACTCCTTTCTTTCTCAGGGGGTCCGGTTACGCAGAAGGAACCTTGTTCCCATGGACCATGAGTAATTTTTCGCTGATGGATGCCATCGAGTGCGGCATTGTTAAACTTCCCCGCGTCCCTGTAGCAGACAACATTCCAGAGGGGGACATGCCCAAGTTTCGTAATCTCTGGGAACATATTGGCAAACGCATGCCGAAAAAGGGTAGAGGTGATAACGAAAAGCTCGATCCACTTAGCCTTCCGGTCGAGCTTCAGACGGCCCTGCAGGCCTTGTATGGTCATTATGAAAAGACCTTTTCTCTTTGGGATAAAAAGAAAATCGACGTCCCGCCGTGCTTCATCGTGGTGTGCAACAACACATCCACATCAAAACTGGTTTACGACTACATCGCCGGCTTCCATCGCGAAAAGGGAAAGGGAAAAACTGTCTTTGAAAACGGCCGTCTACCCCTTTTCCGGAACTTCAAGGACGACGGCAATAAACTTCCCACACCTAGGACACTCCTAATCGACAGCGAGCAGCTCGAATCAGGAGGTTTTCTCGACAAGGATTTTAAGGAAATGGCGGCTGATGAAATCCAACGCTTCCGCAACGACATTCTTACCCGCACTGGTGACAGACAACGTGCCGAAAAAATCTCCGAGGAGGAACTACTTCGTGAGGTGATGAACACCGTCGGGAAAAAAGGTCGATTGGGCGGCAACATCCGCTGTGTGGTTTCTGTGTCGATGCTTACAGAAGGATGGGATGCCAATACCGTGACTCACGTGCTTGGGGTAAGGGCTTTCAGTACTGAACTTCTGTGCGAGCAGGTGATCGGCCGGGCCCTGCGCAGGCAGTCTTATGACCTCAACGAAGAGGGGCTTTTCAATGTGGAATACGCGGATGTCTTGGGCATTCCCTTTGATTTCACAGCCAAACCGGTGGTCGCTCCTCCCCAGGCACCTCGGGAAACGATACAAGTCTGTGCAGTTCGTCCGGAAAGGGATCAGCTTGAGATACGCTTTCCCCGCATCCTCGGTTACCGGGTGGAACTACCCGAAGAGAAGCTCAAGGCTGAATTCAATGACGATTCTGTATTAGAACTGACTCCGGATCTTGTCGGGCCCTCCATCACAAAGAACCAAGGAATCGTCGGGGAAGGAGTGGATCTAAATCTCGTTCATACCGGCAGCCTGCGTACCCCGGCCCTACTTTACTATCTGACCCAACGGTTGCTTTATACGAAATGGAGGGATCCGAGCGAGGAGGTGAAGCTGCACCTGTTCGGACAACTCAAGAAGATCACCAAGCAGTGGTTGGATAACTGCCTTGTCTGCAGGGGGTCGACTTTTCCCGCCCAACTCATGTACCAGGAACTGGCAGACATGGCATGCCAACGCATCACAGCAGGGATCACCACTGCGTTTGAGGGGGAAAGGCCAATCAAGGCTTTGGTTGATCCTTACAACCCGATGGGATCTACCAATCATGTGAATTTTAACACTTCAAAAACCGATCGCTGGAAAACTGATGAAAGGAAATCCCATGTAAACTGGGTGATTCTTGATAGCGGTTGGGAGGGGGAATTCTGCCGGGTAGCAGAGGCCCATCCGCAGGTCCGTTCCTACGTGAAAAACCACAATCTTGGTTTCGAGGTGCCTTATCGTTACGGTTCGGAAATGCGCAGATATTTTCCTGATTTCATTGTCCGGGTTGAGGATGCTCACGGGGAAGATGACCTTCTCAATCTGGTGGTGGAGATCAAGGGCTACCGCCGGGAGGATGCGAAGGAGAAGAAGGCGACTATGGACAAGTACTGGGTCCCAGGAGTGAATCACCTAAATCGTTTTGGGCGCTGGGCCTTTGCGGAATTCACCGAGGTCTACGAAATCGAATCCGATTTCAAGACAAAGGTGGAAAAGAGGTTTGAAGAAATGATCGACGCAGTGGCTGCCTCCGAGGCAACCGGAAAGGGTTAACATGGCAAAAAAACTTGAATCAAAAACATCGAAACTGGTGGAGGCCCTCGTTCATCGTGGGGACAAACGGAAGAACATTCCCACAGCTGAGCTTCAGTCCGTTGTTCAGGAAGAAACAAAGAAGCCTGTTGAGCTGCGTTACCCCAGAAACCCAGATTTGGATCCCCAATTGGTCTGGAGAGGAAAGGACCAACAAAATGCAGGTGATTTGGTGGTGCATGCGCCCCCTCTTTACATTCAGGAGAAAATTCATCCCAAGGTGTTGATCGATGATCTTCTTGAGGAGACCAAAAGGCACGGCAAAGGGGAGGAAGAGGCAGCGCCGGAGCTGTTTGCCGATTTTAACGGTGCACCAAAGAACGCAGAGAAGACCGAGTTCTATAAACACGATCAAAACTGGACGAACCGGATGATCTTGGGCGACGGGCTTCAGGTCATGGCCAGTCTGGCCGAAAAAGAAGGTTTAAGAGGGCAAGTGCAGTGCATCTATATCGACCCGCCCTACGGCATCAAGTTCAACAGCAACTTCCAGTGGTCCACCACCAGCCGCGACGTGAAGGACGGCAAGGCCGACCACATCACCCGCGAGCCCGAGCAGGTCAAAGCCTTCCGCGACACCTGGCGCGACGGCATCCACAGCTACCTCACCTACCTGCGGGATCGGCTCACCGTCGCCCGCGATCTACTCACCGATTCCGGCTCCATCTTCGTGCAGATCGGCGATGAAAATGTCCACCGCGTCCGGGCGGTGATGGATGAGGTGTTCGGGGAGGACAACTTCTGCTCGGTAATCCTTTTCGCAAAGACGGGTGGCCAAGCCGGTTTTCCGCTTACGTCCCATCACGATTCGATTGTGTGGTTCGCAAAGAACAAGAGTGTGGCCAAATATCGCCAACCCTACGCTCCCAAAGGTAGGGAAGATTTAGGGGATTCTGGATATGACTGGCTCGATGAAAGTCGGGGCTTGCGTCGCCGTGCAAACCGCGAAGAACGGGAAAACGTCGCATCAATACCCGACGAGTATCGTGTCTTCGCTCTGGGGCCTCTTTACTCAGAAGGGGAAACCAAAAAGGGCTCGTTCGAGATTAAGTTACATGGACGGTCCTTCAAGGTGCCGACTGGCCGACATTGGAAGAGTTCTGAGGACGGCATTCGTAGACTGAATCTGGCGGACAGACTTTTTGCACCAGGCTCTGACCCCCGTTACGTTCGCTACGTTGACGACTTTGCCGGAAAACCTCTGACGACCGTTTGGGATGACACGAGCACCGGAGGCTATTCAGAACGCCGAATTTATGTTGTTCAGACCACCGATAAAGTCGTCCAGCGGTGCATTCAAATGACATCCGACCCCGGCGACCTCGTGCTCGACCCGACCTGCGGTTCCGGCACCACCGCCACCGTCGCCGAGCAATGGGGCCGCCGCTGGATCACGATTGACACCTCGCGCGTGGCGCTGGCGCTGGCCCGGGCCCGCATCATGGGGGCGCGTTATCCCTTTTACCTGCTGGCCGATTCCCGCGAGGGCCAGCTCAAGGAAGCCGAAGTCACCCGCACCTCGCCGAGTTCGCAGCCCGTGCAGGGGAACATCCGCCACGGCTTCGTATATGAGCGCGTGCCGCACATCACTCTCAAGTCCATCGCCAACAACGCGGAGATCGATGTGATCTGGGAGCGATGGCAGGAAAAGCTTGAGCCACTACGTAAAGAGCTTAACTCTGCAGCCAAAAAGCGATGGCATGATTGGGAGGTTCCAAGAGAACCAGATGCTGAATGGTCAAAGGATACAAAGAAGCTTCATCAAGAGTGGTGGGAGGCCCGGATCGCCCGCCAAAAGGAGATTGATGCTTCGATCTCCGCAAAGGCCGAGTTCGAGTATCTCTATGACAAACCCTACGAGGACAAGAAGCGCGTTCGGGTCGCTGGCCCCTTTACGGTTGAAAGTGTTTCGCCCCACCGGACATTGGCCAGCGATGAAAATGACAACCCGGTTGATCCTGCCAAAAAACACGAATCTGAGGACCCAGAAGCAAAGGATTTCGTCGAGCATATCCTTGAGAACCTAAAGACGGCCGGAGTACAGCAGTCTGACAAGAAGGATAAGATCGATTTTACCTCCATTACCGCATGGGCGGGTGAGCTTGTCTGTGCGGACGGCCGATACATGGAGGGCAGTAAGGAACGTAGGGCTGCGATCTTTATCGGACCGGAATTCGGGACAGTACAACGTGCGGATCTGGTGGCGGCTGCCCGGGAAGCAGCGGAAGCCGGTTTTGACATGCTGGTCGCCTGCGGATTTAATTTTGAGGCTCACGCCACGGAGTTCGACAAGCTTGGTAAGATTCCCGTTCTCAAGGCACGCATGAATGCGGATCTCCATATGAGCGACGAGCTGAAAAACACTGGCAAAGGCAACCTATTCGTTGTTTTTGGTGAGCCTGATATTGAGATCAAGGAGCTTAAGGACGATATGATACGGGTGAAGATCAAGGGCGTTGATGTCTTTCATCCCAGCACCGGCGAAGTCCGTAGCGACGACACGGAGGGAATTGCCTGTTGGTTTATCGACACCGACTACAATGAAGAGAGCTTCTTTGTCCGGCATGCCTACTTCCTTGGGGCGAATGACCCTTACGGTGCCCTTAAGACAACCCTCAAGGCGGAGGTTGACCCGGAGGCGTGGGAATCACTGCACAGCGACACTTCTAGGCCCCTCGAGAAGCCAAAGAGCCGGAGAATTGCGGTGAAGGTGATCAATCACCTCGGTGACGAGGTGATGAAGGTGTTCAAGGTCTAAGCCAGACGAACCTTTTCAAAAAAAGGTGATTTGGCCAGATCGGCTAAGGTGCCTGAAACCTTTGCGACGAAAGGGCCTTCAAGCAGGATGCCCAGTTCAAGATTCTTGTTTAAACCGGCTTTGGTAAAATTCGCTGAGCCGATGATCATCCGGGTGTCATCCGTGATGACTGTTTTGATGTGCATGATGGATCCTGAAAAGTCTGTTGTTTGACGATATACCTCGGGCTTCCGCAAATCCTCCGGCCAAGCTTTCCGAATGGCGTCGACACTATCTTGGCCGTCATCCTGCTCCCATTTTGAGCATAGAAAACGTGCCTTAAGAAATGGCCTCTCCTTCATCCGCTCAGCTATTAATCTTATAAAGCCGGATTGACCGGTAATGGCAAACCCCGCAACGCAGATGTTCTTTTCCGCAAGGCCTACGATCTCGTGCAGGATCGATTTGGTGAGACGCTGACCCATGGGCAATCCCTCAGGGGTCGTTAATACATGGCGGGCATTAGGATGGTTTTCGTGCATCGAATCCTTCAGGCGCTGCATACCCTCAATAACGAGGTTTAGAACTTTCTCCTGATCGGGGCCGGTCCCCGGCAATGCCCGGAGGATGCGTTTTTTTAAGGTCTGATCGTCGTTCCCGCGTTGAAGCCTCTCAAAGTAGGCGACTAGAGAGGAGTCCAGATTCATCTGGCGGGAAGAAGTTCATGGAAAAACCCTTTGCTGGAATCGGCTGGGGCTCCGACAAGAAGACAACGGTCTAGCATCATATTGAACTCTTCGCATGAGGTTTCTGGCAGAAGCATGCAGGCATGGCACGCTGCCTGATTCAGGTCCTCCTCCAGTTGGGCATCTCCGTGGGCGCATAAAGGATCGTTTGCGCACCATCCGGCTCTTTCCACTGCCTTCTTAAGAATTCGTTCTAGTTCAGGCTTTTTTCCCATCCGTTCCAAGCCACCCAGCGTGCCATCTGAGTCGTTGGTGCCGGTGTAAATCAGTAGCCCAGCCCAACCCTCCTCGGGGTCCGAATAAAGCCGTTCGCGAAGAGATGCGGTCGAGTAGCCACACTCGAACGTCAGTTCCCGGATCAAGGCATGTGCAGTCGCATGCGCAAGTAGGAAACCGGCATCGATGGTCCGGCCGGGGTCGGGGTTGTTTGGATGCCTTTTCTGCCAGCTCTGCCGAAAAGCCATGGATACCTCGTCAACGCGTTTTTCCAGCCACGTACCGCAGCGGGACTTCCATGCTCTGATGGCTTCGCCGTCAAAATCCAGAAATATGCCTTCTCCGAGGATTTCGATTCCGGGCAACCAATCTTTATCCTGCAACGAAAGAGGGGCCTTGTTTTCGATATTGGTATCGTATTGGCCATTGGGTGGGTAGATCCTGGTAAAAGCCGTCATGACGCGTACTTCTCGCAGCCGGACCACTCGGTTGATCCTTTTGAAATACTTTGCCAAGTAACTGCGTGAAATATCTTCGGTGCGGAGCTCGAACTGGGAGCTTTTATCTAGGGGCGAGCTTTTGGCGGAAAGACTCTTGTATTCCTCAGGTCTGATGTCTTTCAGGTCCGCGGTAGGGGGATTGAGGATCTTTCTGATGTGAACAAGGAGATTCTCCGCTGTCAAATTCAGACCTTTTAGTGTGCTTAGAACCAATCCTTTTAGAATAGTCAGGATGTTTTCATCGGAGAGAGGTTCCCGTGTTGTGGAATCTCGGAATAGATCGAGGGAGTCAGCGAGGAGAACCTCGACGGGATTTGTGTAAGGAGGGATTGATAGGGCTGACACAGAAACAGGAAAGTGGACATTGGAGGCTCCGCGCTGGAGTGCCCGTGGCGTCTTATCGCAGTCCTCCCTAGATGCTCCGTTAAGCCAAGGACGTAATCCTGAGCAGCGAAAGCCAAGATTTAACAGTGCGTGCTCAGAGAAAACTCCTTCCATGGAATTCTTGGTTCCGCAATTCATACATTCCAGTATTAAGCCAGCCAAGCCCGCGCGTGTTTTGCTCTGGTCAAGCCGCATGGAAGGAGGCGAGCATTTGCATCCCAGCCAAGCCGCCCATGGAAACTCCTCGATGTGGCCGGCTTCACATGCCACCACAAAACGGACAGGGGCGGCAAAAACGTTTTTTCCCGGCCTAGAACATTGGATGCATAGCCGAAGAGGGTCCCCTATTTCAGGAGGGCTCCAATAGTCAGAGGCTTGAAGGATTCCACAGTACGGACATTGCAGCATGTTGGGAAATCGTTTTGCCCAGAGTCCAGTGGACGGATTGGGGGTTTGGCCGTGTTTTGTCTCCTCGGGTACAGGCGGGAGATAAAAGGAGGTCTTGGCAAGAAGCTTCTCAAGCCGTGGCTCGTGAATGATCTGTTTGCCACCGGCCCGGCCCTCTTCCCAGGCTTCTAGCCCCATGGCGATTCCGGAAAGAGCAGCGCCAAAACTGTCTTGGGATCGGAAATCAATGATGGATCCGATTCCAAAAGTGTGGATGCAGCCGGATCTGCGGATTTTCCCTACAGTCGCCATTTTAGTCTTTCAAGAAAAAATCCACAGAAGGTTCCACATCCCGCATCGAATTGGGGGCGCTCCAAGTGTGTCCGGTCTGGAGGCCTGCAGCTCTTCGTGCAGCCAAATACTCTGCCGATTTCAGTAGGCTTTGGTTGGAGGAATCTTTCCAGTAGTCCCGAACGGCCGTCCATTGGCTCCACTCATCCAAAGCTGCTTTGGCGTCGTTCACCGCTGAGACCGATTCCTCGAAATCGATGTCCTCCGCTCTCTTCCTGAAAACCTCGATTAGTTTGTCGACCTCCGGTGAGTGTCTACGTGTTGTCGCGAACATGGGGTTGGCATCCATGCCGGCAAGAAGGTTCCGCACGGTGGCAACCCAAACCGGTTTTAGTGCTTTATCCCGGGCGCGTGGTGCAAAGGGTGTTACACTGGTGGGTTCCACTCCCCGGTACAAACAGGCATGGAATGAAAAAAAAGATTCATAAACGGATCGATCCCTTGGTTTGGCGTTATTGTAAATCGTTAAAACCAAGCCGGGCACATCGCTACGGCCCACGCGACTGCTCGCTTGGATATATTCAGCAGTGGCCTTGGGTTGCCCGTTGATCACCATTAGGGATAGCCGTTGGATATCCACCCCGACACTGATCATATTGGTGCAAAGAAGGATATCTACCGAACCTTTGCCTGCGGGTTTTTTCAGCGCGGCAAGCAGCTTCGGAATTTCATGCTGCTGAAGGCGGCTGGTCATTTCCTGAATATCCAAGGAGGACCTAATCTTTTCGCCGGGCCGATCATTGCTAAAGATCGACATGGCCTTGGGTACGTCGTCCACCATCATTACCTGTGCCCCGCCCAATTCCCGCATAGCGTTAAAGTACGCTACCAGCGTGTAGTAGTGGTCTTTTTCGCCAGGGGAGAGCTCTTGGTTGGCTTGCAAAAGTGAGGCGGTGGCGGATTGGAGGGTAAACTTGGCCGACCGTCCTACGGTGGATAATCCCACATAAAGCCTTCCATCCTTCTTATCTAATGGGATGGCCACGGAGAAACCCGAGTTTTCAGCGTCAATACCGGGAGCCGGGAACTGGAATACCTTGCGATGAAAAAGTCCATTACACTGTTCTTCTGCGTTCCGGATCGTTGCGGTGCTGCCGATAACCTTTGGACGGATATCCTCTTTGCTGCAAAAAAGATCGATGGCAAATTCGTAAAGACCGGCCGTGGTCCCAAGGGGGCCGCTGATCAAATGAAGCTCGTCCTGAATGATGAGGTCTGGAGATTGATGGGGTAGCCCGAGACCAAAAAGGTTTCGAATATTCGGGGTTCTCGGGATTTGGGCGAACTTGTCGATGGTGGCAATGACGAGCGAAGGCTTTTCCCGGTATATATCCTCGTCAACCGTCCAGACAGGAATTCGCCCTTTTAAGGCACAGCCTTGTTCAAGGCATCTGATTGAAAAAGCATTGTGCTCTTTGGTTGGCACCAAGGGTTCGCCGCAAGCCGGGCATTCTCTAAGAACCATGGCAGCCGCTTCGTTTCTCTGTGCATCGATTACCGAATTCGGAGTCGAATCCTTCCCGATCCAAAGGCCTACGGAAAAGTTCTTTTTCAATGCAGGAAAATCATTTATGCGGATCAGCTCGCATGCACAAATCATGCGGGCGGCTCTTTCAAACTGTTGAGTTGTAAGGACGCGCAGGGTGTAGCGCATGATGACGGCGACCCCTGACCCAATCTCTTCGCCATAGTGAAGTCGCCGGAAAAACAGCAGAAAGGCAATCAGAGCCAGATAGGCCTCCGTTTTGCCTCCGCCGGTTGGAAACCAAAGGAGATCAAGTAGAGATCGTTCCGGAGAATCCTTCTTTACCAATCCCGGGATGACGATTAGTTGGAAAGCGAGCTGAAAGGGGCGCCATTCCATTTTCCGCGGCATCTTCGCGGCTTCTTCGCCGCCCCATGTAGATTGCAAAAGCATAGCCCGTTGTGCCGCTTGGAACGATGTGCGGGAGTTGGAGTCTGAGGCAAGCAGCGTCACGCCTTGTCGCATTCTCCTTAATGTCTCCTGCCACTGTGATTTGTGACGGTTTGCCGTTGAAACAAGTTCAGCAGGTAGTCCTGTGATTTCTGGCTCAGTCTTATGAATCCACGATTCGTAGCAGTCACAAAATGCGCTCAGCAGATTATTCAGTTCTTTCTCATCACAGGTTCCAAGCTGTGAAACATCAAGCCCCCCATCCTTTCTTGCTTTATCAAAAACCGCGTCACCGGAGGGAGAGATGGAAGGTGTTATCTTTCGGGGAAGCCATTCGGTTCGAACTGAGACTTGAGAGGGGGTGTCGGCATCCCATGCAGCCGAACAAGTCTGGCCTGAGGCATACTCAGGATTATTCCGATAAATCAGGGCTGCTGTTTGGTCGTCATCGGATTCCCCGGCACTAATGGATTTGCGGGGAACAATCCTTGTGTTGACTCCCCCAGTGACACAGAAGGATGCTTGGAAAAGAGCATTCTCCGTGTTTTCAGTGTCATCACGGACTTTCAACTTTGACTGATTTCGTAGAACCAGATTTATAGCCAAGGTACCCTGTGGGGTTTTCAGCTTGCGCATATAGAATTCAAGTCCGTCTAAGTCGGTATTGCCTAGTTGAGCGTGAGTCAGAGGAATGGTTTGCTCGATGGGGGACTGTATAATCAAAGGGATCTTGATGTTCAGCGAGAGTGGAGATCTTGCCCATCCCTGCTGGGGGTCTTTCCGGTATCGAGCACCCGTTGTCTGTACCAATAGTTCACCAGGCTTTGCTTGGTCAGAAACCAAGGTTTCAAATGACAGGCCCATCGAAGTGGGTCTTCCGGCTCCGCCTGAATGGTGCTGATTGGATTGTTCGGATGATGGTTCCATTTTGTCCATTGATACGGCAGTTCCATTGTCGTCATCTTCCGGTGAGATGCGGGCGCCTCTCGGAAAAAGAATACCGGTCAGGTAACGATCAGAAGGATTTGATTCGATCACTTCAGCTGGATCTAGTGGGCCCACCAGATCCTGTTCGAGGCGTTTTAAAAGAATGTCGCGAGAGTTCATTCTTTTACCCCGACTTTGAGCCGGGGGTAGCCTGAGAGAAGTGGGGCAAGATAGAAACCGCTCTTAGAGAAAGGTTTGCTAAGGAGGCCTAATTCAGCTGAGTCCATGGGCACAGAAACTGTTCTAAGTCCAAAAAAGTAGCATGGCTCGATAGTTTCAGGGGGAAGGGCATCGTGTTTGATATTTTGGCCAACTTTCCTTACTACAGCACGAAGTTCCTCCGAAAAAAAAGACGTTGTCCGCATCAATATCTTCCCGTTCAGGGTCGCATGGTAAATGTCATTGTCATTATCTTTGGCCTTTTTCAAGGAAACCTTAAGCAGATTTCGTGTCGATTTAATTTCTCCAGCCATTTCAACTAATGCCATTTGTAGTTCCTCTGCTGATTCAGTACCGAGTCTTTCTCTGCTAACGATATCTTGGGTTTGGAAATCGTTGAATAATCCGATTTGCATACGAAAACAAGAGGTACTCCGATGTCGGCCACGAAATCGGCCAGCGCTCATTGTCTTTCGGCCGCTTCTGAGAGACATTAAACGTCGAGGGACTTCCATGAAGTTAAAACTCGTATTCCCAACATGAAAACGTTCCCTAGGTCTCGTCGCTCCGACATATAAAACTCTGCATTCTTCGGCGATCTGCTCTTCGGGGGTTCCACTGCGCTCTTCATGGTAGGGATCATCGTGATCGGGAAGGAAAAGATGTACCCCGGAAGATTCACGTCCTTTGGCTGAATGTATGGTGCTAAAAATCGGTCCATCGATACCGAAATCCGGCACAGTCAATTCAAGTGGAGGTTTGGGTCGGGACGCCAAAGTGCGGATTTTAACAAGATCCACATGACCATCACGGCCCGGAGCAAGTGCTTCAAGCAAGGTCCAACCAGTTGTCTCGTTGTGGCCGCAACTCAAAAAGACATATTTATCTTCAAGCCTTTCAATTCTCTCAGCCCATAAAATATCAAAATCCGATTTAGAAATAAGGGCATCTTTAGTGATATCACGGTCATGAAAAAGGCAAGCAAGCCATGGGAAAACCACTGGCGGATATTCCGAAAACCTCAACCGGCAGACCCGTTCAGTTTTGTGAGCAGAAAGAAGACTCTGATATTTGAATCGAAATAGCACCATGTCATTGGGGTGTACCATATTTCCAAAAAGGGTTGATTGACCTGCCAAGTCCTGTTCGGCAACAGGTGGCTTTCCCTCCTCGATAGCTTTTTTTAAGGACGCATAGGTGGCTTTGTCGGCTTTTCCGTTCTCCGGAACTAGAGGACGAATCTTTTCAAAATGAGACTTAAGACTGTCGGTGCCCACGCGGTATATGACTGTGAGCCTTTTCTTTTCGAAAGATATGTCGGAACTTAAAAGTGAAGACCATAATCGGGTAGGTGGGGGCACAACGTCGTTATCTTTGAGCTCATCATCTTCGATCGTGAATCCGTAAATAGATTGAAGTGGGTCCCCGGCAACGGTCATTCCGCAATCGTGTCCAAGCAATCTGATTAGTGCGCAAATAAAATCAGCTCTCACACCAAGAACATCTTGTGCCTCATCAATGATGACATGTCTCAATTTCGAAAAAAACTGTGAGACATGAGGATTGCCAATCCGGATTGCATTAAGAGCTGTATGAACATTTCCGTCAAAAGATTCGAAAAGAGATTGTGCGTCATGCCCAAGATCCTTGCCGATTCTGAACATGAGTGAATCCATCGTCATGGCATTCAAAAAAGCGACATCCTTGTCTTTGCAGCGACTGGAGATGCGGGATTTCATTTCCGTCACTGCTGATCTTGTGAAGCTCATCAAAAGAATGGAGCTCGCTGGAATGCTCATTTCGGATATGAGGTGTGCAACTCTTCCTACTAGAACCTCTGTTTTTCCTGTCCCCGGGCCTGCTTCTACTAGGAGCCGGGCACTCGCAGGGCTTTTAATAATACCCAGTTGTTCCTCGCTAAACTTAATGGGTCTAGGCGTTGTGACAAACTCCATTGCCTTTGGTTCCGGAGCGGGGTTACTTAAGAAATATTCGACCTTTCTTAATAATTCCTTGCTCCACGACTTATCCCTGAATCTTAACTCATGCGCAATCGCACTTAAAAGACCAAGGTCTTTGGATTGAAACCCTGCTTCAGCTAGGGTGTTTAGCTCGGCAAACTTCTTGTTCATGAATGGGCGATCTGATGACGATTTCATGCAGCGGAAAGGACTTATAATCCTGAAAAAGCATTAAATTAACAGCATTTAAACTAGATAGCCGCCCTTTGGTTCGACGAGTTAGGGATGGGTGGGCATGATCTTTTCATGGCTGCGGTTCCCGTAATCGATTTGTTTGCTGGTCCGGGGGGGCTTGGAGAAGGGTTTGAGAGCTTTTGTGATCCCAAGGACCACTTTTTTAAAATCTGCCTATCCATCGAAAAGGATCCGTGTGCATGCAAAACACTTAGGCTGAGAGCCTTTTATAGGAATCTAGCCCGTGTGTCATTGCCAGATCTCTACGATTACTACCGACGCCCGGAAGAGGAAATATTCAAGGAAATAGTCAAAAAATATCAGCACGAATGGGAGGCCGCTGAAAAAACGGCCCGTCAGCATGAATTGTCCGTTGAAAACCGTAAGGGAACACGCAACTTGATTTGCGAGCGACTCAACAATGCGCAAAAGTGGGTTCTTGTGGGAGGACCCCCGTGCCAAGCTTACTCTTTGGTCGGAAGAGCACGCCGTACAAACGAGACCCGAAAGAAATTCGAAAGCGATCATCGGCATACTCTTTATGAGGAGTATCTCGATATTCTTGAGCACTTCCAACCACCCGTATTTGTCATGGAGAATGTAAAAGGGATTCTTTCCGCGACCCACAAAGGTTCTGGCATCTTTCATCGAATTTGCGAAGATCTGTCCAAAGCAGGTTACGAACTGCATTCTCTAACCGGGCAGCCTTCAAGAGACCTAGCCGGAAGTTGGATTAGCGATGCCTTTGTGGTGCGTGCAGAGCAGCACGGTGTCCCTCAAACAAGGCACCGTGTATTTATCCTTGGAGTTCGCAAAGATCTTGGGATTTCACCCAAGGCTCTGTCGACTAATGAGCCAGCGATGGACCTTGCGAAGGCTTTGGCAGGAATTCCCTCATTAAGAAGCCGCCTTTCAACAAATGACTCGGTTTCCAAATGGGAAAAAGCACGTGAACACGGCGTGAAACTTGCGGGGGGAAGTTGTGACCTTGAAACGCCGCAAAACAGCGGTTCAGAATTTGTGGAAGCAAAAAGGGCTGCATTGGCATTTCTTGGTGACAAGAAACTTGAGGGAATTCCGAACCATCAATCTAGGTCGCACATTGAGGAGGATATTGAACGTTACGCTTTTGCGGCATCCTTTGCGAAGATTCATGGAAGGAGTCCGAAAGTCGGTGACTTTCCGGACAAGCTGAAGCCCGAGCATAAAAACATCGATGACGAAGAAGTGCCCTTTTCGGATCGGTTCAAGGTTCAATTGGAAAAACGTCCCTCGAGCACCATTACTTCCCACATTTCCAAAGATGGCCACTACTACATCCATCCAGATCCCGCGCAGGCTAGGAGTTTGACTGTTCGTGAGGCAGCCCGGTTACAAACCTTCCCGGATAACTACAGATTTGAGGGGCCGCGAACCGAACAATACAAGCAAGTAGGGAATGCAGTTCCACCTTTGCTTGCCCGAAAAATCGCCGGCATTGTTGCGGACTTGCTCAAACGGGTCTGACATCTGGTCAAAATCTAATCGGGCTGAGATCATCTCCCGTATACGAGGTAGGGAATGAAAAGGCAGAGTTGCAACTAACTCGTCTGGGGCGGCGGAGGAGATTTAAGGGTGCAGATATGGATGAAAATCCTCGGAAAAGCCAAAGAAGCATTAGTCCAAAGGTGAGCAATCCTTGCAAAAACCGTCGTTGCCGGGAACCTTGGGATTTTCACCGCACTTCGAGCACATTCCGCCGTATTCGGGGAGAGGTGCTTGTTTTTTTACCGGCCTCGGAACTTCCGGGGTAGTTATGCTGATTTGTTCTTTGTTCTCCTTTTTATGATTACTGACGGAGGGGAAAGACCTTAGTAATTCAGGTGCATGTTCACCTGTCTTTAATGTTGAAGGTGGTGAACTAGAGATGAGGGGTGTTTTTTGGATTTGGAGACTTTGGGCAGGGGGTATTTCGGTTTTTTCAGGTATATGGGGTGAATGAAGTGGGGCTGTTGCAACGTCGAAACCTTTTGATTCTTTTTTAGGGATAACCGGTTGCTTTATAGTTGATTGGGGTGAGGGAGCTTTTTGGATTGGGGGCTGGGGAGCTGTGATACCTAACTCAACCGATTGTTGCTCGGGAATCTGGATTTTGCGGTTAGCAAGGAACTCCCTAATCCACCCTACAATGCCCGTAATAAACGCCAAGGCAGCTAAACCGAGAATAATAATTCCAAAATCAAAGACGCCGTCCATATTGATCTATTAACTTAAATAAAAGACGGGAGTGCGGAAAGAACGCAATTGGAGAAAAGATAACGATTCTTTTTTATTAAAACACCGACGTTTTGATCTTTTGAGAATGGTGGAAGGGGAAAGGCGGGAGGGAGCAGGTTGCTTCTACCGTTGAAAGAAGCTGACGACAAAGACGTAGACGAAAAGGCCGACAAAAAAGAGAGCGAAGGATAAGCCGACGATGCCGAAGAGTCGTAGAATGATGGAGGGTTGCTGGCCTTCCGGTGCCGGCTCTTCGATCTTTTCCGACCAGCTCATACCCGTCCCAGGAATGCCGACCGTGGCACGGGTACCTTTTTTGCCAAAGGTAAGCCAACCGCCCCGACTTCCGACCGACACAGAAGTGCCTGATTTGGAAAGGTTGAGGCGAACCCCCTTAAAGAGGGAGATCCGGCGACTAAAACGAAAGCCCATGGGGAAGTTTAGATTGAGATTGGTGGAAGGTGGAAGGCGGGAAGTGGAAGGTGTGAGATCACTCTCTGCCCCGATCTATTTTGGGGACGTAGGGGTTGACCCAAGGCTTATCGATGTGGCCCTGGTAGGAGCCGTCCACTCCCCAGACTGAGTAGTAACTCCCATTGTCCGTGGTATGGCCGGCAAAGGAGCCGTCTGGATTCCAGATTGCCTCGTCGCCTCTGGCTTTTGCACATCCGCCGCTGATGGCGCAACAGCTGGCTATGATGATGAATGCCAACTTTACTAGGGTCCATATTGCTTCGCGGGTATTCATATATTTTCTCCTGTTGCTTAGTTTTCGTCGGTTCGTTGGTATTGTTGGTTTTTAGAAGCCGTGTTCCTTGAGCATGGTAATGGCATCCGCCTCGTCGGTGGCTTTTCCTTCCTCAATCAGGCTTTTGATTAGGCCGGCCCTGGTTTCACTTTCCTGGTGTTCGACGAACTTCTGGAAGACCCATTCGGACGCAAGCTTGCGGTAATGTTCCCTCAGTTGGGGGTAGAGCTCGGACTCGACGGTGGTGAAGTTTTCCAGTCTATGGGCATCTTCAGCTTCAGTGAAGTTACTCACGGTGAAGATGAGGCCTAGGCCGTAGCCATCTTCGGAGTTGCCCTCGATCCGGGTTTGGTCGATCCAGTCGACAATCTGGCCCAAGGTGAGGGGATCGCGGGATGGGAGCTTGGGGAAAAGAAAGATACCCTCGTACTCGTCGACGATGGAGTAGCGCAGGAGTCCGGTCTTGGTCCGGCGCGCACGGAGGCTGATTACATCCCGGAGGGTGGAATCCAGGACGATGCGGGCGATTTCCGTCTCGGCGGTCCGGTAGTCGGGCAAATATTCCCCCCCGAGAAAGCTGGGGTGGATTCGGCCCAAGGATTCGCGTTCCGGCGTGCTGAGGGTGTCCTTGGCTAGGCGCGGTTCGACCTTGTCGAGCTGCTCCAAGGAATGGAAATCCCGGATGAGGCGACGCCGGTTTTCTCCTTTCACGTTGCGAAGGGTGGCGTGGAGGACCGAGGAGTCGTCCCAGTAGGACTGGGGCCGTTGGGTGTAGTCGATCCCCTTAAAACGTTTGGGAGTGAATCCCGGGGTTGAGGCGGGGGTGTCGGATGTGGATTTGTTTTTGTTGCTCATGGTTGTTTGTTTTATTTCTCATCAACTGGGGTGCGAAAGAGGATGACTTGGCTTTGGCCCGTCTGGGATCCCCAGACGGAGGTGCCGGCACGGGTCCCGAGAGCGTTGAAGTTGCCGTTTTCGTCAACGTCCCCGATATAGACGTTGCCCTGGGAGACGATGAGTACGCTGTCGGTATCCAAGCCCTCCTGATGCTCAATGTTCACGTAGCTTCCGAAGTTGTCGAAGAGCGTGTCGTCGCTACGACAAAATGCGCAACTCAGAAGCAGAAGGGTGGTGAGGCAGGAGGACAGATTAAGTTTATTGTTGGTGTTCATGTGGGGTTTCCTTAGTTGGTGTGGGGGTTGTGGGGTCTGGGCACGGGACGTTAGGGATAACGGCCCCTACCGGTGATGTGGGTTTGCGGATGGAGATGATCCCGATCCCTTCGGTGAAGATAGGGTCGTCCGCTTTCTTTAGTCCGAGGTCGATGATTTTAGCCATGGTTAGTTACCTCCTGGGAATTGGGGGTTGCGGAGTTCGATGGTTTTGCCATCGGCCAGGCCGCCAGGCTTGAAGAGCTCGTCGACAACGGAATCAACCCAGTCCTCATATTTCTGGCCGGGGGCAGGCCGTGACAGAAAGACCAGTTTGGGTTCGTCTTTTTGGGGATAGCTTTTTTCGCTCATGGTTTTGAATCTCCTTGCACCATGAGGGGGGATTTCTGTTCGGCCCGAAGTGGTCGGGCCGCACATCGGAGGAAACGTTTGGTTTCCTCCCAGCCACCGTGAGTCCCTCCTCCGGTTGGCGCCGGTTCAGCTTTGAGGGCTGAACCGAACTCGTGATGCAGGTGTAGATTTGCCATAGGTGCGTAGAAGGGGCAAGGGGTGCGTGTGTCATAAAGAGTGGTGGAGGGTAGAAGGGGACAGGTGGGAGGGGCGTTGTAGTCGGTTATGGATGGGATCTGCCGCCGTGAAGTAGCGAATGGATATGGATCACCCAAATACCGATGTACGCACCGAAAAAGACGAAATAGATCCAGAAGGAGCGTCGTTTGATCTGCTCTTTGGTGTACGGCGAGCCCTT
>Ga0164295_10001308_pt1 | contig 20605 bp, 15 predicted proteins | sample GEODES006metaG_FD_111798 | JGI IMG/M metagenome (GOLD analysis project Ga0164295, IMG submission 111798) | Oligotrophic lake water microbial communities from Sparkling Lake, Wisconsin, USA - GEODES006 metaG | ecosystem: Environmental > Aquatic > Freshwater > Lake | place: USA: Sparkling Lake... | reverse complement strand
TTGCATTTGTAAGTTGATCCTTATAAGGCAAAGGATTCACCGGCTGTTGGTAACCATTGATTGCATTATATGCACTTCCCAATCCATAAGTAAATGTTCTGCCAAAATTCACTAAATCTTGTGGTATAAGACCACCTCCTCTCTTCTTGCTCATTTTCTTTGATTTATTCGACTTCTTTTTACTACCTCCAGTATACTCGCCTAAAAATAATGACCCGGCTCTTTCTTGCATAACACCCGCGACGGGGTCAAAAGGAACATATTTATTCAATGAAAAATGATTTGTTACGCCATCTTGTCCCCCGACACCCGGCCAATTGCTTATAGAACCTGTCCAAGGCGCGCCAACAAACGCGGGTTGCGGAGGATAAGGTGTTAAAGTCGAACCACCTTTCATACACATTGTACAACCATCACCTCCCTTCATCGCCGAACCTTTACCTCCAAAGGGCGCTCCGCAACCACAATCTCCGCCTCTTTTACCTCTCTTTGAACAACCCTTTTGTTTGTATAAACGCTGAGTCTTCATCTTTTTCATTGTTTTCCTAGATTTTTGAGTTTTACGCGTTTTCTTTATATGTCTTCGACTTGTCATATATATTATCTAAAGAAATTTATTCAATGTCCACATGCGTCAATAAATGTCGTCTGCAACACATTTTCTTGAGTCCCAACTCGTCCATAACTTCACCCTCCGCCGTCTTGTCGTGAAAATCCTTGGTTAAATACAAGACCTTCTCCACATCAACACCCTTCGCCAACTTCTTCTTTCTCACTTCCTCGACATAATGTCTGTATTTATCGGCAATCACCATTCCACATGTAAAACACTTCACTGGTATGATCATTCTATTATTATGTGTTAATATATTTATATTGTTTATTTCAAAATCAATTTTTATTCAACCTTTAAAAGGTTGATTATTATCAGCACAATTACCATAGCACTTGCTCATATAATAATAGCTATCTACATCCAATTTATTCCCTTGATTATCCGTGGAAAATGTCGGTCCTCTTGCACCACCAGCATAACATTTACTTGTTTCACCTTTTTGTCCCCAAACGCAACACTTGGTGTTCGTACAATTTGACTTTGTCAATTTACCGCAACTATCATTTAGATTTTTTGCGCTTGAATCGGAATCGTGAAAACGACAAAAACTATCTTCTAAACTTGTAGTAGCGGAATTAGGATTCACTCTATTTTTCATAGTTTCCAGCAAATAGTCTTTCGAACTTGCAGAAAATGCCAATAATCCTATAAAAATTAGTAATGTTATCAATAAACAAAGAAACAAATACATTTATTAATATTAATATATATTTTACTTTTTGTTTATTCACACTTTTTATTTTTTTAGCAATATAATGTATATGCCACGCAAGACTCATCGCAGACATCGTCGCGCTTCCAGAAAGATGCGCATTCCTGGTTTGAACACCACCGTCAGAACCGTCAAGACCATTGGCAAGAAATCTGCGTCAGGAGTGAAACAAGGATTTTCCAGCGTTTTCGGATTCTTGAAAAGCGGATTTGGTTTAGCATTCGATGCCGCCAAAGAGGGTGTGAAACAAGGAAGCAAGTTGGTTGCTTCCAAAAAGACCCGCAAGCACCGTCGCAAACATTAAATATATTTACAAGATTATAAAATTTTATTGAATTGTAAATATATTTATTTTCTTTTTGATTGTCTAGCCTTTCTAGTTTTTTTTGTAGTCTTTACCTTTTTACCTTTTCTTGTTTTCTTTGCCTTTTTGTTTTTTCTAGTTTTATTTTTTCTTTTATAACTGCCTCCTTGTGCTAGTACTGCACCTGTATTAGAAGTAGAAAATCCCGGCCCAGCTTCTAGCGCTGGATTAATATATGGTCTTTTTTCTGTTTCAGGAGTTGTTTCAAGCAACCTATACTGCTGTATTGCATCAGCTAAATCAGAATCATCTGCTTTTTTTGGAATTTGGTTGGGTAATCCATCTTTTCCAAATTCTAATTTATATGTGCCTGGAATGGTCTCTAAAAATTCAAAAACTTTACTAGAGTCTCTTGTATCTTCTGCTAATTTTCCAGTCTTTTCCCTTAAATTAACCAAATCCTCAAAACTTACCTTGTATGTACCAGACGAACCATTTCCTGTCATTGTATCTATTCTCAATTCCGTGTCCCCAGCTTTGACCCCTTCCTGCACATTAGTTTCAGGTACTCGTCCAATTTCGGTAGTTTCAAAAGTTAACGCTGAGCCTACAAATAAATGACCTACATCTGCTGCTTTTACAAAACTTACATATAAGTAAGTCATATGGTCTGCGATATTAGGAGCAACATTTGCTAATTTTGTTAATGTGCTAGGTTCTTTGTCAGAGCAATTAATCGATTTAGTATATTCAGATTTTGGTAAAGGTCTCATTGTGGTAGAACTTTTGCAATCTCTAGAAACCAACTTTCTATTTCCTTTTTTTTTGTCTTCACGACTAGAACAAGGATGAGAAAAGTTTATTAAACCCGGCAAAGCAGGTGGTAAAGAAGTTACAGGGTCGCCATCATTTGAAAAACGATGAAATATTATTTCACCACTTACAACATATCCACATAATTCTTCACTTGATTTTTCACCAAGGGCTCGTGGCGAACCAAAAGAAATGCAAATAGATTTTTTATTCAGAACAGTTTCCCTTTCTCTTATTGTTTTGCAATACTCGTAACACATCATTGTTCCCATAGCGCCTCCCAATGAATGGCCCGTAAAAACAGGTATAGGCGTTTGTCCTTCTCCTACAAGTAAGAATTTTTTTGAAATATATTCCATAGCATCAATAATTGTATGAGAAATTTCAAATACTATTTTTCCTATCCCTAATAATAATTTTCTACCCGTTTTATCAATTGGAACGGGAATGATTGAGTCCGGTCTACTGTAACTTGCAGCTGTTTTTAAACTATAGGTTCCTCTAAAACTACAAAATATCAAGTTTTGTAAAGTTTTTATTCCTATTACCAAAACATCCCCATAATTTGAGTCTGCTATACTTATTATTTGAACATTTGCGTCCGTTTCTCGTTTATAATCCGGACTCTTTGCCGTATCTTCAATTAAACTATTTATTCTTTTTACATAAGACATAAAATCAATTGCTTTTCTTTTTCTACCGTCTCCATCTGTGTATTCCCTAATAGGCAATCCACTTGGATTTGCATTTAAATCAAATAACACATCATCTTCAATCTTAAAATTTGCATCTGAAATAGTGGACATAGCAGCAATAATTTCTTGCGGTATTATTCGTAAAACTCCCGACACTAAAAATAGTGTTAAAGGGTCTTCTACATAAGCTATTCTAGAAAATACCGAGCAAAAAAAATCAAAAAAACTAGCAATACCAACTACCCCATCTGCCGTTGTTGTAGAAGTTGAACTACCAAAACCTAAAGGCATTCTCTTATATTAACTAAATACTAAAAATATTATTCTCAATAAAAATTCAAGGTAACACCCGCGCTCGTTTTCACCTTCTTGTTTGCTTTTTTTTTCTTACCCGTTTCGGGTCTATGCATTTCATCGTGACATTTCTCGCACAATGTCATCAAATTCGCCGGATGATTCTTGTGAAACGATGAACCATCTTCCGCCAAAATAAACCCATCCTCATTTGCATCCTTTTGGTGCTGCAAATGATGCACTTCTTTTCCCATCTCGTTGCCACACATTTCACACATCGAGACCAATTTTTTACTATTAAAATGCGATGTCTTGAGAGAAAGCACTGGTTTTGACTCCTCTTGATATTTGATTCGAATATTGTGCGCTGCCTCCAAAAACTCTGCTGGCAGACTCAGAGCCTTGCATACTTCCAGTCCATACATATTGTCTCCCGGTCCATCCTTCAACTTGCGGTCGTAAACTAGTAAATCCCGTTCCTTGTCATATAGCACTTCCATATGTTTCAAAGAAAGCGTCTTCAGGCTTGTTATTTCCTCATAACTGGCTATCTCGTGCAAATGTGTGGCAAATATAAAACTCGACTGTTTTGCCGTCAACATCTGAACCCCCGCAACAAAAATACTCTTTGCTGAGACGCTCTCGGTCCCCGAGCATAGCTCGTCACCCAAAATCAAACTATTTTTGTCTGCTAAACGCAATATAGTTCGTAGTTCAGACATTTCAACAGCAAAAGTAGACAAACCCTTGTGTATGTCGTCATTACCAAGAATTCGCGTAAAAATATATCTATACGGTGAAAATTCGAAAAAGGTGGAGGGAACATACAAACCAGCTTGCGCCATTACTACTGCAATTCCAAGGGCCCTAATAAAACTTGTCTTGCCAACAGCATTCGTACCGTATAGTAAAATTCCGTCGACATCAATTTCTGCCTTGCCTAACTGAATATCATTTGCAACATACAACTCATTTTGCTGTATGTGTTCAATTAAACAATGTCGCAACCCCTTGACATTTACAAACGACTTTTCAGTCTCTTGAATAACTGGCTTACAATAATTGAATTTCTTGGCAATCGATGCCTTGGCATAAATGAAATCCAACCTTGTAATAAACTCAATAATGCATTCGAACTGTAACTGACACTCCTCCAACTTGGCAACAATAGACTTCAAATACACTTGCGTAAGCAAATCCTTCATTTGGACCTTGATGGATGACACATTCTTGCACAAGTCTTTAATAATTGGCATATTAATAGTGTCATTACTGGCCGTCTGATTGTGAAACTCCAAAAGGTCTTTTGCTATTTTGAAATCAAAACTGCATTCTTCATCATCAAAAGATGATTTATAACTAAGCGGAACAACGGTTTCGAGAGAAGGTAGTGATTGCTTCAACAAAGTGCATCTTCGTTTGGTCGAGAGAAGACTAAAGTGGTTCTTTTCAGTTTCGTGGACTTTTACAAAATCTGAAGTCCGCGTCTTTGCACTCTTCTTCTCATACTTTTCAATCGTCTTATTGAAATAGTCGCGAATCGCCTCCAATTTATCCATTGATTCTAGTAGAAGCTTGGCTTTCTCGTCTAAGTTGGCATCCACATTCTTCTTGAAGAAGTTGACTTCAAATTGCGTACAGTTTTCAATGCCTTCACACAACGACATATCCATTGTCGATTCAAAAAAGGAAATAAATTCTTTGCAATAGAGAGAAATATTTATGCTCTTTAAGTAGGTTAACAATATATTATCTTTGGCAACTAGGCCATAAATGTCGTCAATTATAAAAAGATTCTTGTAAAACTGGTACAACGCCTTGGGAGATATCTTCTTCATAATAATCTGTCGATTCAATTTGGCAATGTCTTTTATTTGCGCCAGTTTTCCGGGAAGGGATTCGTATTGTGCGGTCTTTTTCAGCATATGCTCAATCATTTCGTATTCTCCACGCAAATAGTTGACATCGGTAGTAGGATTCAAGAAATGATAAGAGAACCGGCGTTTGCCCATTGAAGTAATGCAAATGTTCAACATCTTCTCCACAGAAGATAACTTGGTTCTTCTCTCACCACCTTGTTCATCTATGATGTTGAGCTGTTTGAGAGAATGATTTGCCAATATTAAACGGTCGCTACAGTTCTCAAACCTGGGTTCGCTTATTTTATTCACTAGATTGGGATTATGCTGATAAATAAAATCTAACAAGAAACAAAAAGCCTGGGTTGCAATAGCATTCGCATAAAAATTTTGAGAGAAAGTGTCATAATCACCAATCTTGTAAAATCGAGAGAAAAGTTCCTTTTGATAAATCTGTTTCTCGCTGTTGAGCGCGCGCTTCATTATTCCCGTCTGAGACTCATCACTTGATTTCAAGAGAGAAATCTTGTGCACAGAGTTGCATTCAACATTGGCATAATTCAATATTTCGTCCATTTCTGCGTCACCTATATTTCCAATCATTAATACCTCACTCGGTTTATAAATCGAAACAAAACGCTCCAATTCATCAAAAGTTGTCGGGGTCTTCAAATAAATCTCTTTAAATTCAAAAATAGAAGATTTACCAGTATAAATATCAATGTTGGCCATCCCCACTTGAACCATTCGACTCGTTTTTGTCTCTTTGGATACCATCTTTTTCAGAATTGCCGAACTTGACACATCGATTACATTGACCCAAATTGCCATCGTATTATTTGTTATATGGGTGGCCTCTGGAGAGAAATAAGTACCCGGAGAAAATATTCCTACCAAATTCCGAGTCTTCACATCATCCGCCTCTTGCGCGTATACTACAACGGTGTAGCCGTTTTCTTGGAGCCGTTTCAAATATTTATCAATCATGTAGTGTCCGAACCCGGCCATAACGACGCCGTGTTGGCCAAGTGTCACCTTTTTATCAGCAATATTCAAGTCGCACACACGAGAGAAATCAGCAATCTCGCTTCCACTGAGTTCCCCATTTGTTTTGTTCTGGAGGCCATAAACTTCAAAAAAAGCACCAACTTGCATAAGTACGACAGTGTTTTTGCCATATTCGGATTGATATTTTTTTGTTAGCTCAAAGTATTCTTTTACGAGCGCCATAACAATATATATAAATAAGTGGTTTTTGTTTATATATATTTCTTTCAAGTTATTTGGGGTCGATAACCACAAAATCGTCGTCTGGCATTCCCATGCCAAAGGTTAACAACTTCTTCTTTAAGTATCGGAATGATTTTTTATCTATAAAATGCAAATTGTAATAAATTACTTTTAATATAACAAGAAGCCACGATATGTAAAATGGTACAACGGTCTTACCATTGTGTTCTTTTAAAATATCATCTTTCACTTTTTCATTATAAATAGAAAATTCTGTATTAAATCCTTTTTCTATATTTTTATACATTATTTTATAACCGTAAACCATCTTATTGTTACTGTTTAATCTCCACACAAATTTTTTGAAATCGACGCGTTTCACATGTAAAAAATGCTGCATCTTGGCCATTACAGAAGATTCATTAGGTGTAAAAATATCAACATCAATATCTGAATGACCAGGGAAATAGTCGTTGCGCTGGATGCTACCGTAGAAATACAAGGGGGTTTCCAAATAACTACTTAACTCTTGAAAAAATTTCTCCGCATTTTCTGATAATTTATTTTTTGTGGTTTCCATACTTAATATAAAATTAGATAAAAATAATCAATTATGAAAATATTCCAAATTATATATTAAACAATGCATATAATCTACTGCACATTTATGATTATAAGTTTCGCAATTTTTTCGCAATAAATTATAACTACATCCTTCTGATTTATCTCCACTCCCTAACCAGTATTCATAATACCTTCTATTTTCTTCTTTTGTGTGCTTTATTGGTTCTTCGCATGTTTTAATATATTTTCCCGAAGCCCAAAAAAAATTGTACCAACAATGATTTTCGTCACTTGGTATTATTGCTGCCGTATTAATGTTACTATCAAATTGAAACAGTTCTAATGTCTCTCTCCAATTATTCAATGTTTTAGTTGTTAATAATCGATTTTCTAGAGATACTATGTTTGATTTATTCACATCCATCCTTTTAAAAACCATTCCTTTGCTGTGAATATAAATGTAAACCTTTTCAGGATTATCTATAGCGCAATCATACAATTTTTTTATGCCTTGATATTCGTAATTATTTTCGTGTAAGATATTTAAATTATATTCTACATTCTCTTTTCCAATAAAAAATCCCTGAATAACATCTTGTGCTCTTTCAACACAATCTAAGAATTCGCAACACAATTCAATATTTAAAAGACTCTCGGCTAATATTTGTGATTTGTAAATTTCTGTCAATTGATATTCAACAATTGTTTTCCAATCCATATTAGGATTTATGTAAATGTAATAAATAATAACTAATGGTTTATTCATTACTACAAATAAATAAATAATTATTTCTTTTTAAACACAATTATTTATTTTTCAATGCAAACTTTATTAGCTACATTTCTTATTATTTTATTTATTCCTGAGTCATCATCAGGAGTTATACATGTTGTTACTTGATTAGCTATTTTCATATACAAGTCGTTTGTTTTGGTAGTTGAATCAAATGAACCTGGATTAGCGTCAGTCCAAACAGGAATATATTTCAAATTTTTATGAGCAATCATAGCTATAGCATTTCTAATTTTCTGTTTATTATCGTCTTTATTCCACGAATCATTTTCTTTGATATAGAGTGTTTCTCTTTTCAGGTCATTGCAATGCATTGGTCGAATCGTTTCGTCGAGTTCTTGTAGTCCCTTGATAAAAATATTTGAAATACCCTGAACATAACCGAGTTTTCCGATGTTCTCAAAGTCGTCGTCAACTATTTTAATTGTATCTAAGAATTCACTCATATTCATAGCATTTTTGCATTTCTCGTTCAAAAAGACTTGTAAATTGAATTGCTTGTTATTATTGTTGCAATTAGTATTTGCATTTATAATAGAAGGTTTTGATGCCAATTCGACCATCTTGTTGCTCTGGTCTACGAGCAACTCTTTGAATTCTTTGTTTTCAAATATAAGTGTCTGATTTTGTTTTATGAGTTCTAGAATTAATTGCTTATCTACTATGGTGTCAGGGGGAAAATTGGGGAAATCTGGCATTTTTGGCATTTTTTCACATTTCTTCTTATGATACCATAAACCGTGTGCTGATTTATACGATTTGTTACAAGATTCACAGCAATATGATTTAAATTCCAAATTATTACCATTTATTCTAAGTTTATGTTTTGCTGTCGTTAAATGATTGTTATAATTACTCTGTTTGCTGCATTTGAAGTCACACGCTTCACAAAAAAAAGTTGCGGCATTTTTTGGCATTTTTTTTATAACGGACATCCTCTATTTTAGTAATAGAAAAAATGCCTAAATTCTTTTCCCGAAAAAATGAAAAAATAATATGCTCACACTTTTTTCTGCAAAAAAATGAAAATTAGAGCATTATGCTCACAAGTGAAAAACGGCATAACTTTTTGTTGAAAAGTATTTTGGGTTTTGAAAATTGGACAAAAAAAATGTCCAAAATCGAAAATCGGAATCACTTTTCAGAAGAAACTCGTGCCCTTACTGAGAATATATTTTTGTATGGGTTCTATATAATTTTATTACGATAAATGGTAAAGACACAGAAATAAAGAGTGTAGTCCCTTACCATAAGATATTCTCGGTAGAAACAACTTCACAAGTTATGAAAGACCCTCGCCTGTCTCGCTCAAGAAGTTGTGCAGCAATACATCCTTACTGTTATTCGTAATATCCCCGGTCAACATCGATGCCTCATATATCTTCCGCAAAACATCATTCGGTGCATTACTACCGACCTTTACTAGACCGTGGTCTCTCAAATAGTTCTTTACATCGTTCAAGGGCTTCTTTTTCAATTCCTTGTGGGCATTCAATATTTTCTTTCTTGTATTTCGGTCTTTAATTAAAATACCGACTTGCTTTTTTATAGCTGATTTTCCTAGTGTATACTTTCTTTTAATTGTCCTTTTTATCATCCTTTTCGGCTCGTGAACATAGTCATCTACCAGTTCTTGTAATTCGTTCTTTGGTTCTTCTATTTTGGGTTCATCTTGCGTTGAAGAAGCAAAAGAATTGTGAATTAACGCATTGTTCGTCATTAACTTCTTCTCCGCTTGCAAAAGCTGTTGTTGCCGTTTCATTTTCTCTTGCAACAATTTTAACCTTTTCTCTCGTTCCGATAATTCTATTTGTGGTGGCCTACTAACAACATTTGATCCTCCTTCTGAAAAGGTAGCTCTTGGAATAGGTAGAGGCGTTGCAGCCGCTAATCCGCTATAATTTTTACGCGTCTGCCATTCTCGATAAGTCGGTTTCGCACCACCCTTTAAGCAACCATACGGCACATCTTGTGGCGGAGCAGCACGAGGATAATTAATTTTAATTTCAGGTGCTACCGAAACTGGTGGCGGTACAATATTATTCACACGCACAAGCAGCGGGTTTTCTCTTAATTCTTCAGGCAATTCCAATTGAACATAGGGCATAGAATTTACATTTCCGCCTCCATTGTATCCACTGTTCCCATAATTTCCATAATTGCTTGTATATGACGCTGGATTTTTTACAGTCTTTCTTAAGAAATTTTCTCTCTTCTCTTTTATTGCTCTTTCATAGTTTTCCTTCGAATCGAGCTCTTTCCGTTCCTTCGATAAAGAAGATAAGTAATTTATTGAATCCATAAATTCGTCTGTAAATGCACCAATGTCTTCTTGTTTCTTGTTCTTATCTGCTACTGAAGATGATGGTTTATGAGCTGCGGCATTTTCATTGTTCTTATGTTCTTTGATTCTGTTAAGCAACTGTTTTTTAATTGCATTCGGGTTTACTAATTGCGCCTTGACTTGCTTTTGTTTTCTATCGCGGACCTTTTGTGTTTTTGCACCACCCGAAAAATTGAACAACTCTGGATTAATCTTGATTGTTTTTTTTGACGACATCACTATAATTGTATTATTATAGTTATGAAAAACATTTTCGGTAAAACAACTTAAAAGCGGCAACATTATTGAAGATGTTTTGGCACCACCTTTTCTAAAGGTGGTTATACATACATTGTTCTTTGCAAATACCCTTCCCTGAATGCAGCTTCCTTCCTGTTTTTGACTTCTTCGTTTTTCAAATATATTTGCAAACCTTTTTCTAAATCTTTAAAAGTTATTTTTGTCTTCTCGGACGCATCTTTGCAAAAGACTCGTCTACTATGCGCAATCTTTATTTTTGATAATAGCGTTTCTATATCTCTGCCAAAAAACTTGAAGTACTCCACATTCTTTTCAAACCATTTCACACCCAATTTATCATCTTCCTCATCAACTTTCCAATTAATGTCTTTCACCTTTTTCAAAAATATTTTATACAGGTCTTCCGCTTTATAATCCTCCGTTTTGAAACGCCATGTAAACCTCGAATCTAGTCCTTGGTTATACGCGAAGAAACACTCGTTCAATTCTCTCTCGTATCCGGCTATAATAACCATTAATTCGTCCTTGTGATTGCTGAGCGCCTCACACAAGGTATCTATGCACTCCTTTGAAAAACTATCTCGCTTCTCGTTATTCCCTAGTGCATACGCCTCGTCAATAAATAGACAACCTCCTAAACACTCATTAATAACATCACGCGTTTTTATAGCGGTTTGGCCTAGATAACCGGCCACTAGGTCGCTCCTAGTTACTTTTCTGAAAGTCCCCTTCTTTAAAATGCCCAGCTTGGAAAAGATTTTACCGATGATTTTTGCCACTTCCGTTTTCCCGGTGCCCGGAGGACCATAGATGACCGTGTGCATAAAATCACCAGTTATAGAACCGTTGTTGAACTTGTGCAAGTCTTGAATATAATAGAGAATCTGGTCAACAATGTTTTCCTTCATTTCTTTCATTCCAATCATATTATTCAACTCTGTTAAAGGTTCTTTAATCTTGTAAAGAGCTGCCATATTAATGTTGTATTCTACTTTCTCGTCGCTGGGAAAATCATTGATAAGCTGGAGTAAAGAACCCAAGTTCTCAATTTCAACATCGATATTGACACGAGGTTTATCTATTTTCTTTTCTGGGACAAAGTTTATTGGAGGTTTTCCTCCCTTCCTTCGCTTTATATTCAAATTCAAATAAATTTCATCTTGGAAAACATTGGGGTCGTTTATTTCTCTCTTTGATTGCAACGCTTCATAGTCTGACCAACCAGTAAAATTTTGCGAATAATATGAATTGTTGTCGGCGCGTTCATTAATATGATTTATTAGTTTATCAATTTCTTCTTTGGAAATGTCTTTCTTTTTATCCTTGTTTAAAGTGTTTTCCAAATCATTGTCCACATTGATTTTCTTGTCATTTTCATCTAGAGCATCAATTAAAGATTTGCATAGAACCTTTTTTTTTTGATAACTATTCTTAAAGCCTGAAAGGCGATCGTCGTTTTGCTTATTCATTTCTCTCACTTGTTAAATTATAAAACTATACATTTATATCATTTATAATTTATTCATTTATTCTTTCTACTTTTGCTCTTTTTGTTTTTTTACTTTTTCCTTTTCTTTTGTGTGTTTTTGATTTGCGCTTATTAAGTTTTTTTGTGCTTATTCTGCTTCGCGTGTGTCGTCTTTTACCTCCTCTACTTGTTAATGCTGCCGAAGCAAGATGACCAACGGCAACCGCACCAAATTGTGCCATATGTCCCAATCCTTCTATTAATGCTTTGGTATCAATACTTTGCATCAACATAACCATTTGAGGATCAGTAAATGGATTATAAGAAATGCTACTAGGAGACTGGGTTTGAATTGGTGGTTTTAAAACACCATTTTCATCAAAAAATTCAGGGGCTTCCCTTTTTAATATTTCGTCTATATTTTTTTTAATTATTTTAGCATATTCAATGTTAATCTCAACCCCCTTAATTTTTTCCTGGTCTTTTGATAAACTCTTATTTAAGTATACCAATCTTTGTTGAGACACCTCTAATACTGCTTCTATAAGTAATCTATCTTTAAATAATTCTTTTATTGCATCTTCCTTTGACATTTTTTGAAAAACATCACTAAAATTCTTGTTTACTAGCTGTTTTAACTGAGAAGATATTTCATTGTATTGCGGTTCAGTTGGCGCGACGCCTCTCAATTTTTGAATAGCACCCACGGGGTTTGTATAAACATTTGATGCTGCTGCACTAGCTTTATTAGCAAGTCCTCTAAGTCTATCTCCAAAAGTATTTGATGTTGATGGTGGTGTTTGTGTTTGTCCTAATTGTGCTTCCGCCATATATTATCACAACAAATTACTATTTATTAAAACAATATAAAAACAAATTGAAATGATAAATAACCGAAAAATGAATTCAACTATAAATCCAATGGCGGAAGCAAACGCAGAACTGATGAATGAATACGAGACTGAAACACCATGGACTATAATTGAATCATATTTTAAAGGTCAACATCTGGAAAGATTGGTAAGACATCAGCTCGAGTCTTACAATGATTTCGTCGGCCAACAACTAGTAAAAACAATAGAAATGTTTAACCCTGTTCACATTGCGTCTGAACAAGATTTCGACCCTAAATCCGGAAAATACTCGCTGGAGCTCTTTGTAACTTTTGAGAACTTTCACATTTATCGTCCACAGATTCACGAGAACAATGGTGCAACCAAGTTGATGTTTCCTCAGGAAGCCCGCTTGCGCAACTTTACCTATGCTTCGGCAATGACTGTGGACATTAATATAAAGTTCGTGGTAAGGAACGGTGATAATTTGGATAACACGCAAACCTTTTACAAGAGTCTGCCCAAGATTCACATTGGTAAGCTGCCCATTATGTTAAAGTCGAACATTTGCGTTTTATCACAATACAAGCATGTGAGTTCCGCCAACACTGGCGAATGCAAATATGATGCTGGCGGCTATTTCATTATTAACGGCTCAGAGAAGACTGTTTTGGGTCAGGAGCGCGCGGCTGAAAATAAGGTGCAATGCTTCAATGTGAGCAAGAACAATACCAAGTACACATGGATGGCAGAAGTGAAGTCTGTCCCCGATTTCAAGTGCATTTCGCCGAAGCAAATTAATATGATGGTTTCATCGAAGAACAACGGTTTTGGTTACGCGCTTTCGGTTCAATTGCCAAGAGTGAAGCAACCCATTCCATTGTTCATTGTTTTCAGAGCTCTTGGAGTCGTTTCGGATAAGGAAATATGTGAAAGGATTTTGCTTGACATTGACAGTGATAAATATAAGGATATATTGGCAGGTTTGCAAGCGTCCATTATTGAAGCAAATGCTCTGCTTACGCAACAAGAGGCAATCCGGTATATCACAAATCATGTGATGTATACTCCTATCAATATGGACAAGGAAACGGGTGCCAGAAAGAAGCACGAGTTCACCCTTGACATCTTGGGCAACGACTTGTTCCCGCATTGCAAGACCGCCACACAGAAAATATACTTCTTGGGTTATATGGCGAACCGCTTGATGCAGGCCAGCTTTGAATGGGTGAAGCAAGACGACCGCGACTCCTATTTGAACAAACGCGTCGATTTGACTGGTGTACTCTTGAACAATCTGTTCCGCAACTATTTCAACAAGTTGGTTAAGGATATGGAAAAGCAGATTATCAAGGAGATTAATACTGGGTCTTGGAAGTCGACGGATGATTATGAGAACATTGTGAATCAGACAAACATTTATAAAATTATCAAGTCTACTACCATTGAAAATGGTTTGAAACGCGCTCTATCAACAGGCGATTTCGGTATTAAACACACGAATTCTAACAAGGTTGGTGTTGCTCAGGTGCTCAACCGATTGACTTATGTCAGCAGTTTGAGTCACGCGCGTCGCATTTCAACCCCTACCGATAAGAGTGGTAAGCTGATTCCTCCGCGCAAATTGCACAGCACATCATTTGGTTATTGTTGTCCCGCGGAATGTTTTGATCCAGAAACTCCAATTTTGATGTGGGATGGAACTTCCAAACGCGCCGGAGATATAATAATTGGAGATGTTCTTGTTGATGATACTGGGAACCAAACAACGGTTCGCACGACTTGTTCAGGAGAAAAAAATATGTATGATGTTATTCCCGAAAAGAGCAATTTTATGAAACATCGTGTTACTGACAATCATATTCTTACTCTTCGCATTCGACAACATAAAAATATTTTAGGTTGCACCCGCAAAGATAGAAATTACACGCATTCTGTAAAATTTCTTAATAGACACAACAATAAAATCCAAGAAAAGTATTTTGCTGCTCTAAAAGAGGCGGAAGATTTTGTGAATAGTTTTGATGATGATGATACACTAGATATCACAATTGAAAATTATTTAAAACTGAACAAAACTACAAAAGACCATTTGGTTCTCTTCAAAGTAGAAGGAATTCACTGGACCAAGAAAGAAGTTGAAATGGACCCGTATTTGCTTGGTATGTGGCTTGGCGATGGTCTTAGTGATGGAACCGGTTTTGCATTAAATTACAAGACAGATTTAGAGACACTAGCTTACTGGGAAAAATGGGCTGAAGAAAATGGAGCAACTATTGCAAAAGGTGAAAGATATAGTTTCTCTGTTTGTTCAAAAAAAAATAAAGATGCGTCCTCCAAAGGTTTATGCAATCGCGTGGAAGAAGCGCCACTCAAAAAATGTCTTCGCAAGTATAATCTATTGAAGAATAAACACATTCCAAATGAATATCTTACAAATGATAGAGATACAAGATTGAAGGTTTTGGCAGGATTGATAGACACAGATGGGTCGGTTCGCGCAAAAGGTCACGAAATTCGCATTTGTCAAGGTCCTGCCAATTATAGAATAATCGAAGATGCATATACATTGGCAATGTCTCTTGGATTTTCGTGTGGAGTTAAAGAAGGACGAAGCCAATGGACTGATGAGAAAAGTGGAGAAAAAAAGTTTAGCACTTATAAGGAGTTGTCTATTACAGGACATAAAATCTGCGAAATTCCAACACTTCTTCCTCGCAAAAAACTGGCACATGTAGAAAACGAAACACAGCTTTTAAGGAGTAAATCATTTATGTCTAGTAAATTTGATTTGATAGAAGTTGGCGCGGGTCCTTATGTTGGATGGCAACTGCACGATAAACGCGGTAGATTTTGCCTGCAAGACGGAACAGCAGTGCATAATACCCCAGAAGGGCAGTCTGTTGGTGTTGTGAAGAACTTGGCTTATATGGCACACATTACAATTCATTCAAACTCGCTGCCCATTTACGAATATGTTATGCCAAATATTATCGACATTGAAACGATTCAACCCAAGGATATGTTTGACAAGGTAAAGGTGTTCATTAATGGAGCGTGGGTCGGAATTACTGACAACCCACGGGAGTTGTATACAATGCTGAAGGACAAGAAGCAGCAAGGAATTATGAATATTTATACTGCAATAATCTTTGATTGCAAAAAGGCGGAGATTCGCATTTGTAATGATGCTGGTCGATTAACCAGGCCTTTGTTGCGCGTCAAAGATAATGCGCTTGTTTTGAAGAAGCATGTTATCACTGATTTGACTAATAACAAATTGGAGTGGAATGATTTACTAACGACATGCAAGTTGGAAGACGCTGTTTTGGAATATATTGACGCGGAGGAGCAGGCGTGGTCGATGGTTGCAATGAAACCAAATGAGTTGAGTGACCCTAAGAGAATCGCGGACTTTTACAGATACACGCACTGTGAGATTCACCCAAGTACAATATTCGGTGTTCTCGCGTCTTGTATTCCATTCCCTGAGCATAATCAATCGCCCAGAAATACATATCAATGTGCGCAAGCAAAACAGGCGATGGGCGTGTATGTCACTAATTATGACAGTAGAATGGACAAGACCGCATATGTTCTCAATTATCCTGCGCGACCTCTAGTAGACACGCGAATTATGGATATGATTCACATTAATAATATTCCATCTGGGTTTACAGTGGTTGTTGCAATTATGACACACACTGGATACAATCAGGAAGATTCGCTCCTTTTCAACAAGGGTTCAATTGACCGCGGTTTGTTTCAGGCAACTATTTATCACACGGAGAAGGATGAGGACAAGCAAAAAATTAATGGTGATGAGGAAATAAGATGCAAGCCCGATGCGACAAAGACAAAGGGAATGAAATTTGCCAATTACAGCAAGGTGAATTCGAAGGGTGTTATTCCAGAGAATACGCTGATTCAGAATAGGGATGTGATTATTGCGAAGATTACTCCCATTAAAGAGAACCGAAATGACCACACCAAAGTAATCAAGTATGAAGACCAGAGTCGCATTTACAGAACCGATGAGGAGACTTATGTCGATAAGAATTACATTGACCGAAATGGTGATGGCTACAATTTTGCCAAGGTGCGCATTCGAGCTGTGAGGAAGCCAGTAATTGGTGACAAGTTTTCGTCGAGAAGTGGCCAGAAAGGTACGATTGGTAATATTATTCCTGAAGAGGATATGCCTTTTACCAAGGATGGAATTCGCCCAGACATTATTTTGAATCCTCACGCAATTCCATCTCGTATGACAATTGCGCAACTGAAAGAAACTGTTCTGGCGAAGGTATTATTGCAATTGGGTCTATTTGGAGATGGAACAAGTTTTGGTGAGCTAGATGTCAATACTATTTGCGAGCAGTTGCTAAAGGTTGGATATGAGGCGCACGGTAATGAGCTGTTGTACAACGGGCTAACTGGAGAGCAGCACGAATGCTGTGTGTTTACAGGACCCGTGTTTTATCAGCGTTTGAAGCATATGGTGACAGATAAGCAACACAGTCGTTCAATTGGTCCAATGGTGAATTTGACGCGACAGCCAGCGGAAGGAAGGTCGCGTGATGGTGGGCTGCGCTTTGGTGAGATGGAAAGGGACACTACTGTGGCACACGGCGCTGCGCGATTCACAAAGGAGCGTCTGTACGATGTGTCGGATAAATATAGCGTGTATTCGTGCAAGAAGTGCGGTCTCATAGCTTCGTACAATGACGCGATGCACATACATAGATGCAGAACATGTGACAACCGCACAGATTTCGCCTATGTGCAGATACCTTATGCGTGCAAGTTATTATTCCAAGAGCTGATTACAATGAATATTGCACCGAGGTTGATTACAGAAAATTAAAATTGTATATTTATTTTGTATGATAATATATATATTGTAAAAATGCTATTTAAAGACATTTCCAATTTTTCCAAGGTGAGCGATTATTTGCCCATTCTAACTAGCATCATATTTGTGGATACATGCATTATGTTTTTGAATTTAAAAAATTTAACATTCAAGTCAAAATACTTAAGTTATTGGTATAGACATTTTGGAATATTAGCGGTAATGGCAGATGTATTAATTGTAATGATTGTTTTTATTTTGACTCGTTTTTTGTATCCTTTTATATTTTCCAAGTTTAACATTATTTTCTTTATATTGTTATTACTTGGTATTCAAATTATACACGATATTCTTTTTTATGCATTTTTTAGCGCAGTACCAAGAGGATTCAATAAAATGTTAGATGTGTTCAAAGATTATGCAAAGGAGACAACAGGAGGTGCAATATTAGGTGATAGTATTCTAATGTCCCTTTCTGCGTTGTTGGCTTCCTTGACAGCAGGGTCTTCTTTAAATATGAATATTGTAGGTTTAATTTTAACATTATATTTTGTACCTTACACATTGAATGCTTAAAAAAAATATTAACAGAACAAACAATAATAATATTACTAATTTTATTTTTCATAATAATATTATTATTTTTTCAAATAAGGGTTTTACAGATTAGATGCGAAATTGTAGACAGCTTTAATTTTTTCTGAGTCGACATCATCATTAAAGCGTTCATTTATAAACTTTAGTAAACTTTCTTTGGTAATTAATTGAACTGGTTCTGGTTCTGGTTCTGGTTCTACAGAATCATCATCTGAATCAACGATGACAAGTTTTGGACTCGTTACAGATTCAGTTTCACTAGATTTAACTTCTTCAACATGTTCCTCTTCTTTTTTCTCTTCATCGTTGGGTTCGGAGTCGGATTCATCAACATCACTTTCATCCTCTTCGGAATCATCATCAGAATCACTATCAGATTCTATTTCCGCAGGGACAGAAATGGCAGCCCTTGCATTAGCAGCCTCTTGAGCAAGTCGCTTCTTTTCAGCTTCCTCGGCTCTAGCGGCCTTGTAAGCCTCGGCCTTTTGTTTGTTAAAATTCTCAACAACCAAATCAAAATGACTTACAATTTTTTCATAGTTCCTTTCTTTCAAATACTTGAGCAACCGTTCAAAGGTCTTGGGAAACTCTCGCTGGTTTTGATTCTTATTGGCTTGTATTCCCATTGCAATGTCCATAGGATTATCTTGCGCCGAAACAGTTGTATAGTGTACTTCAGTGCGATGGTGGAATGTTTTCAATAACGCCCCACCTCCCCCACGACTCGTAAGCGCATTGAATCCTTCAATATTGAACTCGGTAATGCATTGCCCATTTCGATTAAGTTTTATTTTAGGTAAGTAGTTTTTAAGTTGCTCAATATTTTTTGAGTGTAGGAAGAACTGCTCATCATAATTAGTCAAATAAAATGTTGCGCTTCCTAATTTATTTGGAGATAATTCATTGAAAATCCGTGTGTCGCGCCGCATTCCATTAAAGACTTCGTAAGTTCCAAGGTGCTTCCAAGTCTGATGAACAACAACAGAATCTGGAACATTCTTTGTTTGTTTTGCTGTTTGTTTAATTTCCTTGGTGTCATTATTTTCTGCATCAATCCAAATAAACCTGTCTTTACCATCTCTATCAACATAATGCTCAATTAGTTCAATATTTTTTCCTGCGTAGTAATGCGTTTCAGAATCACCAAAGTACTTATATTTTGGCAATGTAACATGAGGTGTGCCGTCAGACTTTTCCAAAACAATGTCCACACCCGAGTGTCCAAAGATAATGTCAAGCCTAGTATTGAACTCGACAATTTTGTCGCGCTCAGTCTTATTAAACTGAGAATTCAGCAAGTTCATTAGAACATCTGAATACTCAAATTGAATGGTTGTGCCGTGTTGAAAATCCTCAGTTTCTCTTTCCTTTTTGAACTCTTCAATTTCTTCTTCAGTCATTTTCTCGACAACAATTTGTTCATCCCAAATTTCTTGTTCAATAATTGTTTCCCAAGGAACCGTGATGCGCAAATATTCACCATCTGGGGATTTAGTAAATATAAGGACAGTTGAGGGTTTTACACCATCTTTTTTTGAGAGAATGAACAGTGCGTTTTTCCCTCCTAGACCGGAAACACCCATTGTTCTCTCTGATTCGTGGTTTGACCTAAACAAATCAAACATCTTTCCAATTTTCTCTTCATTCATCCCAAGACCCATATCAATCAACTTTATAAAATCGCGATTCTCTTTGAAGATAGCCTTTGGTGATTGCGCATCGCAACTGTTTGCGACCAATTCCGCAATGCATTTAGCAGGAGTGAATCCCATTCGACTAAAGTTTCGAATTAAACCGGCTTGATTGGTGGAACCAACGCGCATAGAAGGCGCATTAGTGGCAACAGAACTAACAACAGTAGATGCAACAGTAAAGGCGGTGAGCATTCTTGCAGCGGGCGTGTGCTATATATATTATTTTTATTATATTAATGTAGTCTCAATTTTTTTTTGAGAGCATAAACAATGAAAGTGGTAAGAGCAAATAGAACGCCGCCCCATGTAGTATCAATAATGGCGGTTTTATAAGTCCAGTTCTTAAGGATAGCTAGGGTGGTAGTTTCATAGACAGCGTAAATAATTATACCCAAGTAAAAGGCTTCTAAAATACTTTTTTTCTCTCGAATGATGAAGTAGTAGATACCAAAAATAAGGGCAATGTAACAAAGAGCGGCTGCGTACATATCAAACACAACAGGTGAACCTTGAACGGCGACAATCTGTTTATTGAAGATAGAACTCATTGAATACAAGAAAACAAAATCGAGAGAAAGGAAGACAATTAAGGTTAAAAGTAAAACTTGCAACATTCGTTATTTACTTTATACAAATATTACATTTTTATCCACTTTTATCAAAAGTGGATAAAGTGTATTTAGCCGGTTTTTTATTA
>Ga0164295_10001307_pt1 | contig 20607 bp, 16 predicted proteins | sample GEODES006metaG_FD_111798 | JGI IMG/M metagenome (GOLD analysis project Ga0164295, IMG submission 111798) | Oligotrophic lake water microbial communities from Sparkling Lake, Wisconsin, USA - GEODES006 metaG | ecosystem: Environmental > Aquatic > Freshwater > Lake | place: USA: Sparkling Lake... | reverse complement strand
GTGCACGCTTACTGTGGGACCCAGCCGTTCCGTCATCGACCGATAGGCGTCGCTCAACGCGGCAGCATCGGCGATTCCCAGGATCACTCCGCCCACATCGCTCTTGTGGTCGGCGCCGAGGGTCTTCAAAACCACCGGATAACCGACGGTCTCCGCGATCGCCAGCGCCGCGTCGTGATCATGCGCGACGCCGGAAGCAGGCACCGCAATGCCGTAGTCGGCCAGTAATGCAAATGCCTCGTGGACATCCCAGTCAGGGGCGGTGAGTCGTGATGACCAACGTTCTTTGCGAGCAGCGTCGATTTGCACAGTGCTGGTGTTGGCTGGCAGCGGCCAGCGGGCCAGATGCCCAAGTGCTGCGATACCACTGCGGGCATTCTCCAACACCGGTACATCGTTGGCGCGCAGCCGATTCGCAGTGACCCGGTCGACGGCTGATTCGACTGATGCCAGTACGGCGATAGGCGCATCCGTATGAGTCGCCACGTCGATCACCGCATCGGGATAGGAGGTGTCACCGTCGAACTCGTTGACGAGGTCAACAGCTAACGCGGTCACCGCGACTGCGGGATCCGCGGCGCAGATCTGTAAGCAGTTGCTGAACAGCTCCCTGGTGTCTGCCCCGGTGCCCCACAGGTCAAGCGGATTAGTGGCGACCAGTCCTTCGTCGAGAAGATCTCCAATCGCGCTCAGTGTCGAGTCGCTCAGTTCGGCGAATTCAACGCCGAGATCATGCGCGAGATCGGCGCAGAGCGCCCGCTCTGCTCCCGAATCGTGGACTGTTGCAATTCCTCGTGAACCGGAGCGCCGACGTCGACCCGCTTCGAAAATCTCTACGGTGTCGCATAATTCGGCCAGATCCCGGACCCGCACCGCCCCGGTTTGCTCGCAGAATGCCCGCCAGCCGACATCGTCGCCGGCCAGCGCACCGGAGTGTGCGGCAACCATCGCCCGGCCGCGCGGTGAATGCCCGACGGGAAGGATCACCACCGGAACGGACTGCGCAGCCGCACGGAGCAGGGCAGCGCGCAGCCGTCGGGCAGCTCTAGGTGTCTCGAGCAGTAACGCGATCAGCGTCGTCTCGGGATCGTCGAGCGCGTAGTCGACGTAGTCGGCGGTATCGGTGACCAATTCCTGCCCCGAGGAGACTGCCAGCCGGAAACCGAATCCTCTGTTTGCGCGCAGCAGCGTGGAGAACGCCGACCCCGAGTGGGTGATCAGCGAAACACCGCCTGCGGCAAGCGGATCGGGTTCCAGATAGCCCAGTGCCCGCAGCCCGATTGCGTTGTTGACAAAACCCATACAACCCGCCCCGCATAACGCCATACCGGCCGCTGCGGCCGTGGCAGCGAGTTCCTCGCGAAGCCCGGGCGTATGCGCGGAGCCGAACACCACGGCACCCCGGGCTCCCGCGGCGGCGGCGGCCTGAAGTTCGTCGTGCAACGCCGTGTCGGGTACACCGAGTAACACCAAATCGACGGGCTCGTCGAGTGCGGCCAACGACGGCGCACAGGTAACCCCGTCGATGCGTTCGTAGCGGGGATTCACCAGATGCATTCGCGCGGAACTGCGTAGGCCTTCGACGATCATCCGGGCCCCGAAGCTATCGGGCCGTGCACTGGCCCCGACAAGTGCGACCGATCGGGCGCCGAGCATCGCGTCCACCGCGGCGCTGCGCAGCCTGCCGCCGGGCGAATGCCCGGATGGGGCGGGAGTCAGGAGCGCCGGCCCAGCGCGGCCAGGCCCCTGCGGCTACCACGCTTCTTGTCGGCCAGGGCGGCACGGGCGGCCTGCCAACCGGGAATGCCACAGACGCCGCCGCCGGCGTGGGTTGCCGAACTTCCGTTGTAGAGGCCGGCGATCGGGGTGCGGTAGTCGGCGAAGCCTGGTGCGGGCCGCATATGGAACAGCTGTTCCAGCGACAGTTCGCCGTGGAAGATATTGCCGCCGATGAGCCCGTACTCCACTTCCATCTCGTGCGGGCCGACGATGTCGCGATGCAGGATCGAGCCCTTGAAGCCGGGTGCGACCGCGTCGTAGAGGTCGATGAGCCGGTCGGTGTAGGCCTCGAGTTCTTCGGTGTGCGGTTCGCTCGCCCACTCGGACGGGACCCACTGGGTGAACAGCGACATGATGTGCGTGCCATCGGGATTCAGCGTCTTGTCCAGTGTGGTGGGAATGACGCTGTCGCTGAACGGTGCCAGGGCCGGGCGGCCGGCGCGGGCGTCCTGGAAGGCCGCTTCGATGAACTCCATGGACGGGGCCATCTCGACCGAGCCGGTGTGGTGCTCGGCCTGACCGCGACTCGGATTGGCGGTGAAGCTCGGCAACTCGCCCAGGGCCAGGTTGATCTTCACCACCCCGCTACGGGTCTTCCAATGCTCGATGTCGTTGACGAAGTCCTCGGGCAATTCGTGGCGAGGGATCTGGTCCAGGAATGCGGTGCGGGGGTGCAGTGTGGTCACCACCAGAGGTGCGTGAATCTCATCGCCGTTGTCGAGTGCGACGCCCTGGACCCGGCCGTTGCGGACCAAGACTTTCGACACTCGCGCATTGGTGCGGATCTCGGCGCCGAAGCCCCGTGCCGAGCGGGCGATGGCATCCGACACGGCACCCATACCGCCTTCGGGGTAACCCCAGCTGCCCATCTGGCCGTCGCCGACGTCACCGATCGAGTGGTGCGCCATCACGTAGGCGGTTCCGGGTTCATACGGCCCGGCCCAGGTGCCGATCACGCCGTTGACCGCAAGCGAGCCCTTGATCTCAGGAGACTCGAACCAGTCGTCGAGGAGGTCGGCGACGCTCATCGTGAGCAGTCGGGTGACGTCAGCGGTGCTGCGGACCGTGATACCCCGCTTGCTCCACGCGAGCTTGGCAAGATCGGCCAGGTCCGAGGGACGCCGCGAGCCGATCTTGGGTGGCACCTGCGTCAGAAGCGGCCCGAGAAAGTCGCCGAGCCCTTCAAGCCACGCGTTCCACTTCGGATAGGCATCGGCGTCCTTCTTCGACCACTTGGCCATCTCCTCGTGCGTGCGGGCCGGGTCCTCGTAAATCGTCAGCGATCCACCCTCGGGGAAGGCCTGGTAGTACGGCCCCATCGGATGCACCTTGTAGCCGTTTCGCTCCAGGCTCAGATCTTTAACGATCGTGGGCGGCATCAGGCTCATCACGTAGGACAACCGGGTGACGCGCAGATGCGGTGCGTCCTCCCACGGCGATTCGGTGACCGCCGCGCCGCCCAGCGCTGCCCGCGATTCCAGCACCAGGGTCCTGGCTCCCGACCGGGCGAGGTAGGCGGCCGAGACCAGCCCGTTGTGGCCGCCGCCGATGACGATGGCGTCGTAGGTGTTGGACATGAGCGCCCCACTTCCGTTGGCCCCGCAGATTTCTTGACTGACTGTTCAATCTAACCAAGTGTTAGGCTTTGAACAAGTGCAAGCGCCGACCCGGGGGGCACGAATAGATGGCAGAACCCGCACCCGCCACTGAGAACAACGAGGCTCGCCGCGTCCAGATGTTACAGGCGGCGGCCGAGTTGATCTGTGAACGCGGCTTCTCCGACACCAGGATCTCCGACGTCGCCAAGCGTGCCGGTGTGAGTTCGGCCCTGGTGATCTACTACTTCGGAACTCGTGACCGGTTACTGGTCGATGCCTTGCGCTTCTCGGAGGAGTCGTTCTACGAGGCAGCCGAGCAGATGCTGGCTGAGGTTCCTTCTGTGCGCGAACGGATTTCGTTGCTGATCGAGTGGACCTGCATTCCGTCCCGTGACGGCGAGATTCCCGGCGCCTGGGGACTGTGGTTCGACCTGTGGGTACAGGCCTTCCGGCACGAGGAGGTTAAGGCCGGCCGGGTTGAACGTGACGCTCGCTGGCGGCGGATGATCGTCGACGCGATCAAGTCGGCCGATCTCGAAGCCACGGTTCATCCTTCGATGTTCGCACTCGAGTTCGCCGCGCTGCTCGACGGATTGTCGATTCAGGTCGCACTGGATGACCCGGAGGTGAACGCCAAGGTCGCCTACGACATCGCCATGCGATTCGCCGAACGCGAGCTCAACCTGCCCGCCGAACGGCGCCGCACTCGGCCCAAATCGGTCGTCGGACCCAAGCCGATCGGACGCAGTCGAGTTCGTTGAGGCGTCAGTCCGCTTTCGCCGCGGGCACCGCCGACACCGTGGCGGGGCTGCGATGGAGCACCCGCACCGCGTCGGGTGCACACACGCAACTCACTGCTAACCCGGGCCGGTAACCGACGGACTGTGGTCCGGAGTGATTGGGAACATCGACGACCAGAGCCGCGGACTCACCGACGTCGACGTGCACCTGCGTCGAGGCTCCGAGGTAGACGACTTCGGACACGGTGCCGGTAATGGCGTTGTAGCCGGCCGGCACCGGGTCGTGAGGAAGCTGCACGGTCATGCGTTCGGGCCGGATCACGACGGCCGCCGGTCCGGGTGCGCAGCCGTTGTCGACCACGGCATCGAGCCGCGCCGACATCGCTGAACACACGGCGGTGCCGCCGGCGCACTCCAGCACCTGGGCATCAAAGATGTTCGCAGCACCAAGAAATCCCGCGACGTAGGTTGTCGCCGGCGCGGTGTAAATCTCCTGTGGCGGACCAATCTGTTCCACCCGTCCTTCGGCCAGCACCGCGATCTGGTCGCTCATCGTCAGTGCTTCCTCTTGGTCGTGGGTCACGTAGACGAAGGTGATTCCGACCTCACGCTGGACCGCGCGCAGCTCAAGCTGGAGTTGCTTGCGCAGTTTGGCATCGAGCGCGCCGAGCGGTTCGTCGAGCAGCAGAACCCGCGGCCGGAGAACCAACGCGCGAGCTAGTGCAACGCGCTGCTGCTGACCGCCGGACAGCTGGGTGGGCTTGCGTTTGGCGTAGTCGTTCATCTGGACCAGGTCGAGCGCGGCGCCGACACGCTCCTTCGTCTCGGCCTTGGTGGCCTTGTGGTAGCGCAGCCCGAATGCAACGTTGTCCCAGACGGTCATGAACGGGAACAGAGCGTAGGACTGGAACACCGTGTTGACCGGTCGCTTGTGCGGCGGGTCGGCGACGACATCCCGGCCGTCGAGTTCGATTCGTCCGGAGTCCGGCTTCTCGAAGCCGGCGATCATCCTCAGGGTGGTGGTTTTGCCGCAGCCCGATGCGCCCAGTAGTGAGTAGAACTGCCCGGCAGGGATGTCGAGATCGATGCCGGTGACGGCGGGGACCCCGTCGTAGGCCTTGGCCAGCTTCTCGAGCCGGATCGCGCCGCCACTCACCGGACGCCCCGGACTGCGGTCAGCCCGCCACCGCTTCGGCTAGCCGCGCAAAGTTCGCGGCGAAGCGGTCGACATCGGCATCGTCGTGCTGGACGGACAATAACCATTGTTCGATCTTGCCCCACGGCGGCATGAAAACGCCGCCGTTGTGCTGCATGAGCCAGTGCAGATGCCCGATATTGGTGTCGATCTGCAGGAAATCGCGGAACTCGCGGACCGGTTCTGACCGGAAGGTCACGCAGCCCTTGGCCCCGAGGCTGACCACGCGCCAGCCGTAACCGTGCTCGGCGATGGTTGCTTCCAGACTGGACCGCAGCCGGGCGGCAAGATGATCAAGGTGCGCGTAGCCCTCGGGGGTGAGTACCTCGGAGAGGTTGGCTCTAGTGGCGGCCATCGCGAGTGGATTGCCGTTGAAGGTGCCCACCTGTTCGTAGCGGCCGTCAGCGATCGCCGACATGACTGCGGTAGTACCGCCGATCGCGGCGACCGAGATGCCGCCGCCCAGGGCCTTGGCCAGGCAGACCATATCGGGTGTGACGCCGGATAGTCCGGTGATTCCTGCGGGCCCGGTAGTGAACCCGGTCTTCACCTCATCGAAGATCAGCAGCGCTCCCGCCGCGTGCAGTATCTCGCGGATCGCGGCCAGGTAGCCGTGATCGGGGGGGATGATGCCGGCGTTCATCATCGCCGGTTCGACGATCATGCCGGCAATCTGGTCCGGGTGCTCCGCCAGCGCCCGGGCAACCGCCTCTGGGTCATTGAACGGCACAATGACGACTAAATCCCTTATCGCAGAGGGGATTCCGGAGTTCCCGGGCACGCCGTTCGGGTGGTCGCGTGGGCCGACTTCGTCGGCCTCTGGCAGCACGGACACCTGCACCGAGTCGTGGTGGCCGTGGTAGCAGCCTTCGACCTTGATGATCAGATCGCGCCCGGTCACCGACCGGGCCAGATGCACGGCGTCCATGGTGGCTTCAGTACCTGAGTTGGCGAATCGCCACTGTGGCAGGCCGAAGCGGCGGGCTAATTCGCCGGCGTTCCAGATGGCGTCCTCGGTGGGTTGTGCGAAATGCGTTCCACGGCGAACCCGGTCACTGACGGCGGCGACGATCGCCGGGTGCGCGTGGCCTGCGATGGATGCGCCGTAACCACCGTGCATGTCGACGTACTCGGTGCCGTCGACGTCGTACACCTTCGATCCGGCGCCGTGGCTCATCCACACCGCCTGCGGTTGGGCGATCTGCCAGTTCGAGGTGGCGCTGCCGGCGAGATGTCCACCGGCGAGTGCGATGAGTTCGGTGCTGCGCGGCTGCCGGCGCAGAAACACCTGCTCCTCATGTTCGATCAGGGCGGCGACGTCGCCCCGGACCGGTCTGTCGATGGTCGGGGATGCCACGGGAAACCTCCACTCGATTGCCCTGGCCACCTGGGAAGGGGCGGTCTGGGCAATTCCTGACTGAGCGTTCAGTCTATGCCAGAGTCCGCGGGGCGACAAGCAGTGAAACGCCAGATGATCTAACGCCGGGCATCGGCACCGTAAGTGTGCGAGAGTCCAATAATCGACACCCGTGCGACTTTCGGAGGACCTAATGGCAGTTCCCAACCGACCCAGTCCGAGCCGACGGCAGTTTCTGCTGCGCGCTGCACTCCTGGCGGGCGGAACTCCCGCCCTGATGGCGTTTCTGGACGCCTGCGCCACGGGCGATCAGACATCGTCGTCGGCCCCGAGTATGAAAGTGGCCTCGCCCGACAAACCGGTCACCTGGGATATCGCGAAGGATAATGCGCCGATCGCCGATGGGCTCGCCCCGGAGAAGGCTGCGACATTGCAGTTGTACACCTACGCGGACTATGTCTCGCCGGATGCCATCAAGTCGTTCCAGGAGAAGTACGGGACCACTGTTCAGGTGTCCACGTTTAACGACACCGACGAGGCGATCACCAAGATTCGTGCCGGCAGCGTCGATTACGACGTCTTCTTCCCGAGCTACGACCAGATCGGGAAGCTGGTGAACGGTTCGCTGCTGCGACCGCTGAACCACAGCTATGTTCCCAATATCAAGAACGTCTGGCCGGTGTTCACCAACCCGTTCTACGACCAGCAGTGGCGCTACACCACGCCTTACACCGTGTACACGACCGGTATCGGCTGGAACAACACCGTGGTACCCGCCGACATCGGTGCGCTGGCCAATCCCTATGAGTCACTGTGGGATCCTGCCTACAAGAACAAGACGGCAGTGATCGATGACTGGCACACCGCGATGTCGATGGTTCTGTTGAAGCTCGGCATCACCGACGTGAACACCTCATCGGCGGCCGATCTGAAGTCAGTCGGCGAGCAGTTGACCGCGCTGGTCGCGGCAACGTCGCCGAAGGTCACGATCACGATGTACACCGATGTTCCCACCGGCCAGATCGGACTGACACAGATGTGGTCCGGCGACATCATCAATGCGCAGAACTACCTGCCGGAGGGCGCGACGGCCGAGGTCCTGCGCTACTGGTTCCCCACAGACGGACGAGGTTTGGTCGACAACGATCTGATGGTGATCTTGCGCGGCGGTAAGAACCCGGTGCTGTCCCACCTGTTCATCAATCACATGCTGGAGACCGAATCCGCGAAGCAGAACTTCAAGCAGATCGGCTACCAGCCGCCCCAGGTCTCGATGAGTCCGGACTCCTTGGTGTCGGACGGGTTCGTTGCGGAGAACATCAAGACCGCCATTGTTCGGCCCGAGTACTACGACGTCGGTTATCGGATCCTTGAACTCGAACCTGATAACGACGCGGCGTGGCACAACGTCTGGCGTGCCTTCAAGGCTGGGGGATCCTGACCCCGGTGACGCTGACGGAGGTTGCGGCGCAGGCAAAGCCGCAGTCGAAGCGGGCGCGAGGAAGTGCGCTCGGGCCGGCATTGGCCGTGCCGGGGATCATCTGGCTGCTGCTGTTCTTCCTCGCTCCGCTGTACGTGGTTTTGGCCATCGTCTTCGGCCGAACGGATCCGATCTTCCGCACGGCGGTCCCGGTGTGGAATCCGTTGCAGTGGAACCCCTCCCAGTTCAACTATGTACTGAGTCGCATCGTCGGGGACAACGGCATATTCGGCCCGGCATTGCTCCGCACTGCGATCTACGTCCTCCTAGCCGGCCTGTTGTGCCTGCTGCTGGCCTTCCCGGTCGCCTATTACACCGCGCGGTTGTCCGGTAGGTGGAAGGGCCTGTTGCTGGCCGCGTTGATCGCCCCGTTCTGGATCAGCTATATGATGCGCATGCTGGCATGGGTGAATCTCCTGCAGGACGACGGATTGGTCAACCGGTTGTTCAGCCTGGGCGGCGTGTTCGACGTCCGGACGCATTGGTTGACCGGTCAGCCGGTGGTCGTCGTGCTGGGACTGGTCTACGGCTACGTGGCGTACATGATCCTGCCGTTGTATGCCGGACTGGACCGCCTTCCGCAGTCCACACTGGAAGCGGCCCGTGATCTCGGCGCGAGTCGGTTCGCGTCGTTCTGGCGCGTCACGCTGCCGATGTGTCGGCCGACCATCGTGGCGGCGGTTCTGCTGACCTGTCTGCCGATGCTCGGCGACTACTTCACCTCCGACATGCTGTCCGCCTCGCCGAAGACCGCCATGGTGGGCAATCTGATCAACGACAGCGTGCAGTCGCCTGGGCAGACCGGCCAGGCCGGCGCATTGGTGATGCTGGTTCTTCTGGTCGCGGTGGTGCCGATGTTCTACTACGTTCGGGTCACCACCCGCGGGGATGTGGCGTCGTGAGGGGCCCGGTCGCGTGGTGGAACGATCCCTGGCGCCCCCCGCGCTTTCTGGTCGCGGTCACCTTCGGATATTTGGCGTGGTCGCTGATCCCGGTGCTGATCGCGGTCCTCTTTTCATTCAATGATGGACGGTCTCGGACGGTCTGGCAGGGTTTCTCGACCCGTTGGTACTTCGGTGATCCGGTCAAGTCGGTCTGGCACGACGCGGCATTGCACACCGCCCTCCTCCAGACGTTGAAGCTGGGCGTGATCACCACACTCATCACGGTGCCACTCGGGGTGATGTTCGCGATCGGGATCGATCGCTGGCGGGGTCGGTTACCCGCTGGAGCGAACCTGCTCATGCTGGTCTCGTTCGTCCTGCCCGAGGTGCTCCTGGCGGTCGCACTGTTATTCGTGGTGACCTCGCTGCCCTTGCCGATCAAGTTGGGCACCTCAGCCCAGGTACTTGGTCTGGTCACCTTCCAGATCGCCTACCCAGCTGTACTGGTGCGGGCACGTCTGGCCACCATCGGCACGCAATACGAAGAAGCCGCACAGGATCTTGGGGCGTCGCCGATCGCGGCACTGCGCAGGGTGACATTGCCGATGTTGCTGCCGGCGATTTTCGCCAGCACGGTTCTGGTTTTCGCGGATGTGATCGATGACTTCGTGCTGGTGCGCTACCTGTCCGGAAATTCCTCGACCGAACCGGTCTCGGTGAAGATCTACAACACCGCGCGCGCCGCCCCGACTCCGGCGCTCAACGCACTGGCCACCCTGCTGTTGTTCGCCGCACTGCTCGCGATCACCGTGGGCTACCTGGTCTACCGCCGGATGACTCGCGGGGATAACGCCGCCGCGGGCGGTATCGCGGCATTCGCGGGTGAGGCTTGAGCCCGCGCAGGGTAGACCTGGGCCATCGATCAGACTATTCTTGACTGCATGTTCAAACAGTCGGATCTGGCCCCGCTTCCCGCAGATGGACTCGCTGCTTCGCTGGCGCCGTTCGGTTCCTCTCGAATGCTGCCGCGCGAGGCCTATGTCGACCCAGAAGTGTTCGAGTGGGAGAAGCGCAATATCTTCTCCGGCTGGCACTGTGTCGGCCATGCCTCCGACCTCGACGGTGTCGGTGCGCAGCGGGCGGTCGGCTCCGGCGCCAGCGGCATCCTGCTGGTGCGCGATGAAGACGGGGTCGTGCGGGCATTCGCCAACGTCTGCCGTCACCGCGGACATGAACTGCTGGCCTGTGGAGCCACCACCAAGCGCCGCGGCGTGGTGTGTCCGTACCACTCGTGGTCGTTCAAACTCAACGGCGAACTGCGCAAGGCGCCGGGATTCGACGACCTCGACAACGCAAAGTTCGGACTGACCCAACTTCGGCTCGTTGATTGGCACGGCTGGCTTTTCGTCGATCCCAGCGGACGCGACGTCGACTTTGCGGAGCATATCGCCGGAACCGAGGAGGTCATCGGCCCCTACCGGCCGGAGGATCTCACGATCGTCGCGCGCCACTCCTACGAACTTGCCACCAACTGGAAGGTCATCGCCGAGAACTACCAGGAGTGCTATCACTGCTCGACGATCCATCCCGAGTTGTCAAGGATCAGCCCGCCGACGAGTGGGGACAACGTTGCGCTGTCCGGAGACTGGATGGGCGGCTCGATGTTCTTGATCGACGAGGCCGAGACGATGTCGCTCTCCGGCCGCAGCGGCGGTGTGGCGATCAAGGGCCTGTCCGAGCAGGAACTGCGCACGGTGATGTATCTGGTCGGATTCCCCAACCTCCTGGTGAGCCTGCACCCTGACTACGTGATGACGCATACGATGACGCCGTTGGCCGCGGACCGTACCTTCGTCGAATGTGCCTGGGCGTTTCCGAAGGAGGCCGCGGAGCGGCCCGGCTTCGACCCGTCCTATGCGGTCGACTTCTGGGATCTCACCAACCGGCAGGACTGGGCGGCGTGTGAGTCGGTCCAACGCGGTCTGAGTTCACCTCATGCCCAGCCCGGACCGCTGGCACCCGAAGAAGAAGGCGTCTACCAGTTCGTGAATCGGGTGGCCCGCGCCTATGCCGGCGACCGCTGACCTCAATCACTAGTCCCGGGTAGGTTTTCGGGCTCCCTACTTGCACTGTCTAACGCCCTGTTTGTGAGCTCCCGGCCGAGCCCGATCACCTCAGGGGCCCGGTTAAAGTCCAGATTGCGCCACGCCGTCTGCGGTATCTCGATGAGCGCGCCAGCGGTGACCGACTAACAGCCCCCGTCCGCTGCGGCCTGCACGGCGATGATCACCGCGGCCTGCTGCGCGGTGCTGAGTTCGGCCCAGGCTGTGTTGAAGGTCGCCGGGCCCGTCGAGGTGGAGGACTGCAGTTCCTTCAGGAAGGGTTCCACCATCGATTGGGGATCGCCGCCCTTGGCTGTCATCCACTCCCTGGTCGCCATGCAGGCCTGCGCGTACTGCTCCTCGGTCGACTGCGCGGGGACGTCGATTCTGGTGGTCACCCCATCCGGTGACATCCCGATGGGTTGCTCCCCGGACGCCCCATTGGGCTGCCCGGCAGCTGGTGCCGGATCAGGCGAGTTACCGCCGGATCCACCGCCTGCTGAACAGCCCGTCAACGCGGTGGCCGCGGCAGACACGAGGAGGGCGGCGGTGACCTGGCGGCGGTACCCACGGCTGAGCATGATGGCTCTACTGGTCTTCGTCTGATCTGACCATCGGCCGCAGCCGCTCTGTCTTCTCCGGCGTCCACCCCGGCGGTTGCATGATCGCGGCCCAGGCGTTCACCACGTCTCTGACGTAGCGGTGGCCGTGGCCGTCCGGTACATCGACGGCGACGGCCATATCGGCCGACACCTGAAGGAACGTCACCACCGGGATCCACTTCATATCATTGGACACGTCGTAACCGCGTGGCTCGCGCAGCCAATCCGGTTCGGCGAAAAGAAGATCCGGTCTCCACCATGCGATCGGATCGGAGGCGTGCTGCAGATACACCACCCGGGGATTGCCCCATGGCTGATCGGGGCGGCCGAGGTCCTCGGGTCGTGCGGCAAACCGGACGTTGGCGCCGTCGTCGAAGATCGGCAGCCATTCCGGCGAGCCGGGATCCCGATTGACGGTGACGTCATCGCGCATGGTGTTGTTGAACGTCGGTCCGGAGAACAGCGCTCCGTTGGTGCGGGCGATGATGTTGTTGGGGCTCAGGAACGGCGCCTCGCCGCCGAAGGAGCCGAGGCTCTCGCCGAACACCACGATCTTGGGCCGCTGCGCCTCGGGTAGTGCGCGGACCTTTGCATCTACGGCCTCGAAGAGGGCTTGACCGGCCTGGCGAGCGTTCTCCTTGTCGACCAGGAACGACAGCCAACTCGGAAGGAACGAGTACTGCATGCTCACGATGGCGGTGTCGCCGTTGTACATGTACTCAAGCGAGCCCGCTTCGGCGGCATTGATCCACCCGGTGCCCGTCGTGGTGCCGACCGCAATGACCTTGCGCTTGAGCCCGCCGGCACGCTCCAGTTCGTTGGCGGCCAGTTGGGCCTCGGCGCGGATGCCGGTGGCGGAGTTCAGTCCGGCGTAGGCGCGGATGGGTTCGGTTGCCGGGGCGTTATTGAACTCGGTGAGTTGGGCGACGGTGGGCCCACCACCGACGAAGATGCGTCCCTGATGGCCCAGCGACTCCCAGGACACCAGCGAGCCGGGGCCTCCGGAGCGCAGCGGTGTGCTCGGTGCCGGACGGTTCGGGTCCAGCTCGTTGTTGACACTGGAGAAGGTTTTGTTCAAGACGCTCATCGCGCCTCGTACCACGATCCCGTTGATGATGGCGATGTTCACCGCGATCAGGAGCGCGATCACTACGACGACCGAAACCCGGGGTGGCGCAACGCGGTTGAGCTGGCGAACCAGGAACCGGACCAGCCGTCCCACTAGCTGGCCGATCTCGACGAAGACGAACAGGAAAACGACCGATAACACTGCTGCCTGCAGGTAGTTGAACCACTGCAGCTGAGGAACGCCCATCAGCTCGCGGACGTGGTTCTGCCAGTAGTGGAAGTACACAACACCCGATACAAGTTCGACCGCGCCGACGATCATCAGGATCGGCCACGCCCATCTCGGCGCGCGCGGACTCGTCGACCGGGACCGCATGAACCGGATCAGCCACACCGCGAACACCCCGATGCCGTATCCGATCGCGCCGGCGAGGCCGCTGAGTAGACCCTGGAAGAGCGGGCCGCGCGGCAGCAGCGACGGTGTCATCGTCAGTAGGATGAACAACAGGCCGACGGCGGTCCCGGTGAACGTGTACCTGCGTTTCCACCAGTCCGGTTTGGGTTTGGCGGCTTTCGCGGCGATGGTTTCCGGCTCGGCGACTGTCACGGGAGAAAACCTTAGCGGTGGGTGAAGTTGGGCGGTCGCTTGTCGGTGAAGGCCGCCATACCCTCGGTCTGATCTTCAGTGGCGAACGCCGAGTGGAAGAGCCGCCGTTCGTAGAGCAGGCCCTCGCTGAGAGAGGACTCGAAGGCCCGGTTGACGGCTTCCTTAGCCATCCGGGACGCTGATCGCGACATCTGCGAGATCGTCGTGGCGACGGCGTTGGCCTCCTGAATAAGGTCATCGGCCGGAACCGTCCGGGACACCAGGCCGATGCGTTCGGCCTCAGCGGCGTCGATAGTGCGTCCGGTCAGGATCATGTCCATTGCCTTGGCCTTGCCGACCGCTCGGGTCAGGCGTTGGGAGCCGCCCATACCGGGAAGCACACCCAACTTGATCTCCGGCTGGCCGAACTTGGCGGTGTCGGCGGCGATCAGCACATCGCACATCATGGCCAGTTCGCAACCACCGCCGAGTGCGTAGCCGCCGACCGCGGCGATAAGCGGCGTGCGTACTGCGGCGAGCTTGCCCCAGTCCGCAAAGAAGTCCAATCCGAACACCTCGGAGAACGACAGGGTGGCCATCTCCTTGATATCGGCGCCCGCGGCGAAGGCCTTGGCTGAGCCGGTGATGATGATGGCCCCGATGTCGGGGTCGGCATCGAATTCAGCCGCCGCAGTGGTGACTTCGGCCATCACCTGACTGTTGAGGGCGTTGAGTGCTTCCGGGCGATTCAGGGTGATGGTGCCGACCCGCTCCGACCGGCTCACCAGAATGGTCTCGTAACTCACGTGTTCTCCGCTCTCGTTAAAAGGTCAGGTCCGGCTCGGCCGGCACGAAATAGCTCTGCACATCCTCGTCGGTCACCGCGGCAAGCGACACCGGGGACCACGTCGGGTTGCGGTCCTTGTCCACGACCTGGGCCCGAATACCCTCCACGAGGTCATGGGAGCGCACTGCCGCACAGGACACCCGATACTCCTGCACCAGGGTTTCTTCGAGGGTTGTGTAGTCGGCGGCGCGGCGAATCGACGCCAATGTGACCGCCAGCGCGATGGGGGAGCGGGTGGCGATCAGGTTGGCCGCGTCGTTGGCCGGGACCGCATCGTGGCCGCGCAAAGCGGCGACGATGTCCACGACGGTCTCGCCCGCGTAGCAGTGGTCGATCCAATCCCGTTGTGCGGCAAGCTGACTTCCTGGGGGCTGCCGGGTGAAGTTACGGAGCGCAACCTGTTCCCCGTCGGCAACGATGGCGGTGGTGAATGCCTCCAAATCGGCGTGGGGAACATAGTGGTCGGCGAAACCCAGCACGATCGCATCAGCGGCGGAAAATGGGGCACCGGTGAGTGCGGCATGCAGGCCGAGGAGTCCGGGCGCCCGCGACAGCAGCATCGTGCCGCCGACGTCAGGGATCAAGCCGATGCCGACCTCTGGCATCGCGATCTTCGAGGTATCGGTCACCACGCGGGCGCTGCCGTGCATACCGATCCCGAGGCCGCCGCCCATGACGATGCCGTCCATCAGCGCGATATACGGTTTGGGAAATCGGGCGATCCGGGCGTTAAGGCGGTATTCGTCGAACCAGAACCGTCGGGCTTCGGCGCCGTCGGCCTGCGCGCTGTGGTAAATCGCCACCACGTCACCACCGGCGCACAGCCCCCTGTCGCCAGCTCCGGAGACAACCACGGTCTTTACGGCGTCGTCGGTGGCCCAGGCCGTCAGTGCGGCATCCATGGCGGTAACCATGGTCTGGGTCAGGGAGTTGATGGCCTTGGGGCGATGAAGCGTCAGGAACCCGACTCCGCCGTCGACGCGGGTCAGGATCTCATCGGTATCGGGGCCCACCAGGCAATCTCCCTCCGCGAAAGGTTGGATATCCTAGTTTTACCAGGAAGATCGCACGACGCATCCACCGGGATGACGGGTAAGCTTGGGGCGCGAGCGACAAATCCGCTGTGAAGTTCCTGGGAACTAATCGGGGACCGTCGTTCGTTGGCTCGTTGTTCGTTGGTTCATTGTTTCGTTAGCTCATTGTTTCGTCGGCTCACTTGAGAGGAATCACGGTGCGGGAGAGCAGCAACCCGATTTTCCGTTCGTTGCCTAAGCAACAGGGCGGTTATGCACAGTTCGGTACCGGCGTCGCCGGTGCAGCCCAGCAGGTCGGATATCAGACCCAGCCCTACACCACCCGGGCACCTCAGACCGGTGTCTCGCGGCCGCTGACCATCGACGACGTCGTCACCAAGACCGGCATCACCCTCGGTGTGCTGTCCGTGGTGGCAGTGATCTCCTACTACCTGGTCTCGGCGAACGTTGCGCTGGCCATGCCGTTCACCCTGGTCGGTGCACTGGGCGGACTCGCCCTGGTGCTGATCGCCACGTTCGGCCGCAAGCAGGACAATCCGGCCATCGTGCTCAGCTACGCCGCACTCGAGGGTCTGTTCCTGGGCGCCATCTCGTTCCTCATCGCCAACTTCACCGTCTCGGGCACCAGTGCCGGCGCACTGATCGGCCAGGCCATCCTCGGCACCATCGGTGTCTTCTTCGGAATGTTGGTGGTCTACAAGACCGGCGCCATCCGCGTCACGCCGAAGTTCACCCGGATGCTGGTGGCATCCATGATTGGCGCGCTCGTGCTGATGCTGGGCAACGCGGTCATCTCGATGTTCGGCAGCCATGACGGCGGCCCGTTGCGCAACGGCGGTACGACGGCGATCATCTTCTCGCTCGTCATGATCGTCATTGCGGCGTTCAGCTTCCTGCTCGACTTCGACTCCGCCGACCAGATGATCCGTGCCGGCGCACCGGAGAAGGCCGCCTGGGGTATTGCCTTGGGCCTGACGGTGACGCTGGTGTGGCTGTACCTGGAGATCCTGCGTCTGCTCAGTTACTTCCAGCAGCGCTAGACCCGCTCGGTTCCACAGCATCGATCCTGCGCCCAGATCGCGATTCATTAACAGATCGCGATCTGGGCGCAGACTCGTTGATGGGTGGACGTCGATGCTTGCCGTGTGGTTGCCGTCACCGTTCCTTTCCTCGGCGTCGAAGCGCTGAGCCGCGGCCTGGTTCGCAAGCACGAACTGCGCTCGCAGTACGCGGCCCTCTTTCCCGGGGTTTACTTCCCATCTGGCCATACGCCGACGTTCGACCAGCGAGCCGAGGCCGCCTGGCTGTGGTCGCGTAGGCGAGGTGTCATCGCCGGCCTGACCGCCGCGCGCCTCTACGGTGCGCGTTGGCTTGACGACGCGCTTGCCATCGAGATGTTCTGGGCCAATGCCCGCACGCCACCGGGCATCTCGACCTCTGCCGTCGCCCTCGGTGACGGCGAGACCGTGACGCTCACTGGGCTACCGGTTACCTCGCTGGCGCGCACGGCGTTCGATCTTGCGCGGCGTCGACCCCTGCGCACCGCCGTCGCGCGCCTCGACGCTCTTGCCAATGCGGCACCCTTTGACTGCGGCGACGTGCTCGGCTGCGTCGCGCGTCATCGCGGGGTGAGGGGTCGCTGCCAGGTCGCGACTGTGCTTGAGCTTTCCGACAAAGGTGCGCAATCCCCACGGGAAACCTGGTTGCGGTTGTTGCTTATGCGATCTGGCTTTCCGCGGCCGCGTACTCAGATCCCGGTAACAGACGATCGCGGACGGGTGAAGTACTACCTGGACATGGGATGGGAGGCAATCAAGGTCGCCGTCGAGTACGACGGCGATCACCACCGCACCGATAGGACGCAGTTCGCCAAGGACGTCGTGCGCCTCGAGGAGCTCGCTGATCTGGGGTGGCTCATCGTCCGGGTCGTAGCCGACAACCGTGAAGCTGACATCCTGGAGCGGGTGCAGCGGGCATGGGACGCCCGCAGTTCATCGACTCTGCGGTGAGATCGCGAAACAACGGCGATCCGCGATCTGTGCGCAGACTCGATGAATTACGACAGCCGCTCGACCACCATCGCCATGCCCTGGCCACCGCCCACGCACATGGTCTCGATGCCGAACGTCTTGTCGTGGGTCGTGAGGTTGTTCAGCAGCGTGGCGGTGATCCGGGCCCCGGTCATTCCGAACGGATGCCCGAGCGCGATCGCACCTCCGGAGACGTTGAGCTTGTCCTCGTCGATACCTAACGCGCGAGCCGAGCCGAGCACCTGCACCGCGAACGCCTCGTTGATCTCGAACAGGTCGATATCGGAGACCGACATTTTCGCGTAGCCCAGCGCTTTCTTAACGGCCTCGATCGGGCCTAGGCCCATGATCTCCGGCGACAGCCCGGACACCCCGGTGGAGACGATGCGGGCCAGCGGCGTCAGCCCCAACGCCTTGGCCTTCGTGTCAGACATGATCACCACGGCGGCCGCACCGTCATTGAGCGGGCAGGCATTGCCGGCGGTGACCGTGCCGTCCGGGCGGAACACCGGATTCAGCGCGCTGATCTTTTCGTAAACGGTGCCCGCGCGGGGGCCGTCATCAGTGCTGACGACAGTGCCGTCGGGAAGCGTGACCGGGGAGATCTCGCGGGCGAAGAACCCACTGGTGATGGCTTCCTCGGCCCGGTTCTGGCTGCGCACACCCCAGCGGTCCTGATCCTCGCGGCTGATTCCGGTGTAGAGCGCGACGTTCTCGGCCGTCTCGCCCATCGCGATGTAGACATCGGGCAACTCGCCGTTGTCGCGGGGATCGGTCCACGATGTGGCGCCGGCCTCTTTGGCGGCGTCGGCGCGCTCGCGGGCTTCATTGAACAGCGGGTTGCGCGTGTCCGGCCAGGAGTCGGCGTTACCGCTGCCAAACCGTGACACCGTCTCGACACCCGCGGAGATGAAGGCGTCACCCTCGCCGGCCTTGATCGCGTGAAACGCCATCCGGGTGGTTTGCAGCGATGACGAGCAGTACCGGTTCACCGTCACACCGGGCAGGAAGTCGTAGCCGAGTTCGACGGCGACCACGCGGGCGATGTTAAAGCCGGACTCACCACCGGGCTGGCCGCAGCCCAGCATCAGGTCGACGATATCGCGGGGATCAAGGGCGGGCACCTTGTCCAGTGCCGCGCGCACCATCTGGGTGGCCAGATCATCGGGCCGCATGCTCACCAGCGAGCCTTTGAAGGCGCGGCCGATCGGGGAGCGGGCGGTGGAGACGATGACGGCTTCGGGCATGGGGAGGCTCCTATTTCGATGACGCGGGTCTCCCCGAAACCTAGCCCATCGCGGTATCGCTCAGATGATTCGGGCTGTCCTTGACTACCTAGCTAAATGCTAGGAATCGATTTTCTGATCAAAGAGCGCGTCGCGAAGTGCACCCAACAACTGCTCGGCCGCTAACGCATACCCGACCGCCGACGGGTGATAGCAATCCTCGGAGAACATCACGTCGGAGTCGTTCTCGAAATGCGGTGCTAACAAATCGGCCAGGGGCACCGGTACGCCGCCCGCGGCACTGACTGCGGTGGTTTGTGCACGCGCGAGCCTGCTGCCCAGTGATCGTGCAGTCCACCGCAGTGGCTGCGGAATAGCCCCGATGACACCAAGATCCGGGCACGTGCCGACAACCACCGCCGCGCCGGTCGAACGCAGCCGCTGCACCGCCGCTCCGAGTCGCCGAGCCGAGGGTCCGATGCCGTTGAGTGCGGTGACATCGTTGGCGCCGATCATGATCACCGCGGCGTCCGGCGGTGGCCCCGCGACCATCATGGCGTCGACCTGTCCGGACAGACCCTTCGACGATGCCCCGACGATGGCCTTCGTCGCCAACCTAACCAGGGCGCCGGAATGCTCTGCCAGTCCGCGGGCGATCCGCACACCGGGCACCTCCTCGGCGTCTTCGCAGCCGTACCCGGTGGCAGTCGAATCCCCGAAGATCATCAGGTGAATATCGAAGGGTGCGCCGCGCTCCCAACGTTGGACCGGGTGACCACCGCGTGAGTAGATGCCGTCAGCGCGAGGCGGAATGTCCCACGCCTTGGGAATGACACTGCGTGCCTGTTCGGCCTGACCGTTCAATAAGTTGCGGGCGCCCACGACAGCGCCACCGGTCGAGGCGAGCACTCCCGCCACGGCTAGCGCCTTAGAGGACCCGAGCCATCTGGCCACGGGAGTCAGTCTGGTCCGTTAACAGGGTTTTTCGGTTACGGACGGGTATCGGATGCGGAAAGAAACAGCGTCGTTGGTTGTGGTGTGAATCACAGCTGGTCAAGCTGAATCCCCGGGTTGTCGATTAGCGAGAGCGACGGACCCGCACGTCACGACATGCACGTCACTACAACGCTGCAGGGAGTGTTGACCATGACCGCACCCAGCAAGGTGTCGCAGTCCAGTGCGCACAAGGCCCCCATCGCGCCCGCCCGCCCGCGCCGCTACCCGGTCAGCGACGGTGCGCCCGTCGAGTTCATCGAGGACGGCCCCGGCATTGCGGCGCGACTGGTGTCCATCGGCGCCCGCGCCACCATGTGGCCGGCCCTGGCGGTACTCAGCCATGTTCCGCACTGGCCCTGGCCATTTGGCGTGGTGGACTACGTCGCCAGGGCGCTGCTGCCGTCACCGGGCACGGTGCGGGCGACGGTCGGGTTGCCTAACGCCTCGGCCCAACTCGTCCGTGCACCCGGGGTGCTACCCGCTGACGGCCGACGCCGTGTCGTGCTCTACATGCACGGCGGCGCTTTCATGACATGCGGGGTGAACTCCCACAGCCGCTTGGCCGGAGCACTGTCCAAATACGCCGACTCGCCCGTTCTGGTCGTCGACTACCGGTTGATTCCCAAGCACACGATCGGCATGGCCATGGATGACTGCTATGACGGTTACCAATGGCTGCGACTGCGCGGCTACGAGCCCGGGCAGATCGTGTTGGCCGGCGACTCGGCCGGTGGGTACCTTGCGATGGCGCTGGCGCAACGACTGCAGGCCGAGGGGGAGACCCCCGCGGCGATGGTGGCGCTTTCTCCGCTGCTGCAGTTGGAGCAGGATCCCAAACTGGCACACCCGAACATCTACAGCGATGCGATGTTCCCGCCGAGGGCTTTTGACGCTCTGGTCGCCCTCGTCGCCCGTGCTGCTGCGAAAAACATCGTCGACGGTGTGCCGGAAGGGGTGTACGAGCCGCTGAACAATATCGAGCCCGGCCTGCCCCGGACGCTGATCCATGTCTCGGGCTCGGAGGTGTTGTTGCACGACGCGCGCCTGGCGGCCCGGCGCTTGGCCGCGGCCGGGGTGCCGACC
>Ga0164295_10001304_pt1 | contig 20627 bp, 26 predicted proteins | sample GEODES006metaG_FD_111798 | JGI IMG/M metagenome (GOLD analysis project Ga0164295, IMG submission 111798) | Oligotrophic lake water microbial communities from Sparkling Lake, Wisconsin, USA - GEODES006 metaG | ecosystem: Environmental > Aquatic > Freshwater > Lake | place: USA: Sparkling Lake... | reverse complement strand
TGGTTGTAGAGGTACTATATTACAGAAAGGGAAAGATTTTCCGAAATTGAATAAACAAAATAGCCAAATAGAAATGTATGGAAAAGAGTTTGTAGAGAACCTTCGTAAAAAATTGTTTAATGGAAAAACGAATATTCTTGTAGATAACGTTCAAGATACAATGCCAAAAGAGATAAGTGAAAGTTACAAAAAGAAAGGAGCTATATCTGTTTGTGATCACTATATACCAAATGGTTCAATAGAATTGTTAAGTAAAAAAATTTAAGAAGAAGGTAATGGAGCCAAACAAAGTTTGACTTCGCCCAAACTGGCTACATTATATTTCACAACAAGAGGTAAATCATTTTCCAAATAGACTTCTATTTGAGAACAAAGATTTGTACATTTAATAAAGTATCCTAAATTTTTTAGAGAAAATTCTCCTTGAATAATTTTACTAGAATCTTGTTTCACAATAAATTCCATCGAACCATCCAATTCGGCGCGATGGATTTCTGCTGAAGCAAATTGTCCCGAACATTTAAAAATCAATTCGTTTCCAACTGATTTGATTTCTAGTTTATCGGAAATACACGATAAATCACGAATGATTTTTTGGAAATCAGAAGAAGGAAGATTAATCACAGAAGAGAATTTAACATCTGGATATTCCAACTCTTCTTGTTCGGGTTCAATTAAACGCAACTTTTGCGTTTTACATTGTTTAATATCACCATTTTCAAACTTTAAGGCCAAATGAGATACAATACCATCAGCATAATCTGCTTCTTCGATATAAATAGTTAATGTATCATTGTTATCAATAGAATTGATAAGTTTGAATAAATGAAACATATTTACACCAATAACAATCTTTTCTTTTTTACATTCATAAAATTCAAAATTTTGAGAAGATAACAACAAATGTGCTAAAATAGTATGAGATTTGTCCATATTAATAATACGGATACCATCTGCTTGAAAAGTCATATTTGTTTCTAATAAGATATCTTTTAGAGCAGTCATCAATGTTCTAAAAGGAGCAATTTGTACAGTTTTAATTGTTAAAACATTAGATGACATTATATTTATTTTAACTATTAAAATCTTTAAATTTTTAACGTTTTTATATAGATTAAATCAATATCTATTTTATTGATTCAATTCATATAAAAAGAAAAATATATAATTATAAATGTATTTTCTTCTTTTTTTCTCTACTTTTTTGTTGATACATTCTCATATAAATTTATGTAAAAGATGTAAATTTTTTATTCCTTCTTTTTCTTCGAAGTGTAGTCTTTTTAAAAAATTTAATTATTTTACAAATTCGACAGATTATGAGTATTGTTTTTTAGCGAGAGAAATGGAACATATGTGTGGAGATAGAGGAAAAAGATTTGTAGAGAAAGTAGAAAAAGATTTATTTGTAGAAAATGTTTTGTCTACCATTTGGGAGCCATAATAATATAAAGATAAATAAAATATAATAATTAATGTATTATATTTTAATAATTTTCTCTACTGTTGTTTTATTTACGACATCATTAACCCCGTCAAAAAAATATTGTAATCAATGTAAATATTTTAAACCATCGCCATCTTCTATTATAGAAGAATCAAAATGTAAACAATTTCCGGTATATATTAACAATAAAGAGATCGATTTATTCAAGTGTCTAGTAGCGAGGAGTTATAATGATATGTGTGGCGAAGAAGGAAGATATTTTAAACAAAAATATTAATAATAAGTTTCACTATTACTTAAATTAGTAGAATTTGTAGGAACAGTAGAGAAACTATGTGTTGGAACACCAAAACTATTGTAAGGAGAAACATTATTTCCAGTACCTCCTCTCATTCTCCTACGCTTTGTTGAACGCTTTCGTGATGATGAATGATGTCCTGACAAACGAACCGCTCCGAAATGTCCTTTTCTTGTTCCATAACCAGCTTTAATTAATCGTTTGACTTTTTTTTCTAAATTGTGTTTCTTTTTACTGACAATTCGACCATTTTTATTTTGTATTAAATCACTTTTCGTCAATTCGCCACTGGTCTTATACGCGGTTCCGTGCATGACTTGTGCTCGCGAACCTTCCAATTTTTCATACTTACGTCCATGAATAATATAATTGCCATTGGCATCTTTTCTATACTTTGTCATATATTTACAATAGAAAAAATAATAAATACATATTAAAATTTGTTTTTTAGAGGAGCTAATATTACAGTAGGTTGTCCTTCTAAATTACAGTCTACTATTCTTTCTCTTCTTTGAGGTTGACGATAACCATATTGTATTCTTCCTCCTAAACTATATAAAATAGTGTCAACTGTTCTCTGAACTTGTGTATCTTGAGGAACATTATAAGCATTATAATTACGAATGACTTTTATCTTTTTTGAGTTTGTATCAGTATTAATATTACAACAAGGAAAAAGATTAGATTTATGTAATTTAGTATTTTGTCTTATTTTAAACATATATAATTATATTATTAATAATTTAATTATATAACTGATTATTTGGTGATTTTGTTTTTCTTATTTTATTATATTTTTTCGAAGATTCTTTTTGTCTGAATAATAATTTATTCATTTCTCTATTATTCTTTCTTTTATTTCTGCTTTCAAGAGACATATTCATTAGATATGATTTTTTCTTTTCTTTTCGCAGAATAGATATTAGTTTATTTGATTCCATAATAGTTCTATTGATAGAAAAGGTTGGTTTTTCAATAAATTCTTCTGTTACTTGAAGTTCTTTATAAATTTCATTTTTCATATTATTTAAGTATTGTATTTTATGAATATATTCATTTTTCATTTGTTTATTTATTTTAATACAATGAGATACCATTATAAATTGGATTTGTGATTCGTAAGTTAATTCTTCTTTTAATTGCTTTAAATTTTTATCAATACTTGTCAATGATTCATTATATGCAATGATTTCAAAATCCATTTCGAGTATTTTTTGAATATTTTCCATTATATCAGAAGAAAGAACAATTGACTTGTCAATCATTTGTTGATAATAATCGTCTCTATTTTGGATTGAATTGTAAAATTCAACATTGGAAGAAGCAATGGAAACAATTTTGGAAACTGACATTTTATAACTGTTGATGTAGAGAAAGTATATGATTAATTATATTTCAATTTTATTATTATAAACATGGTTATTTAAAAAATGTTCTGTTGTAATACATTTATTTAAGATTCTATGTTTAAAGGTATTACCAGCATTTGTAGGACATATAACTTTTTGTCGATCATCAGCTAATAAATGAGCAGCAATCGATAATGATGAATAATTCATAATAAGAATATCTGCAAAAATAAAATCACTCAAAACTTGTAATACATCAGTATTAACACTATAAATTATTGTATTACTATGTTGAAGATCACTTACATCCCCGTTAGTGTGAATAATAACGCGATACTTATTATTTTTTTGAAATTCTTTGACAACTTTAAATAAATTGTTTGTATCTAAAATGCGTTGTCCTATTGCGTCTCCTAAACGTATATGACAACAAACATTAATAAATTGATTATTATATGATTGTATAGGTAGATAACTATTATTTTTAACAAATGCGTCTCGTAATATTGGTAATGATTTTTCAATTTCATTATTTGTTTCAAAATTTGGAGGTAATGTATCTCCTATTTTATTAGAAACACCATCATAACAATAAATATTATTTAAAATATTTTTATCGTAATTTAAAATATTATCAAATGTTCTATTTTCAGATAAAACAATATTATAATTATAGGTTGTAATATTAGTAACGTTTGTAGTTACAACTGAAATATTATTTAACGATTCTGTAAAATATTGTATAAGTTTATACATATTAAAATTATTATGTTCAAATGTATAATTTTTATTATAGTTAATATATTTTGCTTTATTATTTATTGAAAGAGATAATAATCTCAAATGTCCTTCTAATTGATGACCAAACCCATCTGTTCCATGATGACAGATATTAATAATAAAATTAGATAACTTCCATTTATTATAATAAATCATTTTATTTTTTTTTTCGTGACCAACAACCCAATTAAAATGTATTAAATAAGGATTCATACCGTTATTATACTTGTAATAATACTCTCCTGTTGGAAATAAATATAATGGTAATTTTTTATATTTAATTAAATGTTTAATATCATTAATATATAATTGGTCATTCCAATCATTAATATGTTTATTTTTGTGTATATTAACATTTTCGGGGTTAAAAAGTGAAAGTGTATTTTGATTAGATTTAATAAACATAAATCCAGAACATAATTCAAACTGATCATCTTGAATTAACATTTCATTATCATTAATATTATTTAATAAACATGAAAATATATTATTATTTTCATAAACAATATCTCCATCTGTAAAACAAACATATTCATTATTTAACAAATGTTCGTAAATTATTTGAAATTTATAGAATGTAATGTCAGACCATTTATTTGATTTAAATTCTTGAAATGTATTAACATTGTCATCTATAATTAATTCACATGAAATATTATTTTGTTGTAATATAGAATATCCATTGTTACCAATACAATACACTTTTAACTTTTGTTTTATATTTATATCATTTAATGATTTTATACAATTTAATGTATAATCGATATAACCATCATTTGTTAGAGTTATAAAAGATATATTATTATAATTAATATTATTAACATTATTAATATCATTAATATCATTAATATTATTATCTAATGATAAATAATCTGGATTAACAATATTCTTGTTAGGAATGTAAAAAACAACATATGGAACATTATTTAACACAGAACATTGTTCACTAAATCCACTCCCGTGATTATAATAACTAAAACAATATGTTTGTGAAGATTTCGAAAGTATAATATATTCAATAATTGTAGAATATAAATCATTTGAATTATTTGATGTATTTGCTGTATGAACTACTTTAGTATCTATAAAATAAAATCCAAATAATTTATTTAATTTTTTTTTTAATGAATAATTTGTACTTATTACAATTGTATTCTTATTTAATTGAAGTTCTATTATTTTTGAAATTAAAGTTTCGTCATTAAATTCACCATCAAAACATTCATCTTTACAACGAATATGTAAAACTTTATAATCTGTTAAAGGAAATAATTTTGTTACTTCATCATAATAAAAATTTTTAAATTTAAAATACGAATTTATAAAATTTACTACATCTCTTGTTAAAATCTTAATATTATAATTAAGATTTGTCGTAATATATAATTTTGTGTTGTTTGATTTTTTAAATTTATTAATTAATAAAACAAGTTTGATTTTATCTGTGTAATTATCGTCACCTGAATAATAAAAACTATGTATTTTGTTATTTATATTATGTGTTTCATTGTTATTTTCTATACAGTTATAAATAGTATGGTTTGATACATCCAATTCTAAATTGATATTAAAAAATTTTGCGCATTGAGCTAGAAAAATAGAACCTCTTAAATAATCACCGAATCCATTACTATGATCTAATACATGTATTATTGTTTTTTTAGAATTTATATTACTATTTAGATTATTATAAAATTTATCTTTATAAATTGGATTCACAATTTTATTATTATCATTATTATAATTGTGATCTAATAAAAGATGTTGAGAATTTATAAGTGGAAATATTTGTTTTCTTATTTTTTGTTGTCTTATTTGTTGTTGTCTTATTTTTGGTTGTCTTACGTTTAGTTGTAGCATTTTTTGTTGTTGTTTTTTTTGTTGTTGTTTTTTTTGTTGTTGTTTTTTTTGTTGTTGTATTTGTTGTTTGTTTAAATTTTGTAGTTTATTTAAATTAAATAAATAAGTTCGCATATATATATATATATATATATATATATTATATAATAATTATAAAATTGGATTAGTTTAAATAATTATAAAAATATTCAGGTTATTGTATAATTTAAATATTTATTTACAGCTAAATATTTAAATTGATCACGGTAAACGCAATATTCACTATTACTACGAAATGTAAATCAAATTATAGGTCATCGTTGTAGATAGTACTTCTGATTATTATAACCATTTTTTTTCGTGAGTTTGAAAAATATTTTCTACATTTTTTTTGTATAAGTATCTATAAAACATCATAGTTATCGATATGTTATTACTACAACATATTAAATATTTACATTTTGACATAATTAATATAGTAGGTAAAAAATAGAACATAGCATTATAGTTTTCTGCGTGAATTTTTTCATTATGTATTCCGTGGTTATTATAAGAAACCTCATTTTCTGTTATAAATATAATATTCATATTTGGTAATTTACATTTCATATAATCTGTAAATTGTCCTGAATCAGATTGAATAATAATCTGAAGTGTATTATTCATAGATTCGTGTTTATAAATTACATTCATTAATTTATCATAATAACTTTCGTAAGAATCTAATAATGTTTCTCTAGATTTATCTGTTCCCCTATAATACACAGCAATGCAATTATTCAAGTTAATATTATATTTTAATAATAAATTATTTTCAATATTTATTATTTTATCTGTAGGAGTAAAATATTTTTGTATTAATGGAACAATATCATTATAATTAACGTTTTTATAATTATAATATTGGTATCCTTGCATTGAAAAATCTTTTGGTATATTTTGTAAATTAATATCAATAAATATTTCGTTATAATGTTTAAAAAAATCGTATGTAATATCTACATTATCATTATATTTATAAAGGTTAAAAGTTTTTGATGTATCAAGATGGTATGGTAATAAATTATTATTATTAATAAATTTTATTAATTCATGTAATTTAACATTAAAACAAGAAAAAAATCCATAATTATGAAAAGAAAAATTTAATATATTATCCAGATTTATTGAATGAATAATTAATGCTACATTTTCATGATAATAACCACACATCCCAGTAGGTGTTCCATTCATTCCAATCCATTCATAATCTACTTTATTTTCTGTAATAAATTCATAAAACGCTTTAAGTTCTCCTTTATCTCCATCAAAACCTGGATAATTTACTAATTCGTCAAAAACGATAATACAATCTGTATCAATATAATACTTCAATATATCAAATATATATTTTGTAGAACTATAAAGGTCAGCATCCATATGAATAAATGAAACTTTTTTATTATGTGTTTGTATAAAATTGACTAATGTTTCATTAAACCAACCTTTTATTAGTTCAACATTACTATTTACATGCGGTAAATTGCCATTTCTGTTGAAACAACCTTTATCAAAACCATCACGCCATTTTTCAGGTAATCCTTCAAAACTATCAAACCCATATACTTTATCATTTGTAAATTTTGAAATATAGTTAATAGTATTTCCACTTGCTACACCAAACTCTAACCATAAAGTATTTGGTTTATGTTGTAATTTCATATTTTCAAATACATATGTAAGAGGATATGTATTAACATTCGGAATATTTTGAATGATGCTTAACATAATATATATATTATATTATTTTAACGCAAAATAATAGATTGCGTTCTTATATTATTTAATCTTCATTAACGAATCCCCCCCAATCGAATATTTGCACTTATTGTTGCCCTTGGCTTAATATTATTTTTTTGTGCATATTGTTTTGAATAAATAAAATTAGGGGATGATTCATTGGAAATATTCTTCCAATCTTCTGTAGTAGTTACACGTTGATTAGTATATTGTTCTTGGTTTGGTTTCACAATAGTTCGTGTTGAGTTTCTCAAATCATAAGTATAATAATCATTTTGTGCAAATCGTATTGCGCTCAAAAAAGATAATATATTTATGATTTTAATTCTTTCATTTTTTACAGTAAATTGATTATCTTGTGGATTTAAAGATTCATTATCAATTGAATAATTCATACGATGTAGACTAGATAATCCATCTAATCCGCTATCTTGTTGCCCTAATAAATATTCTCTTGGTGAAACCAATCGTTTTACACCATCAAATAATTGTAATATTTCTGGACTTCCTATTTGAAAAAATTGTGTTCTGTCGATTTTCAAATTATGAGAAAGACATCTTTTCTGGAAAACACTATCTTCATTTCCCCATCCCCAATAATTTGGATATCCATTTGTTTTTTCAAAATCACTTCCTTTAATAACAACAATCCCTCCTAGCGCATAACTAAATCCATAATAATGTTTAACAATACCTTCTTCAGTTTCATAATTGAAGATTTTATGAAAAGGTAATGTATCTACATCGTTAAAAATAAAAGTAATATTTTTATAATCATTTGGATACTTTTCTTTTAGAGCAAGAAACCCTATATTTTTTGTTGCACCTCTATTAAATTGTCTTTCATCACATTGATGAGAAAAATATATTTCATAATCATTTTTATCTTCTAAAATAAATGACATTTGATTACAAAAAAAAAATTTATGTTCTTTTCTATTTCTGTATGGAACAATAAAAACACGTTTTGGGATTTCTAAATCAGTCATATTATTTAGAAAATAAATTTATTTCGACAAAATAACAATAAATATTAAATTTTTGGAAAATGAAATGGGACTTTTTTATTTCTTGGTATTTTTAATAGATATACGCCAATTATAATGAATAGTAATCCTATATATTGAAGATAACTATGAAATCGTTCTCCTAAAAATATATATGCCGAAATACTCTCTATTAATGCACTAATTCCATCCCAAGCACCATTTACCATTAATACAGTCGAACCTTGAAGAGAAATAATTAATAGATAAACGACACCTATATATCCACCAATACCAATTGTAAATGGCAATAATCCACCTTTATTCGCAAATTCTTTCAAAGCAAAATCGCCTATTATTTCTACGAGAGATAATGTTACAATTTGTTGAAAACTCATATAATAATAAAATTATTATTATTATTATATATCATAATGGATAAAAATATAAATACGGAATCAAAAACAATGAATGATTGTGTAATAAAGAATACATTAATAAAAGAAACTACTACTTTTATTATAGAAGATAAAGAAGAAGAATTTGATAAGGATTATTTTAGAGGCGGTTCTAATTTAAAAAAAGTTTATAAGATTCATAAACCATTATTAAAAAATTGAATTTGTTTTAATAATATATTGTAATAATAAACAAACAAATACAATGAACGAAACGAATCTTATTCACATCTATAAAATGAGAAATAATTTTATTTCTATAAGAGATATACAAATAAAAAAAATATTATTTCAACGATCACTTACATATATTTATACTAAAAAAAGAAGTGAATATCTAGATACAATGATTGAATATAATCCAGACCGCGATTGTATGATTTGTTATGAACCAATCGTCGAATTATGTAATGGTGATAACTGCATACATCATACTTGTAGTAATTGTTATCTTAAATTAGTTGATAGTACTAATAAATGTCCTACGTGTAGAGAAATATTAGATAATACAAAAAACATCAATAATGACGATCCAAATGATAATGATGATGATGAAGAAATAATAGAAGGAACAAATGATGAGCCGACAAACAATTTATTTAATGGAAGAAGATGGTTAAACACACAAACAAATACGATTGAGTATTATGAAGAAGTAATTGATGGGTTTGTAAGAACTAGAAACGTAGTTAGAGATTTTAGTACTTTTATATTAAGAAGTGATTATATTGAAGGGTGTTGTGTTAGTTGTGGAATACAACGAACAGAAGAAGTGAGTGAATATATGAAAACACACAATGATAATTATACAGATGGTCGATTTGGAAGTGAAAGTATAGGTAGTTGGTCTAATTTCTTTGTGGCTGATAATATTGAATGTTTTGATTGTTTCAAGACTTATGTTGATATAATGAGAAGTTATGAAAGTAGTGATACCAGATACTAAATTATTATAACACAGCACGAAATAATTTAGGTTGTGTATTGATAAGATGAATTAAATCGAAATCTTCTTTAAAATATACTTTAATAAAATGAATATCTTCGTCATCTAAAATGATTTGTTCTATACCTTTACTAATATTACATTTTTCTACTTTTTTGTCAACAATAGTTGGTATTTTAAATAATCGTAACATTTTTTGTATAGTATCATTCATATCATTTGTATACCTTAGAATAATAATATTTTTGTAATCAGTATTATTTATCCAATGATTCATTTTTTGGAAATGTTTATCCCATGTAAAAGAATGAAATAATGTATTTGTTTTATTTTCTTTCATTAGAGAAATAAATTCTTTAATTGTAATATTTTTATATTTTTCTAAAAAAAACTTATCTCGAATAAATATTTCACTTCCATATTTCCAATACTTAAATAAAGAAATAAATCTTTCAATTGGGTCTCTAATTATAATAATTGGATTATTATAATTACTACACGTAAGAGTATGATGTGTTTGCATGATAAAATATTTAGAGTAATAATCAAGTAAAAAATTTTCAACTGCTGTACCACCACATTTTGTAGGATGTATAAAACTAAAACGATTTGTTGTGTTATTCATTTATAAAGAAAGACTATATTTTTTCATTACACCAATAGGAATTAATTCACTTTTTATTTTCTCTATTTTTTTAAAACATTTATTAATAGTTACTTCACTTATTTCACTGACATTTTTTACATCTCTTTTTGTGATATTTAAATTAAAGACTTGAGTAATAAAATATACAACGCCTGCCGCAATTGAGTTGGGTGTATTTTCGGGCATATAATTTATTTTCTCTATTTTCATAGAAATAAATTTACACAATTGTGTTAATTCAGTATTAATACTTAACTTGCTACAATATCTTTCTATAAAAGATTCAGGTGTAGTTTTACAAAAAGTTGTTTTTTCTTTATTATCCATATCTTTTTCTAAATCATTGATAATAAGTAAAGCGTTTTTACAACCTTTTGTTGCGCTTGTAACATCTAAATAAAATATTGTAGCGATTTCTTTAGCAGTTCTTGGATAATTATTAATTCTACAAGAGATATAAATAGATGCTGCTAAAATACCATCACGATTATCACCACGAAATGTAAGTTCATATTCTGAAATTTTTTTATGATAAACAAAAGCATCATCAATAATTGCTTTTGGAATTCCTGCGTTTTGAGACATTATGGTTATGCGTTGGAATTCATCATATTGTGATTTTTCTTTATAAGACATCGATTGCCATTCAGTATATCTTCTTATTTTTCTCATTTCATAACTAGTAGTTCCATTACACAATACTTTGCATCCAAATGAAGACTCGTGTAAGAGAGGATTGATAGGCATACCACATCTGGTTGGGTCTGAACTGTGATTATCATCCGCTCCATAATATCTCCATTCTGCTGTTTGATCTACTATATCTTTATATATAATTCCACATTTTTGATTCGTACACGTAAGAAATCCTTCATCAGAATAAGCTAATATAAAGTTACAACATTCACAATTTTCTCTACTTCCTGAATTACTATAAACACATTCTAATTGTTCTTTCTTGTCTGGAAAGACTTCACTATCAAAAATATTCCATAATTCGGTTTTATTTATAGATTTATCAAGTTTATTTTTTTTACTTTTCGTAGAAGATTCAATTTTTTGAATTGAATTTATCATTTCGATATTAGACATAGATTCTTTTAAAAAGAAAAAAATGTATTTAATTCAATTTTATAATATACTTATCAATTATGGGAAATACAATTTCTTCAAATTTAAGTATAATCGAAAAGTTTTCTAATGATAACAAAGAAAAAAATAAGTTAGATTTGATTGATACCTTAGATTTTATTGCTTGTAATTATATTTTCACAATGGACTATGAAAATATGAAAAGATTACACAATAAATCTTATTGTGATAAATTAGTTATATTAACAAGTGATATAATTAATAATTATTACAATGAAATTGAGGTTAAACAATTATCTGATAGAATTATTTTTGGTGAAGATTTTTTACAAAAACCCAAAGATGAAAAATTAATTTATTATCAAAAAAATAGCATATATGATATTCCAAATAAACAAACCAATTGTAATGAAATCGCAAAATTTTATGTAAAAATAGGACATTTATTTTCGGCTATTTTAACTACTATTTCTCCAGAATATATTTATAAAGATTATAAAACAGGACAAATTATTAAAAAATCATTACAACAAAAAAATGAAATCCCATTTGGTGTAAAACCTCAATTAGTTAGTAATAGTCTATGTAATCAAAGAATAGAAACTTTGTTAAAGAAACAAACAACAATAATTAATGATAATTTATCAGAAGAAAATGGAATTCCAGAATTAATGAATTTATATTTAGATTCGGGTTATGATTTCTCTACTGGATTATTTACTTCTTTGTCTCAAGAAACACAAAAAAAATATAATAAAGATTTAAATGATTTTTATACTTCTTTTACTCAAGAAGATATTATGCCGGATAATATCAAATCTTTTTCTGATATCAAATTAAATCAAGTTGGACAACTATTTGATAAATATGACATAAATATCGATGAGAATTTACTAGCGAATCAAACATTAATGAAACAATATGCTGAAAATATAAAATATATGATTCAACACGTCCAATCTATCCAAAAAAAATTCTTGTCTATCTTAAATCAAGTATTCATTATACAAGAAGATAAAATTCGTATATCACATTTATTAACTGAATCAAAATTACAAAGACTCATAGAAGAATGTAGAGAAAATATTGTTGATTTATATATTCACTGCGAAGAAGATTTTATCCAAGGTATCAATATATATGAAGCCATTATTGAAGACATTTTATTTAAAACAACTACATCTCAAATAAGTTCTCTACACGATATTTTAGAAAAATTGTTTTCAACACCTTCGTAGATGAATATTATTTAAATGTATATATTGTATATATTGTATGGAGGTTTATACAAAAAATCTTCCCATTCAAATTGTTTATAAAATTTTATCTTATGTTCATAATCCACAACCAACTGAACTATTAAAAGATATCATAAATTATTATAATACTACCAATCTTATATTATATTATTATGAAATAAAATATTTAATGTTCAATAGACTTGAAGATCCATTCGATTGGTTAAATAATGATATTATTTTTTTTATGAATTCATATAAACCTACGATGTGGGGTTATGTTCCTAATTTTTATAAAATTATTTTAAGAAATCCATTTATTCATCCCGGGTTTAGAAAAAAATATTTTTTCAATCCGTTACAAAATAATACAACTATGATTAATAATTCAGATTATACTTATAAAGCTTTCTTATATATTCATCGATTAGAAAAAGAATCTTCTATAAAAGGATTTAATATATTATGGGGATTATTAAATAGTAGAGAAAGAGAAATCTTTATTAGAAATACAATTACCGAAATTAATTATTTATATGATATTGATTAAAAATTGAATTAAATATTTAATTCAATAAAGTCTTAATAAGAATGGTTCTTCCAGAATTAGAATTTTCTATAAAAATCAGTTATGTTGATGAAAACGGTTTGCGAAGAGCAGATACATCCACATTATTTTATTCTTTCGATTCAAATCTTTCAACCAAAAATGTATTCCAAAGAATTTCTGAAAAATTAAAAGAACAATTAAATCTGAATAACGAAGACTATATATTTATAAATTATAATCATAACTTTTTAATTCCATTCAATACTCAAAGTTCTCTACCTATATACAAAGAATTTAATTCATCGTGTAGTGTACCATTTTATATTCATATCCATACAAATCAAACATATCAAGCAATGTTGAATTATATTCAAACTGAATGTCCTATTTGTCTAAATAGAGTACATCATTCAACACTCATTAGTCCTTATCGATGTGGTCACGGTATTTGTAATAATTGTTATCAACATTGTAGAATGATAAATCATAATTGTTGTTGTTATTGTAGAGAAAGTATTCAGGTGGGTGTACATTAATTAAAAAGAAATTTTATACTGGGTAGTATTATTATTTATAATTCTTTTTCTAATAGATGAAGAAGAAAGTGATATGTTTGATTCATTATTTTATTTGTTTCTGTCGATGAATAAGTAGAATATGTATTATCTGTTATTTGTTTTATTTCATCGAATTTATTAATATATAATAATTTACATGGTTTTTCAATGGATTTTAATACATAAGTAGAGAAATTTGGATGATTAATAGGATTATGACTTGTATCTATTTTTATAATTTCATTTTTTTCTGTGTAAAATTTAGATAATAAATCATTACATTGAAATGAAAACATTGGATCTTTTTCACTACATATGATAGAAATAGGTGGATAATGATTCGTACTTATCATATGAGGAAAAACACAAATGTCCATTTTTAATTTGTTCTTTTCGAAACTGATTAATTTTGACAATATCAATTCACCAAAATTTTCTCTACAAGTCATTTCCAACACTTGAATATAATGTAACAAATTTGTTTCTTGTTTAAAATGTAAATATTGAAAGAAAATATAATTAATTATGTATCCTAATTTTTTTGCATAATAATTTGGAAACCCATATTTAAAAAATAATCCCCAATAAAACATATTTTTTCCAAATACATTAAATACACTTCCATTTACAATTGTAATTGATTTACATAGCTTTGGATGTTTTGATGCAAAGAAGCAAGTTATATAACTTCCAATTGAATGAGAAACTATTTGAGGAGGATTATTTTTGCCTACATTAAATGTGATGTATTCAGCAATATAATTACTATAAAAAATAAGAATTTCCATAGGAGAAAAATTTAATATTTTATTGGAAACAGTAGAACCACCAAAAGCAGGTAGAGAAATACAATGTACAATAAATCCTTTTTCTGCTAATGTTATAGCATTTTCAAACCAGATAGAAGGTCCAGAATTACCTCCGTGAATCAAAAGAATATGACTTGTTGATTGTTTTGGAAATATAATATAAGAATGGCTGGTTATATTAAAAAAATATTTATTATTGATGTCAATAATAAATGATTGTTTATTTTTTATAATATTTATATGTGTATGTGATTTTTGTAATATTTTAATATATTTTTTCTCTATATTTAACAAATTATGTAATGTGTTTAAACAAGATATATTCATATTATTTTTAAAAAAATTAAAAATATTAATAAAAAAGTTATAAATCATTCGTATATCTAATAAAATATTTTTAATTGTTAATACATTATTTATAATAATTTTTTCTCTAAAGAAGAGACCTGTTCTTTGTTATATATAAAATTTCCAGTGGGTTTGTATGTATGAATAGGTGTATATTTCTTATCATTTGTATTAACAGCTGGTGTTTTTCCAGTATTTAATATAATATTGGATGTGACTTCTTTTTTTATATCTATATTTTCTTCATTTATTTTGTTTCCGTATTCGTCAACTACAATACCAGTTTTTTTCTTTAGTTCACTTCTTACATAACTAGGAACAAAATGATTCCAACAAATAAATAATGTATTTGGATGATAGTATTTTACAGCAAATCCATTATCTTTTAATTTTTGAAAAAGATAACCGATACAATCTCCCTGGTCATATTTTGGAACACCAATAATTATTTCTGGTACTACAAACCAACAAAATTGTTCGTTTATTTTTTGTTTGGAAGTAGTTTTTATTTTTACGTGAATGCGATTAAGAATTTTATTATACAAATCTAATCGATGTAAATCATATTGCTTTTTTTTTTCATATAATTCATCTAAATTTATTTTTTCAGAAAAGTCAGTAATATTATCCAACGTAAATATATTTGCCATAATATAGAATAGAAAATGTATAAACAAGTTATACTATTTTTATATAAAATTTATATAATATACTGATTATGGATATTAAACATCTGGCTTTATCGGGTGGAGGTGTTTCAGGGTTGGCTGGAATAGGTGCTCTTCATAAGTTATTTGAATCAAATATTTTAAAGATAGAAGAAATAAAAAGTATTTATGGTACATCAGTAGGTTCTATTATTGGTCTATTTATTTGTTTTCATAAATTAAGTATAACAAATGAAGATATAAAAGATTATCTTGTTCAAAGACCATTTTATGATACATATAAAATAAATATGAATCAATTATTAAATATATATGATTCAAAAGGGATTTATGATAAAAGTACAGCTTTTATTTTATTTAAACCTTTTTTTCAAATGCTAGAGATATCTTCAGAAATAACAATGAAGGAATTATATAATCTAACTTCTATTGAATTGTATTTTTATACTGTTGAAATAAATAGTTTTGTATTAAAAGAATTATCACACATTACTACTCCTAATTTATCTGTTATCGAAGCGATATACATGTCTTCTACTATACCAATAATTATGAGTCCATTAATAAAGAATGATGAATGTTATATAGATGGTGGAATCTTATGTAATTATCCAATTCAAGAATGTATAAATAATAATGTAGAGAAGAAAGAAATATTAGGTATAAACTATAATTACAATACTTTTCATAAAATAACATTTGTAAATGATAAGACAAATGTAGTTGATTATATAATTACAATTTTGAATAATATTATAATTATAATAGCAAAAATGATTTCTGATAAAACAAAAAAAGAAACAACAACATATCACGAAATATCAATTTCGATTGAATGGTCAATAAAAAGTATTATTAATATGTTTTATTCTCAAGAAGAAAGACTTTATTTATATGAATTAGGTATAAAAAATGCTGAAAAATTTATATCCTCATTATAATGCAGTTTTTAAAAAATCGGTCAAGTGAGTATATGTTACTTTTGCGTCATAATTAATTTGTGAACCATTTTTATTCAACTTGATTGTTGGGAATCCTTCAATATTATAATTATCCATTAATTTATTCGTTTCATTATTAGGCGTGCTACAATCTACATCTATAAAAATAACTTTGTAACCATTTATAGTTTTATTTTCATATTCTTTTTTAACTTTTTCCCATTCTGGTTTTGCACTTTTACAATAGGGACACCAATTTGCATAAAAAAAGTATAATTCCGCTTCATTACTAGACGATTTTGAATTACCCCATTTAGGAACTTGTTCATTATTTGGTTTGTATAATTCTGCAATTTTAGGTGAAAAAAATTTAATATAAACGTAATAACAAATAAAAACGGTTACAATTAATATTAATACAATAATAACAATCGATTTTACATTACTAAAGGACGTAGATGGTACGTTTATATTTGAAGACATATAATTATAGATTATTTTTTGGATTTTTTTCAAACGAAGAAAATATATTATTATTGAGATAATTTACAAATATCTTTTAATTTTGGAATTAATATTTTTACATAAATTAAGTAAGCAACAATCAAACCAACCACAGCCAATATTACTGCTAGTAAAATCATATTTACATCTGTTAACGAATATGTTCTTACTATTTCAATAATTGTATCGCGAATACAATACATATATTTATATGTATATATTATTGTTTTTATTTTGAACGATATTTGAACGATAAAATATCCTAAATTGTTATTTTCTATAGAATAATATGATGAATAAAACAAAACGCAAAAGAAATATTAAAAATAAAACAAAAAAAAATATATACGAAGAGAAGGATTTTAATAGTAATAATGGATTTTTAACTACCATTTGGGGACCTGCTATTTGGCATTTTCTTCATATTATTAGTTTTAATTATCCTGTTAATCCTAGCGAAGAAAATAAAAAACATTATTTAAATTTTATGATAAACCTTAAATATATTTTACCTTGTAAAAAATGTAGAGAAAATTTGGTTAAGAATTACAAAGAATTACCAATTACAATGAAAAATATGAAAAATAGATATACCTTTTCTCTATATGTTTATAATTTACACGAACTAATTAATAAAATGTTACATAAAACATCAAACTTATCTTATGAAGATGTAAGACAAAGATATGAACATTTTCGTGCAAGAAATTGTAATGATATGATGAATAAAGAATTAGGTTGTTCTAAACCACAATATGGTAAGAAAACAAAATGTATATTAAAAATTGTTCCACAAAATAAAAAATGCGAATCATTTCAAATGAATCGACATTCTTAAGAACCAAATGTAGAGAAAGGACTTATAAATGGAACCGGTAAATCACTATTATCTGGTTTATAACTGGGAACCTTTTTACATTCAAAATTAGGTTCAGGACAACGACCACAAGGAGGGCACGGAGCACATTTATCTGTTTTATGATGACAAGCTGTAATCGGGGCTGGACATACAGGAGGAACAATTTCTGATTTTAGAATATATAAATCTTCTTGTCCTAATGGAATTTGACTTGCTGGAATAGCAGGAGGCAATGAAGAAGAATAATCATAATCATTATTAAATTTCGGTTTGTTATACATATTCGATTGATTATACATATTCTGTTTGTTAGACATATTCGATTGATTATACATAGTCGGTTGGTTTTTTAATTGATTATAATAAGTAGAAGAATAAGATGCTTGATTTGGATAAAACGCAGGTTGATTTATTTGATTGTCTTGTGTAAATGTTACAACATCGCCACTTGAATATTTAATTTGAATCACCACAGTTCCGTTTAATCTTATTATTTCTGCTGTAGAACCATTTGGTCCATAAAATATAGTTTTATTATATGTATTTTTCATAAAATTTGTTGAAGTAGGCGAATCATATGATGTGACAGAAGTAGAAATTTTATTGTTGTTGGTGTTTCCATTTGGTGAATATATATATTGCGTTTCTTTTCCAGTGTTGTCTCTAACAATAATAATATATTTTCCATTGCTACTTATTATTCTTGCTGTATTACCATTTTTTCCAGTGAATAATGTATTTTTTATTTCTATTCCATTAATATTTATATTATTACTCTGTTCTGTAAATCCCTCTTTATAACTCCCTAAAGTTGTAAATAAAGCTAGAGATAATACTATTATCACCAATATATTTAATGGATTGGAAAAATATTTTATTAGTGACATTATATATTTATATTATGAAAATATAAATATACCTATACATAAAAAATTGAAACAAATAATACAATGTAATTATATAATAAATGAAAAATAAAATACCTTTGGAAAACTCTGTATCGTTGGAAAAAACAATGCCTTTGGAAAACTCTGTACCTTTGGAAAACTCTGTACCGTTGGAAAATGAGAGATTTGTTTTGGTCTTTGATTTTGAAACGACTGGATTGCCTAAAAATTCTTGGGTAGATTATGAGATACAACCTGCCTATAAAAATGGAATGATGTTTGGAAAATCTAATGAAAAAGATTATCCTTATGCAATTCAATTATCTTATATATTGTATGATAATTTATTGAATAAAGCTAAAGTAGTAAATGAATTAATTAAATTACCAGATGGTGTTGAAATTACAGATAGTAGTTACGCTATTCATAAAATATCATTAGCGATGACACAAGGCAAAACCAGAAAAATTAAAAGTAGAAAAACAAGAAAATATCGATATGATTATAACTATACCATTGATAAAATATTACATAAATTTATGACGGATTTTAAAAAAGCAAATATTATTGTTTCTCATAATGTTCAGTTTGATAAAAATATGCTTCTAGTAGAAATGGATAGATTACGAAATTTGACTGACGCAAAATATACCATATTCAATGATTACATTCGAGATATTTATTTTAGTCAAAAATTTTATTGTACTGCTCTTAATGGTAAAGCCATTTGGAAAAATGTTGGAATTAATTATAAGGGAATTACTTATTATAAAATTCCTAAATTAACTATATTATATCAGTCTTTGTTTGGTGTTTTACCTAACGAAGAAAAATTACACGATGCTTTATATGATGTTGTAATTTGTATTCGATGCTTTTATATGATGAAATATAAAATAGATATTATTGACTACAATCGAAAAATTAAAGAATTATTAAACTAAGAGTTTCGTTTAATAATAATAATAAAAATAATAATAATATATATTATTATTTTTAATTGTAAATAAAATACTGAGCTAAATAAAATAAAACTATAAATAAAAATATATTTATATTGATTGAAAAATTAGCTAATAGAGAAGCAAGTATACAAGTACCTATTATCATTTCTGCATCAGCAATTAATATTTTATAAGACATTTCTTTTGCGTAGTCTTTGAATACATCCAACATTTTATTTGTTCCTTTTTTTAACTTACTAAAAAATTTATAAAATGATAAATCATGAATCAATTGAATGATTACAGCAAGAATAATAAATAAAATAAAATTAAAATTATTAAAGAATACCCCATAAAAAAATCTTGCTAATATGATACCAATCATAATAGAAAAAACATCAGCAATAAACGCTGATAACTTAAATAATTTATACCATTTTTTTAAATATACACTTGTGAGAAAAGATATATTTGACAAATATATTCCAATCAAATCGACAATGATTGCCGCGTTTAATATATATAAATAATCATTTACATTATAAAAATTGGATATATTTTTAAACATTATATTATCTATATATATAATTTGGAATAGTAATTATACACCACGAAATAAATAAAATAATTAAAACAGGAATATTTTTCACAACCAAGAATTTTAACATTTTAAGATTCATATTTTTTTCTTGTTCAAAATAT
>Ga0164295_10001302_pt1 | contig 20653 bp, 15 predicted proteins | sample GEODES006metaG_FD_111798 | JGI IMG/M metagenome (GOLD analysis project Ga0164295, IMG submission 111798) | Oligotrophic lake water microbial communities from Sparkling Lake, Wisconsin, USA - GEODES006 metaG | ecosystem: Environmental > Aquatic > Freshwater > Lake | place: USA: Sparkling Lake... | reverse complement strand
TCTGCTGTAGATTGTAACCTACTTGCTACATTTACAGCATTTCCTACTACACATAATCGTGGTATTTCATTACCTAATATTCCTATATTTACTGAACCCATATTAATTCCAATACGAATACATAGTGGTATTTTGTCTGGTGTTGTTATTGTTTTGATTTCCTTTATAAAATCTAATCCTAATAAAATAATTTCTTTTATTACATCTTTATGATTTAATTCATTTCTAAAAATATCACCAACGACCATATAAGCATCTCCAATCGTTTCTATTTTCTGTAAATATTTATATTTCTTTATAATAGTATCAAAATGATTATAAATAGTATTTAATAATTTGAAAATAATATCACCATTATATTTTTTCGCCAATTCCGTATAATTTACAATATCCATAAATAAAATACAAATAGAATTAAATTCTTTATTAGCACCAGCACCAGCACCAGCACCAGCACCATATTTTATATAATCTCTATCTAAATCAAATGGTAAAATCTTTTTCAATAATTCCAATTTTAGTTTATCATTTGTTAATGGTATTTTATCAACGAATTTTTTTCTAAAATAATTTATTAAATTTTTACAAAAAAATGTTAAATTTTGATTATCCATTTCAAAATCTTTTATAGATTTTATCATATGAGAAACAAAATTTATGCTTTGTAAATCCATATTTTCACGAACTATTATTTCTTGTTCGTTATAATTTGAAATAACCACATTACATATGAATTTACATAATGTATCAGCAATATTATAAAACGCATGAATTAGTTCTGGTTTACATAATTGCGTAATTTCTAATATATTGATTAACATAAAAATAATCCATATTAAAATAAATAAATTTGTAAAAGGTAATTGATTATATTTATAAAGAGTTTTCAAAAAAAGAATTTCTGGTATAGAAAATACGATTGTAGGAATAATATATATGGAACTATTTTTGAAAGGAATTATAAAAATATGAGGAATAATACAAATAAGATGATAATGTATATTAATATTTTGTAGAGTTATATCATTTATTTTACAATACATTTTTAACATAAGTAGTGTAGTAAACACCCACATAACACCACGACTTATTTCATATTCTACTATTAACATATTTTTATGAATAATAATGTCAAAAATATGTTTCAAGTAAATAAACATTAATCCAATAGAATATCTATCATTTATATTTGAAATAAATATTCTATATGTTAATGTATAAGAATATAATAATAACATAAAATAACTTGTTGTAGTTAATAAAAAATATAAACCTTCATTATTAGAAATGACATCATAATTATTATTAGTAATTACATAGGGTAAATATATATGTTTGAAAATTACATCTATGTTATAATATAAAACTATATAGCATAACAATAAACTCATTTATTAATAAATAATAATATATTTTTAAATTAATTATATTTTATATTTTTATATTGTATATGCCTACACAAAAGAGTATTGACTATAAAGAAACCGCAGTAAATTATTATTTGGTTGAAGATAAAACGCAAGAAGAAGTTTGTAAGATTTTCAATTGTTCCAGAAGAAGTTTAATGCGTTGGGTTCATAAATATCAAAATGAAGGAAAAATTACTGGATATGAAAGAACTCCAAAGGCATATAAAGTTAGTAAAGAACATGTTTCTTTCTTATTGGAACAAATAAAGAAGAACAAAACAATTACTATAGAAGATTTACTTTATTTATTGGAAAATAAATTTCCTGATTTACATTTGAATAAATCTCATATTCATAGAATTATAAATGACAATAATATTAGTTTGAAATTAACAAGAATAAGACACGAACCAGTAAAGCGTTTTGGAAAAGATATTGATATAAATAATAATTTGAAGGAATTTTATGAAGAAGTTAAAAAGTATAAAATAGAAGATATAATTTGTATTGATGAAACAAGTATAAAATCATTACAGAAAAGAAATCACTGCTATAGTCAAAAAGGAAAAAGATGTGTCATAAAAACACAATCTCAAGAAGTATTCAAAAAATATACTGGTGTATTTGCTATTTCTGTTGATGGAATGGTTGGATGGGACTTATATGAAAAAAGTGGTATAAATGCTGATAGAATGGTGGAATTTATACAAACACATATTTCAGGAAAATACAAGAATAAATTAATTATTTTGGATAATGCGAGTAGTCATAGAAATCCAAAAGTAAAAGAAATCATAAATAAAGAAAACCAGTTATTATATTCTGTTCCATATCAACATTTTACAAATTCTATAGAAAATTACTTTAGTATGTTGAAATCCAGATTACAAAAATTAGATGGATTAACTCATAGTGCCTTGAAGGAAAATATAACAAAAGTGATAAGAGAAATACCGAAAGAAAAATACAGAAATATAATTAAAGGGACATATGAAAGACCAGAAAAATATGTATCCAAGAAAAATAATACACGAAAAATCAAGCAGAATTATTTATAAGATACTCATTTAAAATGGGCGTTTTAAATGAGAAAAGGTGTAATATATATACTATATTATATTATATAGTATTTATAAGGAATATGTCTGAAACAAAATGGAACCATATTTTCGATAATAGTAATAATAAAAAGAATAAATCAAGAAATGAATCAATACAGGACTCGAATCCGTATATTGATTCGATTTTTAAAGAAATGTTCCAAAATATAAATATGAAAGAAGGTCTTGAAAACCCTACATTCGAAATTTTCGATAAATTTAATATGCATACAGACCGACCAAAACTAAATTTTGATAAAGGAATGTCGAAGGATTTTGTGGATGCATTATACGCATTACGGGATTTTATCCTTTGTCCCTTTTATAAATCAGACGAATTAATCGATTCGGGAATACAAACATTATTATCGGTATTTTTAGCAGTTGATTGTAATAATCTAAATACAAATCTATTTGATGGATCGGGACAAACTGCAGTAGTCGATATGACCGATCTAATAGATCCAGAACTATTATATGATGATAGGACTGACAATAAGAATGGGTTTAAGAATATGAGAGAAGGCTTACAGAACGAGTTTGAAAATAATCAACGTCCTATAAACGAGTGTGATGAAAAACAAAAACAGGCATCGGAAGATATAAAGAAATATTCTAAAATTATAAAGAGTCAAATATACAGAATATTATTCTTACCAGTTGTAATTCATATATTTTATAATATTTTCTATATGTTTTGTTTTAAAGATATGTTCGGAAATAAAATCCCGTTTATCGATATTGAAGAAGAATATTATAATCCGTATTTAAAAAAACACTTTGATTACTTTCTAGGAATTGTTATTAAACCAGTTACGATACTTCGAAATATCATGAATAGTATATCAAAAAATGTATATATTCGAGGGTTCAGTGATAACTATCCATATGTAATGTATATTTTATTATTTTTTATAATACTCTCGGTGGTAGAAGGATTCGATAATGATGTTAAAGAAACTAGTAAAAATATTATTTCTATGATTGGAGATTTATTAACAGGATCAGGATCAGCTTCTTCATTTTTTAGCTGGTTTTCAATGGTAATTATGGGAATTTATTTTTTAATGCAGTTTGTAGATGATACTTATAATGATTGGAGTAGTATATTATCTGCACAACCAATATCTGGTACAATTAAATGGTTAATTTATTGGATTCTTAAATTTGTTATTAATATTTTTATTTTTCCAGTTGCGGGGTTTTTATGTAGTGTTTATTTTGTCGTATATATGTTTTTTGGAATTTTTATAAGTCAAGAGAAAGACGTATTTGACGTATATCAGGATATTTTAGATATGGTATTTTATAAAATATATAATATATATGAACCATTATGTGGTGAAAATGGTAAATTTTGGTTATTCGTTCAGATTATATCAAAGATTTTAGTGTTATTTTTATTTGAGATAACAATTTTTTTTATATTGTTTAGTGGGTTTTTTAAATATGATAATATCAATAATATAAATGTCAAATCTTTTTTATTAATTTTAAATTCTACGGGTATATTTATTATGATAATATGGTGTATTATAAAATCCATGACTACATTTAAAGAATTAGAAAGTAAATATGGTATATATAATACGAATGAAAGAGAAAAGCGAGATAATGCGAAAAAACAACGTGTAAAATATGAACGTCCAAATATTGTTGCGCAACAAAAAACAGTAGACAAATTAAATAGTATATCTCCTGTATCAAAATCGGAACAAAATCGTATTATGGAAGAAAATGAACGGGAACGTTCACAAAAAGTAAAAGAATATTATGATTCTATGCCTAGTTAGGGATAATAGTTAAAACTTACATTTAATATTCCATTTAATAACATGTTTAACGAGACAATACAATTTGTTACAGGGTCTGGAATAAATATTCTTCCTTTTCCTGTATTATGATATAATTGGTCTAATATTCGTTGTATATTATGTTTATACTCATCGAAATTTGTTACACGATTTATACTTTCTAATTGCCAATATCCAAAATTTGTAAAAATAAGACTAACTCTAATATTAACTTCTGGATCTCTTCTTGATTTAATAACTTTAAGTATGTCTTCTACACTTGGATAAAACTTGGATGTTGACGGATGATTATGCCATAAAATTGGATCTAAATAATCATCATAATTACAATTTGCCCTATCTCCGGATGATGCTTGTGACTGATGTTGAAATACAGTAAATATTGGGTTATATTTATCACCATCAACCTTAATAGAACCACAAAGTTCGTTTGGTAAATCTTTAGTTATTGATCTTATTTCTGAAATAACTTTTTCAAAAGAATTTAATTCAGCTTTTGCTATTTTACCTCCAATCTGTTTTTTATATTTTCTTCTGTATTTAGTTTTCGGTTTTCTTTTATTTATTCGTTTTTTAGTAGTTTTATTCATATATATTATATATATATATATATATTTCGTGCGTGTAAAATTGAAACAATATTTTATATATTCTTAAAGTCATATAATTTACCAAAATGAATAAGCAAAATATTTATGAACACCTCGACACGGATGATTCCGATGATATTCATCTAAGTACTCAAAATGAGAAACGAAAAGCTTCGAAAAAACTCAGAGAAATAGAACTATTAGAGAAAAAAGAAACCCTTACTGTCGAAGAAATAGAAAAGGTAAAAATGAAACAAAAATGGATCAAAATTTTACATCCTATTCATGATATAAAAATAACAAATGATGAGTGTAAGATGAAACAGCAAGCCAGACATATTGCAAAAGAGAAAAAACGTGAAAGAGAAAAAGAAAAACAAAAGAAGGATGCAGAACGTAAACAACAAGAATCTGAACGACGGGAAAAAATAAGAGAAGAAGAAAAAAATCAAAATGTTGGATGTCTGCTAGAGAAAGAGTTTATAGATGAATTAACAAAAAATGGTGGAAATGTGAATCGAGTTTTTAGGTTATTATCTTTGAAATATCATCCCGATAGAAATATAAATCAACTGAAGGATTCTATCGGAAAGCAAAAAATACTTGGCAATATCCGAGAGAAATATCTAGAATATCTAGAACAATAATAATTTACAATAGTAAATAATTATTTTTAATTTTTATAATGATAAAAATTCATTTTTTACGAGAATTATATTTTTTCTTTGTTATTTTTTTGTTTCTTCTTTTTCCTCCTTTGCCTTCGCTTGGTATAATACTTACTTCTCCTTGTATTGTGTTATTGTCTTCGCTTTGTATAATACTTGCTTCTCCTTCTATTACATACTGTACTTGTCCTTCTATGAATTTAGTATTATTAAATTCACTTTTAATAAATTCCATAAATGAAGATGGATCTTGCCAGTATTTTTGAGTTTTACCATTAAATAACTTTAATTTATCTAAAATTATACTTTTGTAAAGTTTAAAATAACTTTTATATTTTTCATCATAATCTCCACTCATAATTGTTTTACTTGTATATATGTTTAACGTGTTTGATAGTTTTTCTGTAAAATCTCTTATACTTTTCAGTAATTCATCTAAAAAATTAAATTTATAACGTATTCCAAAATGTATATATGTTCTATGATATTCATCATACTCAAAAAGATCTTTTAACACTTCTTCATCCATTATAATTTCCATATCGTCTTTTTCTTTTTTATTATTTATTTTCATATATTCCTCGCCTTTAACTACACTATCTCTTATTGATTTTATAGACGATTTTATAGATTCATCGTAATTATCGTTATATTTTATAGATTGATAAATACGTTTGTTTTTCTCAGATTCCTTAATTATTTTATCTAATTCAATAAAAGATATATTCCCCTTTATTGGTGGTATAGCAGACGACTTATCATCCTGAGATCTACCTAATAATAAATTAAAAAAAGCGATAGCATCCTCTTTAGATGGAAATAAATTAACAATAAATTGATAATCTATTCCAGAAAGATTTTTAATACCTTCATCGATAATTGTATTTCCTTCCATAACTATAAACTCTCTTACTGTAATACAAGCTGTTATAAATAGATCATACATATATAGTTTGTATTCTAAATCTCCAGCTGTAATTTTTTTTCTTTTGTCTTTTGATTTTTCCCATATATTTTTGGCAAATCCTATAATACAAGAAACAAGTTGAGCAATTCCAATGATATTAAAAAAATAGGTATCAGCATATTGATTAATATCAATGCGTTCGCTATTATTACTCAGATTTGTTATTTTTGCAACGATTTTTCTAACAATTTTCTCTACCCAATGGTAAATCGCTGAATTATGTATCCATACAACGAATGAGTTAATAACGCCACCTAAAATTAAACCTAATGCTGTTGCTACTATTATATCACCACCAACTTTTTTTTTATGTTTACTTTTATATATTTTTCGTTTTTTAAGCTTTTTTGTATATCTGTTAACCATTATATATATATATATATATATACGATTTCAATATTTCTAAACCTTATTTCTTTTTATCTTTTCGTTTTTTACGTTTTGTTTTATTTCTTTGTTTTCTTTTACCTCCTAATACACGAGGCGTTTTATTTAGAAGTTCTTTATTTAACTCTCTACGTACATCTATATTTTTTTTTAAAAAAATATTAAATTTATCACTATTAAATGTATCATCATCATTATTCTTAAACAATCTATAAAGTCTTTCATTTTTTTCTTCAAGATATAGTTTCTTAGTTTCATCCATTTTTTCATTTAATTTTTCTTCTATTTTGTCTATATCAATGCCAGTATTGGAACTCTTCCACATTGCAGTGTGACGAATTTCATCATTTGTGTTAGCTTTTAACATAACATCGTTAAACCCTTCTTTAATGCGATTTAACAAGGCATCTTGATTATCTAACATACTCAGCGACTCACGATTGGCCTCATGCAATACTTGTAAGAACTTTTCTTTATAAAAATTAATATATCTCATATATTTTTTCTTTTCATTGTTAGTTTTCATTGTAAACCCGAACATTGTAAACCCGAACATACTACCGGTAGTTGGTAATATATTTGTAGTTTCAGTTACTCTTTGTAATACTAATAATGCTTCCTTTAGATAAGTTGATACATTTTTTAAAAATCCAGGATTTATAAGATCATATCCAAAAAGTCCCAAAAATTCTTTTTTCTCTATCTTAACAATGAATTCAGGTGGAAGCTTAGCATGTTCGACGACATCTTCTATAAGTTCGTTAAACTCGCGATTTTCTTTAAGATAATAAACAAACATATCAATATTAATCCTGAATATTACTAAAATTTCACTATAACCAATGTCTTCTAATGCATCCTCTGTAACATCACCTAAATTTTCAACAATTTTAGATGCGACTTTATTTACTTTCTTACTAATTTCCTCAGTATTTTTTGAAATAAGTTCTGTTACTTTGACAGTTAAATAATTAATATCTAATACATTCGTAGTCGCCACCTCACGTAGATCATCTTTAATTTCTTCAAAAAGTTCCATAATCATATCAGTTAACTTCAGAATGTTTGTAGTATATGCACTAATATTATTATATATATAAAAGTATGAATTACTAGTAAGATCAGCAGCAGCAGAATGAATGTTTGTAAATATGCCATTTAATATATGGTAAACCGCTGAATGATGACAAGCGGTAATTATACATGTAATAGCATAACCCATCGATTTTACAGCAATTGATGATATAATTACTTCACCACCAAGTAATCGTTTATTTATATATTTCTTTTTGGTATATCTTCTAACCATATATATATATATATATATATATATATATATATATATAAAATATTTCTAAAATATATCGAATATTGCTAAAATATATCGAATATGTATGTAAAATTGAAATCTTTTTTTGTAATGTATGGATTATATGTAAAATGAAGCTAAATCAAGATATTATTGGACGTATCGTCGAATATTCAGGAGATAGAGTAGCTCTATGGGCGCTACGTGAATATATGGATCAACGTTTATATAATAATCTTCGATTATATAAACGACGTCACCTTATTTATGGACAAGTACAAGCTGGTAAAACCGCGTCTATTATCGACGCAATCAAAAATCCGCTATACGATGGGCTACATAAAATAGTTATTCTCCAGAATTCGTTACTTGTCATGAAACAATACTTACAGAGGTTACGTTCGGAAGGAATCGATTTCCAGATAGTAAACCGTGAAACGCAACGTATCGACAAAGAGGTCATTCTCCTTATGAATAATAAGTCGAGATATGCGCGATTTTCAAGGATGTTCAATGTTGTTGGTAAACCATTAAAAAAATACGTGATTTTTATGGACGAATCTGATTCCTATCATAAAGGTCAACATCCGTTAGCAGACAGTGCAGCGCATGAATACTATGTCACCGCGACACCATTTCATAAATTATACAAATCTCCAGGATTCTTTCATGCCATTCATAATGTCGAGACTTCACCGCAATATAAGGGACTGAATAATATCATAATCGAATATAATGACGCGTCGGTAACTACGATTGTGCGTCAGTTCTATGAAGATGTGCGTAAAAGACAAGATAAAGGGATGATGCTAATAAATGCGTTTCGGAAAGTAAAAGAGATGGTCGAAATCGGTATAGCATTAAGTCAAACATTTAAACAGATAGTATTTGTGACATTGAATTGCGAGCGCAGAATTATATCGAATGGGATTTCTCACAAAATAAAATCACAGCCTATCTCGGAGTTAATCGATTCGTTGAATGAAGCAAAATACATAGTGTTTATTGCGAATCGTATGTCATTACGCGGACTTTCATACTGCTCGTCGGATTATACGAGACACTTAACACATCAGTACAGCGATTTAACATTTGGAACAGTTACAAATGCGCTTCAGCGAATGAGACTATTTGGGAAATAGATAGATAATCATCCAGTTAAATTGATTTTACCGAGTTCGAATCAGAAGATGATTGATAAGATGTTTGATAACTTAGATATAAAATTTGAAATTAGTAGAGAATTTTCTTGAAATCGTAAATATAAGAAGAGAAGAATCTCCGAAAATAATTTTTGATAAAATAAAAAAACAGGGAGAACCCTGTTTTTTTATGAGAGAGTATTCCAGACTGCCGGGTTCGAACCAGCGACCTCAGGATTTACAGTCCTACGCTCTTCCAACTGCGCTAAGTCTGGTATTAGAATATGACTCTAGTATAGAATTATACTTCTCTTTATATCATTTTTTTAAGGATTTTGATTTCTTAAGAGATTTGGTTGATGTCTGGTTGTCGCCACCGTTTGTACTTCGTAATTTTGGTTCACTTTATTATGAATTTTATTAGTACGAATTTTATTAGCAACAGCAACAGGTTCTACAATAAATCTAAATTGTGTATTAAAATCAATAGTTTTTTCATCTTCTGTATCAGCTTCGGCAGGATCTGAAAAAATAAAAAAAAGTGATTGTTTGCTAATTATATTACATATAAATGAAGTATTTCTTAATTTGCCGATGGATGCGGCAATTCTAAACTTAAATGTATGATCCTCATTATTTACTGATAAATAAAAGTATCTATCCACATTTGTATAATCAGCCATACGTGTTATTTCATTATTAAAATCATCTCGCAGAATATTAAAGTTAGGATTATCTCTCATTTCAGTTAAGTCGTTTGTTTTATTTTCTAAAAATCTTCTAATATGTGTTCTATTTAATAATTCTCGAGAAAACCCAAATTTATTTTGGAATTCATTTTTTATATTGTTTAATAAATTATCATCTGTAATTCTTACGCCAGTTAATATACCTTCTTCAGCTGAAATTGTAAATAATTCTGTAAACATAGAATTATTTGGATTTATCGGTAAAGAGATGTGTGAAGTTATATTTTCAGAGATGGATGAAGTTATTTGTTGGTCTACTTGATTATCACTTCTTTCAAGTTCTGCTTGTCTTTCACGTTCTTGTCTTTCACGTTCTTGTCTTTCAAGTTCTGCTTGTCTTTCACGTTCTTGTCTTTCACGTTCTTGTCTTTCAAGTTCTGCTTGTCTTTCACGTTTTTGTGTTTCACGTTCTTGTCTTTCACGTTCTCTTTGTCTTCTTTCTTGCTCGTATTGTCTCTCTTCATCAAAATGAAATAATGTCCCTCTATTTAGTCTTGCAATTTCTTCTCGTATTTCAAGTTCTCTTTCTCTTCTTTTTTGCGCGTATTCGTCTTCTAAATCTGGCATGTTTTCTTCTTCTAAATCTGGCATGTTTTCTTCTTCTTCGGCTAATGCTGATGCTGCTATTTGTGCTAATTCTTCTCTTGTTGCATCATTACTTGCCGCTAATGATAAGTCTGATGCTGCTCTATTCAATCGTATAGATTTAAGTTCAGTTTTAATATCATCTATATTAAAATCTAATAATTCTAACATATGTCTAGTTAATGGCTCTGACTTACTTAATAAGTTTTTCCATCGAATCGTTTCGTCTAATGTCAATATGTTTTTATTTATTTTTCTATAAACAATATTAAAATCTGGATGATCTTTATCAAATAAAATATTAAATTTTTTTACTAATTGACCATTACTTTCACCTATTTTTAATTGAACTCTTTCTATATTCTCCAATAGTCGAATTAATTCTGTTTTTTTCGTTCTTAACACTGATGCAGCTTCTTCTTCTTTTTTCCTTCTTAACTCTGATGAAGCTTCTTCTTGTTTTCTCGTTAACTCTAATTCAGCTTCTTCTGATAATTTAATATCTGTTGGACTAAAAAATGTTGGACTAAATAATCCTTGAGATACAACATATGGATTATTAATCGTTTCGTGTAACAAATTTTGCTCAGCTTCACTAAAATTTAAATTACCACTTGATTGTAATTCCTCTAATTGCGTCCAAGACCCACTTTCTGTAAGTTCCTTTCCATACAACTTAGATACAATATCTGTTTGAAGATTAGATAGTTCAGATTGAAATTTTTCAAAATTACTCTGTTCTTTAGGTAGTATTTTTGATTTTAAACCTAAGTTTGCTTCCATAATGCCACATACTATTTCATATGGAGTGGTATCATATTTCTCAATATCTTCTTTTAATTTTTTATCTACATTTCTGAGATCTCCATCCATTTTTTCATTTATTCCTATTATTTCACGTTTAAGTTTTTCTATTAAATCTATAACTCCAGTAAGTTTTCCATTATATTGGCGCATAGCTGTATTATATTCGAGTATACGTGCTTCATCCGTTGTAGGAATTGTTGTAATATATATTTTATGTAATATATGATTAAATTCTTTGAATGGTTTGTCGGTTTTAACAAATTGTCTTATCGTTTCTTCTCTAGCTTTTACTATACATTTTTTTAGTACTGATTCTCGGTATTTTAAAACATTCACTGCACCAAATTGTAAAAGAGAAAAAGTATCTTGTTTCACAAAATTAGAAAAAAATGAATTCTGGCCTTTGTATTTTTTATAATTCTGGCCTTTGTCTTTTTCATAATTCTGGCCTTTGTCTTTTTCTTCCTTTATGGCTTCAAGTTTAGGTATTTCTTCACTATTAACTCCATCATACTTATTTGCAAAATTGTTAAGTATACCTTTTACAAATCCTTGTTGTAATTTCTCGTAATGTTTGTTTTTTATTTCAGAACGGCGTAAAAGTTCTTCATCTATTTCTTCTTTACTAAGCTTTCCAATATTTTCTCCCTTTAATTCTGGACGAATTTCTCTATCAGCCTCCTCATTTATCTCTTTCAATAAATTTTTCTCAAGGTTTTCTTTTTTTAATTTATAACGGCGTAAATTTTCTTCATCTATTTCTTCTTTACTAAGCTTTCTAATATCTTCTCCTAATTCTTGACGAAATTCTTTATCAGCCTCCTCTTTCATCTCTTTCAATAAATTTTTCTCAAGGTTTTCTTTTTTTATTTCAGAACGGCGTAAATTTTCTTCAGCTCTGTCATCATTACTCAGCTTTCTAATATCTTCTCCTACTTCTTGACTATCTTCTCTATGAGCCTCCTCATTTATCTCGTTCATTAATTTTTTCTCAAGGTGTTGATTTTTTATTTCAGAACGGCGTAAATTTTCTTCATCCATGACATTATCACTCAGCTTTTCAATATTTTCTCCCTTTAATTCTGGACGAATTTCTCTATCAGCATCATTTAATCCTTCAATTACATTTTTCGTAAATGTGTCTTCATCAAAATCGTTATAACGTTTGATTATTTCTGCATCAAGCTGGTCTATAGTGGCAATAGCGGTACTTTGTAAAAGTTGTTGTACTGTATGTTCTATATCTTCAGCGTAATCTGCAATAGACTTCGCTACAACTTCATCGACAAAATCAGCCATATTTACGTTTTCTTCAAACAGTTGTCGGCGGTCATATTCCTTTCCATATTGTTCTGCTAGTTTTTCTTCTTGTTGTTGTAGTTGTTGTTTTTGTTTAATTGTCTCCATTGATTCTAATTGAAAAAGATCACGAATAATACTATTTCCGTCTTCTTCTTCTAATTGGTTTTGTAGTTTGGCTTCGTCAGTTTTAGTTACTTTATCATAATTCAACTTTTTCTTCATAACTTTATAGGGTTCTTGTATCTCAACACCTATACCAATACCGTTTTCAACAAAATTCATTTTCGGTGGAGGGTTATTAGTTAAAAATGTAGTTACAATATCTTTCCAACCACTAAACATATGTATTTGTTTATTAAGAACACTTCCTTCAGAAACACTTTCAAAAAACTCATTTAATAGATCTCTCATACTAAGTGGAATTTCATATTCTGATATTCTTTTTTCAATTTTGTTGAGTTCTTCTTTTTCTATTTTGAGTTCTTCTTGTTCTCTTATAAGTCTTTCTAGTAGAATATCTTTCATGTCTTTATTTATTGCTTTATTATTCTTCTTAAGATCATTATATTTTATGAGACTATTAGTATATGTTTTTTCTGCTATCTGAACTTTCTCAAGTTGATTATATAACTCAAGAACATCACTTTGTAATTTTGATACATGTTCATCAATTAATTCTCTCTGACTCATAGAATATTCTTTTGTAATGATAGTTTCGGTTCTACCATTTATTATATAAGATTGACTGTCACTGATTATGTTTAAGAATTTTTTCTCACCAGTCATTGCTTTGTTAATAATATTCAAACCAATATTTAATACTGAAAGTTTCGTAGGTTTAAGACGATTATGTAATGCATTGTCTATTACTGGATTATTCGTTATAGGTATTTTATCTAATCCATAATGTAAAACAGCTGTACCAATAGCATGAAGAAGGTCTAGATGATCTCTATAAACTTGTTTTCCAATATCGTCGAATACTTCGGGAGGTATTGAATTATATACCGATTTAGCAGCTGATATTGCTAAAGATTGTTGACCTGCAGTTAGTATTAAACCTGCAGTTGTTGCTGCCGCGGCTGCTACTCCTGGTGCCACTCCAGTGGTTAATAGTGCTCCAATAGTACCAGCTACAACTGATACGGTTGCTATTTTTATATTGCGATTCTGTAGTTCTACAAAATCTTTTAAAATGGGACGTATCAAAGATGGTATTTGATCGATATCAATTACATTCGTTGACTTATCTATATAGTCTATTATATTATACCCGGCATCCGAAAATATTTTAGAAATTTCTTCTAATGAAAGACCTTTTGGGTTATAATTAACATTTGGCATAATGCCGCCATATTTAATTGTTTTATTATTGATATTTATTTTACTATTTCTTTTAGTATTTTTTACCATAATATATTCAATATATATAAATATTGAATATATATTATTTATACAAAAGTCTACGTATTCATAAATATACATTATGAATTTTCAATTATTTAATTCCTAAATATATACTTATAATGTATAAATAATATACATTTAGGAATTTTCAATTATTTAAATTCATAAATGTATATTTATAATATATATAATATATATAATAATGAGCAATAATACTTGCAAGTTAGAAGATAAAGGTGATTTAATAAATAATTGTTACTATATAATATTAGATAATACAGAAAATTTTATATACAAAGAAATCGACCTGACAGGAGGAACCGGAACCGGTACTACAGATATCGAAGAAATAGACAAAAAAATTAAAGAAATAGACAAAAGAATTAAAGAATATACAGATGAACTTGCTAACATTAATAACGATGATAACAAAAATGCTATGCTTAAACTTTATATAAAAAACCTAGAAAAAGAAAAAAAAAACAAACTCCTAGAATCAAATGCTGTCAGTAGCAGAAACATTGATGCTGATGCTGTTGTTACTCCTGCTGTTGTTACTCCTGATGTTGTTACTACTGTTTCTGTAAACTCGGTTCCACTGTTACTACAAGAAACAGAAAGAGGCTTTCATAATGCTGAAAAGCGTATTAAGAATAATAATCCTAAATCTGGATTGTCTTTATTTGTATTTAAATTAAATGTCGATGGAAATTTTAGCAATATTGAAGTATTAAAACAACTTTGTGATACAAATGACCAAACCATTTATGGATATTTCTTTGAGTATAATAATGATTATCATTTAAAACGAACAATTGAAGGTGATTTAGAATATGGAGATAATTTTAAACAATTTTTTAAAACATTAAATAAAAAATCAACGAACGAAGAAAGTTTAAATGTAAAATCCAATATAGATTTAATATATCAAGGATTAAACGATAATGTTATTTCTTGTAAAAAAGCACAATTAAAAATAACGGTTGAAGAAGTTTATAATAACGAAAGTAGACCTTCACTTACATTTAAAGACGGTTCACACTATGATAATCTTAAAATTATAAATCGACACGTAGATGATAGGGTAAAAGATTATAAATTATTCAGTGAAAATTCCAAATTATTTAAAGCAATACTTGATTATTTAAGAAATAATGAAATAACCGCCCTTAATTTTAGTGATAAAATTTTTCCATTTAATAAATATATCGAGGATATATCGACTTTAAAAGTTAAAAGTACATTATTTACTACTTTTTCTTCGGAACAACAACGTAGAGGCGGTTCAAAACAAAGAAAAAATACAAAAAGAAGAAGAAATACAAAAAGAAGAAGAACAATAAATAATAATAAAAGATATATGTAATTTAATCAACAAAGAGAATAATTGCGTAAAAAGAGGATAAAGGAATTCACACTATACTTCATAAATCAATAGATAATTTAGGAAATGGGAAAAACAAAATCACATACCCCTGTATTAAAACGAAAATTCTATCCCTTCGTATCCATATGTACACCAACATTCAATCGTCGACCATTTATTCCGATGATGCTCGAATGTTTTCGGAATCAAACTTATCCTAAAGATCGTATGGAATGGATTATTGTAGATGATGGAACAGATAAAGTCCGCGATTTAATTGAAGCCGCTGGAATTAAACAAATTCGTTATTTTGACGTAGACGAGAAGATGTCTCTAGGAAAAAAACGTAATTATATGCATTCTTTCGTAAAGGGAACAATTATTGTATATATGGACGATGATGATTATTATCCGCCAGAGAGAGTGAGTCATGCGGTAGAGAAATTAACCGAAAATCGAGAAGCGATGTGTGCTGGTTCAAGTGAACTATATATTTATTTTAAACATATTAAACAGATGTATAAATGTGGACCATATGGTCCGAACCATGCTACCGCAGGAACCTTTGCTTTTCGAACCGAGCTATTGAAAGACTCTAGATACGAAGATACTGCTGCATTAGCCGAAGAAAAACATTTCCTAAAGAACTATACTGTTCCATTTGTTCAATTAGACCCTATGAAATCGATCTTAGTGTTTTCCCATAATCATAATACGTTTGATAAAAAGAAGTTATTAGATAATACACATCCAGATTATTTTAGACCTTCGCCTAAAACAGTCGATATGTTTATTCAAGAGCCGAGAGAAGCATGGATAAAGGAGTTTTTTACAGATAAGATTGATGATATTTTAGCGGGATATGAGGCTGGAGAACCAAAAATGAAACCAGATGTTCTAAAACAGACGAAAGAGATTGAAATTGAGCGCGCTAAAATGATGCAACAAAATCAAGAAAATTCTCCTATTATGATGACTAAAGACGGAGAAGCTCCTAAAGCTCTCACAAACCAAGAGATTATAACAATTATTAATGCACAAAAGACGGATATTCAGAATTTAGTGAAAAAGAATGAAGAGTTGCAAAATATTGCAATTCAATTACAACAACAATTAATACAAGTATCATCTGGCCAACAATTACAAGAAATGTCGAATCGTATTAAAGAGTTAGAAGAGAGAAATTCAATTTTAGAAAACCAAATAAGTAAACCATCTAATTGTAGTACAAATCTATTTGAAAGGTCTAAAACCGAACCAGAGGTCATTTTATAAACCAGAGGTCATTTTATAAACCAGAGGTCATTTTATTTCATAAACAAAATATTTATTTATGAAACTATGTTTCTAATTCATCATCACTATCTTCTTCTTCTAGAATTGTTTCTTTTTTTATATTCTTATCTAAATATCGATAAAGGCGTTTTACATCTAATTTACTAATATTGTATTCTTCAAAAAACGGAATATTATTTTTTAAAATATTCTCTCCACATTTTAATCGTAATTCTTGAAAAAAACATATTAGATCATTTCTATCCATATCTAGTTTCTGACAAAGATCATAAATAAAAATAGAATTGTTATATTCAGTAGAATACTTTGTTAATACTTTTGTAAATCGTATTTCGTCTGTATTCTCTCGACAATGATGAATTAATTCATCATGATAAATTTTATTATTATAAAACGTCTTAATCATTGAGCTCATTTCATTAAACTGCCAAATTTGATTTTGGAAAGTAATACGGTCAATAAAATCTGCAAAACAAATATTATTTAAAACTTGGTTATAAAAAGGAACACTTTCTTTTTTTGGAATATTTTCTATCTTATCTACTATATTTTCATGCCATAAAAGTGCAATGATTGTTCTATCAGTTTCATTTATATATCGATTGTGTTCTGATAACTCTATTTTATTATGTAATAATCGTTTTGTAATTTGTTTTGAATCGTCATTATATGATTTCATATGAAAAATCGTATTTATCATTTCTTCATTTAATAAAGACGGATTTTTATTATATATTTTTGTTATAAATGTTAATTTTCTTAAATCGCCTTGTATATATTCTATTAATTTCAGTTTCATAATCGATTCTATTTGAATAAATCGTTTATCAATGATTTCAAAAACTTGTTCATTTGTAGGGATTTTAAGTTCAAATGTATGACAGACTTTCATTAATTCGCGTATCTTTTTATCAATATTGTAATTTCCAATACAAATAATTGGATTTAATGTATGCTGCTCTAATCGTTGTTTTTTCGTCTTCTTCTGACGTATTAATTTTATTAATGCGGTTATACCACCTTTATCTCCATTATTCATACCATCTATTTCGTCCATTACAATTATAATCGGTTTTTTTTTTCTTAGACATCATATCTAATACATTTTGAGAAGCTACATTATCCGATGTAATCGTATCAATAAGGGATTTATTACGTATATCACCTGCGTCATATTTAATCATATCATATTTTAGTTCATTTAATACTTCAGTAATAAATGTTGTTTTGCCGCACCCTGGCGATCCAAAAATATAAATTCCTTTTTTAAATTGAATATTTTTACAATTTTCGGAAAAATTCGAGAGAATATTTTTAATTTCTTTAGAAATTGATTCCCTATCTAATATTTTATTTATTGAATGATAATCCATCAATTGTATTTTATGTAGACTTCTATATTAGACGGTTGTTTTTTATGTCCTATTTCAAACGAATTTATGTAAAGTAAATCCCAAAATTTTTTTGTTTACTTACCAAAAGCAGAAAAGCTAGCAGTAACTGGCATAAAATTTGTACCTTTGGATTGTAATGCACCATAAGCTGAATAATTATCCATAGGAGTATATCCTGATCCACCATATCCTGCGGTATTTCTTGCTACTCCACCGACTGCATCTTTAGCTAATCCAACGGTTCCACCGACTGCATCTTTAGCTAATCCAACGGTTCCACCGACTGCATCTTTCACTAATCCGACGGTTCCGCCGACTGCATCTTTTACTAATCCGACGGTTCCACCAACTGCATCTTTCGCTAGTCCAACGGTTCCGCCGAGTGCATCTTTCGCTAGTCCAACAGTTCCACCGACTGCATCTTTCGCTAATCCAACGGTTCCACCGACTGTATCTTTCACTAAACTTCCGGCTGAAGACGAAGTACCTGACCCACCGCAACCTCCGCAAGAATTACATACCCCTGATATATCGGGACAATTTGGACATCTTGGACAAACTGGTGGTACAATTTGAGTTTTTCGTATAAAATCATTCTTAAATAATACATCTGGATTATTTCCAATTGTTTTAAAATAGTAATACCATTTGCAACTTAATTCATCTACACAAGGTAAATCTTTGTCTTTTTCTTGTCCTTTGTCTTTACTTTCTTTTATGTCTCCACTCTCAACATCATTTATTGATTTTATCAATGCAGAATCTGTAAATCGTGCACAAAAAGTTAAATTATAATAATTATTATTTAAATCCGCATTTAATATTAAAATTACAGTTTGATAAGCAAATGCCATTACAATTACCATACCATTATTTCCATCCGATACTATCCATGATACAAAAGACGATAAACTAGTTATTTTTCCTCTACCAGAAGAGATAGATATATTCGCGCCAGTACTACGGTTATATACACTGTATGAGTTTGGAGAGCCAATTACAATAAAACCATTTGATATATCATACTTTACATATTTTGAAATCTGATAAAGACTATAAGTACTACTATATTGATTATCAATATATAATGTACTATTATTTGCATGATCGTTTGAATTAAATGGTTGTTTATAATTTGGTATATATGTCGCAGATGTAAAATCGATATATCTCATCATAGATCCAGTCATATTATAGTAAAATGATTTCAGATTTATACCATATTGTGCTTGAGAATCCAATCCGAGAATATGTAAATATGTATCTGTACCCCAAGAAACGTAAAACATTTGATATCTATATCCAGCAGGAGACGATATATTTTGAGAATTCGATAAATATACTAATTGCGATACTTGTGGGTTCGCGTCTATATTTGCTAGTTGATTTACATTTGCATTCTGACTATTTACATTTACATTTGTCGTATTTGCCGAACTTGTGGTTATCCACATTTGGGTTATTGTAGAACCAGTACTATCATTACATGCTATATTACCATAGACGGATGATCCATTCACTCTTACATTTCCACAATAAGGACTATCTACTTCGATAATATTTCCATTCTTTCCGTCAAAATATAGATTATCGTATAAATAAATTACCGAAGCGGAAGAATACTTTGAAATTGTTACATTCATTATATTTGGATTCGTATATCCAAAAGATACAAATCCTTCTTTTCTAGATAATAACCATGAATTACCAAAAAGCATCGAAATAACTAAAGCGGATAATAATATTAAAAATAATATAAATGAACTATTAAGCATTTAATAAATATAGAGAAAATATTCGAGAGAATCGAAAGAAAATTGATTCTTTTATAATTCTTGAACTTGTATTTAAACTTACTCTTCGATGAATATAGAAAACACAAATCACACTCCTCTCTTAGTGCGATTTCAAGAGAATCCAGATATTTATGAAATTGGAATCGACGAAGCGGGTAGAGGACCGCTTTTCGGACGTTTATATGTAGCCGCAGTTATTTTACCTAAAGTCGGAGAATTCTATCATAAAGATATCAAAGATTCTAAGAAAATTAAATCAAAGAAAAGGATGTCTATCGTTTCCGATTACATTAAGACAAATTCTCTCGCATATTCTATTCAATATATTGAACATTCTGAAATTGATGAAATTAATATTCGACAAGCCGTTTTTAAAGCTGCACACAGATGTATTACACCTTTGCACATTTAAAACGCCCATTATAGACGCAAAAAAATAAACAAAAGGTAATTGCGGATTTCACGCCACGATATGCTTATCTTCCAATAAAGGAGTATCACAATCGTTCATATTCTTTGGACTAAAACATTCTGGTCTTCTTTTTCCTGATTGTTGTAATTGCAG
>Ga0164295_10001301_pt1 | contig 20660 bp, 21 predicted proteins | sample GEODES006metaG_FD_111798 | JGI IMG/M metagenome (GOLD analysis project Ga0164295, IMG submission 111798) | Oligotrophic lake water microbial communities from Sparkling Lake, Wisconsin, USA - GEODES006 metaG | ecosystem: Environmental > Aquatic > Freshwater > Lake | place: USA: Sparkling Lake... | reverse complement strand
TTCGGGTCCGTACCAGGCCCGGACACCGGCCAGTCCGGCGTCCCGGTCGCGTTCGTCCACGCCTCCGCCGGGAAACACCGTCATACCGGCAGCGAACTCCATCGCCGCATGGCGACGCATCAGGAAAACCTCGAGCCCGGTGAGTCGGGTTGGTAGATCCCGCACCAGCATCACGGTGGCGGCCGGCCGGACGGGCTTCGGTTCGCGATCCTGATCGGTCATGGACGCCTCCTGTGAGCCGCGCGGGTTCGTGCGCGGCGGGCGAAGTAGCGGCCGTCGACGGTATCGACGGCGATGGACTGCCCGAAGGCGGCCGAGAGATTCGCGGCCGTCAGGGTGTCTCGTAACAGTCCTGCCGCCAGCACCCGTCCCTCGGAGAGGATCAGGCAGTGGCTGAATCCCGGCGGGATCTCCTCGACGTGATGGGTCACCAGCACCAGTGCCGGTGAATCGGGGTCGGCGGCGAGATCGGCGAGACGGGCGACGAGTTCCTCGCGTCCGCCGAGGTCCAGGCCGGCCGCGGGTTCGTCGAGCAGAAGCAGTTCGGGGTCGGTCATCAATGATCGCGCGATAAGAACGCGTTTGCGTTCGCCTTCTGACAGCGTCCCGAAGGTCCGGTCGGCCAGGTGTTCGGCACCCACGCTCTCCAGTGTGTCCAGTGCGCGCAGGTAATCGACATCGTCGTAGCGCTCGTGCCAGCGGCCCAGCACCGCGTAGCCCGCCGAGACCACCACATCGCGCACCAGTTCCTCGTCCGGAACCCGCTGGGACAACGCCGAACTGCTCAGTCCGACCCGCTGGCGCAGTTCGGCCATATCCACCCGTCCCAGCCGCTCCCCCAGGACGGTTGCCGAGCCTGAGGACGGGTACTCCATGGCGGCGGCCATCCGGAGCAGCGAGGTCTTCCCGGCCCCGTTGGGCCCGATCACCACCCAGCGCTCATCGAGTTCGACCTGCCAGTCCACCGGCCCGACCAACACCCGGCCACCCCGTCGCAGGGTGACGCGCCGGAAGTCGATCAGCAGGTCGGCGTCAATCTCCTCGACCCCGCCGTCTACTGAGTCAGCCACGCGACCATCGTGCCGTACTCGCATCGTCGTTAATCGGGCGGGATCTCCACTCTGCCGCCGACACCGTCGGCGGCGTCGGCGGCCTCGATCTCGGCCCGGGTGACCCCGAGGATGAACAACACCGTGTCGAGGTAGGGATGGCTCAACGAGGCGTCGGCAACTTCGCGCAGTGCGGGTTTGGCATTGAAGGCCACCCCGAGGCCGGCGGCGGTGAGCATGTCGATGTCATTGGCACCGTCGCCCACCGCTACGGTCTGTTCCATCGGCACTCCGGCCTGCTGGGCGAAGTCGCGCAGCGCTTTGGCCTTTCCGGCGCGGTCGATGATCGGACCCACCACACGTCCGGTCAGGTGGCCGTCGATGATTTCCAATTCGTTCGCGGCCACGAAGTCGAGCATCAACTCATGTGCCAGCGGCTCGATGACCTGACGGAAACCACCGGAGACCACACCGCAGTGAAATCCCAGGCGCCGCAACGTCCTGATCGTCGTACGGGCTCCCGGTGTCAGCTGCACTTGGTCGGCGACCTCGTCGACCACCTCGGCCGGCAGCCCGGCCAGGGTGGCCACCCGTTGGTGCAGGGATTCGGCGAAGTCGATCTCGCCACGCATCGCCGCACCGGTGATGGCGGCCACGGCCTCGCCCGCACCGGCACGCTCGGCCAGCATCTCGATGACTTCACCCTGAATCAGGGTGGAGTCGACATCGAAGACGATGAGCCGCTTGGCCCGGCGTTCCAGGCTGTAGTTCTCCACCGCGATATCGATGCCCTCCTCAGCGCCGACACGGGCGAGGTTGGCCTGCAACTCCGTACCCAGTCCCGGCGGCGCGGAGACCCGAAGTTCCAGTCCGGTTACCGGATAGTCGGACACTCCCCGGATGACGTCGATGTTGACGCCCAGCGCGGCCGCCTCACGGGCCACTGCGCCGAATGCCGCGGCGGTGATCGGCCGACCGAGCACGACGATGGTGTGCGTTGACGGTTCGGCGATAACCGCCATATCGTCGCTAGGCTCAACGATCGCCCGTAAGCCCATCCGGCCGACGGCCGCGGTGACCTCGGTTCGCAATCGCTCGCCGGCGGCGACCTCCGGAGACGCCAACACCATGACCCCAAGGGTTAGGTGGTCGCGAATAACAACCTGCTCGACGTTGAGAAGTTCGACCTCATGTGCGGACAGCACACCGAAGAGCGTGGAGTTAACTCCGGGTTGGTCGACCCCGGTGACGGTGATCAGAACCGACACCTTGGAATTAGTCACTCCTGTTTGCGACTCCGAGTGGAACGCGTATGCAGGCGTCCGGAATCAGACACCCCGAATCCCAACGAGTCCGCAACCGGCCGCAAACGCTTCTCCGAGTGATCCTTGCCCACATGTGCCTCGGTGCGCATCCGCTCAACCATGTGCGGGTAGTGCAGCTCGAATGCCGGACGCTCGGAACGGATAGTGGGAAGCTCGGTAAAGTTGTGCCGCGGCGGCGGGCAGGAGGTCGCCCACTCCAGGGAGTTGCCGTGGCCCCACGGGTCGTCGACCGTGACGACCTCGCCGTACCGCCAGCTCTTGAACACATTCCAGAAGAACGGGAGCGTCGAGGCGCCGACGATGAATGCACCGATGGTGGAGATGATATTCAGCGTGGTGAACCCGTCGGTGGGCAGGTAGTCGGCGTAGCGACGCGGCATGCCTTCATCGCCAACCCAGTGCTGCACCAGGAACGTCAGGTTGAAGCCGATGAAGGTCATCCAGAAGTGCACCTTGCCCAGCCGCTCGTCGAGCAGACGCCCGGTCATCTTGGGGAACCAGAAGTAGACGCCGGCGTAGGTGGCGAACACGATCACGCCGAACAGCACGTAGTGGAAGTGCGCCACCACGAAGTAGCTGTCCGAGACGTGGAAGTCCAATGGCGGGCTGGCCAGCAGAACACCGGATAGACCACCGCACAGGAAGGTCACCAGGAAGCCGAACGAGAACAGCATTGGTGTTTCGAACGTCAACTGGCCTCGCCACATGGTGCCGATCCAGTTGAAGAACTTGATGCCGGTGGGCACCGCGATCAGGAACGTCATAAAGCTGAAGAACGGCAGCAGCACCGCGCCCGTGACGTACATGTGGTGGGCCCACACCGCCACCGACAGCGCCGCGATCGAGATGGTCGCGTACACCAGCGTGGAGTAGCCGAAGATCGGTTTGCGGGCGAACACCGGGAAGATTTCGGAGACGATGCCGAAGAACGGCAGCGCGAGGATGTACACCTCCGGATGCCCGAAATACCAGAACAGATGCTGGAAGAGCGTCACACCGCCATTGGCCGGGTCATAGACGTGCGCCCCGAGCCGCCGGTCAGCAGCCAGGCCGAAAAGCGCGGCGGTCAGCAAGGGGAAGACCAGCAGCACCAGAATCGACGTGACGAAGATGTTCCAGGTGAAAATCGGCATCCGGAACATGGTCATACCCGGGCAGCGCATGCACACGATGGTCGTGATCATGTTGACCGCGCCCAGGATGGTGCCCAGGCCGCCGACGGCGACACCGAGGATCCACAGGTCGGCTCCAGCGCCCGGGGAGTGCACGGCATCCGAGAGCGGGACATAAATCGTCCAGCCGAAATCGGCCGCGCCACCGGGGGTGATGAACCCGCCCAGCGCGATCAGCGCACCGAAGATGAACAGCCACAACGACAGCGCATTGAGTCGCGGGAAGGCCACGTCGGGTGCGCCGATCTGCAGCGGCAGCACTAGGTTGGCGAATCCGAACACGACCGGCGTGGCGTAGAACAGCAGCATTGCGGTGCCGTGCATGGTGAACAACTGGTTGTACTGCTCGTTGGACAGAAACTGCAGGCCGGGCACTGTCAGTTCAGCGCGCATGAACAACGCCATCAGGCCGGCCAGGGCGAAGAACGTGAAGCACGCGATCACGTACATCACGCCGATCAGCTTGTGATCGGTGGTCGTGATGATCTTGTAGATCAGGTTGCCCTTAGGCCCCGTGCGCGCCGGATAGGGGCGCGTCGCCTCTAGTTCTCCGCGGGTAGGAACTACGGCTGTCACAAGTCCTCCAACCATTCATGGGACGTCCCCAACGAATCTAGGCCGAATCTTATCCCCAAACCAGCCCCCTCGTCCCCTGGGTCCTACATTCTGTCGTATTCGCGTCGCCCTACCCCCGTTGGACAGATACAAGCCCAGCTCAGCGGGGTTAATTGCGATGGGTGTTACCGTCGCGTCGTGTTGTTCCGCGCCAGGCGTCCATGGCTCGCCGCAGCAGTGTCGATGGCGTGGGCGATCAGTGGATGTTCGGGCGCCGATGGGGGTCCGGTGGCCGGGGAAACAACCAGCGCCATCGTGACCAGCACCACCACCATCGCCTCGGCCGGCGTCCTGGGCAATCAGCGCCGCCCTGACGAATCCTGCGCACCCGAACCGGCCCGCCCCGACGCCGGGCAAACCGCCGTGGTGGCCGATCCCCAGCGCATCGTCGCCCTGGCCGGTGACGACCTCGACGCGCTGTGCGCACTGGGCCTGCAATCGCGCATCGTCGCCGCCGCACTGCCTGACGGCTCGGACGCACAGCCGTCGTATCTGGGCACCGTGGTGCACAACCTGCCCCCCGCGGGCTCTCGGAGCACACCTGACCTGGCGGCGATCGCGGCGGCGAAACCCGATCTGATCCTGGGATCGCAGGCGTTGGCGCCGGAGGCCTTAGGTGCCCTGTCGGCGATCGCTCCGACGGTGTTCACCGCGGCATCCGGCGCGCGCTGGCAGGACAACCTCCGGCTGGTCGGCTCGGCGACGGGCCGGGGTGGGGCGGCTGATGAGCTGATCGCCGGATTTACCGCACGGGCCCAGGAGGCGGGTGCGGCCAATGACGCCACCCATTTCCAGGCATCGGTGGTCCAGCTGACCGATTCCGCTCTGCGGGTGTGGGGAGCGGACAACTTTCCGGCCAGCGTGCTGGCGGCGGTGGGCGTCGATCGCCCTGCGGCACAACGGTTTACCGATAAGCCCTACCTGGAGATCAGCCTGACAGACACCGACCGCTCATCGGACTTCTCCGCCGCCGACGGCGACATCATCTACATGTCATTCGCATCGCCGGCCGCCAAGGACCGGGCGCCGGCGTTTCTGGAAAGCGACGCGTGGCGAAAGGTCTCGGCCAACCGCGACAACCGCGTATTCATCGTCAATAACGAGGTATGGCAGAGCGGTCAGGGTCTTGTCGCCGCCCGCGGGATCATCGACGATCTTCGCTGGCTCAACGCGCCCATCAACTAGAGACCCATTAACTGCGCCTCAGCGGATGTAGTTCTCACCGCTGGCCCGCACCGTCACATCGCTGAGGTTGATTCCCCATGGCTGGTCGATCACATGCACCACCGCGTCCGCCAGATCCTCGGGTGTGATCAGCCAGTACTGCACCGAGTCCACGTCGGTCTGCTCGGGCCGCAGCGCGCCGGTCATGAAGTTGCCGAGGTTCTCGGCGAACTCCGCACCCTTCTGACCGGCCAGGCCCATAATCGCGGTCTCGTTGACGATCCCGCTGGCAAGGTTCGTGCCGAACACCCCGGTCGGTTTGACTGTGGTGACCTTGATCCGGCCCTGCGCCTCCACCCGCAACGCGTCCGACAGTGCCGTCACCGCGACCTTCGTGGCGCTGTAGACGCCGGCCCCCTCGACACCGCCGTTGCCGTAGATCGACGAGATGTTGACCACCTGCCCCCGGCCCTGGGCCATCATCTGGTCGTAGACGGCCGAGATGCCGTTCACCACGCCCTTGATGTTGATGTCGATGGCCTGATGCCATTTTTCCCAGGCGCGTTCGTGGTCGGCGAAGAACGCCAACGGCATCACGCCGGCATTGTTCACCAGCACGTCGATGGCCCCGAAGGTCGTGAACGCACGCGCGGCCGCCGCTTTGAGTTGCGCCATATCGGTGACATCGGCCACCTGGGCGATGCCCTGGCCGCCTGCGGCGGTGATGCCGGAGATGGTCTCGTCGAGATTGTCGGCGTTGACGTCGACGCCGACCACCGTGGCGCCGCTGGCCGCGCACTTCTGCGCGATGAGCCGGCCGAATCCGCTACCGGCGCCGGTGACGATGATGACTTTGTCGGCCAGGTACTGCGACATGGCGTTCCTCTCCTGAAAACCAGGGCAGCCCCTGTTTCGGCACCCGCACCTAGCGCCTAGTCTTGCCGATCATGAGCACCGTTCACGCATATGCCGCAACTTCGGCCACCGAACCACTGACCAAGACCACGATCACCCGCCGCGACGTCGGGCCCCACGACGTGCGATTCGACATCCACTTCGCCGGGATCTGCCACTCCGATATCCACACCGTGCGCGCCGAGTGGGGTCAGCCCCGTTACCCGGTGGTGCCCGGCCATGAGATCGCCGGCATCGTCACCGAGATCGGGTCACAGGTCAGTAAATTCACCGTCGGTGACCGCGTGGGAGTGGGCTGCTTCGTCGATTCCTGCCGCGAGTGCAAGAACTGCAAGGCGGGTGTCGAGCAGTACTGCACCGGCGGCGGCAACATCGGCACCTACAACGCGGTCGGCAAGGACGGCACACCTACCCACGGTGGCTACAGCGGCAGCATCGTGGTCGACGAGAACTACGTCCTCACGATTCCCGCCGCGCTGCCCCTGGATGCCGCCGCGCCGCTGCTGTGCGCCGGGATCACCAGCTATTCGCCGCTGCGGCACTGGAAGGTCGGACCGGGCACCCGGGTCGGGGTCATTGGCCTGGGCGGACTGGGACATATGGGAGTCAAACTGGCCGCGGCAATGGGCGCCGAGGTGACAGTGTTGTCGCAGTCGCTGAAGAAGATGGAGGACGGACTTCGCCTGGGCGCCAAGGCCTACCACGCCACCAGCGACCGCGACACGTTCAAGAATCTGCGCAACTCCTTCGACATCATCCTCAACACCGTCTCTGCCGATTTGGATCTGCGTCGGTTCCTCGGATTGCTGGATCTCGACGGTGTGTTCGTCGAACTCGGGTTACCGGAGAACCCGATGGTGGTACCGGCGTTCGCACTCCTGGGTATGCGGCGCAGCCTGACCGGTTCGGCGATCGGCGGTATCGCCGAGACCCAGGAGATGCTGAATTTCTGCGCCGAGCACGGCATCGCCTCAGAGGTCGAGGTGATCGAACCCGACTACATCAACGAGGCCTACGAGCGGGTCATCGCCAGCGATGTACGCTACCGGTTTGTGATCGACACTTCGTCGCTGCGTTAGCAGCGGCGGGGTGTCGCAATCGGGTACAGACACTTCGTCGCTGCGCTAGGCGCAGCGCGCATCAGACCCAGTGCTGCGTTAGCAGCGGCGGGGTGTCGCAATCGGGTACAGACACTTCGTCGCTGCGCTAGGCGCAGCGCGCATCAGACCCAGTGCTGCGCTAGCAGCGGCGGGGTGTCGCAATCGGGTACAGACACTTCGTCGCTGCGCTAGGCGCAGCGCGCATCAGACACAGTGCTGCGGGAAAAGTAAGCGCTAGTCCCCGTCGAGGTGATCGTCGAGATTGTCCAGCGGCCACCCGGCGGCGGCCAACGTCGCGGCGACGCGACGGATATTGTCCGGGCCACCGTCGTGGTGAGCCACACCCTCGATGAACTTCTCGATCTCGTCGTGATCGATGAGATGGCCCGCCGGCGCCGTAGCCTCGACCATCGTGATCTCCCGCACCACTTCCTTGACCTGTTCTTCGGTCAGCGGAGTGTTCCGCAGCAGAGCCAGTAGCGGCACCCGGTCCGGACCGGGCACCCCGCCCGGGTATCCGGCACGAAGCCAGTTGATCACTGAACCCACACGCGACTTAGCTGTCATGAACCCAAGTCTTGTCGCTGCGGCACTATGACGCCAGCGAGTTCACCGGGCGTTCACCCTGACAGGTCAAGAAAGGGTCAAAAGTCCCAGTCCGCGTCCTCGGTGTTGACGGCCTTGCCAATCACGTACGACGAGCCCGAACCGGAGAAGAAGTCGTGATTCTCGTTGGCGTCGGGTGACAGCGCCGACAGGATCGCCGGGTTGACATCGGTCTCATCCTTCGGAAACAGCGCCTCGTAACCGAGGTTCATCAACGATTTGTTGGCGTTGTAGCGCAGGAACTTCTTGACGTCCTCGGTCAGGCCCACCTGATCGTAGAGGTCTTGGACGTACTCGACCTCGTTGTCATAAAGCTCGAACAGCAGCTCATAGGTGTAATCCTTGAGCTCGGCGACCCGGGCCTCGCTCTCCAGCGCCAACGCCCGCTGGAACTTGTAGCCGATGTAGTAACCGTGCACGGCCTCGTCGCGAATGATCAACCGGATCACATCAGCGGTGTTGGTCAGCTTGGCTCGGCTCGACCAATACATCGGCAGGTAGAAGCCCGAGTAGAACAGGAAGCTCTCCAACAGGGTGGAGGCGACCTTGCGCTTGAGCGGATCGTCACCGCGGTAGTAGTCCATCACGATTGCGGCCTTGCGCTGCAGGTTCGGGTTCTCCTCCGACCAGCGGAAGGCATCGTCGATATCGCTCGAGGAGCACAGCGTGGAGAAGATCGAGCTGTAGCTCTTCGCGTGCACCGACTCCATGAAGGCGATATTGGTCAGCACCGCCTGCTCGTGCGGTGTGGCCGCATCGGGGATCAGGCTGACCGCGCCGACGGTGCCCTGAATGGTGTCCAGCAGCGTCAAGCCGGTGAACACTCGCATCGTCAGCTCTTTCTCGGCCGCCGTCAGGGTGTTCCACGACGGGATGTCGTTGGAGACGGGGACCTTTTCCGGGAGCCAAAAGTTACCGGTCAACCGGTCCCAGACCTCGGCGTCCTTATCGTCCTGTACCCGGTTCCAGTTGATCGCCGACGTACGGTCGACCAGCTTGATTCCATCGCTCACGAGAACTCCACTCCACGACAAATGAGACCGGCTATCCGGCTGAGCCTCAAACACTACCCCTGGGGTCCGACAACCCGCGCCAACACAACTGATTGTGTTCCGCGCGTGTCGCGGCCCTCGGCCCGCCGGGGCGCAGGTGACGCTCCCTAGGACGGGTACGTGCGTGAGCGGACTCGCCGGTTAGCATCAATCCTGACCGAAGTTGTACCACCATCGATTGAGATCGAGCCAACTGACTGTGACCGAGCGATTCGACCTGGTGATTGCGGGAGGTGGCCCGTCGGGGTCGGCGGCCGCCTGGCAGGCTGCCCAGACTGGCGCCAAGGTGGTGATTCTCGATAAGGCGGTGTTCCCCCGGGACAAACCGTGCGGTGACGGTTTGACCGCCCGGGCGGTGAGCTACCTGCAGAAAATGGGTCTGGCTGACGAGGTCGCGCAGTTCCACCGGATTAACCGGGTGACGGTGTACAGCCCATCCAAGTGGGAACTGACCTTTCCCACCCGCCCCGGTATGCCCGACCACGGCTACACCGTCAGCCGTACCGAACTCGACACGCTGTTGCTTAAACATGCCGAGTCTGCCGGCGCCGTCGTCCGCGAAGGTGCCGATGTCGCCGGGCCGATCCTCGACGAGCGGGGCAGGGTCACTGGCGTGACCCTAAAAAGCGGCGAGCAGGTTCACGGCGATGCCGTGATCGCCGCCGACGGCGCCTACTCCCCTATCAAACGGGCGCTCAAGATCGACTCCGAGTACAACGGCTACGCGGCGGTCGCGATCCGCTCCGAGATGGACACCATCCGCGGAGACTCCGACAGTTTCGACATCTACCTCAAGCTGAAGTTCCACGGCGACCAGCTGCCCGGCTACGGCTGGGTGTTCCCGATGGGCGGCGGCCGCGTGAATGTGGGCCTGGGGTACGTCACCAGCTACAAGGACTGGCAGTCCATCAACGCCACCCAGTTCCTCGGCAACTTCCTCCGCTCCCTTCCGCCGGAGTGGGAACTGCCAGCCATCGAAGAACTCAAAAAGAACAAGAGCGTGCGCGCATGGCGGCTGCCGATGGGTTTCACCGCATGGCCGCCATGGCGACCGGGCGTGCTGTTCACCGGTGATTCGTTGGGTGCGGGTAAGCCAGCCTCCGGCGCGGGCATCTCTAAGGCGCTGGAGTCAGGTCTGGCGGCCGGAGAATGTGCGATCGCGGCGCTGGAGAACGGCGGCCCCGACGACTTCACCAACTATGCGAATCGAATGGAAGCCGCATGGGGCAAGGAGTACCGGCGCGGCCGTTACATGCATAAGCTAATCGGCTATCCGGTTCTCGCCAATGCCGGAATCAAAATGCTCGACCAGGCCTTCATCCGCGACACCATCCTCAAGGCCGCCTACCGGAAAGCCGAAGGGCCACTACACAAGTTCTGAGGTCGCTGGTCCCGGGATTTCCTGCGTCGCGCTCAGAGCTGCAACAGCAATATTGCGACGCACATCACTAGCAACAGGAATGCAGGTAGGGATTTGATCAACGGGTCTCGGACCTTGACGTGCATCGCCAGCGCACCGATCATCAGGACGGCAACAATCGCTGCCGGCGGCACGATGAGCGCGGGAATCCAGATGCCGACTATCAGTAGCACGGCTGAGGTGATCTTCAGGAAGCCGACGACATAGAACGTCCAATCGGGCAGACCGTAGGCACCGAACTCTTCCCGCAGCGACTGCGCCGAACCGCCTCGATACGCGGTCGATGCTCCCGCCCGAACCAGCCACACATTGAGCAACCCCAGTGCGACCACGACTTGGAGAATGGTGGAAATCACGAACGATGACATCTGATGCCTTTACTGCTGAAGTGCGCTGTACCCGTAAACCTCCGGGCCCCTAAACCATAGTTGATCGGAATTACATCCTCATGAACTTGCTCTACGAAGTCTCAAAAGCCCTGTCGATCGGGCTGTTCCTGTACTACGGCGCCGCCGTCCTCGCCTCGGATGCGATGGCCGCGGAGTTCGAGCGCTACGGACTGCGCAGATTCCGGAAACTCACCGGCGGCCTAGAGGTCTTGGGCGCCCTCGGGCTCATCCTCGGATACTTCGTGCCGCACTTCGATATTGCCGCGTCGGCCGGCCTGGCTCTGTTGATGGTCGCCGGGCTCATCGTCCGCTTCCGGTCCGGTGATTCCTTCCTCGACGCGGTGCCTGCCCTCGTGATGGGTTTGCTCAACGCTTTCATTTTCATCCACGCGATCGGGCTTACGAACCCGTCCGGCTAGCCCAGACCGGATTGATCCAGACTGCGTTGATCCAGACTGCGTTGATCCAGACTGCGTTGGTAGCGGCGCATCCCGGCGATCCATCTGCCGTGGTCGGCGGCCTTCTGCCCGAACATGGTGAGCACTTCCGGATGCGGCAGCACCAGGAACGTTCCGTCAGTGATGGCACCGACCACCAGATCGGCCACATCCTGCGGGCTGATCACGGCACCGGCACCGGTCACAGCGGCGCCGGCCACCTGAGCCTGCGGGTCCGGCGAGTCGGACATGGCGCGCAGCAGTGGGGTGTCCACGCCCATCGGGCACACGCAGCTCACGCCGATTCCCCGGTCGCCGTAGGTGATGGACAGCCACTCCGCGAATCCGACGGCGGCATGCTTGGTCACGCTGTAGGGCGCCGCACCCAGCTGCGTCAGCAGGCCTGCAGCTGAGGCGACGGCGACGAAGTGCCCGCTGCCGCGCTCAAGCCATCCCGGCACAACAGCTTTAGCCGCACGGATGTGCGCGCGCACGTTGATGTCGATAATTTGATCCCAGGCGGCTTCATCATCGCCAAGGCCGGGTTGTCCAACGATGCCGGCATTGGCGACGTAGATATCCACGGCGCCGAACTCTCGACCTGCGGTATCGAGCAAAGTTGCGATACCGTCCGCACTCGCGGCATCCGCGGACACCGCGACCCCACCGATCATCGCCGCCGTCTCAGCGGCCGATTCCGCGTTAATGTCACCGACCACCACCGACGCACCAGCTGATGCCAGCGCCGCCGCGACCGATCTTCCAATACCCGAGCCAGCCCCGGTGACCACCGCCACCGATCCGTCGATCTGCATGGCGTATTTAACCCCACACCGACCGACGTCGCGCGTCCCTGCTCCTTGTTAACCTCTGCTCATGCCAAGAAAACTCAGTGACGACCAAATTGAGGCGTATCTCGATAGCCGCCCGGGCTGGGCGATCCTGAGCACCATCGACAACGATGGATTCCCACACTCGGTACCCCTCGGATACTTTCGCCTTGGCCGCGACATCATCATGGGCGTGCGAGATGGGACGCACAAAGTTGCCAACGTCGAAAGCAACCCGAACGTCAGCATCTTGCTTGAAGACGGTTCCACCATGGCCGATATCCGGGGCGTGATGTTGCAAGGTCGGGCCCGCATCGTTCGCGAACCAGAAGAGGCACTTCAGCTCGCGAGAGAAGGCGCCCGGGCACGGAGCGTGCCCGAGTCCGATTGGCCCACCGAACCCAGACCGGGCGCCGCCTACATCCGTATGACACCCGTGCGAACACGGTCGTGGGACTACGGAAGCCCAACGCCTGGCGAGGCGTAGCTTCGCCGGCCAGGTTCGCAATGACACTCGGCGAGTACCGTCACGGTTGTCGGCGAGTTTCCCGAAAGAGGAGTGATGCTCATGAAGGCGATCTGGAGTGGCACCGTACTGGCTGAGTCCGATGCGACTGTGGTGGTCGAAGGCAACCACTATTTTCCGCCGGATTCACTCAATCGCGAGTACTTCACCTCAACCTCGACCCACACCACCTGCTCGTGGAAGGGAACCGCTGACTATTTTTCGATCACCGTCGACGGCGCGACCAACAACGATGCCGCCTGGACATATCCGCAACCAAAGCCGGCCGCCAAGGAGATCGCCGGTTACGTCGCCTTCTGGCGTGGTGTGACCGTGTCGGAGGATTAGCGGTTCACCATGAGATCGTCGGCGCACGTCGCCTGAGTAACTTCTCAACCCAGCAAGGTTGCCGGCGAATCCTCACACCATGCAGGAGACGCAGCCCTGAATTTGGGGATAGCACCTGTTCAGAGGCTGTTGCGGCTTCACTTCGCGGCTGTGAGATCTATGTGCCCGGGATTTTCAATACCGCTGCCGTCGTCTCCGGCATCGGGCACCGCGGGCACACGCTGCCGTGTGCGCGGCCAACGTCGACCGATCCTCGGTGCGGACCTGCGGCTGGAGGGTGTCCGGGTAGGCGTGGCGGTCGATGGGGCGAAGATTGGCACGCCACGGGCGGGCATAATGGAGACATCGCTACTGCATTCGATGTCCGCAGCGCCGTCGGCCGCTTTCGGTTTGTCGCGTTGGCCGAAGCCGTGACGTGGGTGGGGCTGTTGATTGGGATGTACTTCAAGTACCTCGCCGACCCCCGAACCGAGATCGGGGTGAAGATCTTCGGCATGGCCCACGGAATCGTCTTCATCGCATTCGTCATCGCGGCCATCCTGGTAGGCCGGGCAATGTCGTGGAGAATCGGAACCTGGCTGTTGGCACTAGTGGGCAGCATCGTGCCCCTCGGCAGCGTGGCATTCCTGCTCTGGGCCGATCGCACAGCCCATTTGGGCCCCCGGCCGGGCCCCGGGACACTCCCCCGCGCATAGCCGGTGCTCGGCGTCACCGACCTTCACAGACCAGCGGTGATCATCCGATTAGCTAGCTGCAGCCCGCTGAGATACGCGGATTCGATTCGGCTGCTTCTGAAATAGTCTCCACACCAGCCGACTCTATTGTCTTCCGAGTAGCGATACCCCGATGTTGCGGGTCGAGGGGCGACTCTCGCGAAACGCCAGCGATGCGCAACGCAATCCCGGACGAACGGCCTCAACTCGACACCCAACCGCTTTTCTACTTCCGTGATCAATTCCCTGGCGACCTGCCGCGGATCGTCCTCCAACCGCGCATCGGCCCACAATGGGGACGATTGAATGACCCAGTCGTGGGTCTGTTGATGCTGCGGCCGATGTGGTTTCGAGGAATTGTTGGCAAGCCACGCGACAGCGGAACGATCCAGGTCGCGTCCGTGAGTCTGCAGAACGTCGTAGGGCCAGCGCGAGCTGAAGCGTCTATCGCACTCGAGCATCACGGTCCAGCACGGCAGCATTGATATGTGCCTGATCTCATCGGCCATGTCATTCAACTCCGCCGTGCCCGGCGAGTGAGGTTCGCCAACCGTCCGCAGGATGTCTGTTGCCTGTCGTGACGGGGTGGCGACGACGATCTGATCGAAGGTTTCCGAGAAATCAATCTCTCCACTGGTCCCGCGGACCATCCGTGCATCGCCAGATCGTCGGATTTCGTTGATCAGGGTGTTGGTGCGTACGGCATCTCGCACGGAAAACAAATCGCCCAGCGAAGACATGCCCGGGGTACCCACAAACCACGGAACATCACTATCGCCGGTGAACGATCGGGGTTTCCACACCCCGATTGAACCTTCCGACAAACCTCGTTCGACGAATGTCTTGAAGGGATCATCGTGCGCGGTGAAGTACTGGGCGCCGTGATCAAACCAATGATCGCCGCGGATCCGGGTGGCGCTTCGCCCGCACAGTCGCGCTGATTTCTCGAAAACAGTCACCGCGTAACCTGACGAATCCAGCTGCTGCGCACACGATAGGCCGGCGATGCCGGCACCGATGATCGCGACCGATTGCACCATGGGAAAGAAGTAAACCAAACCGCCGCGGCCACGGAACCGCCAGCGTTCCCGTGGCCGCAATAGCGATTCACCTACGGCGGCTGCTCAGCGAAACCCCGCTTGGTATGTTGGCCGCGGGGCACTCGAATCGGTGCCCCACCAGACCAGCCTTGCTCGCGGGAGATGTCCATGTCTGCTGTTCTTTTCGGATCGCTCAGCACCCTGGCCGACACCTCTGAACTGCAACGCCGCGCCTTCAATGATGCGTTCGCCACACACGGGCTGGATTGGCGATGGTCGCATGACGATTATGTGAAGATGCTGGCTTCCAGCGGCGGAGCAGACCGCGTCACCGCTTACGCCGCAGCACGTGGCGTGGACGTTGATGCGGATGCCGTACACGAAACGAAGTCCCGTCTCTTCCAGGATCTGCTTCGGGCCGGGCCTATTGCACCGCGGCCCGGCGTCGTCGACACCATCGCCGCGGCCCGCGAACACGGTCACCGGTTGGGTTTTGTGACCACCACCTCCCGCACCAACGTTGATGCCATGCTCGCCGCGCTCGCCCCGTATGTCAGCGCGACAACGTTCGACCTGATTGTCGACCGGGACTCGGTGCGCCACCCCAAGCCCGACCCGGAGGCCTACGAATTCGCGCTGCGGCAGCTCGGTGAGCAGGCCATTCATGCGGTGGCCATCGAGGACAACCTCGACGGAGTGGCGGCGGCGAGAGGTGCCGGCGTGGATTGCATCGCGTTTCCGAACTCCAACACCCTGGGGTCGGACTTTTCGGCTGCTGCGCATGTGACGCAGGTCCTAGACCCCGCCTGGGTGTTGTCATTACTGTTCGGTGACCAATAGCCCGGAGCGCCCCACTGGCACTTGCCGGTGCAGGCACCTCTGTCAATAATGTGCCGTGAGCGGAGGAGTTCAGCGATGAGCGAAATGCAGGCTAAGGTCATTGCCGGCGAGCGGGCGTTCCACATCGAGGGTTATGAAAAAATCGAGTACGACCTGATCTACGTGGACGGTATTTTCGAGCTCGCGAACAGCGAACTCGCGGACTGTTACCGCCGCTACGGTCGAGTGCTCGCGGTCGTCGACGAAGCCATCGTGGCCCTCTACGGCGATGTGATGCGCGCCTACTTCGATCACTACGAAATCGCGCTGACGATACTACCGGTTCAGATCAGGGAGACCGCGAAGTCAGTCGCCACCTTCGAGCGGATCGTCAACGCCTTCGACGATTACGGTCTTGTCCGCACCGAACCGGTTCTGGTCATCGGCGGTGGTCTGACCACCGACGTCGCCGGTTTCGCGTGCGCCAGCTACCGCCGCAACACCCCTTACATCAGAATTCCGACAACGCTGATCGGGCTCATCGACGCCAGCGTGTCGATCAAGGTGGCCGTCAATCACGGAAAACATAAGAACCGACTCGGCGCCTACCACGCCTCGGAAAAGGTGTTCCTGGATTTCTCCCTGCTCAAAACACTCCCCGAAGATCAGATCCGCAACGGTATGGCGGAACTGATCAAGATATCCGTAGTCGGCAATGCTGAGATCTTCGCGATGCTCGAGACCCACGGGACCGAATTGCTCCGCACCCGCTTCGGCCACCTCGGTGGTACGGCCGAGCTGCGAGCCGTCGCCGACCGGCTCACCTACGCGGCCATCGCCACCATGCTCGAACTCGAGGCCCCCAACCTCCACGAGATCGACCTCGACCGGGTCATCGCATTCGGCCACACCTGGAGTCCCACATTGGAGTTGAGCCCGCCGGTACCGTTCTTTCACGGCCATGCAATCAATATCGACATGGCGCTGTCGGTGTCGCTGGCCGAACAGCGCGGTCTTCTCTCAGCTGCGGAACGGGATCGGGTGCTCGGTGTGATGAGCGCTTTGGGCTTGGCCCTCGACAGTGAATATCTGACCCCGGAGTTGCTCACTGAGGCAACCGGGTCGATCCTCAAGACCCGGGATGGACTGCTGCGCGCTGCGGTGCCCGATCCGATCGGCCAGTGCCGCTTCCTCAATGACGTGACCATCGACGAACTGATCGACACCCTCCGCTCACACAAGAAGTTATGTCACGATTACGACCGCGGCGGCGACGGTGTCGAAATGTTCACTGCCCCAGCACCTGCGGTCCAGTGACCGATTCGGTAGGCGGTGACAGACCTGGCCATCGACTCTGACCGGATGCCGCCGGCGCCACGTCCGGTGAGCCCGACCGCGATCCTGGCCAAGGAACTTGCGCAACTGTGCCGAGAATTAGAGACCGATCCCGCCATAGGTCCGCATCAGCAGGCCCGGTTACGACGAGCCCGCGACCTCGCGGTAGGACTTGACCCCTACGCAGCCGCGTGTACCACCACCGAATCGGCCGCGCTCGCTGCGCTTGCCGACTACACCGCTGCAACCGATTGGGATGCGCAGCATTCACCAGGCACCGGCCGACTGGAACAGGAAATGCTGTCCGGCCACGTTGAAGGGCAACTGCTCAAACTGTTGGTCCGGATATCCCGCGCCCAAACAGTGTTGGAGATTGGGATGTTCACCGGCTATTCGGCGCTGGCAATGGCCGAAGCATTGCCCGCCGGCGGCACCATCCTCGCGTGCGAGATCGACCCGGTTGTGGCCGCTACGGCGCAGGCCACATTCCGCCGCTCCGCCGCGGGGCAGAAAATCACCGTCGCAGTAGGCCCTGCAATGCAGACCCTGCACCGCTTAGCAGATGAGCACGACGCCGCTGTCAGGCCTGCCTTCGACATGGTGTTCATTGACGCAGACAAACCTGGCTACCTGGGTTACGTCGAATTTCTACTCGACGGACCACTGCTGGCAGCGGAGGGATTCATCGCCGTTGACAACACGCTGCTCCAGGGTGAGCCGTACCTGCCTGCCGGGGAGCGATCCCCCAACGGAGCCGCCATCGCTGAATTCAACGCCGCTCTGACCTACGACGACCGGGTCGAACAAGTGCTACTACCGGTGCGCGACGGGATCACCCTCCTGACCCGCGCACGACCCCAGTGACCATGTGCGTCCCGGTTGCGGTGCCACCGGCGGGCGAGAACAGTGTGGCCCGCACAGCGGCGGTAATGACGGGCTTGATCCTCACTCTGCCGATCGATGTGACTGTGGTCGCGACCGCGCTAGCCGCCGGCCGGCGTCGGAGGGTGGAACCTTCCAGGGACCCGGAATCCAAGGCGGCCACCGGGCGGGCCACCCGGCACACGGTGTTAATTACCGGCGGCAAGATGACCAAGGCGCTTCATCTCGCACGGGCGTTTCACGCAGCCGGCCACCGGGTAGTTCTGGTCGAATCGGCGAAGTACCGACTCACCGGCCACCGATTCTCCCGCGCTGTGGATGCGTTTCACTGCGTTCCCGAGCCCGACGATCCCGGCTATCGCGACGCCGTCGTCGAGATTGCCCATCGGGAGGGTGTCGATGTTTTCATCCCCGTCTCAAGTCCCGCCGCCAGCCGGTATGACGCGATAGTCGGAGAGTCATTGGCGCAGTTTTGTGATGTGGTCCACGGTGATGTCGCCACCGTGGCGATGCTCGATGACAAGGACCAATTCTCTCGGATGGCCGAATCGCTGGGGCTGCGGGTCCCCCATTGGATGCGCATCACCGACGCCCGCCAGATCGAGGAATTCGATTTTCCGCCCGGGCGGTCCTACATCCTCAAGAGGATCGCCTACAACCCCGTCGGCCGCACCAATATGACCCTGCTGTCGGCGGACACGCCGGAGTCCAACGCGGCATTCGCGCGCTCACTGTCCTCGGCGATATCAGCGGAGGACCCGTGGATCATGCAGGAATTCATCGCCGGAAAGGAATACTGCACCCACGGCACGGCCCGCCACGGGGTGCTGACCGTCTATGGATGTAGCGCCTCATCAGCATTTCAAATCAATTACCAGCACGTTGACAAGCCCGCGATCCGCTCCTGGGTCGAGCGATTCATCGCAGCACTTGAGCTCACAGGTCAGGCGTCGTTCGACTTCATCGAGGCCGCCGACGGCACGGTATACGCAATTGAATGCAACCCGCGTACCCACTCAGCAATCACCATGTTCCACAACCACTCAGAAGTTGCTGACGCCTATCTCCGGCCAGACCACCCCACAATCACGCCGCGCGGCGACGCACGGCCGACGTACTGGATCTATCACGAACTGTGGCGCCTGATCACCCAGCCTGACAGAGTCGGCAGACTAGCCACCATCGCGCGCGGCACGGATGCAATCTTCAGCTGGCGGGATCCGCTTCCGTATCTGATGGTCCATCATCTCCACATCCCGTCCCTGCTCATCGCCAGCCTGCGCCGCCGTCGCTCGTGGTCGCGCATCGACTTCAATATCGGCAAGCTTGTCGAAGTGGGCGGAGACTGAGATGACAGGTCCCAACATCGCTATCCTGCACCTCGCCGGATCCGCAGTCGACGAGGATCTGGCCGAGCTGTCACTGCTCTACGCCCGAGGCTGCCTCGACGCGATCGACGACCCTCAGCGCTACGAGACGCACCTGGCCTACATCTCCCCCGGCGGGTTCTGGCGATTCCCCACGAGTTTCAGTCGATCGGCCCTTGCCGCGGCGCCCCAGTTGTCCGTCACCGAGGCTCTTGAGCGCCTGACCGCATCGAACATCGACGTGGCGGTGCCACAGATGTTCTGCCAACCGGGGATGACCACGTACCGTTCGCTGCTGTCCGATCACGGCATCCCCTACCTGGGCAATCCACCGGAGGTGATGGCCATCGCCGCGGACAAACCACGCGCGAGGTCGATGGTGGCAGCCGCAGGTGTCTCGGTTCCCGAAGGTGAAGTGATTCGGCCCGGTGCTCACTCCCGATTGTCTCCGCCGGTCGTGGTGAAGCCGGCCTCCGCGGACAACTCCGACGGTGTTTCTCTGGTCCGCCACCCGGGCGAGTACGGCGATGCAATAGACCTGGCATCGTCCTACAGCGATGCGGTCCTGGTGGAGTCCTATGTCGAACTTGGCCGAGAGGTCCGCTGCGGCATCCTGGTTCGCGACGGTGAGCTGATCTGCCTACCCCTTGAGGAATACGCGGTCGACTCGACCACCAAACCGATCCGCGGCCGCAGCGACAAACTGGCTCGAAATGACAACGGCGACCTCTACCTCGTAGCCAAAGACCCGTCACGGGCCTGGATCGTTGGTGCAGACGATCCCGTCAACGAGGCCGTGTTTGAGGCCGCCAAACGCTGCCACGTATCGCTCGGCTGCCGGCATTACAGCCTTTTCGACTTCCGCATCGATCCGAACGGTAAGCCCTGGTTCCTCGAAGCAGGTCCCTATTGCTCGTTCGCTCCGTCCAGCGTGATCGCCGTCATGGCCGCCGCAGCCGGCATCGGAGTCCGTGAGTTGTTCGACGTAGTCCTCGGTGAGTCGCAAAAAGAAAGGAACCAACCATGCGTGTTACCGCGCTAAGTCCGGTCGGAGCAATTGTCACCGGCATCCGCGTCGACGCACTGAACGATTCTCAGGTAGGTGAGGTCGAAGGACTACTCGCCGAGCACGGCGTCATTGTCATGCCCGGCAGTGATGGCGGCGATGAGGCGTTTCTGAGGTTCCTGCGTAGCTTCGGTGAGATGGAGTTCACGGTCGGTGAGACCCCCGTGGCGGAGTTCCCAGACCTCAACATTGTGAGCAATGTCGGCCGGACGACTCCGCCGCGTTCCTTCTTTCACACTGATACCAGCTACGTCCGTCGCCCGCCTGCCTACACGGCGTTACGTGCTGTCACCCTGCCCCACAAAGGGGGACACACTTTGTTCACCAACCAGTACCGTGCCTATGACACGCTGCCCGCGCATATTCGCGACAGCCTTGACGGCCGAAAAATCACCCACGTGGTGACCGGTGTGGAACTGCCGGAAGACGCGGAGACGTCCGCGTCGCATCCGATCTTCCTGCGCCACCCGATATCCGGACGTACCGCGCTATACCTGTCAACCCCGCAGCG
>Ga0164295_10001299_pt1 | contig 20665 bp, 22 predicted proteins | sample GEODES006metaG_FD_111798 | JGI IMG/M metagenome (GOLD analysis project Ga0164295, IMG submission 111798) | Oligotrophic lake water microbial communities from Sparkling Lake, Wisconsin, USA - GEODES006 metaG | ecosystem: Environmental > Aquatic > Freshwater > Lake | place: USA: Sparkling Lake... | reverse complement strand
GATTATGATTTTATAAAAATTTCTAGTTTTGAACTTGTAGATTTTCAACAACAACAGAGCAAACTCAAGCAATCACTCAACAAAATGGAAGAAAGTTACAAGGAATATTTCAAGCTTCAAAGTAGTGCGGAAGGATGGTTTCTAACTTGTACTGTTAAAAAGTGGGAAACTTTCCAATACAAGCATATGGAACACAAGCTGTATGAAATTTCAAAAAATAAGAGTACAGTGCGTGTTAGTTTTGAAGAACTTGATAAATTATCCAACAAGTTGTTAGCTCTGGAGAGTGAAAAATCTTCCTATGTATTGGCTAGTTTCAAATCCATCTCGAAAGATTTTTTGACCAACAAGGAAGGCGATCTATTAGAAATGATTCACAAAATTGCAGAAATGGATTGTTTTTGCACATTGGCAAAATTTTTCAACAAGTACAAATATGTAAAACCCAATGTATTGGAACAGGACCAATCGATCATTCAAGTCGAAGAGCTTCGTCATCCGATACACGAATATATTGATAAAGATTCATTATTTGTTCCTTATAGTTTTCAATTGGGCGGTTCGGAAGCCTTGGGAATGTTACTTTATGGAATGAATAGTTCAGGAAAAAGTACCTTGTTGAAAAGCTTGGGTATGTGTGTCTGGCTCGCACAATGTGGTTTTTTTGTTCCAGCGAAACATTTGGAATGGACTCTTGTAAACAGTTTATACACTAAAATTGGAACTTATGACAATTTATTTTGTGGACATTCAACTTTTGTTGCCGAAATGAGTGAACTGCAATATATTTTGCGAAAAAGTAATAACAGATCATTGGTATTATGTGATGAACTAACTTCAGGTACGGAGACGAAATCGGCAACAGGTATTGTTGCTTCTACTTTGATCCAATTGGTACAGCAAAATATATTATTTTTATTTACGACACATTTACATACCCTATCCAAAATTCCAGAAATTTCTGAAAATCCCAATATCAAAATATCTCATTTCAAAGTATGTGCTGACAATTCAACACCAACTTATTTAATTGATGATATAAAGATTCGATATGATCGTGAACTGAATTTAGGTTCAGGAAGCGATTTATATGGTATTGAAATTGCTCGTTCACTTGGTATGGATGAATCATTTATAAATCGAGCTTTTGATTACAGAAATCGAATTGAAATTTATGTACACGAATCGGAAGAAGCGTACAAGACATCGCGGTATAATAAAAATGTAATCATGAAGGAATGTGAGATTTGCCAAAGTAAAATAAATCTTCACACACATCATATAACACCACAAGAAGTTTTTGAAAAACAGCCGACTTTTCATTCAAAAAATGGAAAGTTCAATTTATTGGTCGTTTGTGAAAGATGCCATGATAAAATACATCGTAATTTATTTTCGAATTCATAATTTTGTTGAATCGTTCGATTTCTGATTTACTACCAACAGCAACTTTGGAGACATCATTGGTATGCTTTATTTCCAAATCCAAAATGGATTGTTGTCCATTGCTGCTTGCACCGCCCGCTTTTTCAATTAAATAGGCGATCGGTGCTAATTCATATAACATTCGTAACTTTGATTTATAAGAACTACTTTCTGGATATAGAAAAATACCTTTGCCTTGAATTAATATTTGATTGACGTCAGGTACCATACCTCCTGTATATCGTAATTGATATTTATTTTCTAAATAATAATCCAACAGGTTCTTGTATTGCGGATTCGTGCCAATACAACGCAAATTTCCTGGTGAATATAACTTTCCTGGACCAATTTGATTGAAATTTCTTGTACACTTCCAGGATCCATCTTCGCATAATAAATATTCTTTTGCACCTTCTTCTTGATTGGTAGCAATGCTTATCGTCGTACGAGGGCCATACACACAAATTCCTGCCGCACATAATTCTCTACCTTTAATGTATGTCAATTTATCACCCTTCCAAATACCAAATATCGTTCCCACCGCAAAATTATTGTCAATAATGCTAGAACCATCAAGTGGATCAAAGGCAACCGAATATTCTGACCCTTCCCCTAAAAGCAAACTCGAGGTTTCTTCGGAAGAAATCGTTGCAACCTTGTCATTTGCTAACAGGTTGTTAATTAGAATTTCATTGGCCAAGACATCAATGGCTAATTGTTCATCTCCAAAATCATTAAAACAAGCTAATTTGTTACAAGAAGCGGTTTGAATTTTTTTGCTAATATCTTTGCATCCGTCCATTACACTTTGAATGACAGAGGTCAACTGATTATCGACAATCGGCAATACAAAACAATCAATGTAAGAGAGAGACGATAAAATTATAAATAAAATTGAAATTTTCATTTGTTTAATTATTCCGGTAACAATTGTTTAAATTACATTAAAAAATTGATTTATTATTTTTTTATTAAAATTTTAATATAAAATGAAAGGTTATATTTATACACGATTTCATTGGTCTCTTGATGTTGACGATATTTGTAAATTTGGAAAAACGATTTGTATTCCAGACCGTGACTCTCAATATGCAACGGGCGAAGCAGTCAGAGGATATTTTGCACATGTGTGGGAAGTTTTGATGGAAGATATGGACATGATTGAAAATGTTATTAAAGAAAAGTTTCACGAGTACAATACTAAACATTATAATTCAGACAAATTTACTGGAGGAATCGAATTTTTTAATAAAAAAATTATAAGCAAGATTGAACCTTGTTTGGAAGAACTTGGGTATACTTTTAGAAAATTGACTTTGGATGAGATTGAAAACTTGATTCGAACTTATCGTAAAAGTGAAGCGGTTGTGAAGTATAATAGAAGATGCTATCAAATTGATATTATAAAAAAATCAGTGAATTACTTTCAAGAAAATGATAAAGGTTTGCTGGTATTAGTGTGTGGTATTGGAAAAACACTTATTTCATTATGGATTGCACAAGATTTGAATTGCAAAAAAATTGTAATTGGAGTACCAAATCGATTATTACTTGAACAGTGGCAAAAGGTTATTTGTATTTTATTTGCACAAATTCCATATTTAATTGTATCTGATGGTGTAAATTGTGAAGACATTGATGAATTTTTGATTGATAATCCCAAAAGTTGTATTATTATAACGACATATACTTCTGCGCATAAATTGTCAAAAACATCAGTTGACAACTCGTTTGAATTTGATATGAAAATTAATGATGAATGTCATCACTTAACATCACATAACATGAAAAAAGAACAAAACACCAAAACTTTTATTGAAATGTTAAAAGTTCCAAGTAAAAGACAGTTGTCATTAACTGCAACTTTAAAACAACTTGAAAGTGATAGTGACGATTTTATTGTAGTTTCAAATGATAATGTAGATTTTTTTGGAGATGTTATTGATAAAAAATGTCTGAGCTGGGCAATTCAACAAAACATCATTTGCGATTATCTTATTCAAACATTGACAACAAAGGAGGAAAATTTAAGTGAAATTTTTTCAAAATTTTATATTGATAAAGATAATCATAAAAGACTATTTCTAAGTTCCTATGCTGCTTTAAAAAGTATCGCTGAAGGACATTCTCACCATTTATTGATTTATTCCAATAATAAGGAAAATTCTTCAAGGATTGAAGAATATATGAAATTATTACTCGAGGAAAATTATTTTGATTTACCAGATTTATATTATTCAGCCTATTACAGCGGAATGAAGTCGAATTCTAAAGAAGTAATTAGTAATTTTGAAAAATCAAGATTTGGAATCATTTCTTGTGTTTATTGTTTAGGCGAAGGATGGGACTTTCCATTATTGGATGGAGTTGTATTCGCCGAAAATATGACGTCAAATGTTCGTATTGTTCAATCTGCATTAAGGCCATTACGAAAAAACCCTGAGTTTCCTGAAAAAATTGGAAAGATCATTCTACCCGTATTAAATACAGACAATTGGTTAGACAACGATAAACATTCTGATTTTAATAAAATCAAACAAGTAATCTATTTAATGGGTTTTGAAGATGAAACTATATCTCAAAAAATAAAAGCCTATCAAATTAATTTTGAAAAGCAAAAAATAGGTCGAGAAAAAGACACGACAGAAAGTGTCCAAGAGATTGGTACATACGATGATGAATTGACACATAAATTGCGATTGAAAACAACAAAAAAGAACGCACTTGGTACTTCATATGAAAAAGCGATAAAAATTATTGCAAATAAGAATATCAAAAGCACGCAAGAATATTTTCAATTATGTGATCAAGACAATCGATTATTCAAAGAACCTCAAGTTGTATTTAAAGACAAGTTTACAAATTGGTTTGATTATTTTAGTCTTGATCGAGATGATTATTATGATTTTCAATCTTGCAAGTCTAAAATTAAGCAATATTTACACTCGAATACAATACTCAAAGACCACTATCTAGATCTTTTTAAAATTTGTAATTTAGTTTGCCAACAAGATTCAAAATTTCCACCTGCTGAATTTTGGGTTGAATGTTATGGGGTGAAGGATTTGCGAGAGTTGATTGATATTCCTAAAAAAAAGTCCATCGGTGTTTTTTAATTTTGGAAAAATTACTTTTTTATAGATTTTTTTATAAAAAATGATTTAATTTAAAAAAAAAGTTTTCTTTACTTAAAATGACAAAACAATATTCATGTGAATTGTGTCAAAAGGTCTTTAATCAAAAAATTGACTATGCAAGACACCAAAAGAAGAAAACATCTTGTGTCACACTTACTGACTTGCAACAAATGAATAAAGTATTAGATAACAAAAGCAGACTCATTAATGATTTTAAAAATTGTCTAAACATTTTGAGAGATAATGAAGGCTTAACTGGAGAAAAGGCATTAAGAAATCTATCTTATTTACTTTTGTTGAAGCTACTTGAACCACAATTTGGAGTTGGTTTAGATATTGATAATTATCCATATGATTTTGGTCATATCGAATATAAAAATGTGGACAGGCATAAAAATAAATTATTAAAAGTTGCAAGATTTAGTAATCTAGCAATTGAAGAAGAAGACAATATACCAAATTTGATGAAACATTTATGGGATGATATTTTATCAAATCATCCAAGTACTAGAAATATTTTCTTCAAAGATAAAGGATTTGATATACAACACAAATCAAGTTTTAAAAAACTAATTGATAAACTAAACTCGCTTGACTTGTCTCAAAATGAATATGATGTATTAGGTAGTGCTTATGAAGAAGTTATTCAAGGTGTAATGACTGGAAAGGTATTAGGTCAATTCTTCACTCAGCCATTAGTTAAAAAAATGATGGTTCAACTTATTGATCCAAAAATATACCCTGACGGAAAGATTGAAACTTGTGGAGACCCTGCGATGGGAACAGGTGGTTTTTTAATTACTTATTTGAAACACATTTTGCAGCAAGCAAAAGTTGATAATATAAAACCAGATTGGGATTTTATCAAAACACAAGGATTATATGGTAAAGAAATTGAACCTGACACCTATCAACTAGCAGTATCAAACATGCTAATCTCATCAGGTCATATGTTTGAAAGTCTTGATCGAGGAGATAGCATTCGTGTTCCAATAACAAGAAAATTTGTCAATATTCTTGCAAATCCACCGTTTGGTATTAAAGGATTAAAATATGAAGATTTTCAAAGTCCCTTAAAACATGAATATGTTCCGATCAAAACAGATAATGCTGTTTCATTATTTATTCAAGCAATTATTTACATGTTGAAAATCAATGGAAAGTGTGCAGTTGTATTACCTGACGGTCAAGATTTATTTTCAAAAACAAACAAAACATTAGTTGCAGTTCGAGAGTATTTGATAAAAACATGTGATTTGAAAGAAGTTATTTATCTTCCATCGGGTATATTTACTTATACATCCATAAAAACTTGTGTATTTTATTTTGTAAAAAAGAGGCACGGTTCAGAAGTCATTGAAACTAAACAATCATCTAAATCTTCTAGAGATTTGGTATTTACTAATACACTTCAAACGGTAAAAGTCAAATTTTATGATTTTAATCCGTATGAAGATGTAAAGAATTTATTAGTTGAAGTTCCGATTGAGAAAATTGCTAGTAATTCATATTCACTTAATTATGCTGAATATATGAAGGACGAGACCGAAGAAGAACAATATGAACAAGGAGTTGTTGTAAAAACACTTGGAGAAGTCTGTAATTTTAAAAATGGAAAAGGAATTAAAAAAGACTCCTTGATAGAAGGAGAATACCCTGTGATTGGTGGAGGACAAAAACCGATGGGATTTCATAATGAATATAATACAGATGCAAATACTATTTTATGTTCTTCAAGTGGAGCATATGCTGGATTTATTAGTAAATATGATAAAAAAGTTTGGGCGAGTGATTGCTTTTCAATAAAAGCAAATAATAATTCAATAAATAACACTTATTTATATTATTTGTTGAAAACTATTCAAGATAAGATATATAAATTACAAACAGGAACAGCTCAACCACATATTTATTCAAAGGATTTACTAGATATAAAAATCCCAATCCCAACACTGGATAAACAACAAGAAGTCGTAAAATATTTAGATTTTATATTTGAAAGAGCAAACAAGACAAGTTATGAAAAAATTGCTGAATTGAAGCAATTGAACGAGTTTTGTTTCAACAATCAAAAAATGTTTGGCGTTGTCGTTAAAACACTTGGTGAAGTGTGTAAAGATATTTCAACAAGTAAAGCTATTCCATCTTCAGATAGAGTTGATGGACCATTCAGGTTCTTTACTTGCTCTAGAGAAGAAACTACGCACAATGGATATCATTATGATGGAACTTTTATTATTCATGGAAGCAGAGGTTCTACAATTAAAGAAAGTATATTCATGACCAATAATGAAAAATTTGCAATTGGAACGTCAATGTTCATTAGTGAGGTTAAAAATAATCTTGAATGCGATTCAAAATACATTTATTATTATTTAAAATTAAATCAATCAATATTTCATAAATTTATTAATGGGACCGCAATACCCATGATTAGTAAATCAAATTATTATGACTTGAAAATTCCAATCCTACCACTGGATAAGCAAAAAGAAATGGTTGAATATTGTAAATATAATGATACGCTTGTCAAGCAATTAGAACAAGAGATTGAAAACAATAAAAAACAAGCACAACAATTTATTACGAGTATTCTAAATTAAAAAATTTAATGTAAATAAATGAACTTTTGTTTTTTACTATTAATTCCAATTTTAGTATTGATTGTTTTGATTTTTATTCGGCTAAATTCTACTCCTAAAGAGAAATATCGTCATAATATTGTGAAGCGTCCAAAAGCTTCAAAAATTACCACTACAACCGATCCTTGTAAACTAAATGAAAAGTTAATTACGAATTATCAAGCAAATTGTGATCAAGGAACTGTACAAGGCGACATTTTTAAAACCAAATGTCATGGAAAAGAAAAATCGTTACACTTGAAGGAATGCATCAATTTTGAAAAGAAAGATTGGAAAAATTGGACCATTCTTAATACAAATATTGGATTGTGTGAAAATAAATTGCGATGCGAAACTAAATCCTATCCTTAAAAAGTGATGTTTTATTTTTTGTAAACTCATATTATTCATCAATATGAATAATATTGTTGATTATCGACACCATGATTCCGTCTGTTGGATTCAAGCAAATATAATTGGTATTATAGAGGAGCAATTATTATTGGAGACCGAAAGCTTTGTTTTGCAGGATGGAAATTTAACAAGCATTGTAAAGATACCATTGTCCAAAGTTACAAATTATGTACTACAACGCGGAATTTGTGTCCGATATGATTGGAGGAAAGAAACAATACAATTGTCAAATAGTTTTGTAGAATTTTGGGATAAAAAGACGCTTGTTTTGGGCAAAATTGAAAAGTATTGTCAGGAAACAAATCGGATACTCGTAAATTATGAAACTGAACAAACTGTACAAAATAAATGGTTTGATTTAAACAGCAAGCATTTGGTATACAATTGGGAAGATTTGAGGTAAATTTTTTTTTTAATTTGAGATAAATAAAAATGAATCAAAAACAACGACAATATTTACAAAGCGGTCTTCAAGGAGCTGCCGCCATGGGACGCACCTACGCAGTCATCATGTCTCTTATTTCTACTGTTATCGGAATTTTATTGATTATTTGGATCAATAAAGCGTATCCTCATACGAAAAAACCAACGACTGCAACGATTACAAATGTTAATTGTCAAGAATTAGTCGGTAATAAATTTACATGTGCATTATCAGTAAAATTCCCTGTAGGTGAAAATGAATATAATTCACAAATTGCCAAACATGTATTTTATGATAAACCAAAAATTGGAAACTCGATCCCCATTTACTACAACTACCAAGATCCACAGGATGTAAGTATAACTAGGATGCCTTTTTGGTTTTATATCTTTATAATTATCATTGGTTGTATTCTCATCTTCTTTTCCATCCTGTACATGATTTTTGTACTAAAATATAAGGGTTTGGCAGTGATTTCCGGAATTAAAACGGTAGTTAGACAGTAAAGTTTTCAGTGTTGAGGTAGTTGGAAAAAAAGACAAAAAATAATGCAGGATCGTGGATTTTAGTTGTATGAAATAAGTTTGGATATTTATGATATATTTTATAGGTCAGACTTTGATCGTCATCAACGAATCCACAGTAATGATAATATAAAAGTTCACATTCATAAATTTTTTCATAATGTTCAACCAAAGAGTGTGGAATAATAAATTGACACCCATGGAAAAATATATAATCAAAATTAAGCAGTTCTAGCATTGACATTTCATTTTTAGGCAAGTCGTACAAAACATTATAGAATATTTTATTGTTTGGAATCTTGCTAAAATCCAATTTATTTGGAATGTTGGGAATATGAATGGGTAAACGAATTATTCCAAAATCGATCCAACAATAGTGTGAGTGAAATGGATCTATTTCTTTTGCCTTGACAACAAAATTTATTTTACTATGATTGATTAAATTGTAATTTGCATAGTTTGTCTCTGGTAGATCCTTTCTACGATCGGGAATAAGTTGTCGAAAGCTTGCTGATTCAATAATTTCTTTTTCTTTTGCTGCATACTTTTTTAAAAAAGAGTCGACAAGTGTTATATCGTAAAATATGATATGATTCGGTAATTTCGGTATTCGTTCCACAACTTTGGATTCTAAAAATACAATCATGGGATACTGAATCCTGCTTGCTAAATAAAAAAAAGATTCAATATAATTATCCAAAGTTTTAGAGTTCGATTTCCAATTTTCTCGATTTAAATCCATAAAAGCACTAACAAAGAGCATTGTTTTTTTTGAATCGTTTTTCAATATTTAGATTACTTTAAAAAACTGAACGAACCAAATTTTTCATTATCCGTCTAATATATAAAAAGGGTATGGATAATGAAATATTAAAATCTCAGAATGCAGAACTTGAACACACTACAACTAAATTTATCGATATTCGCGTTGTACAACGAAACGGTCGAAAGACAACCACGACAATAGAAGGTTTGGCTTTGGAGAATCTGTCTGATTTGGTTAAGCATTGGAAAAAAAAGTTTTCATGTAATGGATCCATCGCCAAAGATGTTGAAAATGTTGTTATATTGTCTGGAAACCAAGCCGATCTGGTAAAGAAATTTTTACTAGATGAGAAACTAGCCACAGAAAATAAAGTTCGTGTTCACGGATTATAAAAATGATGAGATTAAAATTTTTTAATAATTATATTAAAACTATGCTACCTTTATGCATAAAAATTGCCAAATTACTTCAATCACTTAATATATCAACCTTACCAGCGGATTATGGCGTTACTTTATTAGAAATACAAACATTATCTAAAGATAAATGTACTGTAGCCCATTTAGAAAATTTTTATCAATTACTGGTCAATTACAGAGACAAATTACCGAATTATTTTGGTTCCTTTAAAGAATCAATTTATATTGTACAAATTAAGTTAATGTATGAGGGTATCGCAGAAAAATTCTTTCCTCAAGGGGATTTGGTATTTTGCATGTTTTGGAAAAAGTATTTTACCAAACATAAAACTACCATATCCTTATTTATTCACGCATTTAATTTATTATTTGGAGAACATAATTTAGAACAAGTCGAAAAATGGAAATTACATTTTTCAAATTATGTGGATTACGATTATATTCTATCAAATTGCGACACCACATTTTACGAATGGTACCAATCTTTTTCTTTTTTTGGCAAAACAATTTATGTATGCGGTCCTAGAATGTTTAACGATTTATTTGTTGGTTACAATATAAAGCAAATAAGTCTTGGTTACGATTTTGCATTATTTTTAACATGCGAAGGAAATGTCTATAGTTTCGGTAAAGCTAGTTTTGGAAAATTAGGACACGGTGATCTTATATCTTGTGATAAACCAAGACTCATTCAATATTTTAGACATTATGTAATAAGTATTACAAGTATTACTTGTGGATTTGCTTTTTGTTGTGCAATTACTCAATCAGGTGATGTTTATAGTTGGGGCGCGAATGAAAATGGTCGCCTAGGAATTGGAACGAATGAGGATTCATGTATACCGTGCAAAGTTTCCTTTGTTGAGCCAATTACAATGATTTGCGCTGGTTCAGTTCATACAGTAGCTTTAACCAATTCTGGAAAGGTATATTCCTGGGGAAAATGGGAATATACGGGTCAAAACAAGAATGCAGATGTATTGCTGCCAACGATTGTTCCAAATTTAAAAAATATTGTACAAATATCGGTTGGTTATAGTGGTTATCATACTTTGGCTTTGGATAACTTGGGTCAAATTTATTCTTGGGGACATAATCGAGTTGGTCAGTTAGGCTTTGTAAATGAATGTACATTTCCACAAAATACAGACAAGTCTTATTATTATCCTGAACCAAAAAGATTGGATTTGAAAAGATTTGTGAGTATCAAAAAAATAAAAGCGGGATGGGGAAATAGTGCTTTTATTACAGAAAATGGCTTATATGTATGTGGAAGAAATGATTATGAGCAGTTGGGTATTTCCAAAAACGATCCAATATGCAAAATAAATGAACGAGGTCATACCTATATTGACCAGTTTATTAAAGTAAATAGGGTACAAAATGTTGAAAATATTGAATTTGGAGAGACTCACTGTGTAATTCAATGCAAGGAGCAAAATATTATATCATTTGGAAAATTCGACTTGCGACACAGTCAAGGCAATTTTAATATTGAATCGATTCAATGCGGCTTGTTTAATAGTGTGGTAATCTCTTGTAAAACAACAGTACCATCGCTACAGGATTTGTGTTTAAATTTATTAAAAAAAAACTTTTCTATAGAATGTTTCGGGGCAAATCGTTAACCTATTGTACTTTTTGTAGAGGATATGTATCATGTTATTTAGAAATCAATAATAAAAGCATTGTAAAATCGATTGGATTTAATGCATCAATGAATTGTCCAAAATTTGAAAAAAGTGCTGTACAGGTAGTTAAATTATCAATAGAGCAATCAATTTATAATGTCAAAAATAAGTTGATAAAGAGCAAAAATATTACACCTTGTACTCAGGCGATTTGGGAAAGTACTCAATATGCATTTGAAAATATACAAAATAAAAAATCTCATTAATATATAGATTATGCCTTTGCAATTTTCGTATAACAGACGCGACTTTTCGATTGTTGAACTCGTAAACGGAGTTAGAGCAAACTACTGGGTAACTGGACCTTTTACAACCAATCTTCCAACCCAAAATTTAAATACTCAATTTAATGTAGAATCTGAAGTATCTGGAGATGGGGTATCTTACCAAGAAACTTACACTTTTAATGTATCAGACAACAACAATAAAACTGTAGGCTCCATACAATACATTTTGAATTATAAACAAGCTAATAACGGCGCAGTTACAAGCATTCCGTTTTTAGATACTCGTGTCTTATCGGCCAATGGAGTATTTAAACAATACCAAAATGCTAAAGTTCATCAAACATTTGATAATGTTACCGGAAATCGTACCATTACATTCACCAAATCTTGTGGATGCCAAGTCTAAAATTTTTAAAATAAAAATATAAATAAAATGAATTTGGAATTTCAATCGCAATATATCAATGTCAGAAAAGGTAGAAAGAAAATTGTAGATCTTGTACAAGAAGTTGGTTCTTTGCTTGCCAAAAAGGATGTAAAATTAATCGTTGATTATATTGGATATCCAATAAAATTTATTGGCGCTTGGAAACAAGAGGATAAAGAACTGATTCAAAAAATTATTCAGTGCGGATTAATTGTCCTGAGACATTTTGAATTTATGAAAAAAAAACCATCTCTGCAAATCCTACAAGACTTGATTAATTTTGAGAATGTTGCAAATTGGAGTCTAGTCCATCCTTTGCGTCGTTTTCAAAGTAAAAAACATGAAATTATATTCGATCCCGAATTTTTGGTCATGACGTGGTCCAAATTATTTGAGACCTTTGATAGTGAACAAAATGTCCTGCTGCCTTCTTATCCGTTAGATATTATCTCTCATGCTTTAATGGATCCTCAAGAAATTAAACAAGTTGTAGAAATATTGTTAATGGAAAGACAAGTTTTGGGGCTACGAAATTCAAGTCTTACAATGACTAGAGGTGAAGCATTGGAACATTTTAGACGCACAAGTCCAGTGCTGTATCAATTATTGTATACCGAGGATGGATTCAAAGTTTTAAATGCTTTACACGAAATATCTACATTGTTAGCCAAAGATCCAGTGCAATCCTCAGATACACAGGCAAAATGTAAAATTTTAATTCAACGACTGGTTCATTCGATACGGGATCCCGCTTTGAAACAGCATATGCAATTACATAATCGATGCTTCGTTTTTAGTACAGGAATGCCATATCCAATGATTAAAGCGGGTTGCCTATTAACCAACTATTTGACGTTTTACTTTTTTTACTTTCCAGAGGAAAATATATACTTTGTGGATGATTATTTTCTTGATGAAATCCAAAAGGTAAGAACAGAATACCAACAAAGTGTAGGCACTGCACTTGCACTAGATTTGAATCCGGTTACCAAAAAGTTGGAATATATGCCCATCAAACCAAGTTTTTTTTGGAAAGATGAATTTGAAATTGCAAGAAAAAAATCTTCAAGTTATACTTTGCAGGAATTTTCTGATTTACAAAATTGGTTGTATTGTTCTTCGTCTTGATTATTACTTTTAGAGTGATAAAAACGAAAAGGTGGCAAAAATTGATTCGGTTGACAAGTTTTAAAATAAAGTTAAATGAATTTGGAAGTTTGTAAATTTCTACCGAAATGTCCCGTTTGCTTATGTTGTTGTTCTGATAATTTAACTATATGCACTAATGGACATTTTATCTGCTCTCAATGCTATGATAAAATAAATACAACCATTGGTCAACCTTGTCCCCTTTGTAGAGAAGTTATGATTCCAACACCAATCAAGAATATATGGTGTATGGAATTTATCGATACTTTGAAACAAAATATTCTTACAAATTGTCCTTTTAAGATTCGTGAACAAGTTGATTTTTTACACAATAATATATGGCACCAAGGAAAAATAAAAGACTTACATTTAGATCGTCAAGCGTTTGAAATGGATTGTGACGAGTATACCAATGAAACTATTTATATTCCATTGTGTGAGACAAATCGCTTTCAACCATCCTTTACAATGACGAAAAATTGGAGAAATTTAGAATACTTGACGAATATTAAAAATGTAGAGATTTGTCTGTGTAACGAGTTTTATGATTATTTAGACTCTTCTCACGAAAACTGTAGTGAAGATTTCTTTTGTAATAATGATAAAGTTTGGGTAGATGCACAAATTGTATATATTTGCAATTCATCGAAATACTTGTTGTGCGTATTTTTTCATCCAAACTTGACTTTTGGTTTGGCAAGCGGTAATGAACCACGTGACGCAAATTCAGTATGGCTACCGATTACTTCTAAAAAAATGAGATTAAAAATTGATTAAATTCAAATTTTCTCTTGGTAAATATAAAGAGATGAAACTTAAACCAGTTTGTGCCCACTGCAATAAGAGGTTAAATTTGACTAATCAATTTGGTTGTGTATGCGATCAAATATTTTGTTCTCTACACCGTTATGTAGAGTCTCATGATTGTCCTAAAAGAAATGTCAAAATTCAACAAGAAAAGGAGCATTTGAAATCAAGTTTAGTAAAAGTGGAGCCCAGTAAAATACAAGTTTTGTAAAAAAAAATCATGTTTTTTATTTAAAAATATGATAATATTACAATAAAATGTTTTTAGGAAAAAACAATGAAAATATATACGGATACACTGGAAAGCGATCCCCTTCTTTTAACTTTGCTTCTTCGTCGATTCAAGGAAGTTATAAAAAACCATCCGATATGAAAGCAAAGGCAGCCCCTGTGAAAACCGAAAAGGAAAAGGCAAAGGAACTATTTATTAAAAAGATTTGTTTTTCCCAAAACCTTTGTGAGCAAGATTTACAAATATTTTGTGTTGAGGAGAACAGTATTCAAGTGATTCCCTTGGAAAATGAGACTAGTGAGATTCTCAATAAGACATTACAGTGTAAAATAGGAGAGGATATTGTGTTTGAATTTGTATTGTCTGCCCATGAACGAGGTATTAGTATTAAAATGAATTCATTTCTAGTACACCCTTTTATTCAAATACAAGAAGATCAACAATCATTTTGTTTTCAAAAACCTACTGATTTAAAAGTCTTTGAAACCAAGTTTGGATTTAAACAAGCAGAATTTCCATTCAATTATGTTTATGAAAGTAATACTAAATGTGATGAAATCTTTAATGATTTTATTTTAGCAAACTTGGCAGAAATCAAGCCTCCTGCAATCGTTACAGTACCAGCCAAACACACACAAAGCGAAATATCATACCGTCAACATATTAGCTATATTAAAACTCGTACCTTGATGAATTTCAAAGTGGACGCATCGGGATGGTATTTAGACTCTTTTTCTGAAACGGAGGAGCAAGAATTACCTGCAGGTATTACCATTCGTCCTCATCCTTTTTGGACTTTTTACCCAGGTGGAAAACGCATTGAACATTTGTTACAATTCCAATAATTCCAAAATTAGAATATTTTTGGAATCTAATTAAATACAAACAACATTATTATTGCGACGACGATATATAAAGCATCCAATATTAACCCGAATTTGACAAAATCGTTAACTTTATAATTTACAGCTTGCCGAGCCAAGACGTGAGTTGGATAAGTCGTTGGCAAACAAAAACAAGCATTTGTTCCTAATAAAATAGCTAAAACAGCTGTTTTAATGGACAATGTACTAGTATTACGAACAATAAAATACATTATAATTGCAGAACATGGATTCGTAATTAATTCACTAAATATACTTGAAAATATCACAATTAAAGTAATACATTCAATTGGAGAAGAATTATTTAGCCAAGAAACGAGGTATTGTGCTAAAACTGTTTTTTCAACAAAGATTCCCAAGGGGTAAGAAAAGGCAATCATGAAATATAAATTCGCCTTTAATGATTCCAAAATTTGCTTATAATCTTGCACAGAAAATATGACATTGAGGAGTATGGCATAAAATCCAAATAATATCGATTGATTGATGATGAGTCCAATCAGTAGAATTAGTAAAGATGCAACTGCAATAAATTTCTGTAGATTGGACAATTGTGTAAAATTATCAAGAAGATTTTCTTTTTCATCCAAACTCAAATATAATATCGAGCCATTAGGAGTATTTCCCAAGATTTCACAATTTGTTGGGACTTTGGAATTTGACACACATAAATACCCACTCCTGAATTCCATAATTTTATATTGAAAAATCATACTTTCATAATCTATATCTACAAAGATTGATTGGTTTTGCCCCAATGAATAATTGATATAATTCGGTGGAATTTTTAGGAATCGTTTTTGATAAAATTCATCGCGTGTACTGATACCTTCTAGATTCGTTAATTTAGCTGTATACAAGGGTTTCAGCTCAATGTAATTCAAATCTGGATAATATTGAATTGTACAAAAAATAAATACAAGACCGACCAAGGTACACGGTAAACTATATTTGGTAATCTCGACAAATCCAATCTTGTCGTCAAGTAAGCTGTTCAATACTAAATTATTTGTTGTTCCAATCATTGTCAAGACACCTCCTAATATCGTTGTATAGGATAAAGGAATCGCGTATTTTGATAAATTTAAATTATAGATTTGACAATACAGCTTTATAAAGGGTAAAAATATGATAAATACAATTGTGTTGGCCAAAAATGCGGATAATATACAAACGCATAATAAAAAGACACTCAAGGCTAAAAATGGGCTCCTTATACGCCTTAAGAGAATAACAACCAAATTTTCAATAAAAAAAGTCTTGTTAAACCCATATGTAATCACAATTGCAATCATCAATGACAAAAGACCCTCATTAATTAAACCTTGATTAATATCTTGTAATGAAAGGTAGCCAAGTGTCCATAGGATAGTGTTTACAAAAAGCATCCATAATGTTGTATTTTTGGTTAAAAATATACCAAATACAAAACCAATCATAATAATGGTCTCGGTAACGATCATTCAATATTATGAACGACACATTGAATCGACTTTTGATCAATTTTTAAAATTGATTACTCGGACATTATTACAGAAATAACCAAAGTGCAACAAAGGAATCGAGCAAGCAATTAATCAAATTGGAATCAGGAGAGGAAAATTTATAATGATTAATGTATAATATCAAAAAATGTTGCTTGTAGTAAATGAAGATTCGAGCAAGTATATTCATGGGACTATGTGTGATTTCAGCGTCATATAAATTTTGTATTGTTCCAGGGATGGGTGGGTCAAAACTGTACAATGAAAAAAATAAAAAAATATGGCCTCCGGATAATCCTCTTCAGCTCAAAGAATTAGACTTGAAATTTCATCAAGATGGTCAATTAATTATTCCAGCTGCCGAACAAGTGGGAAGTTTAGATAAAATAAAGATTGATAGTACAGCTAGCTATTTATTGACTAAAAATGTGTACTACTCTGGAATGATTAAACATTTGCAGAATGATAAACATGAATTAAGCGCGCTTCCTTATGATTTTCGTTATACTCTATACCCAAAATATTATTTGTCATTATATGAAAAGTACAAGGATTTTATCGAAAAACAGGATGAACCTTTAATCATGATTTGTCATAGTCTTGGTGGACTTGTTTTTCATCATTTCTTGAGTACCTTTGTCGATAAAACTTGGATTGAAAAACACTTGCGTCATATTTATTTTATCAATGTACCTTTTGGAGGGACCCCTGCATCTTTTTACACCATCGTGGATCATTTGAATCGAAATTTACAATCTAGTTCCAATCGATCACCAATAATCAGTCATTTAACCAAAAAAATTAAAAATTTACACTTGTTTGGAGGATTGTATCAAACTTTACCAATTACTGCAAGACCATTTTATCAAAAAGATGACATGTTGATTAATATTCATAATATGTGCGATTTTCTTTATAAATATCCACAAGTACAAGAAAATTATAAATTGTTTGAAAAGTATCATCTACCGTATCGAGATTGTTCGATACACGCACCGTCAACAATTATTTATTGTACAGGTAAAAACACGACAGTATTTTATGATGCAGACAATGATCTAACAACCAAGCTAGATGGAGACGGTTTGATTGATATACATAGTTTAAAACGATATCAAAAAGGAAATTTGGTTGAAATACGAGGACAAGACCATTCCGGTGTTAATAATTATACACCTCTATTAAAGATGATTTCCAACACCAAGATTTAAAGAGAATGTTTTTATAAACAAAAATGTACGGAAACTATTCCATCGCTTATCCTGAAAAAAAACCTGTTGCTTCCGAAATTGAGGAATCAGAACATGTAAAAGACATTCAAGATTATAAAAATTTAAAATCTGCCTTGTTAAATTACAAAATTGTAATTGTAAAGGCATGGGCACAATGGTGTCAGCCTTGCAAATTAGCGAAACAAAAATTAGATGGGTTGGCGGATCAATTAAAAGATTATATTAGTAATAACTATATTTTTTTCATGAGTGATAACATTGATAGTGAAACATCTGTACATAAAAAAATGGTCGATGTGGTACCAACATTTTTTATCTATTTTAGAGGTGGTATTAAACCGACTCATGTTTTTACAGGCGTCGAATTTGACAAACTTGTAGAGACGATTCAAATTCTTTTAAGTCAACCAGATAATGAACCAATTTCAACCAATCAACCACCTCCTATAAATAAAACGAGCATGATTGGAAATTAGCAAATTAGTGGAGCAAGAGTTTTTCAACTTTGACCAACATGCTCAAATCTTTTCTGAAACAGCTTGATGTTGCCTTGTTATGAGCGAGTCCAAAATCAATCAACTTTACATTATCTGTTTCTTGATTATACATTATATTTCTCAAGGCAATATCATGATGAGCGTAACCTAGACTATGTAAATCATTAATAATGAATCTTAATTGTTTCATTATGGATGATTTTTTTTCTTTGGAAATTTTGTTCAATTTCATTTTATCCAAAGATTTATAATTCGATAAAAATTCCATTGTAAAACATTTAGTTTTAGAATTATAATCATATACTTTTATAATTTGTTCATTATTTGGTAATAGTAATGCTAAATCTTCTACTATTTTAAATTCTTTTTTTAAAGATGAATTGCTGATTTGACACTTCATTGCAGTAGTATCATTTATTTTATATACCGATCCAAAGGATCCATTTCCAAGATATTCCATTTCTATAGGATATAAATATAAAAGTATTAAATTTTAAATACAATTTGTTTATAAAATTTCTGCCGCTCTGGACTCAAGTTTAATTTAATGAGCTGTGGAAACCATATGGCAGTCATTAGAAAAATCCGGTCTAAAAATACTTTGGTCAACATATCATACATATGCACACCAGGCTTTGGAGATAATGCAGAGGAAGGAGATAATATATTTTGAAAACAAAATTGGTAACAAAATAAAAAGTCTTCCCGGCCATCAAAGCAAAATGTTTTAAAAATGTTTTTTTTAATCATGGCCCAATCGGTAGGATTCTTGCTAAAATATTTTATCCACTTTTGGCGATACTTGCTATAATCATTATTTTTAACCAATAGCCTTTTTTGATCATGAAATAGCAACACCAAACATAAACTATAAAAATCCTCTTTACACCAGAGATACAAATCACACAATTTTGTTTCTTGCTGGGTTTCATAAAAATCCTTGTGCATGACGAGTCCAAAATCAATCAAACAAAAATTATCCTTTTCCTTCATTATATTTTCTAAATGCATATCCGCGTGAACAAAACCTTGTTTAATTAATATTTGCAAAGCTTTAATAATTTGTTTTAAAATCTTTTTTTCCAAATTCAAGGTTAATGACCTATTCAATAAATACTTGGCAAGAGAACCTTGTTTCTTTTCCATCGATAATAAAAAGTAATTTCCAATGGGTAAAGATTTGTGTTTGTAATCTTTTTTATATTCGATTTTTGTCGGACAAACAAAGTATTTTTTATCTTCTTCCTGTAATTTTACCTTTTTCCAAAAATTAACTTCTTTTATTTGCGATTCCGGAATGATTTTTACAATAATTAAACCCTTTTCATAAACATGACCATATGGATGACTTGATAATAATTTCCAATCATTCATTATTTTATTCCATTGAAAATTTAATAATATTTTAATTTTGTTGATGAATTTGATTTAAAGCCATCTTTGGATTGTATGAATTTAGGACATCGATAATCCATGTTGAATACATCCATCATAATTTGATTTAGCCAACTTTTAAGACCATAATTAATTACATCTTTTGACAAATTCATAATTTCTTCAATTGAAAACCAGCACGCTTTTTCGATTTCATTTGTATCTTGTATATTAAACTTTGGTTTGCCATTCACATTTACATTAAAATATATATTATTTTTGAACCTAATCTTATCCAATAATTCTTTGGATGATACTACAATGCCTGTTTCTTCGAAAAATTCACGCAATGCAGTTTGTTCTTCTGTTTCCCCAATCTCTTGGTGCCCTTTAGGAAAACCCCACTTTTCAGATTTTTTCCCATATACAAGCAAATACTTTTGGTCTTGATTATCAAAATAAATAATACCGCACTTTTTAATCATCTCTATAAAAGTAATAATATATTCCTTTAATTGATTTCATTTTTTATTTTTTTTTTTTTTATAAAAAATGTCCTTTAAATTATTTATGAATACTTGGGAAAAAGTTTCGATTACCAGGACAGCAATTTCCATTAAAACATTTTATGGGACAAAGAAATTCATTTTTTAGTAAAGAACAGGGGTCAGTTTTACCTACAAAACAAATATTTGGATTTTTACCATACCCAGGATACGCAAATATGCAATCATTGTTTACAATATCATCAACACCATCACATTTAGATATATCCTTTTTAGAACAAGGGTAGTCTTTAATCTTTTTATATCGTTTATCCATTTTATAAAAACATTTTTTTTATAAAAATAAATGGCACTAAAACGATTAAACAAAGAATTGGATGAACTAATGAAAGAACCTCTCACACAATGTGAAGCTTCTCCTTCAG
>Ga0164295_10001297_pt1 | contig 20683 bp, 17 predicted proteins | sample GEODES006metaG_FD_111798 | JGI IMG/M metagenome (GOLD analysis project Ga0164295, IMG submission 111798) | Oligotrophic lake water microbial communities from Sparkling Lake, Wisconsin, USA - GEODES006 metaG | ecosystem: Environmental > Aquatic > Freshwater > Lake | place: USA: Sparkling Lake... | reverse complement strand
GGGCTTTATTTCTCCGGCGACATCGACGATGTCCGGATCTACTCCCGCGCGCTCGGCGGTGCGGAAATCTCCACGCTCTCGACGCTGACAGGGCCACCGGCGGGCTCCTACGGTGCTTGGGCCCTCGCCAACGGCGTGGACGGCGTGGACGGAGCTGCCGCTGCGGATGCAAATCAAGATGGTGTCCCTAACGGCATCGCCTATTTCATGGGCGAGACCGGTCGCATCACTCCTCCGAGTATCGTCCTAGATGACGAGGGCGCATACACGATAGCTTGGAAAAATGGCGGCAACATCCCGAGTAGCGCCTATGGCAGCAAGTTCTTCGTGGAAACATCGTCGGATTTGGTGACGTGGACAGTGGTAGGCGCTAGCGATCTGAAAAGCAACATCGCCACAGAGGTGTCTTACACCATACCGCCGAGCACGGTTGATAGAAAGACCTTCGTCCGGCTCAAGGTGATAGCGGACTAAGCTGTGCTTGTGATGCCAACGAGGTCCGGATTTGCTCGTGCGCGCTCGTCGACGAGGCAATCTCCACGTTCTCGATGCTGACAAGGCCTCTCGAAATTGACGCCGCTTGGTCAGCGTGCGCCGGGTGCGGTCACCCGAGCAAAAGGTGCGGCAGAAAGTCCGTGAAGCTCGGGTGAAAAATCGGCCAGGGCTTCGGTATCAGATCCGGATGGGCTGATTTGACGCACTGGGTAGCCCGTAGAACTTGATCGTATGGGAGGGGTGGGGGGTGGAATCGATGATTTTAACTCTTTAGGCTCCGAGAAACGGTTTGCCCTCAGTGGCTTCCATGCGCTAAGCCTTCGGCGCACCGAGGTATGCTCAGGTGCGCTGGGGCTGAATAGAATTTTTCAATGAATGATCGTGGGGCAAAATTTAACGGACTTTAGTGCATGAGGACGGTCGATTCATGCGAGGAAGATGCTCGGTGGGCCCGATGGTTTTGGGTTCTGTTTTTTGGAGTTTTGATGTTACGAGCTGGGTTCATTGCTCTGGTTCCCGTCGATTTGGCAGGGGATGAGGCGTATTATTGGGACTGGGGTCGCCGGCTTTCATGGGGGTATTTCAGCAAGCCGCCGTTCATTGCATGGTTGATGGCGTGGGCGGGCTGGCTGGGTGGCGATACCGTGTTTGGCGTGCGGATTTGGGCGGCGTTGCTAGGTACGGGCAGCATGATCCCGATGTATTTGCTCGCGAAGCGGATGTATGGTGCGAGCACGGGCTTTCTGGCGGCGGCATTGTTTGCGGCGATGCCGGGGGCGGCGTTGTTCAGTTTGCTGATGACCGTGGATGCATCACTGATGTTCTTTTGGTGTGTCTCGCTGTTTGCGTTCGATCGATGCCAGCACGCGCCAAGTCGCCGAGGGCGCATGCTTTCGGCGTTGTTGCTGCTGTTCTCGTTGGGTTTTGGGCATCTCACCAAGCAGATCATGTGGACGTTTCCGCTGCTGGCGTTCCTGTATTTGCTGGCCGATGGAAAGGATGGGCGGGCAAGGTTGCGAGCGCCTCGGATTTGGATTGCGTTGGTTGGTTCTTACGCCTCGCTGATTCCCATGGTGCTCTGGAATGCGAGCCACGGATGGATCACCTTCGAGCATACGGAGCATCACTTTCAGGGGAGTTTGCTTGCGGATTTACCGAAGCGCTTTGCTGAATTTGTCGCGATGCAGCTTGGGGTGATTTCCCCGGTGACGGTGGCGTTGCTGGTTGGATTGGTCTTGCCGGGGTTGTGGCGTTGGCGGCACTTGGCGTCTCGGGAGAGATTTTTGGTCACATTTTCGGGGATCCCACTGTCGGTGATGTTGCTGATGTTGCTGCGGCAAGGGCTGAACGGCAACTGGGGTGCTGCGTTCTATCCGGCGGGGCTTGTGCTGGTAGCCGGGTGGGCAAAGGCGACGGGTGGTGCGAGTGGGTTGTGGCTTCCTGAGCGGACCCGACGCTGGGTGGTGCCGGGGCTGTGGATTTCTGTGGCGTTGAGTGCCTTGGTCTATGTGCTGCCGGTGGTCATCCAGGTGGGCGGTCTCACTGGCGGAAAGCTCGATCCGCTCGCCCGTCTGCGAGGATGGAAGGAATACGCGGATCGCGTCGATTTGAAGCGGGCGGAATTGCCTAAAGACATGCCGATTCTCATCGTGGGCCATCGTTATCACGCGAGTGCGTTGGCATTTTATTTGCCCGATCGCCCTCAGGTTTATCATTGGGCTGCGCCAGGGAAAATTGACAGCCAGTACCAGATTTGGGGGGGCTTGGAAGAGTTGAAAGGCCGTGAGTTCTTGGTGGTTTTCAATTTCAGAAAGGCGGATCAATCGAATCTAGCTGGATCGGTGACCCGGTATTTTTCGGGCATTACATCCGTTGGTTTTGTCGATGTGGATTTGGGCAATGGGCGTAGGCTGAGTTACCAATTGTATCGTGGGCGCTATGAAGGGCTCGAGCAGGCTGGGAGTATGGGGGGTGAGCAATGAACCGGAGCAATCAGCCATATGCGATCAAAGGGGTGCTGGTATTCCTCGTCGTCGGCACGATTTTGTCCTGGGTGGTACCGATCGATTTGACGGTGGCGAGGTGGTTGTTTGATCCGAAATTGATGACTTGGCCGATGGGTCAGATTCCATGCTTTCGGTTGGCAAATCGCTATGGGCAGATGGTCGGTTGGATTCCAGCGTTGCTGGCCATCGCGGTGTTAGTGGTATCAGTTTGGAATCGGCGGGTGCTGCGGTTTCGGAAGCCTGCGTGGTTCCTGATTTTGTTGCTGGCACTTGGTCCGGGGCTGTTGGTCAATGTGGTTTTGAAAGACCAATGGGGGCGTCCGCGTCCGAGCCAGACCGAGGAATTCGGTGGACGCTTTGAGTATCAGCCTGCTTGGGTCAAGAGTCCTGCGGGTGATAGGCGGACATCGTTTCCATCGGGGCATGCCGCGATGGGGTTCTTCTTTGTGGCGCCCTATTTTATTCTTTTAACTCGTCGCCGTCGTTTAGCTCATGGGCTACTTGCTGCGGGGATCGTCTTCGGCGTGTTTGTCGGCCTTGCTCGGATTGCCAAGGGGGCGCATTGGCCGAGCGACGTGCTTTGGTCGTTTGGGGTGGTCTATCTGGTCGCTTACGGCTTGGCACGCTGGCTCAAGCTAAATGAGCCGCCGGACCCCTAAGCGGGTTTTTGCGATGGCGCAATGAGTGCTAGGGCACTTTACGAATCGGGTTCGTCATGATGTCTTGGATCAGGGAGACTCCGGTTTCTTTTTGATGGCGGATCTCGAGTCCTGCAAAAAATGCCAGTGCGGCGAGCAGCAGGATGATCGCCGTGGTGACCACGTGATCGAGCAGTGAAGCAGAAGATGCGTTTCGGGTTACGGCTGCCGATTTGACCCGGCGGGGAGCCGGGGGTGGGGTCATTTTTTCTTTTGCGAGGGCCGCGAGTTCCTCTTCAGTGAGGACAAAATGCATCGAGGCATCGCCGAGGTAAACGGTGCAATCCTTGTCGAGGGAGAGCATCATGTGGCGAACCTCATTCACCATGATCCCGTTGGTGGATCCGGCATCATGCAGTTCGTAGCCGCTTGCTGTGCGCTTTAGGTTCGCGTGATGGGTCGAAACCGAACTCGAAGAGATGACCAAGTCGTTGTCGTTTCCACGCCCCAAGGTGATCAGGGGGCGGTCCAATTCGATGTGGTAGGGCTGGGCCGTTAGTCCAGGAACATGGATGGTGATGCGGGGCATGGATTTGATGATTTGGTTGCGAATCAGTCGTGATTACTCGGTGAGAGCGGATGCGAGATTCAGGAGGGCTAATGAATCATGGTGTTGGGAAACCTTCCAAAATCCGTTGAAATGTTGAAGGTCCTGGAAGGTCTGGCATCAACGCCGCGATGAGAAAGCGTGGATTCGTTGGTTGGGTGGGAATCAGGACCAAATTCATTTTTGCGGCGATTTTCAAATGAACTGGAGCGTTCAGTGACGGGGTGAGGGATCGGGAAGGAGCGAGACTTCTCGCGAGGTTGTGGAGGGATTCATGTTTCCCATCGCTCATGGCGAGGCCCCCTTCGTCATCGAGAATAAAAATTCCCGTCGCAGCAAAATCTTGGCGGAGCCAGTCGGCAAATGAGGTGAGGCGCGCAGAAAATGTGGCTGATGCCAGAGGTGTGGCTTGTTCGGCTGCGGGTGGCTCAGCCTCGAAGCCGACAAACGAGTCGTTGAAGCCCATTCCTGTGGGGGCATTCGCGGTTTGTGGGCTTGGATTGAGCAGGCGATCTGCGAGTTCTAGGACGGCGGCGGGGTCAAGCCATGTGTGAATCGGATCCATTAGAAGGGGCGGGGTTGAAAGTTGCTGTGGGGATTGAGTTTGGTTTCGATCTCTGCGCGCAGGGATTGGAAAATCTGTTGAGCTGCGGCACCCTCTGGGAGGGCTCCAGCGGGTAGGCCACGGGCGCTGGCGCGGACGAACAGGCCATCGCGCGGGATCTGGGTTTGAAACATCATTTCGGGTGGCAGCAATTGGCGCAGGGCGGCGGCCGCCTCGGTGCTCTCGGGGAGGTCGTGTTGCACCATCGTGAGGCAAATCCCCAAGACGCTAAGGCGAGGGTTCATCACGCGGAGACGGTTGAGTCCTTCAAGAAGTTTCGGGACTGAACGGATCCCGAGTGGCTCCGATTGCTGCGGGATCATGATGGCATCGACCGATGAAATGACGTCGCCGCTGACGCCGAACAGGCCCGCCGCGGTGTCGATGAGGCAGAGGTCGAAGCCCTGAGCGGCGACACTGCGGATCAGCGAGCGGACGCGTGCGAGGTGGGCACCCATGCCGCCACTGCCGGATTCGTAGTCACTGGCCTGGCCGCTGGCCATGAGCGAAAAGGTGGGTAGGCGCGTGGGGATGATCAGTTGCTCGACCGTGATTTGTGGGTTGGCGAGGTAATCGTAAAAGCCGGTCAGCAGTCTTGACTGACGGGTCAGGGAGAGGCCGACCGAGCCTTGGGGATCGGCATCAATGAGCAGGGTTTTGGTCCCAGCGCTTGCGAATGCGTGGGCGAGGTTGATTGAGACGGTGGTTTTACCCACCCCTCCTTTTTGGCTTGAAACGGCAATGCTGGTCACGCGAGAGTCAGGAACTGTTGAGGCGACCGTAGCTTGGGCTTGCAATTGCGGAAGTCTTTTCTTCATGATCGCTTTGCCACGTTGCTCTTGAGTTGTTTTCTTTTTTATGACAAATACTAAACGCTCTATCCATTGGGTTGCGAACGCGGCGGTATTATGTGGCTTGTTTCTTGTTCTGAGCGGGTGTCGCAAGCCAAATGTCGCGGTGGCCGAGGAGGACATGCCCAAAGCGGTCATCGCTCCTGAGTTGAGGATGAATGGGGTGGGTAGTCTGCCGGGTGAGGTTTATCAGAGCCAAGCGACGTCAGCGATCCACTGGCAGCCATGGACCGCGGAATCATTTGAGCGGGCCAATGCGGCAAACCGGCTGGTGTTTGCAGTGGTCGCGATGCCGCAAGATTTCAAGTTCAAGGAGGTGATGGAGCGCCTTGCGAGAGACTCCAATGTGCTCGCCACGATTAATGAGCGTTACGTGCCAGTCTTGGTTGACGGCGATGCTTCGCGGGAAATCGGGCTGCTGTGTGCAGATCTTTGCGGGGAGATCCAGCAGCCAGTGCAATTTCCGCTCTTCATTTGGCTCACCCCTGAGCGGATGCCGGTGGCGTGGGTGCCGATGGTTTCCTCACCTGCTGATACGGTGGCACAATTCTCTTATTCCAACGAAACAGTTTCGCGCATGTGGTCGGAGGATGCTGCATACATTCGGCGAAATAGCGGCATGGATAACGACAACCGGAGGCAGAGGATGTCTCAGCGCAAGCTCGCGGCTCAGGTAAGCACTCAGCCCGCCGAGGATTCCCTGAGCGCGATTGACCGTCTCGCTGGATTCTATGATTCGGTCTCGCGCAACCTTGACAACTCAGGAGGTTGCTTCCCCTCGGGCGCATTGGATTTGCTTTCGACCGTTGCCGCCCATCCCGGGTTGCCAAAAGAGTTGCGTGCTCGCTGCTTGGGGGTGACGCATGAACTCATGGCGGATTTGCTGCCCAGTGCGATGTTTGATCCGCTGGATGGAGGGGTCTTTGCCTCGCGTGCAAGGTTGTCGTGGGCATTGCCCAATTTCCAAAACGACTGTTTTTCTCAAGCGAGGGCGGTAACGGCATTGGGAAATGTCTATCGGGCGACGAACGACGCGCGAGTCTTGGAAAAAATGTTGGCGGCGATCTCCTACGCCGAGAAGCAATTCATGACATCGGAAGGATTGTTTGCGGCTGGTATGAGCCTGACGGCGGATCCGTCGCAGTGGCTTTGGAAGATTGACGACATTAAAAAGGCACTATCGGCTGAGGATGCGGATTGGTGGATCAAGCTCAATGGCGTGACAGAGTTGGGGAACTTGCCGATGGATGCGGATCCCTCCCGCTCGAATTTCCGGCTCAATAGCTTGGGATTCAGCCAAACCACGGCAGAGCTTGCCAAGGAACAATCCCAGTCGATCGAGGAGTTTTCTGGCCGGCTTGAGCGAATCCGAAATGAGTTGCTGCAGGTTCGGAACCGCCGCTTGGGGAATTCCATCCGGAATGACTCTTCTTATGCGACTTCGAGTTTTCTGATGGTCTCAGCCTATGCGAGCGCATTTGGAGTGACAGGGGATGTGAGCTATCGGGATAAGGCGGTCGCGTTGTTAGAAAAGTCGAAGGTGGCTTTTGCTGACGGGCCGAGGCTCAATATTTTCTCAAAGGATGCGCCTAAATCGATTCGTGCGGGGCGGGCTTTCCACTACGGGCTAGCCTTGCAGGCAGGCCTGGATGTTTCAGACATTACCTTGGATCGGAAATGGACCCATTGGTCCGAGGATTTGGCGACCACCGCGACCGAATCTTTTGTGGATTCTAGCTTCCTCAAGGAATGCCCCGATGATGCCAAGGTTCTGGATTTGCCGATTACCGATCTTTCGATGCTTTTTGGCGAGTCCACCGCAGGAGTTTTTTCTTCGGTCGAGTGCCGTCTCGCTGCGCAAAAGCGGCCTCCGCTTAAAAGCTTCAGTGACTTGGTCACGCCGCTGCCGAAGTTTGTTTTTGATCAACCGATGGTTCACACCGACCTTTTGTCGGCAATGATCGCTCGTCACTATCCGGTGACTCTGCTCATCGGTGCGAATCTAACAAGCGAGCTCAAGTTGGCGGTGCAAAGGCTTCCGCTTCGGGTGATCCAGCGTCGTGAAGCTGTGCCTGATGAGGGTGTGCCCGATGGATCAGTTTCCGTCAGTTTTGCGGGGAGAGAAGGCATGGTTGTTTCTACCCCCAAGGCATTGCTGGAAGCATTGCAGGGTGCGAGTTTGCAGCAGCCAAATCCTTAAATTACACTTCTCGCTTGGGATTATTCCAAAATCATTGATTCATGTCTAACACACGCACTGCCAGTCGAAGCCGCAAGACCGCCGAGACCTCCATCGAATTGTCGATCGATCTTGATGGCTCAGGAATTTCCGAAATCGACACCGGGATTCCGTTCTTTGATCACATGTTGACGCTGTTTGCAAAGCATGGCCTGTTTGATTTGAAGGTGAAGACGATTGGGGATATCGAGGTAGATTACCACCACACCATCGAGGACACGGGAATCGTCATTGGGGAATGCCTGCGTGAAGCGCTTGGGACGAAGGAGGGAATCTGCCGATACGGTTGCGCCTACCTGCCGATGGATGAAACCTTGGCGCGGGTGGTTGTTGATTTGAGCAATCGGCCACATCTCGAGTTCAGGGCACCTGTGGGCACGCCCTCGGCACCGAACATGCCGTTCACGCTGGTGGAGGAGTTTTGTCGCGCCCTTGCCTCCAATCTGCGGGCTAACATTCACGTGGAATTGCTTTACGGACGCGATGGGCACCACATCGCCGAAGCAATTTTCAAAGGCCTTGCCCGGGCTTTGCGGGATGCTTGCGAGCGTGACCCGCGGGTCGTGGGGATTCCGAGCACCAAGGACGCATTGTGAGGACGGGTATCATCGATTATGGCGGGGGCAATCTCCGTAGCGTTGCCAATGCCTTGCGTGCGCTGGGGCAGGATCCGGTGATCATTGCGAACCCAGATCAGGTGGGAGATGCCACCCATTTGCTGCTTCCGGGCCAGGGTGAATTTGGCGATACCATGGCAAGGCTTGAAGCGCGTGGGCTTGCCTCCTTGCTCAAACATTGGATTGCAGCCGATCGGCCTTATTTTGGGATTTGCGTTGGCTATCAGATTCTTTTTGATTCCAGCGAGGAGGCACCTGGGGTCTCGGGATTGGGCGTGGTGTCTGGCAAGGTCCGGCGCTTTCAGTTGGAAGATGGCCTAAAGATCCCCCACATGGGATGGAACTCCGCCATGGCGGTGCGCGGCGAGACCGAGGTCTGGCAGGGGCTTGGAGTCGATCCTTATTTTTACTACATTCATTCGTATTTTCCAGAGCCGGCGTGCCACGATGACGTGGTGGCGCAGACGACCTATGGCACGCAGACCTTTGCGGGAGCCGTGGAACGGGGGAGGCTTTTCGCCTGCCAATTTCATCCGGAAAAAAGTCAAGACGCGGGTCTTCGGCTGATTGAAAATTTCCTGGGTCAGTGAGCTATTGCGGATCTCGGTTTGAAATCTGCGAGAATCGTGCAAAGATTCTGCATGGAACTCGCCGAAGTCACTTGTCCGACCTGTTTTGAGGTCTTTGAAGTTGCTGTGCCTCATCCGGATGAAATGCCCGCTGAGGTGGATTACGACTGTGAAGTTTGTTGTCGCCCGATGATGATTGTTTTCACCGAGGACGAAGTTTACGCGAAGGGCTTGGGCGACTGATGGGAAATCGGTTAGGCGCGATCAATCCTTGCGCGTGAGCTCCACGAAGACATCCTCGAGTGTCGCCACGTGGCGGAAGAGCGAGCGGAGTGGCCAGCCAGATTGACTGGTGAGTTGCGCGATGGACTCGCGGGTGTCTGAGCTGGATTCTTCCCAAATTGTGTAGCGGACCCAGTCATCTTCTAATAGCTCGGGAGTAACCTTTTTCACGTTATCCAGTCGCTTCAGCGCGGCAGTCACCACCTCTGGATTGGCTTGGATTTCGGCTTGGATTCTGCCTGCTGCCCGCATCTGTCCGACGAGATTGGCAGGGGTGTCGGCGGCTTTGATTTTCCCGCCATCGATGATGATCACTCGGTTGCAGGTCATTTCAACTTCTGAGAGAATGTGGGTGGAAATGAGAACCGTGTGGGACTGCCCGAGGTGGCGGATCAATTCGCGAATCTGGCGGATTTGGTTCGGATCGAGTCCGTTCGTGGGCTCGTCGAGAATGAGCAGTTCGGGGTCATGAACGAGGGCGTCTGCCAATCCCACGCGCTGGCGGTAGCCCTTCGAGAGGGTCTTGATCATCTTGCGGCGCACGTTGCCAAGGCCACACGTGTCGATCACCTCGTCCACTCGGCGGCGGGTGTCACTTCCACTCAGGCCCTTGAGCTCGGCCCGGAATTTTAGGTATTCTCGAATGCGCATGTCCTCATAGAGCGGGACGTTTTCCGGCATGTAGCCGATTTTTCGCCTCGCTTCGATCGAGTCGCGAAAAATATCGTGGTTGGCGATGCTGGCGGTGCCCGAGGTCGGTGGGAGATAGCCGGTCAGCATCCGCAGGGTCGTGGTCTTCCCCGCGCCGTTAGGGCCAAGGAACCCGACGATTTCGCCGCGGGCCACGGAAAAGCTAATGCCACGGACGGCTTCGTGGCGTGCGTAACGCTTCGTGAGATGGTGGACTTCGATCATGATGGCCAGATTTTGGATTTGCGGTGAAATTCGTAGCTGAACGGTTGACGTTCACGTGTGCGCCCTTTAATGAAGGGCCGTGCGTGGCGGGCCAAGCGGGAAATTCGCGGGCTCGCCTGATCTTTTACTTATTTCTCATGAACTCTTCGGTTTCGCCGCGACAGAACGCAGATTTGTTGGAGCTAAAATACGCCCATTGGTGCGAGGATCAGAGTTCGGTTGAACCGACCTGGGCCGCCTTTTTTGAAGGATTTGAGCTGGGTTCCGCCCAAGTGAAGCGCAAGGAGGATGCCGCAGCTGCTTCCACGGGTTCGTCGGCACCAGCCTCGGATGCGGATCTGGCATTTTTCGGCAAGGTGGTGAGTTTAATTTACAACTACCGCACTCTCGGCCACACGCAAGCGGCCATCAACCCGCTGAGTGTGCCTGAGCGCAATCCGCGGTTGAAAATCGAGCAATTCGGTCTCAGCGCTGCAGACCTTGATCGTGAGGTGTGGAATGCCTTTTTCCGCCATGGCGACCGCATGAAGCTCCGTGACATGGTGACCGCACTTGAGGCGACCTATTCGGGGAAAATCGGCTTCGAGTTCATGCACATTCACAACACCACCGTGCGCCACTGGGTGCGCGAGCGGATTGAGAATCACGCGCTGCACCTCGATCAAAGCCCAAGCAAAAAACTCAGCTCGCTCCGCTGGGTGCTTGAGGCAGAGGCATTTGAGAATTTCCTCGGCAAACGATTCCTTGGGGAAAAGCGCTTTTCGAATGAGGGTGGTGAGGGCGCGATGATTCTCCTCAATGTCTTGCTAGAGGCCTGCCCTTCCAGCGGGGTCAAGGAAATCGAAATGGGCATGTCGCACCGTGGGCGCATGAACGTCCTCGCCAATTTTGTCCGCAAATCGCTCACCACGGTCTTGTACGAGTTCACCCCGAACTACGAGCCTGACTTGGTTGCGGGTGACGGCGACGTGAAATATCACCTTGGTTACGAGAGTGTCCGTGAACTTTCCGATGGCAACGTGCGCGTCAGCCTCGCGGCCAATCCAAGCCATTTGGAGGCGGTCAATTCGATCGTCGAAGGCAAAGCGCGCGCCCGCCAACGCGTCCTGAGCGAGGAAGCCGGCGAGATCGACCGCGGCCGGGTTCTGCCGATTTTGCTTCACGGGGACGCTGCATTTGCGGGCCAAGGCTCGGTGGCGGAAGTGCTCAATCTTTCCCAGTTGAAGGGGTATCGTACTGGGGGAACGATCCACTTGATCATCAATAACCAAATCGGTTTCACCACCTCTCCCGCGGATGCTCGGTCAACGGACTACGCGACCGATGTGGCGAAGATGGTCGAGGCACCCATCCTCCATGTGAATGGCGAGGAGCCGATGGAGCTCTATTGGGCCGCGCTCTTTGCGTTGGAATTCCGCCAGAAATTCGGCCGCGACATCGTGATCGACATGTATTGCTACCGCCGACAAGGCCACAACGAGGCGGATCAAGCGGCATTCACTCAACCGATCATCGCCAAAAAAATCGCTGACCGCCCGACGTTCGGAGTGATCTACAAGCAGCAGTTGGTCGCTGAGGGCGTCATTTCCCAAGCGGACCTCGAGGCGCTTGAACAATCGATTTGGAATACGTTGGAAGATGGCTATCAGAAAATGGTTGCCCTTCAAGAGGCGGGCGATCGGACGGCATTCAGTGGTTCCACGGGAGTGGTTCAGCCCACCTACTCTCATGCACCGGTTGCCACGGGCATCGCTGCGGAGCAGTTTCAGAAAATCGGCAAGGTCCTCACCACAACTCCAGCAGGCTTCAATCTGAACCCTACGCTTGAGAAGCGTTTCATCCCGCGGCGGGCCGAAGTGCTCGCCAATGGTGGCCCGATCGACTGGGCCTTCGCGGAGTCGCTCGCCTTCGGATCGCTCCTATTAGAAGGTAAGCCGGTGCGCTTGTCCGGCCAAGACTGCCGCCGCGGAACGTTCTCGCAACGCCACGCGGTCTTCTACGATTACGAGACGCGGGAAAGGTACATTCCGTTAGAGCACCTTGACTCCACGCAGGCAAAGTTCTGTGTGCATAACTCATTTTTGTCGGAATTCGCAGTGCTCGGATTCGACTACGGCTATTCGTTGTCCTACCCAAGCATGCTGACGCTTTGGGAAGCTCAGTTCGGCGACTTCGCGAATGGCGCTCAAGTGATCATCGATCAATTCATTTCCTCGGCGGAGTCCAAGTGGCAGACGCCCACCGATCTCGTGATGTTGTTGCCTCATGGCTACGAAGGCATGGGCCCAGAGCACTCCAGTGCACGTCTTGAGCGTTTCCTCCAGCTTTGCGCGGACAAGAACATGATCGTCGGAAACTTCACGACCCCCGCTCAGTATTTCCATGCGCTCCGTCGCCAAAAGCATCGCGATTATCGCAAACCTTTGGTGCTCATGACGCCCAAGAGTTTGCTCAGTCGCCCAGAAGCGGTCTCTCATGAATCCGATTTTACCGAAGGCACGTGCTTCCAAGAGGTGTTGCCCGATCCCAAGGTGTTCGCAAATCCCGCCGAGGTGAATCGGGTTGTTTTCTGCAGTGGTAAGGTTTACTACGACCTCGTTGCGGCTCGCGATGAGAAGGGGATTGGCAACGCAGCGATCGTGCGGATCGAGCAACTTTATCCATTCCATGAAGATCTCGTGAAGGCGATCATCGGCGTTTACTCGAACTGCTCGAACTTCATTTGGTGCCAGGAAGAGCCTCGAAATATGGGGGCTTGGTCTTACATCGCGCCTCGTCTTGAAGAGGTCGCCGGTTCAAAAATCCGCTACGCTGGCCGAGGAACTGCTTCCAGTCCCGCAGCAGGATCGAAGGCCATGCACTACCGCGAGCAAAAGGCACTGGTTGCCCGAGCTTTTGAAATCTAACACTTCTCATTTTTTCTCAACTCTCAACACGCTTCATCCATGTCCATCGACGTTAAAGTTCCCGCCGCAGGCGAATCGATCACTTCCGCGAATGTTGCCCGCTGGCACAAGAAAAATGGAGATCCCGTCAAGGTGGGTGAAATTTTAGTAACGCTTGAGACCGACAAGGTTTCGAACGAGTTAGAAGCACCCGCCGCGGGCACGTTGGAAATTTTAGTGGTCGAGGGTGAGGAAGTCTCGATCGGTACGGTAATTGCCCGGATTTCTGGCGAAGCAGGCGCCGCCGCTCCAAACGAGGTGGCTGCACCTGCAGCTCCGATTCCTTCGCCAGCACCCGCGCCGGTTTCTCATGGTGTCATCGAACTCAAGGTGCCCGCTGCAGGTGAGTCGATCACTTCCGCAAACGTTGCCAAGTGGCGCAAGAACGATGGCGACATGGTGGCCAAGGGCGAGGTATTGGTGACCCTGGAGACCGACAAGGTTTCGAATGAACTCGAAGCCCCCGTTTCTGGTTGCTTGAAAATTCTAACACCCGAGGGTGAGGAAGTTTCGATCGGCGCGATCATCGCCACCATCGATGCAAGCGCAACGGCTTCGGCGGCCCCGGCCCCGGCTCCTGCGCCTCAAGCGGCTCCCACACCACAAGCGGTGGCCGCGCCCGCACCTGCAGCTCAGGCAGTGGCGACTCCAACACCCGCGTCCGCCCCAAGCGCTGATGCAGTGAAGCCAGATTTTTCGGTACCCGCAAGCCCCGTCGAACGGGTGGTGCCATCGGTAGTCAGTGAGGGCCGGACGACCCGAAAGAAGATGTCCATGCTTCGCCGCAAGATCGCCACGCATTTGGTGAACGCCCAACAAACTGCCGCAATTCTCACCACCTTCAACGAGGTGGATATGAGTTCAGTGATGGATCTCCGCAAGCAAGTGCAAGACGACTTCATGAAAAAACACGGGGTAAAGCTCGGGTTCATGTCGTTCTTCGTCAAGGCGGTGGCGCAAGCACTCAAAGACGTGCCTTCCGTCAATGGCCGCATCGATGGAACGGATGTTATTGAAAACCATTTCTATGACATCGGCGTGGCGATCGGCACGGAAAAGGGCTTGATCGTTCCTGTCCTCCGCGACGTGGATCAGAAGTCGTTCGCGCAGATCGAAAAGGAGATTCTTGACTACGCAAAGAAGGCCAAGGATGGCAAGATCACCCTTGAGGATCTCACTGGCGGTGTGTTCACGATCTCGAACGGCGGCACCTATGGGTCGCTTCTCAGCACGCCGATCCTCAACCCACCACAAAGCGGCATTCTTGGCATGCACACGATCCAGCAGCGCCCGGTTGCCGTGAACGGCCAAGTGGTGATTCGCCCGATGATGTACCTCGCACTCAGCTATGATCACCGATTGGTGGATGGTAAAGAGGCGGTCACCTTCCTGATTCGCATCAAGGATTGCCTGGAGTCGCCGACCCGTCTCCTACTGGAGATGTGAGCGGGGCAAGGCGCCTGGTAGCCGTGCAGTTAGTGTGTTAGGCAAGCACTTGTTTGGACTGGGCTGATGGGTCTTTTCTGCCTGGCACCGACTTGCTTGGTTAGGTTTCCGTATTTTCCGGGTAAATCTCTCGAATTCGCAGAGTTTTTGCATCCTTTTTGCTCCGATGATTGACGGCTGGGATTCATCGTGCACAATCCCGCCGCCGGGCGGAATAGCCGCCTTGGTACCTTCAAATACTGACATGACCAACATCGCCATCAACGGATTCGGCCGCATCGGCCGCCTCGTCTTTCGTGCCCTCGTCGAACAAGGCCACCTAGGAACTACTTTCAACGTCGTCGCCGTGGGCGATATTGTTCCTGCCGACAACCTCGCCTATTTGCTGAAGTACGACTCCACTCAGGGCCGCTTCGCTGGCACGGTTTCCTCGAAGAAATCCTCCCCTGAGCTCGAAGAAGACGACGTCATCGTCGTCAACGGCCACGAAATCAAGGTCGTGAGCGCTCGCTCGCCGGAAGGTCTCCCATGGAAAGAACTCGGTGTGGATGTTGTCATCGAGTCGACAGGCCTCTTCACCGAAGCGGAAAAGGCCAAGGGCCACATCACCGCCGGTGCGAAAAAAGTCATCATTTCCGCACCTGCTAAGGGTGAAGACGCAACCTTCGTGGTCGGCGTGAATGATCACAAGTATGATCCTGCGATCCACCACATCATTTCGAATGCAAGCTGCACCACCAACTGCCTTGCGCCTTTGGTTCACGTGCTTCTCAAGGAAGGATTCGGCATCGCCGAGGGTCTCATGACCACGGTTCACTCCTACACCGCTACGCAAAAGACGGTGGACGCTCCATCCAAGAAGGATTGGAAAGGTGGCCGTAGTGCTGCGATCAACATCATCCCATCGACCACGGGTGCTGCAAAGGCGGTCGCTCTGGTTTGCCCAGAAGTGGCTGGTAAGCTCACAGGCATGGCCTTCCGCGTGCCAACTCCTACGGTTTCGGCTGTCGACCTCACCGTGAAGACCACCAAGGAAACTTCGCTCGCCGAGATCAAAGCGGCTTTGAAGAATGCTTCGGAAACCTACCTCAAGGGCATCCTCGCCTACACGGAAGACGAGGTGGTCTCGAGCGACTTCATCCACGACAAGAGCTCGTCGATCTTCGATGCCGGTTCTTCCATCGAACTCAACTCGACGTTCTTCAAGCTGATCAGCTGGTATGACAACGAGTGGGGCTACTCGAACCGCGTGATCGATCTCCTCACCGACGTGGTGAAAAAGGGGATTTGATTCTCAGCACACGGATCTCTGATCTCATCAAAACGGCAACCTTCGCGGGTTGCCGTTTTTTTCTAATGAGGGTGAGAACCGGAAACTTGCCTTGCAGAGCGTGCGGGTTTTGGGCGACTCTCTGGGATGGAAACCGAGGACTTGGCGCTGGATCGGCAATTGCGGCAAGAAATCTTGTTGGCCCGTGAGCGGGTGTATCGCTTTGCCCAAGCCACGCCGTTGGAGCGCCTCGACCTGCCAGGTCCAGGCCCTGAAATTTGGGTGAAACGCGAGGACTTGTCGCCAGTCAAAGCCTACAAGTGGCGCGGCGCGTGCAATCGGATGGCGGTCATGAGTCGCCCCGAGGCTGCCCGCGGTGTGGTCACTGCATCCGCCGGAAATCATGCGCAAGGGGTGGCCTTGGCTGCGCGGCAACTCGGCATCCGTGCGAAAGTTTACATGCCGCGCTCGACGCCGAAGGTGAAGCAAGACGCGGTGCGCCACCACGGGCGCGAATGGGTCGAGGTGCACCTCGCGGGCGATAGTTACGACGAGGCAGTTTGCGCCGCTCGTGCGGAAGAGGCGGCCACTGGCGCGATTTACATTCACGCCTACGACGACCTCCGAGTGATCGCGGGGCAGGGAACCTTGGCCGATGAGGTGGTTCTATCAGGTCAGGGGCCGTTCGATGTCGCCTACCTGCAAATCGGCGGGGGAGGCATGGCAGCGGGCGTTTCGACTTGGCTCAAGACCTACTGGCCGGACATCGAGATTGTCGGGGTTGAGGGCGAGGGGCAGGCGTCGATGCTGGCCGCCTTGGACGCGGGCTATCCCGTCACCCTCGAAAATTTGGACCTGTTCTGCGATGGCACTGCGGTTCGGAAAGCGGGTGAGTTGCCGTTTGAAATTTGCCGCCACACGCTCAACCGGATCGAGACCGTCAGCAATGCCGAGGTCAGTGATGCCATCCGCACGATGTGGGGTGGGTTGCGTTGCATTTCTGAGCCGTCGGGTGCGATGGGATTGGCTGCTGCGTTGAAAAATCGTGCGGCGCTCGTGGGCAAGCGCGTGCTTGTGATTCTCTGTGGGGCCAACATCGATTTCCTCCAACTCGGAGTGATTGCTCAGTCGTTAGGTTCTGAGTTCAAGAGTCGCCGAACGCTGCGGGTCTGCATTCCCGAGCGCTCAGGCACCATGTTAGAGCTGCTCAGTCAATGTTTTGATGGACTCGACATCGCGGACTTCCAGTATGGGAAAACCGATGAACAGGACGCGTGGCCAGTTTTCACATTGAATTCGGACACTCCTGAAATGTTGGATGCATTGCCAGCGAAGCTCGTGGCGCATGGATTCGCGTGGGAGGATCTAACGGGTGCGCTTGATGTTGCCTTCCGGGCGATTCCACTTCGCGGAGATTTGCTCAAAAACGCGATTTTCCTTCGGCTCGATTTTTACGAACGCTCCGGAGCACTCCGTGAATTCCTCGACCAGCGCATCAAAGGCAATGCCAGCCTTTGCTACTTCAACTACCGCCAGTCGGGCGAGCGGATTGGTAGGGCGCTCATCGGCCTGGAATTCCCATCACCTTACGAGCGTGATGCGCTGATGATGACGATTCCCCGGCAAGGCGAGGGCTACCGCCTCTGCGAGGTGGTGGATGAAGCGACGCGCCAGCGCCTGGTCGGTGGCCATGCGATCTAGCAGAAATGGTCAATGGACTTGCGGCAGGATCGCTTGGTGGCGGCGCACACCGTTGAACGCGGCATCGAGTTCGAGGCGCTGCCACAGCGAGGCAACGGCGTCGCCCAAAATCTGGACATCCCCACGTGCATCGTGACGGCGTACCCCTTGCGATTGGATTCGCAGCCGCTTTACGAGGTGGTCGAGCGAGTGACCTGTCCCGCGAGCGTTGCCAAAAAACATTTTGGATAGATGAATCGAGTCGATGCTGTCCACCGCCCGCATCGGCAAGCCATGACGCTGGCAGGTGGCTGCTAGAAATTTGCTATCAAACTTCAATCCATTGTGAGCGATCAAGGTGGCATCGCCCGACCATCTTGAAAATTCGCACAGCACCTCTTCAGGACGGTCGGCATTTGCAACGTGACGGTTACTGATGCCAGTGTAGCTCTCGATGAAAGATGAGATCGGCCGTCGCGGTCTTGCGAAGCGGGCGAAGGTCTCCTCGACACGTAAGCTGCCGGCGGTGAAACGCATCGCCGCGATCTGGATGAAATCTTCCTCGTGAGCATCGAGCCCCGTGGTTTCCAAATCGTAGATGACGAAGGTTTCGCCGTGGTGGTGGCGATCGCTCGAGTAGAATGGATGGCGGCATTCCGTGCAACTCACGCGAGTCCCAAGTGTGGACTTGGGAACGCGGAGACTGCTTTGGCACTTGGGGCAGGAAACGGTCATCAGCCCATCGCCTTTTCCATCAGCGTATTCATGCGGGAAACCGTGTCGCGGGCATCTTCTAAAAGACCGGCGGCAATCAACGAGTTGTCTAGTAGTTGAAGTGCCACCAGCTTTGCCAGCTCGGGATTCGAGTCCTTGGCCTCGGCGAGTTTTTTCATCAGCGGGTGGCGCGGGTTGATTTCCAACTCGACCTTGATGTCTTCTTTGAAGTTCTCATCCATCGCTTTCATCATTTGGCGCATTTGAGGACTCATGCCATCTGACGGGACAAGCGCGATCACCGGGCTGTCAACTAAGCGCTTGCCGCTGGCCACCGCAGTGACGCTGTCGCCAAGTTCCTGCTTAAGAAACTCGCAGAGCGCGGTGGTTTGTTCCTCGGAGAGCGCATCGCCCTCTGGCGCGTGGTCTTCCAGATCCACCCCGCCGTGGCGGATGGAAACGAGCTTCTTGCCATCGAACTCGCCGAGCGATTCCACGACGTACTCGTCCACGGCATCGGTGAAGAAAATGACTTCCAGTCCGCGCGCCTTGAATGCCTCGACGTAGGGGCTGCTTTCGACTTGCTCGCGGCTTGCACCGACGAGGTAGTAGATCGACGCCTGGCCATCCTTGGCCCGGGACACATAGTCGGTGAATCCGCACACTGCGCCCGCATCGGTGAGCGATGATTCAAAGCGCAACAACTTGGCGAGTGCCTCGCGGTTCGCGTAGTCGGTGGCGATGCCTTCTTTGAAAAAGCGGTCAAACTTCCGATAGAAGCCCCGGTATTTCTCTGGATCTGCCTCGGCGTCTTTCTCGAACATTTTGATCACGCGCTTGCTGATGACTGCGCCGAGTTTGCGGATCAATGCGCTGTCTTGCATGGTTTCTCGCGAGATGTTCAGCGGGAGGTCTGCGCTGTCGACCACGCCTTTCATGAAGCGCATCCAGTCGGGAAGTAGGCCCTTGGGGTCTGCGTCGATCAGCACTTTCTTCGAGTAAAGCGCGATGCCTCCCTCGACCTTGCCGAAGCCCATGCGCTCGGGGTTCTCACTGGGTGCGAAGACCAAGGTGTTGATCGCGATGGGCGCGTCGGCACTGAAATGCAGGCGGTAGGCCGGCTCGTCAAACGCCTTGCAGGCAAACTGATAGAATGCCTTGTAGTCGTCCTCGGAAATCTCCGACTTATTTTTCAGCCAGAGTGCCTCGACCTCGTTGATCCGCTTGCCATTGAGGAAAATCGGAAATCCGACGAAGTTGCTGTAGGTCTCGATGAGGTGCTTGAGGCGGGTTTCTTCGGCGTACTCGCTGAGCTCCTCCTTGAGGTGCATCACGATCTTGACCCCGCGCGATTGGCCGGGGGATTCCTCGATTTCGTAGCCGGTTTTGCCATCGCTGATCCAGACGAGCTCCTCGCCTTCTTCGCGCCAGCTGCGGGTGTGGACCTTGACTTCATCGGCCACCATGAATGCCGAGTAAAACCCGACACCGAACTGGCCGATCATGTTGCCTGGTGTGCTGCCGCTGTCCTTGACCGACTTGAGGAACGCCTTGGTGCCGGAGTGGGCGATGGTGCCGAGGTTTTTGATCAGCTCCTCGCGGGTCATGCCGATGCCTGCGTCTGAGATCGTCAAGGTCTTGGCCTCGGCATCGGTTGTGATGTGGATTTCCAGCGGGAGGCCGGGGTCGTGCACGTCTTTCTCGGTCGCCTCGATGTGGCGGAGTTTTTCCATCGAGTCCGAGGCGTTGGAAATCAACTCACGGAGGAAAATCTCCTTGTCGGTGTAGAGTGAGTGGACGACGAGGTCGAGCAGTTGCTGGATCTCGGCTTGGAAACTGTGTTTTTCGATGGTGGTGTCGCTCATGAGTGAAATTGGCCGGGGTTGGTCGGGCGGGGGCGATCATAGCGACTCTTTGGACTCTGTCAAAATTTCTGCGAGTGGATTCGTCAGAAATGATAGGGCGCGATGGGGGCGCAGACTTGCGGGGTGGGGGAGTGTTTTGTTGGTAGAGGCACCTCCTTCTGCAATTGAATTGCCTTGGCGATTGGATGCCGCCCGCACTGACGGTGGCGAGGAATTCCTTGTTCAAGCCGCAAATTCCCTGCTGTGGCAAGGCGTTCTGTAGCTTGTCTGGGAACTTGAATTGGCTACCACTCCGGCGAGTTGATAGTGAGTAAAGTTGACTTGAATTAGCGTTCATCTGACCTGAGTGTCAGGTCATGATTTCTACAGCGCTGGTTGATTTATTCGGTGGGAGAGCGGCTGAGGCGGTCCTGCTGCATCTTTTCCACTACGGTGAAACGTACGGTCGGGCGGTGTCCCGAGATTTTGCCGTATCCTTGGACTCCGTCCAGCGCCAATTGGATCGGTTCGAACGCGCGGGTGCCTTTGTTTGTAAGCGCCAAGGGCAAATGCTCATTTACTCATGGAACCCAAAGTCTCGGCTTGCCACACGGCTGCGGAAGTTGGTCGGCGTGGTTCATGAGGGATTGAGCGCAGAGGCTAAAGAATCGATTTTTCTCGAACGCCGACAGCCTCGGGCAAAGGACAAGCCTGTGATTCGGTAGGGGGGCAGCCACTGGGATCGACCTTCATTCATCAATTGCCCGTCATGGTGGCTTGTCTTGGCTTGCACGCTAGTCTGAAGAAGGACCTCGGCGAGTCTGCAAGGATTGAACGTCGAGGGTGTCAAAATTTTTGTGTAAGTTCAGATTCGCTGATTGAGGTTAGTGGGAGGTTGGCATGCGGTCGGCAAACTCGATGGCGAACCGATTTAGGGCATCGCGCCAGTTCGGCACGGGCT
>Ga0164295_10001295_pt1 | contig 20686 bp, 17 predicted proteins | sample GEODES006metaG_FD_111798 | JGI IMG/M metagenome (GOLD analysis project Ga0164295, IMG submission 111798) | Oligotrophic lake water microbial communities from Sparkling Lake, Wisconsin, USA - GEODES006 metaG | ecosystem: Environmental > Aquatic > Freshwater > Lake | place: USA: Sparkling Lake... | reverse complement strand
TATTGCAACATGGAACAGCACCTCTTGGCGCAGCATCGATGCCGACTCAGAACCTTTCGCTACCGCATACGTTGATTACGTTGTGCACGATATTGAAATAGTGGGCAGTTCCATCTACGCCAGTGGCTATCGCAATAGCGCGTCAACCTGTCCCTCTCTTACGAGTAGGAAAAACTCATTCCATAAATTCGATGGAACCACGTGGACACAACCCATCACGGCAATCAGCTGTGCGTCCTTTTTTGGTGATGGTTTTGGCTTCTACACAATGGAAGTTGTGGGCACCAACATTTATGTTGGCGGAACCTTTACGTCGCTCTCCAGCGTTGCAGATCACTTTGGCGTGTACAGCACTACGTCGGGAACATTCTCTGCATTCAATGGTTTTGCCGCACAATATGGAACGGGCGCAGTAGTGCGATCAATCACAACTGTGGGTAGTCAAGTATTCGTTGCCGGATCTTTTCCTGGCGTAACGGGAACTTCCGGAGGAGTTGCACGGTGGACAGGTACGTCGTGGCAGGGAATAGGCCGCAATGCCCCAACTGTTGTGAACGCAGTACTTGGTGACTCGCTCTACAACGGGTCAGACAGCCGGCTGCTGATGGGAGCCTCAGGTGTCAATATTGGTGGCATAGCAACCGCAGACGGTTTTGCTGCACTTGATATTTCAGGAGTGTCAACCCTTGATGCTCTTTCAGTTGATGCCGGAACCTTGACTCCTGCATTTGACCCAGCAGTGACGAGTTACTCATTAACCATTCCGAATGCCTCGTCGTCGGTTACCTTCACCGCATTAGCAAGTGCATCGGGCGCTGCAATTAAACGCACCAATAGTTTTGGCACCATCGCAATGTCGAGCGATACAGAAACTCTTTCCGTGTCTGCCGGTGCAACAGAAAACATTTCATTCGCGGTGTCTGCCACATCGGGAGCCTCTACAACGACGTATGCAGTTGCAGTCACTCGCTCGGCGGTATCAACTACCACTGCGGCTCCAACAACAACAGCGGCACCAACCACTACTGCCGCCCCAACAACAACAACAGCGGCGCCAACAACCACTGCCGCACCGGCCCCTGCAACTTCACCTGGCACTACAAGTGCACCAACAGTTGCAACAACACCTGGCACTATTGCTACCGCAGCCCCCACAACGGTTACACCTCCAACAACGGTGATTACTCAGCCGGTTGTTTCCTCTTCAAAAGCAGCTACTGCGGCCTCTCTTGCAAAATATGCAAAAGTGAGTGTTCCCTCGGGAGCAAAGGTAGGCGTGAAGGTACTTCCTAGCTCTGCCAAATACTGCAAAGTGGTCGGCACCTCGGTAAAGGGAATCAAAAACGGAGTATGCAAGGTAACTCTTACAGTGACTCCAAAAAAAGGTTCAACAGTTTCAAAAACAGTGGTATTGAAAATTAGTTAATGAACTTTGTTGCACAGGTCTACGCGTTCGGCGTCGCTCGCATCGGCTACGCCGGCCGCAACACCTTCCAGTGCAGCAAAAGGGCCACATTCATGTGGGGTAATCCACACATGCACCATGGGCGAACCGTCGGTCTCTACAAAGCCAAAGCGGCATGCACCCTGTGAGTCGGTTACACCTACCACTCGCATTGCGCCATTGAGGTTAAGCCAACACAAGTTGGTGTGAACATGCCACTGCATGAGCCCACCTGCATATTCAACCAATGTTTTGTCGTTAATGGGAGTTCCCTTATCGGCCATAAACATTGCCGATACCAGTGTTTTTACTCCACCACGCACCGCATAAACCAACGACTCTGGTGCCGCAGTGTCGAGCACGCGACCATCGTTCAGCAGTGTCCACTTCACATAGTGCTCAAAGCCGGTGCCACCGTCGCCAATGGTGGTATACCCATCGGCCATGGCTGCAGAAACTTGTGCGTACTTAGGCAAATCGCGTTGAGTGGCTTGAATAAGTGCAGTTGCACGTGCAGCTTGTTCAGCAGTTACGCCACCAATGCCCGAGAAATCTATTGGTGCAGCGGGGTCATACGCCCGTGGCCAACCCGAAGCAGCCGCTGCCGCCTGTGCCGCAGTCAATGTGTGTGGATGTGTTGTCGGGGTAGCCGCTTGTGTAGTGCTCGTCGCAGCCTTGGGAGTTTTCGTAACTGGTTTCTTCGCTGCCACAACCGCAGAAGTACTTGTTTCCACAGCAGAACTAGTAGTTACGTCAATGGCAGCAGCTGAACTCACCACCGTGTTTGGCACCGTAGTTGTTGAATCGAGCACCCGAACAATGGTGGTGGGCGACACAATGACCCCGTCGGCCGATATTGCTAATTGTGAATCGGTGGGTTCGACAACATGACCATGCTCATGAACTGTGCCTGCAACAGACAGCAAAGCAACAAACGTCACCACACTCATTAATGCCGCCGCATCAAATTGGCGCAGCTTCTTCACCGCGGTGTTTCGCTGCTTCCAGGCAATGAACACCGCACCCACTGAAAATGCTGCAAGCACTGCACACAATGTGTCGGCCGGCTGGGGTTTCTCTGTTACTTCTAAGCCACCAATGAAAGAAATACCCACTGTGCGAGTTATCACCCAACCTGCAACCGCAGCAGCGTTAACTACACAACCACTCAGCACTACCCAGAGTTGCTGATTACTTAATACGAAGATGCCCCAACCCACCTGCAAGAGGGTGAAGGCCATAAAGACTTTTGCCAAGGTTGCATGCTCGGCATGCATACCCATGGCAGTGCCATGAACTACTCCGGCACCAATAGATGCGTAGGCCGCCCAGCGCAAGTGCTCGGTACTAAATGAAGTGTTCATTACCCAGGGATATTAGGGGAGTTTGTGGGCTTAGGGAATAGCGCGCGCTATTTCTTTATCGTAAGTGTGACGACATTTGTAATTGCGCACACCGTTCGTCTGATTTCCAACTTTCGCTTTGTGCGACAGTTTTCCTCTAAATTAAATAATCAAAAAGCAGACTACTTTTAGAATTTCAGTGATTTTGAGACGGAAAGATGGACTTGCAGAACGATCACTATCGAGGTACATCGGGCGTACTAGGTTGAATTATGTGAAATTAGCGTCAATAGAAAAAATTGTGGGTTCTCGGGAACTCGTAATCAACTTGACGCTTCGAGAACTTAGGTCAAAGTACCGACGTTCATTTCTTGGGTGGACGTGGTCACTGCTCAACCCGTTGTCAACAGTTGTTCTGTACTCGTTTGTTTTCGGAACCCTATTCGGATCAGTAGCTCCAACTGGAAACCCTTCAGGGGTTCAGCAGTTTTCTCTTTACTTACTGTGCGGAATCATTCCTTGGAACTATTTTTCCACCGTGACAAACATGTCTACGGGCGCAATTCTGGGCAACTCAGGCCTCGTTCGAAAAGTTGCGTTTCCTCGCCAGACGCTCGTTGTTGCTCAAGCTCTGTTTATGTTGGTTCAATCATCAATTGAGATCGTTTTAGTTTCAGTGATTTTGTTGGTTGCAGGCAGCCCACTGCTGCCTTGGTTGCCGGTCACGATGTTGCTCCTACTTTTGCTTGCCGTGTTTTCATTGGGAATTGCATTGGCGCTTTCAGTTTTGACCGTCTATTTTCGAGACCTTCCCTATTTATGGACAATCATCGTTCAAGTTTGGTTTTTTCTGACTCCAATTGTTTACACGTTTGATGCCGTTGGAGATCGTCTGGGCAAACCAGCTCGATTTATTGTCGACTGGAACCCAATGACAAAATTTGTGCAGTCATTTAGAAATACTCTTTTTGATGGAACTCATCCATCACTATCACATCTGGCGTATATTGCCGTTTGCTCAATAGTGAGTTTGATCATTGGTGCTGCGGTATTCAAAAGGTTTAATACCCGCCTGGCCGAAGAGGCCTAGATATTTAACGACAGGCGTCGGTTACGTCCCAGTCGGAATCAACAGTGATGATTCCTTCGTCAAATACTGAAGCTTGTCGCACATCAAATCGCGTGCGACGTTCCCACCAGTCAAAAACAATTTGTTCAGTGTGGTCTGAAATAATGGCTGTTACGTCGTAGGTTCCTTCGAGCAATGGAAGCCGTGGAATTGTCACCGTGACAGAGCCCGAGTCTTTGAGACGGCTGATGTACTTTTGGCGTCTCCGACTATTTGCTGCCCAAATTTGGACGCCATGAAGCGAAGTGAAGCGAAGTGAAAAGACCGGCTCTTGCAGCATGCGATTTGCAACGTAATCGATACGAATTTTCATTTCTCTGCCAGTAACAAAACGATTGTTTTCTTTTCCATCGTCATCGATCAGAGACACCTTGTTAATAAGTGCATTTCCGTTACCCCACCTTGATCCAAGTTCGGACTCAGTTCGAGGTGCGGCTTCGAAACTCTCTCCCGTATAGGCCTCGATTACCTCAGCCGAAGGACCCACCATTTTTAGGTTGCCCTTTTCAAGCCAAGCGGTGTTGTCGCACAGCTGCAAAATAGAACCCGTACTGTGGCTGACGATGACAATAGTGCGTCCTTGGCTGCGGAATTCTTCTATTTTTTCCGCACATTTACGTTGGAAAGACTGATCTCCTACAGCCAGCACTTCATCAATGAGAAGAATTTCAGGGTCAACGTGTGCTGCAATTGCGAAGCCCAACCGAAGCTGCATACCGTTTGAATAGTTTTTGACAGGAGTGTCAATGAACTTTTCTAAACCTGCGAACTCAACGATGTCATCAAATCGCAACTCAAGAGATTTTTTTGACATGCCGAGAATCGCACCATTTAAAAAGACATTCTCTCGTCCGGAAAGTTCTTGGTGAAAGCCAGCACCCAGTTCGAGGAGTGCGGATAAGCGGCCGGCAACCGTAACGCTTCCTTTATTTGGGTACAAAATTTTCGCTAAGCACTTTAATAAGGTGCTTTTCCCAGAACCATTTGAACCGATAAGTCCGAAGGTTGCACCATGAGGTATTTCTAATGAGACATCCTGGAGTGCCCAAAATTCTTCGTATCTTGCACGACGACCGCGGAGGATGGCGGCTTTCAGGTGTTGATTTCGCTCGTGGTATAGCCGGAAATTTTTCCAAACCGAATCAACAACTATTGCGTTGTTACTCACTTATTTTCCCACCTGACATTCACGAAATCGCACGTAATGTAAAGGCTAGTGTCTACGTGTACAAAGGTGTGGGAGTCTTTGCTGCAACCTAGCTAATGGGGTATGAGGTTCCTTAAGAAATTGATACATTTCTAAATGACGATGTTCCTGTTGTATCAGATGATTTTATTAACGGTAGAGATTTACTAAGTTCTGGTGCGTAATCCTACGAACGATGGAATAATCGCTACTATCTAGGAAGTGAATGCACCACTGTTATCAATTTGTATACCAACGTATAACGGAGAAAAATACCTTTCGGAACTGTTGCTTTCTGTCGAGACATTAGAGACGGTTGGGCTAGATTTTGAAGTCGTAATTTCAGACCATTCGTCATCCGATTCAACACGAGCGATTATTAATTGCTTTTCACAGAAGCACGCAAGAGTTACCGTTTTGACAACACCACGTTATGAAACTATCGGCTCAAATTGGCTGTCAGCAATTCAGCAAGCACAGGGAACATTTTTAAAAGTGGTCGGACAAGACGACGTACTTCTTGCAAAAGGTGTTCTGGCCGAGATTGCATTCTTACAAAACAATTCTCAATGCGTTGGTGTATCATCGCGTCGTGATTTAATTGATGAACGAAGCCGGCGCGTACCCCTTGCTCAGCGAAAGTTTCGTGAGGAAGTGGAGTCTCAAGATCACCTTCTCAAAATCTGCGCGCAGTTTGGTACAAATCCGCTTTCAGAGCCTTGCGCAGTTGTTCTGAGAACTGAATCACTCAGATCGGTGCCTACTTTGGATAGCTCATATGCAATTGACCTACATATGTATTGGCTTGCACTCCAACATGGCTCCATACAAACTCTCGACTCAAAATCCGCATGCTTTAGAATCTCACCAGGCAGCTGGACTGCAGGTGTCCGAAGAACCACACATAAAGAGTTTTTGAGTTTTCTAAGAGAGCATGCGACTGAGCCGTTACCAAACGAGCGGCTGATTGAACTAAGGAGTTGGATTATAGGAATGGGGCGACGGTTTGTTTTGGCGGGACTATTTCTGTTCGTCAATATCAAAAAGAAGATAAGCAGGTCGACCAACCTGAATTTCAAAAATTCTTGCGATATAAGAGCTCAAGATTGCAATAATCAGACTTAGTGTTGAAAAACCTATAAGGACCAAGAGTACCAGCGTTGAAAAACCAGATGGAAGCGCAGGATCAACGAGGATAATTCTGGCAAGGATAAAAATTGCGTAACCGAATGTTGACAAACTGAACATCAAAACAAAATATGCTGCAAGTTTTAGTGGTTTTACACTCGAGAAAATCAAGCCGTTCCGTGCGAGATTTAACATTCTACGAAGTGTGTATTTAGTGTTACCAGAGTGCCGCTCCGGGCGCTCGTAGTCAACAAATGCGGTTGGCACTCCTGCCCATGCAAATGAACCTCGGAGAAAGTAGGCAACTGAAGCATCCATTTTCATTTGATTCCATAAAGTTCGTGAAACGAGACGATAATCAGCCACGTTACCGAACGGTTTAGCATCGGCGACCAAGTGTTGAATAAAGTAAAAAATTCTTGCGGAGAAACGTTTGAAGATGCTGTCTTGACTGCGGTCGATTCGTCGCCCAGCGACATGGTTGAATCCATTTTCCCAGTTAGAGACGAATTCAGCAATGAGTCCAGGTGGATCTTGAAAGTCGGAATCTAAAGTTATGATGCAGTCCCCTGTAGCAGAGTTCATTCCAGCCAAGATTGCGGATTGGTGTCCAAAGTTTCTCATCAGAGTTAAAATCCGAATGCGATCATCCTTGTAACGGGATTCACGCAACTTTGCTGCGGTTCCATCTGAGGAGCCATCGTCAACAAGAATGATTTCAATATCATAACGCGACTCAAACTGTTGAAGACTCTCAGTTAGTGCGGCAATAAAGGAAGATATACCAATTACCTCGTTATAGACTGGCGAAACGACGCTTATCCGTAGCCGCGAATTTGGTTCTTTGGAACTTGGGATTGGTTTAATTTTTTTGTCCTTACTCACTGGCAATTAGAGATTACTGTAACTTATGATATGAAAGTTTTTTGCCCACTGTGCCAGCACCAACAAGAATTGTTAGTGGAATTAAAAATCAAAGAAGTGATGTTTCGGATTGATGAAGTGGAGTACTCCTATCTGCGTTGCTCCCGTTGTGAATCAATATATTTAACTTCGGTGCTGAATTCTCATGAACTGGAAGAGGCTTATTCAAGTTCGTATTACAGTCAGGCCCATGACCCTGAACAAATGGTCGCACTGGGAAATGGGAAAGTTATCGGACGAGTGATTCGCATCGTTTTGGCATTACCAACTTCGATTTATCGGGCAGGATATCGATTCTTGCCGAATTCAAAAGTGCGCAATCTTCTTCGAATGGTTTATGCAGTGGGACGTGCATTCCGGAAAGAACTCGGGGAAGTAATTCAGCCGAGGAAGTCGTTAGATGTCGGGACAGGATCAGGATTCTTGCCGACATTATTGAGTCGACGTCTAAATCAAGAATGGGTTGGTATTGACCCATATTTGCGCAAAGAATTGAATAGTGCACGACTTGAACTTCATAGACAGTCCCTCAAACAACATGCAGCACAAAAACAGGAAAGAAGTTACGACCTAATTTGCTTTAACCACTCACTTGAACATGTAGACGACCCAGAAGGTGATTTGCGTGCCGCTCACAAATTGCTTTCAGATTCCGGGCGGTTACTTATTCGTGTGCCCAATGCTCAGTCAACCGCATTTCAACAATTTGGACAAAATTGGTTTCAGATTGACGCGCCTCGTCATTGTTTCGTGCCGACTCTGAAGGGCATGACATTCTTGGCAGCGCGTTGTGACTTGAAGGTTATTGATGCGTGGTGCGACTCAAGTTCGGCACAGTTCTGGATGAGCAGAAGGGTTAGCAAAGGGGAAGCAATGACAATAAAGGGACAATCCGGTGAGTACTCCTTCGCCTCTCAACGCTTACTTGATCAACGACGCCTTGATGATTACTTCAGGACAGCATTAGCGAATAAAAATCTCCGAGGCGATCAAATTTGTATTGTTCTAGCGAGACAGCAAATTAAATGACTAATGATATAAAAATCTTGCGTCCTCATAGGTTGCTACGAAATGTGCCCCTACTAGTGGGTGTTTTTTTAACTTTTAGCATCGCCATATTTGCGTCACAAACTAATTGGGTTTCCGACGATTGGTATGGATCTCGGGTTTCTCTGGAGTCAGTAACGAGTCCGGTCTACTCACATTATGCCCCTGGCGCGATGACCGTCTGGAGAGTATTTGCCGCTCTGAAAATGGAGCGCCACTTTTGGGCGATATTTTTGATACTTAATATTCTCATCATGTGGTTTGCACTGGTAAAGTTCTTAGCTCTTTATTCAGTCAAATCAGCATGGGGGATTGTCCTTTTTCAGGCCCTTGGCTCGTCATTCGGCATTTATTCAATAGTTTACGCAGCAAAGGGTGAGTCGTCTCTTCCCGGTGTTTCATTTTGTTTGCTAGGAACGTACCTCCTACATAAATATCTACGGGAGAGAACCGAAGGAATTTCTGGTTTTTTGGCAGTGATTCTTTTTGTAATCTCCCTATTCTTTTGGGAGACCAACCTACTGTTTCCTGCTTTTGCGGTCGTTTCGTATTTTTTACTCAACAAAGTCGGCCGCACAGAATTTTATCGGCTGGTAATGGTGGCTACTGCGTATGGTTTTGGTTTAGCAACATTTCTCGCTTTGTATTTTTCTGCTGGCGCGGGCTCTCTGGAAAAAAAGTTAGGGCTTGTTGACAGCGCACAAACTGCGGCACTAATGGTTTATAAAGTGGCACTCCCAAGTATGGCCGGTTGGCCATTCGTTCCGAGACGGGGACCGAACCTTTCACCATTTGCTTTTGCTCCACAATCACAATTATTGATTTTTTCCGCACTCCTAGCACTCACTGCATTTGTGATCCTGTGTGGGCGACGTTTCTTTCACTATAAAGAAGCTATCTGCTTGGCCAGCTTCGTTTTTTTAACTTGGGTGTATTTTTTACCCATTTCTCGCAATCGTTTCGGCCTTTTCGGGGAAACAATTTTCATGGATTTCAGGTATCTATCCGACCTACTCGGGCCAGTCCTTATCGTAGTGACTTCAATAATTATTCGAATTAATGTGTGGAGGCAAGAAAAAGAATCGGCACCTATGCGTTATCGCGTATGGCGTAATATTTTTCTTGGGATGGTGTTGACTGGCTGTCTTACAAATGGCATCGTGAGCCTTTACATTTATGGAACAAGTAGTTCAGCCCGAGTAAAGACTTTTCTTGAGAATGCAGATGAAGGTGTTGCTCAGATAAACAATTGTGGGTCTTGTGTCTTGTTAGATGCGCCGCTACCGGATTTCTTTGGAACTGTCGGAGCTCCCTGGAATACTGTTGGAAACATCATGTATGTGCGAGGCAATCGCAAACCAGGGTTTTGGTTGGGAGAAACCGCATTTATGTACTTAAGCACCGGAAAGGTTAGCGAGTTTGCCTTTGATCGGTATCGCTCATCAGTTGATCGGCCCAGATCAGAGTGCTCGGGAGGGGTGACGATAGAACGAAAGCCAGTTGACGGACTAAACCTATGGACGGCGCGACTAGTAATTGAAAATTCACGCCTTCAGCTGGTGAAGGTACAATTCAATAACGACATTAAAGAAATCTTATTAAGTCCAGGCTCAACGACTATTTGGCACCAAAGCTATTCAGGTGTTGACACCGCAATTGTAGGCTCGAGTTTTCCTGCGTGTATTCGAAGTCTTACAACCGGACTGCCGTAGCTTCTTATGTCCACTTTTGGAGGTAATGATCGGATCACTCCTGTTCAATCAAACCGGTTTGCGATCTTCGCTATTTTTTTGACATTTGGAATTGCATCATTGATGCCAATTGTACGATTCTCGTTATCAAAACGGTCTGACTCATTCGGCAAGACTCTATGGGCCGAAGACGGAATGTTTATATTTTCAGCAGACCAGCACGGTTTTCTAACAACTTTCGCTCCATATCGTGGATACCTACATGTAGTGCCGCGATTTTTGGCTTCGTGGATTTCCCTTTTTCCAATTTCATCATGGGCTCTTGTAGAAGCGATTTTCTACTGTCTCTTCAACGGGTTCATCGCTGCAATTCTTTACGTCGCTGCACGCGCATTTACTCGGACCGCTATTGCCGCTAGTTTGTTAGCGCTAGTTCCAACACTCTCACCATTATTTGGCCTTGAAGCAATTGGAAGCATTGCAAACCTAAATGTCGTGCTTGCCTACGTTGCCGTCGTGTTGGGTCTTACCCTAAGGCAGATCATCAATTCAAACAGTTTTCAATTCACAACACTTATTGTTTTTCTGGCGATGATTGTTTTAACAACACCGACTGCTGGACCGTATTTGTTACTTGTTGCGGTGTTCCTAGGTTATAAACAAGTTAAGTGCAAGCGTTATTGGTTGTTGATTTCCCTGTTCTTCCTAACTTCTGGTGTGCAATTCACGACAAGCTTATTCTTTCAAGACGGACGAACTTTCAATCTCCAAGTAACGCAAATTTCGCATTCTTTTTCGCTTGCGTTCGACGCAGTTCTTTCTCTTGTTCCAGGAATGACTTTTCGAACTGCTACCGCGTGGGGGCACAGTTATTCAGCAGTTTCTTGGGTTCGTCCTTCATTAATGCTGCTATTGCTTGTTGTCGGAGTTTTAGGAGTAGTTAAAGTTCGCAGTTGCATCTCGTCGCTTATGCTAGTTAGCGGATTTTTTCTTTGGTTTGCCGCAATTTCCAGAGGTGATGCATATGCAGGCTCAAGCCGTTATTACCTTTATTTGATGTTTCCACTGACAGGAAGCCTGATTGTGTTTGTAGATAAGCGTATTTCACAAAAGGCTCTGATATTCAGTACGGTTTTGGTTGGGTTTTTATGGATACCGAGTTTGGCAGTAAGCGAATTCAGAACCTCTGGTGCAAGGTGGACTGACTACATTAATCTCGCCGATGAAATTTGTAAATCAAATCCGACACAGAACGTTGATGTTCAATTTGCTCCAAATTGGCCAATTGATTGGAGTTTCGATTTAACTGGCGTCAATTCAAACGAGTGGGATTGTGTTGATTAAACGTGATACCGCGTGATACGTAGAGTTTGTCTATCTAGAGTCCAAATTAAAACATGATGAAAAACACCAACGTGTCTCGAGACGCTGGTAATTCTGCATGGGAGGTTTTGCTAAATGCTGCAATGTGCTTGTATTAAAGACACACACGTCAGTACCCAGTTTGAGATCTTTGCTGATTTGGATACACACTCAAGTAATGGATCAATTCACAGTTCAAGGGTGAATGATTGCCTTCAATGACTTCTACGTAATACAATTAATCAATGAAGACAAAAATTGTTGTTATAGGTGGGTGTGGTCACGTTGGTTTACCGCTAGCTATGGCTTTCGCAGATCGTGAGTGCTCTGTAGTTTCTTATGACATCAACCCCGAAGCGGTCAAACTGGTGAATTCAGGCAAGATGCCATTTCTTGAGCCCGATGCAGACGAGGTGATGGCCCGTATTCGTAAAAGTGGAACCTTCTCAGCCTCTACTGACCCCGCGGTTATTTCTGAGGCAGAGGTATTGATCGTTGTTATCGGCACTCCAGTTGATGAGCACTTGAACCCTGATGCAGAAGCAGTGCCGAATGCAGTTGCACAACTTGGCCCATATTTGCGAAAGGGTCAGCTTTTGGTTTTGCGCAGCACCGTGTATCCAGGAGTAACAAGCTTGGTAGAACGCCGGATGCGCGAAATGGGTCACGATATTGAACTCGCTTTTTGCCCAGAGCGAATTGCTGAAGGAAAAGCCTTTACCGAACTTTTTGATCTTCCTCAAATAGTTTCGGCTACTTCTGATAACGCTTTAGCTCGAGCAAAGGAGCTTTTCCTCAAACTCACAGATCAAGTAGTGGAAACAACTCCTGAAGAAGCAGAACTTGCGAAATTATTTACAAATACGTGGAGATACATCAAGTTCGCGGCAGCGAACCAGTTTTTCACAATTGCTAATGACTTTGGTTTAGATTTCGCTCGCATTCGACACGCAATCACATTTGATTATCCGCGAGCACAAGATATGCCAGGGCCAGGATTTGCCGCTGGGCCGTGCCTTTTCAAAGACACGATGCAACTCGCAGCCTTTAATAACAACAATTTCATGCTTGGTCACTCAAGCATGATGGTCAATGAAGGTTTACCTCTTTATATAGTGTCAAAACTTGAGGAGAAGCACGATCTTTCCCAAATGACTGTGGGAATCCTTGGAATGGCCTTTAAGTCAGAAAGTGATGACATTCGGTCAAGTTTGTCTTACAAGCTGCGCAGAATTTTGAAGTTTAAAGCAAAAGAAGTGCTCTGCGCAGATGAGTATGTTACGTCCGATACTTCATTAATTCCGCTTGAACAGGTAATTGAGAAGTCAGACATCATCATCATCGGGTCACCGCATCAACAATATAAAAACTTGAAGATCAGCAAACCCACAGTAGATGTTTGGAATATCTTGGGTAACGGAACTTTGGTATGAAGCCCCGCTTATCGATAGTGATTCCGGTTTATAACGAGGGTGATGCGGTAGTACCCGTTATTGAAAGAATCATGGAATCAACTTCGTTGCCATGCGAAATACTTGTTGTTTTCGATACACCTGATGACACAACCAAGCCATTTCTAGATGAGTTGGCTGCGAAGCATTCACAGTTAAAGCCGTTGATGAATACGTATGGGCGTGGGCCATCTTTTGCAATTCGTTACGGAATAGACAACGCTGAGTCGCCAGTTGTGGTGGTGACAATGGCTGATGGATGTGACGACCCTTCCCAAATAGACATTTTGGCCAAATTGGTGGAACGCGGAGTAGTAGTGGCTGCTGCCAGCCGGTATGCGCGTACAGGGCAACAAGTCGGTGGGCCTTTCTTGAAAGGTCTGATGTCGCGAATGGCAGGACTTTCACTTTTCTGGATAGCCAGAGTTGGCACACGCGATGCGACCAATTCCTATAAGGCTTATTCCACTTCGTTTGTCCGCCAAGTGGGCATAGAGAGCGACAAAGGCTTTGAAATTGGAATTGAATTGGTTGCTAAAGCACGCAGGTTCCGGCAGCCCGTTGCCGAGATACCGACAATTTGGCTCGACCGCGCCTTTGGCGTGTCAAATTTCAAGCTATGGACCTGGTTGCCCCGTTATTTGCATTGGTATGCCTATGCATTCGGGCCCAAAAAGTCTCTGACGAAGTAGAGTTAGCTGTCGTCAGAAATAAGGATCAAATATGTCAAAGGTATTGGTAACAGGCTCTCAGGGCTTCATTGGTGGTTACGTTGTTGAGGAGCTTTTAGCTCGGGGCCACTCGGTTGTAGGCGTTGATAACTACTCAAAATACGGTCGTATTTCAAAGAGCTACGACAGCCAACCTAATTATCACTTTGTTGAAGGGGATGCCACGAATGTGGATCTAATGACTGAACTGCTGATGGATTGTGATCACGTGATTGCTGGAGCAGCTTTGATAGGTGGAATTAGCTATTTCCATGCTTATGCATATGACTTACTTGCAAACAACGAAAGAATTTTGGCGTCTACCTGCGATGCAGCAATCCGGGCGCATCGACAGGGTAAATTGCAAAAAGTTACCTACTTGAGTTCTTCAATGGTGTTTGAAAGCACAACTACCTGGCCAAGTGTCGAGGGTGACGAGCGTCGTGTACCACCGCCACTCTCCTCTTACGGATTTCAAAAATTAGCAGTGGAGTATTTCGCCAAGGCCGCTTGGGACCAGTACAAATTGCCATACACAATTGTTCGTCCATTCAACGCTGTAGGAGTTGGAGAAGGTCGGGCGTTGGGAGAAGTAGAAATACTTTCTGGAAACGTAAAACTCGCTATGAGCCACGTTGTTCCAGACATCGTTCAAAAAATTCTCAAGCAGCAAGACCCGCTTCATATTTTGGGTGACGGAAAACAAGTTCGGCACTATACGTATGGTGGAGACTTAGCTAAGGGCATCGCTACTTGCATGGAGCATCCCGATGCATTGAATGAAGACTTCAATATTTCAACCGCCGAATCAACATCTGTACTTGAACTTGCTGAAGTGATTTGGAAGAAGATCAAAGGCCCCGACGTTCCATTCCGCTATGTCTCGGATGAGGCTTATGAATACGATGTGCAAAAGCGCGTTCCTTCCGTTGAGAAGGCGAAGAAAGTTCTCAATTTTGAATGTAACACTGGTCTAAGCGAGATGCTTGACGAAGTAATTCCATGGATTCAACAGGCCATGGACGAGGGAAAAATTTAGGCGTGCCATGGGACGCAATAAAAGTGAAGTAAACGAAACTCTAGTTGAGTTGCAAAATACGATTACTTCAACAAAAGCTGAGATTCTTGCCGCTGTTTCTGAGTTGCGCGAGTTTGTTCGTGTTTTGAATGATGATCAGGCTGCCGCTGTTTCTGAGTTGCGCGAGTTTGTTCGTGTTTTGAATGATGATCAGGCTGCCGCTATGGATTTGAGATTTAGTGGTTTTCCAGATCTTGTGGGCTTATCTGTTCTTGCTTCTATTAACGATGCAAATGATCGCGTAATAGCGGAAGTTGCTGAGTCGCGTGAACTCATCATCAAGACATTGCCAGTCGGGGAATAGGGTTCCTTGTGGAATCTTCCGATCAACGCCCAGAAGTGGCTGGCCGTACCAAAAACGGTTCCACAGAAGCTCGCAAAAGATGGTTCCTCGATCATTACGAATCTGTACCAAATGAAATTGAGAGTTTCTTTGCGGGGACCAACATTGATTTGCGTGGAAAGAGAGTGGTCGATTTAGGTTGTGGAGACGGATCAATATCACTGGGCGTAATGAACAAGTTGAAACCCGCCGATTTGCTTGGGCTAGAACTTTCACCTGTTGATGTGGAGCATTTAAAGCAACAATCGAAGGAATTCCTTGGGTTGGAACTGCCAAGTGGGCTGAGGTTTGGAACTTGCGAAGCGGAAAGTATTCCCGTTGCTAATGCAATGACCGACTTAGTGATGTCATGGTCAGTGTTCGAACACGTCTCAAACCCAGTTGTTGTTCTGAGCGAAATCCATCGCATATTACGGCCGGGTGGTCTGATGTTCTTACAAATTTGGCCGCTCTATCATTCACAAAGAGGCTCACATTTGTGGAATTGGTACCCAGATGGATGGGAGCACTTATTGCAATCGAGCAATGACTTGCGTTCTGACTTTATAAATAAATTTGAGGTTGAAGAATCTTTACGAGAAGAAATGCTCGTGGATTATGACTCGCTCAACAAAATTACTGTGGACCAATTACAGAGAGCCATATTGTCTGCAGGATTAACTATCAGGCGGATTGAGTTGCAATCAGATCAGATAGATGTTCCGGAATCACTGAGTCATTTAAGTTTGTTTGACCTCGCCACATCAGGAATTAAAATCCTTGCTCAGCGAACATAAAAAAAAGATCGCAACACCAATTCTGGGTGCAGGAATAGCGGTTTATGTTGTTTGGAGGCTTGCCTCCCTCATGTCTGGAGTGACGTTCTACTTTGATGAGTGGGATTTTGTTCAGCGCAGACCAGTTTCTCTGGAATCTCTCCTTCGACCTCATAATGGCCACCTCAGTTCACTACCGGTAGCTGTTTATCAATTTTTCTTTCAGATATTTGGCTTAGATTCCTACAGGCCTTATCAATTTATCATCTTGTTGGTTCATTTAGCGTTGTGTGTTGTCATTTATCTTGCGTGCCGCTCACGGGGAGAACTCATTGCGGTATCCGCTGCGTTGACGATTGCTCTGCTTGGTGCTGGTTGGCAAAATATTTTTTGGCCGTTCCAAATAGGCATGATAGGTAGTGCTGCGGCGGGTATATACGCACTACATCTCTTTTCTCTGGAGGTAAAGCGTGAATGGTTAATCACGCTATTTGTAGCAGTATCGCTTCTGTGCTCAGGGGGCGGAATTGCTGTAGTTGCAGGAATTATTGGAGTAACTCTTCTCAATAAGCGATGGAAATTGCTCTACCAAATAATGGCTGTCACAGCGGTCTATTTGATGTGGTACCTAAAATATGGAGAATCACAAGCGACTTCCGCGAATTTTTCGAAAATACCGAAATATGTTTATGACTCCGCTGTTTTCTCTGCAGGAGCACTAGGTACAACTTCAGCTGTATTTGGAGGACTATTACTCGGTGTGCTGATTACTTTGCTCCTCAGCAACTTTAAGAAAAACATCTCTGATCCGATCATTGTGGGTAGCTCACTCATTGTTTTAGCAGGGTGGGTGCTTACTGCGCTGACGCGTGCACAATACAACGACCCTGGTGCAACGAGATACGTCTATATTGGCGCAACGTATCTCATCGTGGTGTTTGTGAGAACGCTCCCGAATAATGTGAAGTTTTGGCCCTCAGGTTTGAGTCTGATAGCCGCAGTACTTTTGGTTGTGTCTGGTGCGGACACTCTGAAAAGTGGCGCGAACTTTATACGAGATACTTCACGTGCGGTGCTAGCTGAAGTTTCAGTAATGGAAATCTTGAGAGATAAAGTGGACCCGTCGTTTAGGCCCGACACAGTTCGCGCGCCACAGATCGTTGCGGGAGAGTACTTCGCAGCGATTGATGCTCATGACTCGCCAGGGAAGTCGGAAGATTGGATTACGAATCAAGATAATTGGGTACGTGAAGTTGCCGATCAGAAGGTATTTGAAATACTAAAAATGGCAGAGAATGCGGTTACCACGGTTAGCGAGGCCGAATGTACGGAAGCTTTACCGATGACAGATATCGCTCGAATGGCCCCCGCCGGAACTTCAGTTTTGTTTAAAACAACTCAGCCACTAGTCATCAACTTCAGTCGATTTGCTGATGGACCTGCAGAAAATATGGCTGTTCAGACCACAGATGTTGGTGTCATCAGATTGGAACTTCCGAAAGATCGTATTCAGACACCTTGGGTGATAAAAATAGGTGAAACTTCAAATGCCATGTTGTGCTCTGCGAAGAAATGACAAGTGAAATAGGAACCATGTCGATTGTCAAAGTTGAAGATCGTGAGACCGCTCGGAAGGAATTGACCTCCCACGTTGGGCCAATCATTTTGGTGCCGCTATACGGTGCTTATGACGATGCGATTCAGTGTTTTGAATCCATTCTCAGAACTACGTCATCAAATGTACCGTTACTCATTGTTGAGGACTGCTCGGGTGACGTTAGAGCTATAGATGCACTTGAGAAATTGACCAACATCAATGACCGCAAAATTGTCGTTTTGATGCACTCTGTGAATACAGGCTTTATCGGCTCCTGTAATGACGGGTTCTATATTGCGAATCGCAATGATGTGATTGTTGTAAACAGCGATGTTGTGGTTACGGCCGGATGGTTTGAAGGACTTTGCCAAGCTGCACAGTCCTCAAACCTTGTAGCTACGGTCACTTCCCTTACAAATTACGGAACTGCGGTTTCGATACCGTTGAGGAATATTTCATCTCCTCAACTTCCGAGTTCCTTGACACCCGAAGTTGCAGCGCAAAAAGTTCGCGATATATCGTTGAAGTTGTACCCAACACTGCCCACAGCTATTGGTCACTGTATGTATATCCGGCGTGTTGCATTAGATGTGGTTGGTGACTTCGACACAGTATTTGGCAAAGGGTATAGCGAAGAGGTTGACTTCTCGCAGCGAGCAGTGCGTGCTGGCTTCAAGCACATCTGTGCAGATGATGTCTTTGTGTATCACCGTGGTGGCGGCAGTTTCGGTAATGAAATGTCGGAAACTCAGTTAAAGAATGACTTTATTGTGCGGTCTCGTTACCCGTGGTACGAGCATTGGGTCGACAGAACAATTAATGATTGGTATTCACCTCTGTCGGTTGCTTTAAAGAGAGCATCTATCTCTTTAGTTGGATTGACAGTTGCAATTGATGGCCGTTGCCTGGGGCCAATTTTGACAGGTACACAGCAAAATGTTCTAGAGACTGTAAAAACGCTGTGTAGCAATGATGCAATTGGGTTGGTAAACCTTTATGTCTCTGATGGACTCCCTGCATACGCCGATAATGAATTGCGTAATTTGCCTAAGTTGAAAATTTTAGAAGCGAATAATGCTCCTCTTGACGCACGAATGAAAAGCGATATTGCTTATCGTCCGTACCAAGTTTCATCGTCTTCTGACATTGAATGGCTCAGAGCTCGAGGGCACTGGATGGTCATTAATCAACTTGATGTTATTGCATTTAATAATGCAAGTTATTTCCCGTCATATAAGGAATGGCTTGAGTACCGACGACTTACTGCTTTGTCGTTGAATTGTGCTGATGGTATTACCTACATCAGTGAACATGCACAAAAAGAAGTTCATGCCGAAGGCTTATCAAACCCTCAAAAAGTAGAAAAAGTTGTCTACTGTGGAACAGATTTTCTTCCCATTGAAGGCGCTGTAGCGCCTCAACAATTGTCTCAAGTCAAGGTTCCATTCATGGTGGTGCTGGGTGCTTCGTATCATCATAAAAATCGTGGTTTGGCATTACAGACATTTGCCGAAATGCGTCGCCGTGGCTGGGTAGGAAAACTTGTACTTGTAGGGCCAACACCGCCAACAGGAAACTCTCTTGGCACAGAAGCTCTTGCTTTTCTTGAAGACCCATCATTACGGGACGATGTCATTCAAATTGGTTCCATCGCAGAAAATGAAAAAGCATGGCTGCTGAGAAATTCTTGCCTACTTCTTTATCCAACAACAGTTGAAGGATTCGGGCTTGTTCCATTCGAAGCAAGTGCGTATGGCCTTCCTACGTTGTCGAGTCGACAAGGCAGTCTTGATGAAGTGTTGCCGCGAGACATTCCAACCATTGTCGACTTTTTGCCACAACAAATTGCAGATCAGGCCATGGCAATCATTAATGACCCAAAACTTGGCGAAAAAATTGTGATTTCCATCAGAAATCAAAGTGCACAATTTAATTGGAAAGATACAGGCAGTCGATTAGTTGATGTGTTCACTGAAGTAATTGCTCGACCACCTGTGAGAACTGTGGGCATTTTGGGTGAAGATCGTCGAGTGGTGACCTCCATGGCAATTACCGACGATGCTGTACTGAAGACTCCGGTAGTGCATGTTCCAAGACGGCCGGGGAAACTTGTGAACTCAGGAAAAAGTTTCCCTCTTATCAAAAAAATTATTTCAAAAGATGGTTCGCGTCGGCAGGCATTCTTGCGACGCATGATTAACAAGATGCGCTAACGCCCTTCGCCACTCACACCCTTCTTAACTGACTTTCTACATACGGTCGCGCACGACGTTGACCCCCTCGCTCAATAATTGCCTGTTGAAGTGCGAGCAAAGTGCGCCGAATAGCCTCGCGGTTGGGTTGTAGGCCGAGGCGCTCACATTCGTCGAGCCAGGCAGAGGGGCTGTGGTGCCCACGTGCGCCGTTGCAGTGGCGGCATGCTGCTACTTCGTTTTCTATCCAGCTGGGCCCGCCTTTAATGCGGGGCACCACGTGTTCGGTGGTGGCTCGGTTGAGGCCCACCTCAATGGGGGTGCGGCACCAAATGCATTCATAGCCATCGCGCTCCAAAATGAGGGCCATGCGTTGGCGGCGGTTCAACTGGCGTTCATGGTGGCGCAAGGGGCGAGGTTCGCGAGGCACAAGAAACAGATTAAAGGACGGTGTGGCTTCTAATGTTGCTAAGTGGCTGATGTCGTTGTTGTAGGTACGGGGTATGTGGGGCTCACCACCGGAGTGTGTTTTGCGCACCTTGGGCACAACGTGGTGTGTGTAGATACCGATGTTAAAAAAGTAGAACGCATGCGTGCAGGTGAAGTGCCCATTGTGGAAGAAGGCCTTGCCGAGTTGATGGCACAAGGTATTGCGAGTGGGCGTTTGCGTTTTGCTATTGAGGCAGCCGAGGTGTTGCCCGCATGCGAGTTTGTCTTTTTGTGTTTGCCCACGCCAGAGCGTGACGATGGCTCGGTAGATATGAGTTATATCGAAGCCGTTGCAGGGCGCATTGGGCCAATGCTGGCTGTGAATGCCGTGGTGGTGAATAAGTCAACGGTGCCGGTGGGCGCGAGTAAAACCGTTGCGCGGTTGCTGGGGCGAAGCGATGTGCATGTGGCGTCGAACCCCGAGTTTTTGCGAGAAGGCACTGCGGTATATGACTTTTTGCATCCGTCGCGCGTGGTGGTGGGTGCAGAAACCAAAGAGGTGTGTGCACGTGTGGGTGCGTTGTATGACGGTGTAGATGCACCGGTGATTTTTTCTGACCCTGTGTCGTCGGAAACAATTAAGTATGCAGCGAATGCTTTTTTAGCAACGAAAATTTCGTTCATTAACTCCATTGCCAATATTTGCGAACACGTGGGTGCCGACATTCATACAGTTGTCGATGCCATTGGGCGCGACCCGCGCATTGGGCGAGAGTTCTTGCAACCAGGGCCAGGCTTTGGTGGAAGTTGTTTTCCCAAAGACACCATTGGTCTTGTTACGTTGGCCGCCGAGGCGGGGTACAAGTTTGGTTTGTTG
>Ga0164295_10001294_pt1 | contig 20695 bp, 13 predicted proteins | sample GEODES006metaG_FD_111798 | JGI IMG/M metagenome (GOLD analysis project Ga0164295, IMG submission 111798) | Oligotrophic lake water microbial communities from Sparkling Lake, Wisconsin, USA - GEODES006 metaG | ecosystem: Environmental > Aquatic > Freshwater > Lake | place: USA: Sparkling Lake... | reverse complement strand
GCCCGTGAGGCGACCGTCGTCGACGAGCTTTTGCAGCCAGACGTCGCCGAACCCCTCGATCCCCGCAGCGTCGACGAAGTGCCGCAGCTCGCCGACCCGCGCGCTGGCGCAGCCGCTCACGCAGGTACAGACGATCTGGTCGCCGTCCTCGCGCAGCGCAAAGCCCCCCACGGGGCAGTGCGTGGGCGGTCGAATGGCGCCCTCGCCCGGCTCGACGACCCCCTCGAGATAGGGGATGACACCGCCGCGCCGCACGGCGGTCACCCGCGCGCCGAGCGTGAGGCCCTTCGCCTGAACCAGCCCCCAGTTGTGCAGGCTGATGCGGCTCACCGTCGCGCCGCTCAGAACCACCGGCCGCACGATCCCGACCGGCGTGAAGACGCGGGTCCGGCTCACGGACCACTCGACATCCTCGAGCACGGTCACACCCGACTCGCCTTGGAGCTTGTACGCGATCGCGCCACGCGGGTGGTGAGCGGTGACCCCGAGGCGGACTTGCTCATCCACGCGGTTGGCCCGAAAAACGACGCCGTCGATCTCGTATTCAAGCCCTTCGCGCCGCTCGACGTACCGAGCGTAGCCCCCCTGCATCTCGTCGCGCTCGAGCACGGCATGCTCAACGGTCTCGAAGCCCCAGCGCTTCGCGAGGTCGAACTTCTCCGCCTCGGTCACGCACCCCGCCCCGAGCAGGTCATACGCCAGAAAGCGCAGGCCGACCGCAGCGGAGCGCTCCGGATCCTTGAGCTTGAGCGCACCGGCAGCCGCGTTGCGCGGGTTTGCGAGGTCGCCGCCGAGGGTCTTGAAGCGCGAGAGCGGCAGGTAGACCTCGCCGCGCACCTCGACGCCTGAACCCGCTGGCACGCGCTTAGGCACGTTCGCGATGCGGCTCACGTTCGCGGTCACGTCCTCGCCCGCGGCGCCGTCACCGCGGGTCGCGGCGACCTCGAGACGCCCATCGGCGCCGTATCGGATGCTGCACGCCAGGCCGTCGATCTTGGGCATCATCAAGACCGGGCCGTCGAACTTATCCGCCCACGCCCGCAGCGTCTTCTCGTCGTAGCACTTCTCCAGACTCAGCATCGGCGCGCGGTGCGTGACCGCGGCCCCGACGCGGAGCGCGGGGTCTGGGCCGAGCGCGTCCAGGACGCTCGACGTCGGCGCGACGGCGCGCAGTCGCTCGACGAGTCGGTCAAACTCCGTGTCCTCGATCTCGGGCGCGTGCTCGTCCCAGTAGAGGCGATTGTGGCGCCGCACGGCGGCTTCAAGCTGCCCGGCGCTCCAGCTCATCCACCCTTCGGGCAGCGCCCCAGCGCTCAAGGGGCGCCCTCCACGGACTGCAGCACGGTGATCGCGATGATGTTCACGACCGTGCGAACAGCGCAGTCGCGCTCCAGGATGTTCACCGGCTTGTTCATGCCGCTGAGGATCGGGCCGACGAGCTCGGCGCCGCCCAAGTGCCCCATGAGCTTGTAGGCGATGTTGCCCGCGTCGAGCGTCGGGAAGACGAGCACGTTCGCTTCATGCTCGAGCGTGCTGAACGGGAACAAGCGCTTGCGGTGGTCTACATCGAGCGCAGCGCCGACCTGCATCTCGCCATCGACGGGCAGGTCGGGCTCGGCTTGACGGATGAGCTCGACGGCCGCCGCGACCTTGTCGCTCTGCGGGAATCGGGCGCTCCCGAAGTTCGAGAAGGAGAGCATCGCGACCACGGGCTCGACCTCGAGGCTGCGCGCGAGCCGCGCCGTTGAGATCGCGATCTCGGCGAGCGCCTCGGCGTTCGGGTCGACGTTCACCGTTGTGTCGGCGAAGAACTTGATGCGGTCCGGCAGGATCACGATGTACGCCCCGCTCGCGACCTTGACGTTGCGCCGCACGCCCACGCACTGCAGCGCCGGCCGAATGCTCTCGGGGTAGCTGCGCTCCATGCCGGTCACGAGGCCGTCGGCGTCTCCCACGCGGACCATCATCGAGCCGAAGTAGTTGCGGTGGACCATCAGGCGTCGCGCCTCGACCTCGGTCACTCCGCGCCGGTGGCGCTGCCGCCAGAACGCCTCGACGTACCGGTCAAAGCGCGGGTCGTTCAGGTGGTCGACAATCTCAAGCCCGTCGAGCGGGATGTCGTTGGCCTCGGCCACGCGGCGAATATCGGCGTCGGTCCCGAGCAGGATCGGCTTCGCGATGCCCTCCTCGAGCGCGAGCTGCGCGGCGCGCAGGACCTTGGGGTTGTCGCCTTCGGGCAGCACGACGCGGCGCGGGTGGCGCGCGGCTTTGTTGATGACCTTGCGCATGACCTCGCGCTCGCGACCGAGCAACCGCTCAAGGCGCTCGGTGTAGGCCTTCCAATCGGTGATCGGAATCCGGGCGACGCCGCTCTCCATCGCGGCCCGCGCGACGGCGGGCGCGACACGCAAGAGCGCGCGGTAGTCGAACGGCTTCGGGATCACGTACTCCCGACCGAAGCTCAGCGCCGCGCCGTCGTAGGCGCGACGCACCTCCTCTGGGACCTCTTCACGGGCGAGCTGCGCGAGCGCCTGAACGGCGGCGATCTTCATCGCCTCGTTCACGCACGTCGCGCGCACGTCGAGTGCGCCACGGAAGATGAACGGGAAGCCGAGGACGTTGTTCACTTGGTTCGGGTAGTCGCTGCGCCCCGTGCACATGATCACGTCTTCTCGAACAGCCTTCGCCTCGGGGTACGAGATCTCGGGGTCAGGGTTCGCCATCGCCATCACGATGGGGTCGCGCGCCATGCCCGCGACCATGGCCGGCGTGACGACGCCCTTGGCGCTGACACCCACGAAGACGTCCGCGCCCTGCATCGCCTCGGCGAGCGTGCGCTTGTCCGTGTCCACGGCAAAGCGCGCCTTGTAGGCGTTCATGCCGTTCGTGCGCCCCGTGTAGACGACGCCCTGCGTGTCGCACAGGATCAGGTGCTCCTGCCGCACACCGAGCTGCAGGAAGAGCTGAGCGCAGGCAAGCGCCGCCGCGCCCGCGCCGCTGAACACGCAGACGACCTGGTCAATGGGCTTGTTGGCCAGCTCGAGCGCGTTCACAAACGCAGCGCCGGCGATGATCGCCGTGCCGTGCTGGTCATCGTGAAAGACCGGGATCCGCATCCGCTCACGCAGGCGCTCCTCGATGTAGAAGCACTCCGGCGCCTTGATGTCCTCAAGGTTCACGCCGCCAAACGTCGGCTCGAGCGCCGCGACGACATCGCAGAACCGGTCAGGGTCGGTCTCCGCCACCTCGATGTCGAACACGTCGATGTCGGCGAAGCGCTTGAAGAGGACGCCCTTGCCCTCCATCACGGGCTTAGACGCCTCGGGCCCGATGTTTCCGAGCCCGAGGACAGCGGTGCCGTTGCTGACCACCGCAACGAGGTTGCCCTTGGCCGTGTATTCGTAGACGCGGTTCACGTCCTCGGCGATGTCGAGACAGGGCTCGGCGACACCCGGCGTGTACGCGAGCGACAGGTCGCGCTGGGTCTGCAGGGGCTTGGTCGGCCGGATGGCGATCTTTCCGGGGCGGCCTTCGGCGTGATACGCGAGGGCGTCCTTGCGCCTGGACATGCGGGCTCCTTCGGTAGGCGTCGTGCCTCGAGGCCCGTGGGTTTAGCACCGCTCTTTCAGCGGCTGCAACGGGGCGCGCGCGTTCATCCGTTGACGCACAGCGGCATGAACGGTTGCAATGCGAGTTATGCGCACTCCAAACCGCCCTGTTACAGCTCACCTCGGTCTGACCCGCTGCGTGCTCGCGCTCCTCGTGGCGGCTTGCGGAGGTCAAGCGGTGGATGGGTCGACCTCCGATCTTGGCGCGGACGCAGCGAGCCAAGACGCCCTCATTGTGACCATGTCGACCGATAGCGCACCGCGCGACGGCGCATCGAGTGACGCGGCTGTGACCTCGGACGTGAGCGTCCCCGCCCCCGATGCCGGGCCACACGACGCCGAACGACCGCCGCCCCAGCCCGACGCAAGCTCGCCGCCGATGCTCACGCTCCAAGCGCTCGCGCCGCGTTCATGCGACGTGACGCTGCGCTTCGCTGCCCCGCAGGGGACGCGGGCCGTGTTGGTCGCGGGCGACTTCACGGACTGGGCCGACGCGCCCCTCTCAATGGTGGGTCCCGACGCTGAGGGTGTGTTCTCGCGGACGCTCGGGCCCGACGATGGTTTGGCGCCGGGCGCAACGCACGCTTACAAGTTCATCGTCGACGGCCAGTGGCAGCTCGACCCGAGCCAGCGACGCCAAAAGTTCGATGGGGCGTGCATCAACTCTGCGTTCCAGCTCCCCGACTGCGCATCCCGCCCTCTCCTCGAGGGCGTTCGCCTCGAAGCGACCGCTCGAGGCCAGTTGACCGCTGAGGTCGGGCTGCGCGCCGCGGTTCAAGGCACGCAGCGCGGCAGCGCTCGCTTCAGCCTCGATGGTCGGTGGCTGCCCGCGGAGTGGTCGGAAGCCCGCTCGACCTATCGCGTGACCGCGCAAGGCCTCGAGCCGGGGCGCCACACACTCCGCGTCACAGCCGAAGACGAAGACGGGCGTATCGCCACGCCGCTGACGCTGCCCTTCTGGGTTGAGGCGCGCCCCTTCGACTGGCGGAGCGCGACCCTCTACATGGCGCTCATCGATCGGTTCGCTGATGGAGAAACCGCGAACAACCGGCCAGCGTCCGCCGCCGACCGCCTGCCACGCGCCAATGACTGGCACGGCGGTGACCTGCAGGGCCTCCGCGCCGCGCTCGACGCAGGATACTTCGACACCCTCGGCGTCAACGCGATCTGGCTGTCGCCCGTGAACGCGCAGAGCGACCGCGTGCATGGCGGTCGAGACGACCCGAATCAGCGCTTCACAGCGTACCACGGCTACTGGCCGGTCAGCGCGCGCCGAGTCGAGCCACGCTTCGGCGGCGATGAGGCGCTGCGAGACTTCGTCCGCGCCGCGCACGGCCGCGGCGTTCGCGTCCTCCTCGACCTCGTGAACAATCAAGTCCACGAGGACCACGAGTACGTCGCCGCCCAGCCCGACTGGTTCCGCCGCGGCTGCGTGTGCGGCATCGACGCGGGCTGCGGCTGGAGCGAACGTCCCCTCGACTGCCTCTTCGCCCCGTACCTGCCGGACATCAACTGGCGCGTGCCCGAGGCCGAAGCCCAGTTCATCGCAGACGCCGAATCTTGGGTCGAGGACTTCGAGGTGGACGGCTTCCGCATCGACGCCGTGAAGCACGTCGAGACCACTGCGGTCTACAACCTGCGTCATCGCCTCGACGCACGCTTTGCCACACCGGGCGCTGCGCGGATCGCGATGTTCGGTGAGACCGCGGTCGGCGAAGGTGATCGCTTCGATGACGGCTGCGGCGTGCGTTACGACGATGGGTACGCGTGGGTCTCGGCCTATGCCGGCGCGACGGCGCTCGACGGGCAGTTCGACTTCCCGACCCACCACCGAATGCAGTGGGGCTTGCTCACAGGTACGCTCGGCTTCGACGCCTTCGAGACGATCGTGCAGGACGCCGAGCGCCGCTACGCCGATGACGCGGTGCACGTGCGCTTTCTTGGAAGCCACGACACCAACCGCATGGCGACCCGCGCCGCCCGCGACCCCGCCGCCGACTGTCGCTGGCCTGCCTCCGGAGTCTGCGAACACTTGCCGGGGACGGTCGATGATCCCCAAGTCTACGCCCGGCTCGCGCGCGCCTTCGCGGCCCTCTACACGCTCCCGGGTATGCCCCTGCTCTACATGGGAGACGAGGTCGCCCAGCCGGGCGGAGGCGATCCCGACAACCGCCGCGACATGCTCTTCGGCGCACCGCTCGATGCCGTGCGCATCGGGCTGACACGCCCGAACGTCGCTCAGTCGACGCTGCTCGAGCACGTCAGCGCGCTCGGTCGCGCGCGCCGCGACGCGCGCGCTATCGGGGTCGGTGAACGCCGCACGCTCGTCGCTGAGGCCGATGTTCTCGTGGTTGAATGGACCGCCGCCGAGGCCGCCGCGCTCCTGATCATTAACCAAGCCAATCAAGCCCAGAGCCGCGAGATCGCGAGCATCGGTTGGCCGCAAGCAGCCGCGGCTGTCGCCGGGGCAGGCACCCTCGAGCCCGTGGCAGCAGGCGCTCGTGTGTCTGTGCCCGCAGGGGGCTTCGCGCTATGGACACGCTGAGCGCCCCGCGCACGGCGGTGGTCTTCGGCGTCGCCAACGACCACAGCCTGGCCTGGGCGATCACGCGCGCCCTGGTCGCCGACGGCGTGCGGGTCGGGCTCGCCTTCGGCGATGAACGTCTGCGCCGTCGCGTCGAACCGCTCGGCGCGAGCGTGGACGCCGCGTTCACGCAACGCTGCGATGTACGCGACGATGCAGATCTGGCCGCCCTCGCCGAGACCAGCGGCGCCGCGTTCCCCGATGGGCTCGACATCATCGTGCACTGCGTGGCCTACGCCGAGCGCGCGGACCTCGAGGGTGACTTCGTCGCGACCCGGCGTGCCGGCTTCGCCACCGCGCTCGACGTGAGCGCGTTTAGCCTCCTGGCCGCGGTTCACGCGCTTCGGCCTCAGCTCCGACGCGGCGCGTCAGTGCTCACGCTGACTTTCGACGGCGCCCACCGTGTTGTGCCGGGCTACAAGGTCATGGGCCCAGCAAAGGCCGCGCTCGAGGCCTGCGTGCGCACGCTGGCGGCCGAGCTTGGGCCCTCGGGCTGCCGCGTCAATGCCCTCTCCCCGGGCCCGGTCCGCACTCTCGCTGCCGCCGGCATTCCCGGCTTTCGGGAGATGATGCGCGTCGCGGCGGAACGCGCGCCGCTCGGCCGAACTGTACAGCCCGAGGAGGTTGCCGCCGCTGCCCGTTTTCTGCTCTCGCCCGGGGCCTCGGGCATCACGGGCGTGACGCTCCACGTCGACGCCGGCGCTCACATCCTGGGCGCCTGAGCGCGCTCGCCTCAGGGCGAGATGCGCGGCCAGTTCGCGCCGAAAGACGGCGCCCCCACGATGTCGCAGTCCTCGCCGTTGAGGACGAAGAGCTGGTAGTCAAGGCGCTCGTCCGACTCGAGGACGCGGTTGATGCTCAGCGCGGCGACGCGCATGAAGAACGTCCGCGGCTCCGGCGACGCCTCGATGACGGCGCATTGCTTGGGGTTCGACCGCGGTACCTCTGACGTGCTCGCCAGAAGCATCTGGTCGATGTCGAACAGGTCAAAGTACAGGTCGCCATCGTCCCCATAAACGAAGGTGGTCAGGAGGGTACGGGACACGCCGGCGGGTACGTCAATCATGAACCAGTCCTCGTCGCGCGGCGCCGCATCGCAGAGCCACTGCGAGGCCCGTCCGTTGAGCTGCGCTTCGCCGAGATAGGTCGCATCGGCGACGCCCAGGTTCGGTTCATCCGGGTCGGCGACACACAGGAAGGCGCGCGGCCGGACGTCAATGTTGAGGTCGTACCGGACATTCGGCGCGCCGAGCCCGTAGACGTGCACGAAATAGCGCCCCGCCTGCCGATTGCGCAGCACAACGGTCTCGCCGTCGCGGTCCGAGTGACCCTCGGGCCGCCCCTCGTTCTCTGCGAAGATGGCCCCCTCGCGATACACGTCCATGTCCAGATCGCCCTGCGCCTGCGTGAACGCGATCGACACCGTGAGGTCCGCAAGCGCGTCCGTCTCGAAGACGAACCAGTCCTCGTCGTCCTCGGCCCCGCAGAGCGTCAGGTTGGGGCGCTGCCCCGCGGCGACCGGTGCTGCGAGGTTTTGCACCTCGTTCCCACCGCCCGCCTCGAAGCCATCGGGGGTGCACCGCAGCGGCGAGCTCTCGCGCGTGAGCACCAGGTCGTACTGCGCCTGCGTGTCGCCGAAGCCGACGATGCTGACGTAGTACGTGCCCGAAGCGAGGTCGCTGGCACGCGCGAGGTTCACGGCCTCGCCTGAGCGGCCGAACTGCCCCACGGTGCGGCCGGTGCTGTCGCGCACCTCGATGCGAGTGTCGCCCTCGAGCGCCGCGTCCGTTCGTTCCAATCGTGCGGAGAGCGTGTCGTTCTCACCCAAGACGACCTGGAACCAGTCCTGCTCACCCGCGCACAGCCAAAGGTCCGACAGGCGCAGGTCAACGCTCGGCACCAGCTCGCGGCCCAAGCCATCGATTCGGTCCCGCGCGAAGCCATTTATGCGCATCAGGTCGTAGGCGCGGGCGAGCGCGTCGTTGGGCTCGGCGACGTCGTCCTGACACAGCGCGCGCTCACGATCCACTGTGACCGTCGCGCGATACCGACCGGTCTGCCGGGCGTCCGCGCCGAAGACGCGCAGGTAGTAGGTCCCCGTCTGCACGGCCGCGTTGAAGCGTGCGACCGAGAACTCCAAGACACGGTCGCCATTCGGCGCCACGTTGAAGGCGTTGGGCACGAAAGCGGGCGCTGCGTTCACACCGGGCAGCCCCGGGCCATAGACCGCGAAGTCCAGATCGGCCCTATCGAGCGCCTCAAGCCGCACGGCCAAGCCGTCTCGCTGACCCATGCGGAACTGAAACCAGTCGTCGTCGCCCGGACAGAGCGTGCGCCCGTCAACCACCGCGCTTGACTGCAGGTCGGGCAGGGCCAACGCACTCCCCGTGATCGCGGCGTCATCACCGCCGCCGCTCTCAGCGCCGTCGGGCACACAGCCGCCCGGGGGCGTGAGCTCGATGGTCAGGCCATAGTCGTTCTGGTCGAGGCCCCGAGGATAGACCTCGAGGGTGTAGGTCCCGCGGGCCGCGACGATGCCCGCAGCGCGCGGGAAGACGATGTCCTCATCGTCGTCAGCGTGCTCCCCGAGCGCGACGGCCTGACCGCTCGGGTCTAGGAGCCGTGCGTCGATGTCCCCCCCTGCTCGGGTGTACTCGACGTGAATCGTCGCGGTCCACCCCGCTTCAGGCATCTCGAACGTGTAGAAGTCGGGGTCTTGCGCGCATGCGCGCAGTGCGCCGCGGCCCGAGTCGTAGCGAGTCCCGTTGACGAGGACGAGCGCGCGCGCGCTCTCGACGTCGTCGTTCTCTTCGAACGCATCGTCGCGGCAGCCGGTCTCGCAGCGGCCAGTCGCGAGAACGCAGGTCTCTGCCTCCGCGCAGTCACTGTCGCGGCCACAGGGTGGACGGCAAGTCGCTTGGTCGCAGTACCACCCCGCGCCGTTGCGCCCGGAGCAGTCGAGGTCCGCGGCGCAGCCGTCGCCGCACTGCCGATTCGCTTGGCAGTAGCTCCCCTGCGGGCAGTTGTCCGGGTTCTGGCGGCAGCCGGCGACGCACTCCAGTGTATCGCTGCAGAACTGCGCCGCGGGGCAGTCGTCGTCAATCTGGCACGCCCGCGCGACGCAGGTCCGCGTGTCCCGATTGCACACCTGACCCGCCGCGCAGCTCCGCGCGTCGTCTGGCCGACAACCCACCGCGCATTGACCTGTCGGCCCGCAGTACTCTTGCTGAGCGCAGTCTCCGTCGTCCGCGCATCGGTTGATGCAGGGATCGGGGTTCACGCAGGACGTCACCCCTGCGAGCTCATCTCCGTCGCACGTGCCCGGCCGCACGACCGCGCAGGCGTCTGAGTCGTCGCAGCACGCCACAACAGGCGTGCAGGCGCGCGTCTCCGGGTCACACAGCTGAATCCGACCCTCGGGCGTCGTCGGGCACAGGTCCGGCGTGGTCAGCTTGCACCCCGGAACGCAGGTGCCGTCGCTGCACCACAAGTCGACGCCGCAGTCGAGGTCCTGCGTGCAGGGCTGGTCGTAAACGCACTGGTGGGCATCGTCGCACCGATAGGGCGCGTTGCAGGAGTTCGGGTCTTGTCGGCAGCCACGCTCACAACGACCGCTCAGGCTGTCATTGGGAAAGACACAGTAGAACCCCTCGGGACAGTCCGAGTCGCCGCCCACCCCGCAGTCCAAGGGATCGTCGGGTGCGCCGCCGCCGCCCGTCTGGCCCCCCGTGGTGCCGCCCGTCGAGCCGAACGGTTCTTGGCTCGCATCTGCGCCGCCCCCGCCGCCACCACCGCCCCCGTCACCGCATGCGGCGACCGCAGCCACCACGAACATCCACAAGGCCAGAGTCCGCATCGGTCCCCCCCCCAACACATGGACGCACGCGGCGAGCCCGCGGCGACAGAGAGCTTATCTCAGTTCGACCGCCGCGTCATCGGCGACATCGCCCAAGAACACGCACCGCGTGAGGTCCGCGACGCGCTCCGGACATCGCCACACAGCGCATCGGTCGGCGCGATCACGGAGGCTCGACTCATCGACTTCGAAGACCCGCACTCGGTCACCCGCAGCCAGGGGGCGCGGCGCATCGAACCCGAGCAAGAGGAACCCACCGCTGCCGCCGAGCGACACAAAGGTACCAGGGCGTCGATCACCCTCAGGCGCGCCCAACGCAGCGCCGACATCGACACCGACGCCCTGTCCGAAGGGATCGAGGATGTCATCGGCGAAGACGCGGGCTGCGAACGCAAGGCCAACGCCGTCCGGCCCTTCGAGAGAGACGGCGTCGACGTCGCAGCCGGCCGTGGTCGGCGTCTCGGCGAGCGACTGAGCGGGGGTGCGGTCGAGGACGAGCAGCGCGCCGAAGGTCAGGACCTCCGCGAAGGCGTCGGCGACGTCTGCGGCCTCTTCGGGTGGGGTGGCATCCGAGCCAAGGTCGGGCCCGAGGGTCCCTGTGTCATCAGCCGGTGCGACGCACTCTCCCCCGACCAGCCTCAGGCCGGCGCCGCAAGGCGTCTCCTCGAGCATGCAGCCCACCATCGCCAACGCGCACACGAGCAGCCGAAGGCCATGCTGCGTCACCTGAGCTCGGCGAGGCGAGAGAGCGCTAAATGCGCCATCGTGCGGTCGAGGTCATGGGCGGGGGCATACCCCGTTCGCTCGCGGAAAGGCGCGTCGTCGACCATGCACACGTACCGCAGGTGGTCGACCTCGGGTGCGGGAAAGCTCGTGAGGCGCATTCGCCAGAGCTGCTCGAGGACCGGCTCCGCGAGGAAGTGCGGGAAGTCGATGATCTCGGCGCCCGTCCGTCGAATGAGGTCAGACAGCGGGACAGGCTCGCAGCCCGCAACATTGAACACGCCGCGAACGCCCGGCAGGAGCGCGGCCTCGATCGCGCGCACGACGTCCAGCTCGTGCACGACCTGAATCATCGGGTCGAAGCCCGCGAGGCGTGGTATCTTTTCGAGGCGCAAGTAGTTGCTCGGTGCGTTCTTGACGGCGCCGAGGATGTGCACGGGGCGAAGGATGATCGTCTCGACGTCGGGGTGCTTCCAGAAGAAGCTCTGACCGCACATATCGAGCGCGATCAGGTCGCGAATCTCGCTGAAGCGGGTGCCCCCCATCAGCGGCGCGTCTTCGGTCAAAAACTGCGGGTTCTCAGGACGTGGGCCGTAGACGTTCGCGCTGCTCAGGAGGACCAGCTTCGGGATGCGGTGCCGCACGCAATAGTCCATCACGCGGGTCGTGCCACGGATGTTGAACGTGTGGTGCTCCTCGCTGCTCGCTCGTGGGTCATGCATCACGTTGAGGTGCACCACTGCGTCGAAGCCACCGCCGCGGAAGACATCCTCACACCGCTGCCGTCGAATATCGACCTGGTGCATCTCGACATCGACAGGTCGCGTCGTCCACGCGCGGCGGTCGATACCCACGAGCGCGTATTTGCGGTGCAGCGCTTGCGCCAGCAGGCGCCCGAAGCGACCTGTCATGCCCGTCACCGCGATGCGCATCGACGCCCCCTCACCAGAAGACATGCCCACGATTCTCGAGGCCTTCTTGCAGCATCGCGTCGATGGCATCGCGCACGACCGAGACCTTGTCGCCCAAGCGGGCCTCGTCATCGTGCGGGTCGCCATCGAACCACAGCGGCTCGCCGAATCGAATGCGATATTTGACGGGGAGCGGCAACAGCCCGAGCGGGCCCAGCAGCGGGAAGAGGGGCGTCACGGGCGCCGCGGGCAGGCCGAGCGCGCGCGCGAGCGGCCTCGCGTTCCACAGCGCGGGGTACTGCTCCTCAGCGCCCACGACCGCGACCGGGACGATCGGCGTGCGCGTCTCCAACGCCAGCCGCATGAAGCCGTGGCCAAACGCCTGAAGCTCGTACGCCTTGTCGTAGGTCTTGTTGATGCCGCGCACCCCCTCGGGAAAGACGAGGATGGGGTGCCCCTGCTCTAGGAGCGTGCGGCAGTTCTCCGGCGTCCCCAGAACCTGTCCGAGCCGGGCGAAGAACGTGCTCACGAAGGGCAGCGTGGGCACCCAGCGCTCGACCATCGACCTCACGGCGCGTGGGGGGGCTCCCTCAAAAAGGAGCGCGCAGCCGATCATCATGCCGTCGAGCGGGATCTGGCCGCTGTGGTTCGAGATGAAGAGCACGCGCCCAGTGGGCAAGCCCTGCAAGCCTGAGGCCTCGACCCGAAAGTAATGGCGGTAGAGCCAATGCAGAGCCGGCGCGATGGGCTTGATCGACTCTGGATCGAAGCCGAAGTCATCGGTTGGTCTGTCACCGAGCTCCGCCTTGAGGCGATCGATGCGGTCGATCACCGAGTCGGGCACACGCCGCTCCGCGTTCAGACGCGCGGCGTCCATCACGCGCCCAGCGGCGCGCCCCAGAGAACCCACGACAGAGGCATCAAAGCGCGGCACGCCCTCGATTGTAGCCGCGTTGCTTGACGACGGAAGGTCGTTGAATGAGAAACGCCGAACGATGCTCGTGCGTGTCCCCTCGCTGCTCGCTCTGCTCGCGGTCGCCTGCGACGGAGGGGACTCTCAGGCGCAGGGTACGCCTCCGCCGACCGCCACGGTCCCCGCATCAGCGCGCGCCCCGCGAACGGCGCCGCCCGCGTCGACACCGCCACCCACGACCGTGCCACGCCAAGAGGTCGTCGAGGTCGTCCGCGCCCTACCCCACGATCCGCAAGCCTTTACCCAAGGGCTCATCGTCCAGGGCGCCCGCTTCCTCGAGAGTACGGGCCTTCATGGACGCTCGAGCCTGCGAGAGGTCGATATCGCGACAGGCCGCGTCCTCCGTCGCGTCGAGGTCGACCCCGCCTACTTCGCGGAGGGGCTCACCCGCTTTGGTGACAAGCTCTACCAGCTCACTTGGCAGAGCGGCGTGGGCCTCGTCTACGACGCGGAGCGCTTGATTCGCGTCGGCGAGTGGCGCTACGCCGGCGAAGGCTGGGGCCTGACGCATGACGACCACGCGCTGTACATGAGCGACGGCACGGCGACTATCCGCGTTTTGGATCCCACCACGCTCGAGACGATACGGACCTTCGCGGTCCAAGACCGCGGCCGCCCCATCGCCCGCCTCAACGAGCTGGAGTGGGTCGAGGGTGAGCTCCTCGCGAACGTCTGGATGACCGATCGCATCGTCGTCATCAACCCATCGACCGGGGACGTGACCGCATGGATCGATCTGCGCGGTCTCCTCTCGCCCGAAGACCGCAGCCCCGAGACAGACGTCCTCAACGGCATCGCGTATGATGCCGCAAACGCCAAGCTCTACGTGACCGGCAAGCTGTGGCCCAAGGTCTTCGAAGTGCGTCGGGTGGCTGCGCCATGACGCTGACCGACGCCTCGGAGCGGGTCCGGGTCTGTCCCGTCTGCGATACGCAGACGACGGAGCAGCGGTGTCCGCGCGACGGTCAGCTCACCGTTCGGCCAGAGGAGCTTGTCGGCCGTGCGGTCGTTGATCCGCTGGTTGGTCAGACCCTCGAGGGCAAGTTCGAGGTTCAGGCGCGCGTCGGCGCCGGGTCTATGGGCACGGTCTACCGCGCGACGCAGCTCCGCACCGGCGCGACCGTGGCCCTCAAGGTCCTCCACCCCGCCCTCGCGGAGCACTCGACCGCGGTCCGGCGTTTTTTGGTCGAGGCGCAGAACGCCGGCCGTCTGGAGAGCGCGCACTGCGTTCGGGTCCTCGACCGCGGAGAGACCCCCTTTGGCCTGCCCTTCCTCGCGATGGAGTTCGTCTCGGGTGAGACGCTTGCGGAGCGGGTCGCCCGAGTCGGCCCGCTCACCGTCGCGCAGGTGACGCCCCTCGCTGAACAGGTCGTGAAGGGTCTCGGCGAGGCGCACCAGCGCGGGCTTGTGCACCGCGACATCAAGCCCGAAAACATCATGCTCGTCGCGCAGTTCGGCGATGAAGACCTCGCGAAAATCCTCGATTTTGGAATCGCCCGCACGAATGACTTGGCCGTGCCCGGCACGCAGGTCCTCGGCACGCCGCGCTACATGGCGCCCGAGCAGTGGGAGGGCCGCGCAGACGCTCGAGCGGACCTCTACGCACTCGGGTGCCTCCTGCACTTCTTGCTCACGGGCCGCCCACCCTTTGAGTTCTCGGACGCGGACGAGCACGTGGTCGTGCAGCGGTATCAAGCCGCGCACCGGTCCCAACTCCCGCCCCCTCTTCCGCTCCCCGCGCGCTCGCCCTTAGCGGAGCTCATTGACGATCTGCTTCGCAAGGACCCGGAGCAGCGGCCGCGCGATGCGGGCGTCGTCCTCACCCGACTCCGAGCGATGCGCGGGCACGCGGACGCAGCCCCTGTGCCCAGCGACGACCCCGGGGTCGTCATGCCCACGGTGATGCTGCCGCTCTCCGTGGACGAAGACGCGCCGACGCGCGCCGAACAAGTCTCGCCTGGCGCGCAGCAGCGCACTGCGCTTGACCTGGAGGTGCCCGCGCTGCCGCGCCTGCGAGCCCCCACCGCAGGCTCAGACCGCGCGCCGCCTGAGCCGAAGCGCGCCGGGATCAAGGCGACACCGACGACCGTGACGACCGCGCCCGAGACACCGCCTCAGCGGCCTTGGCTGATGTGGATCGTGGGCTTGGGCCTCGCGCTGCTCGGTGGCATCGCGCTGGGGCTCGCCTTCGGAGGCTGAGCGGGTCCTAGGCCCCGCCGCCGAGCTGCTGCGTCGTTGCGAAGTGGAGCTTCGCGACCTCGCCGAGCGCTGGCGCCCCATGCGCCTCGATGAACGCGCGCCCTGCGGCGAGCGTTGGCGCACCCGCCCCGGGGTGCAGGCGCACCCCAAACCGCTTCGACAGCCCACCGAGCGACCGCACGAACGCCGCTCGCGCCAAGATGCTCGCGGCCGCAACCGCAGGGTCCGCCTCGGCTTTGGTCCGAAGCGTCAGGGCCGCCGCCCGACCGCGCTCGCCGAGGCCACGGCGGAACGGCTCCGGCTCCATGAACTTGTCGACGAGCACCCAGTCGGCGGGCCCCCGCTCGAGCAGGTTCTCGATGACCTTGCCATGCGCCCACGCCAGCAGTCGGTTCAGGTTACCGAACTTGGCGTACAGCGCATTGTACTTGGCCGGCATGATCACGAGCTCTTCGTGCCGCAAGAGCGCGCGCAGCCCGGTGACGAGCTCGCCAATGCGATCGTCCGAGAGCGTCTTGCTGTCGGCGACGCCCAGCTCGGCCAGCACCTCGAGGTCCTCGCGCCGCACGGCGACGCCGGCGACGACGAGCGGACCGAAGTAGTCGCCTTTGCCCGTCTCGTCCGTGCCGAGCCACACCGCCGGAAGCGGCTTGGGATGCAACGCCAGCGCAGCGTGAAAAGGCCGCGCATCCGGCGTCTCGTCACCCAAGAGCCCGCGCCACAGGTCGGCCTCGGGCCCTTGAATGAGCAGCTTGCCCGATTGGTAGAAGGTCGCGACGCAGCCGGGCCCGCGGACCTGCCAGAATGCGTGCGCCGCCTCGCGTTGCTCGAAGCCCTTGTCCACAAAAAAGCGACGCAGGCGCGCCTCTTCGGTCTTGGGCAGGACGAGCGTGAAGCTGTGCGAAGCGGCCATTTGGGTCAGGGCACCAGGTACTCGATCTCGACATCGAGGTCCGCGATGGAGCCGACGTCACGACCCGCATTGTCCTCGACGCGCAGCGTAAAGATGCCCAGGGCGGCGCGGCCTGCGAACTCAGGGTAGCGGCGCATGTCGAAGTTGATGTCGCCGCCCGTCAGCGGGAGCGAGTCGTCATCGAGACCACCGTCGTCGCCGTTGATGTCGCCGTCGCGATTCCACAGGACCGCGACATCCTCGCCGTCCCACTGGGCGACGACGCGCAGGTCGCGCAGCCAGCTGTGGTTGATGTCGAGGTCGCGGATCGTCAGGTTGCGGATGATGGCGCCATCGGGCGCATCGAAGAGCAGGTCGACCTCGGCCACGCCCGCCACGCCGTTGGCGAAGTCGGGGATCGCGACGTCCGCCGCCGGCATCGTCTCTCGCAGCGTCGCGGTCCGCCCGCTCGTCACGAAGACGCGGTACGCGTTCTTCGAGCCGTTGAAGCCGTAGACCCGCACCGAGTAGGTGCCCCGCTCGAGCATCTGCTCCATGATCTCGCCGTCGCCCACGCCCGCGCTGCGGGTGACCGCGACAGGCGAGTCGTCGCGGAAGAGCTCGGCGTCGAGGTCGCCGTTCGCGTGCGTGAAGAGCACGTCGACGCGGACGTTGCGGCGGGCGTCCACCGTGAAGGTGTACCAGTCGTCGTCGAAGTCGCAGATCTGGCGCGTCTCGCCCGCGTCCGGCATGGAGGCGGCGTCGCCGATCGTGTCGTTCTGCTCACCACCGCGCGTCACCGCGTCGTCCGTGCACTGGCTGAAGACGTTGACCGTCATGGAGTACACGTTTCGGCTGTCGTCAAAGCCGTAGACCCGCGCGTAGTAGGTCGTGGCGCGCGCAGCCCGCGGCTCGTAGACTGTCTCCGTGTCCGTCACGCCGACGCTGCCGTCCACGAACGACGTCGTGCCGTCCTCGTTCAGCTTGAAGAGGCCCACGTCGATATCACCGAGCGCGTGCGTGAAGGCGACGTCCACCTCAAGGCCGTCACCCGCCTGCAGGTCGATGCGGTACCAGTCCTCATCGGCGGAGCAGACGACCAAGTTCGCGTACTGCACGCCGAGCGTGTTGCCGTCTTCGACGCCCGTCGCGGTGCCCGAGGCGCCGTTCGACGACGCGCGGTCGAACGCGTCATCGTCACAGCCGTCGGGGGTGGCGGGGTTGCAGTCGTCATCGACGCCGTTGTTCACGATCTCGTTCGGGCCCGGGACCGCGGGGTTGTTCGGCGCGCAGTCCGCCGCGCCCGTCACGCCGTCGCCGTCCGCGTCGTCGTTCAGCGACGCGCAATCGGCGTCGCCACCGCGGCAGTCGTTATCGATGCCGTCGTTGCAGTTCATGCGGTTCTCGGGGACGCTCGGCGTAATCGTCGGGTCGTTGTCGTTGCAGTCCGTCGCGCGGGTGACGCCGTCGTTGTCGAGGTCGTCGTCGCGGGTCGCGGGGTTACAGTCGTCGTCGGCGCCGTTGTACGTGACCTCCATCGCGTTCGGGTTCACGGCTGCAGCCTCGTCATTGCAGTCCGTACCGCCGGGGCCACCCGGGAAGCCGTCGCCGTCCGCATCGCCATCCGGGGTCGCCGCGTTGCAGTCGTCATCGAGGCCGTTGTAGCCGACCTCCATCGCGTTCGGGTTCACCGCCGCGTTGCTGTCGTCACAGTCCTGCGGGCTCTGGAAGCCGTCGGCGTCGAGGTCGTTGTCGCGCGTGCCCGCCGCGCAGTCATCATCGATGCCGTTGTAAGGCACCTCGGGCGCGCCCGGGAAGACCGCCTCGTTCTGGTCATTGCAGTCGCCGGCGGCCTCGGTGAAGCCGTCGCCGTCGCCATCCTCGCCCGAGGCGACGCGGTCCATGCCGTCGCAGTCCTCGTCGATGTCGTTGCCCGCCACGTCGCGCGCTTCGGGGTTGATGTACGACGCGCGGTCGTTGCAGTCGGGGCCGCCGGCCTCGACCGCGTCGTATCCGTCACCGTCGACGTCCGCATCCCGCGTGCCCTCGTCGCAGTCGTCGTCCACGCCGTTGTAGGGCTGCTCGGCGGCGTTCGGGTTCACCGCGGGGTTATTGTCGTCACAATCTCCCGCCTTGTCCGTCACGCCGTCGCCGTCACGGTCGACCTCACCGCACACGGCGTCGCCGCCGCGGCAGTCGTTGTCGACACCGTCATCACACAGGGCGTCTCCGCTCTCGATGACGCCCGGGTTCACGTTCGCACGGGCGTCGTCGCAGTCGGGGCCCAGATCGCAACCCTGGCCGTAGCCGTCGCCGTCGCCGTCGACGCATTCCGCGATCATCGCGACGCACCGGTTCTGCGCCGTGCAGCGCTCACCCGGGTCGCAGTCCATGTCCACGCGGCAGTCGACCGCGCGGCAGACGTTGTCGATGCAGAAGCCGCGGTTGCCACACTCCGCGTCCGACATGCACGGCGTCTCGCCGGGGTTCGAACCAGAGCAGATGAAGGTCGCCAGGTCGCAGGTCTGGCCTGCCGGGCAGAGGCGGTCCTCGTTACACTGGCCGGGGCGACAGACGCCGCCGACGCAGACCTTGGCGTCGCCACACGACAGGTCCGTTGTGCAGGCGGCCGTGGCGTCGGGGCGAAGGCCAAGGTCCGGCAGAGCGGGCGTGCCGCCGCCCGGGGCGTCTTCGCTGCAGGCGGCCAACGCCGCAAAGCTCAGGGCCAAGCAGACCCGGCTGGTGTGGACGAGACTCATCGCGTGCGCTCCTCAATGGTCCATCGGACCGAAGTTCAGGCCCCTCTCCGGGGGCGGACGCGCGCCGCGTGAGCAAATTCCGGGCCACCCGAAGTGGCTACTCGTTAAGCCAGAGCTCGACGCCCACCGCCCGGCCCGCGGTAGATCACCCGCGAGACGTCGTTCTCACGCAGGACAAGCTGCACCAACCCGGGAATGCGCGGCGCCGCGTGCTGCCAGAGCCACGCCACGAGCACTTCGCTCGTCGGGTTCTCCAACCCCGGAATATCATTCAGGTAGTTGTGGTCGATCTGGTCGCGGAGCGGCTTGAAGACCGCCTCGATCTCGCCGAAGTCGATGACCCAACCGGAGTCGCCGGTCATGTCCCCCACGACGTGGATGTCCAAGTAGAACGCCAAGCCATAGAGGCGGCCGCATGGGTGGCCAGCGGGGACCTTCGGCAGTCGACGCGCTGACTCGAAGCGAATGGTCTGAACGAGCTCGTAATCGCCCATGGGCGCTCCTCGGTCCTGCTGGGCGCACGCCCGGCGTTAGGGCAGCTCGACCAGCACGATGCCTGCCCGAGCGCGGTCTTGAGATACACCGGGCTCGATACGCGATGCACCCCCGGGGCGAAAAATCCGGACGCGCGTCTCGAGGGGCACGGGGCATTCGACGGCGTCCACGCAGTAGGGCTGCCCGCTCGCGGCGTTCGCGAAGGTCGCCGTGCCGCGCGAGATGCCGAGCAGTGCCGACTTGGCGGGCGCGTCCGGGGCCGCCGGTGAATCCCCCGCGATGCGCTTGACGACGGCGGGGGTGGGCGCATCGGCGGTCGTCGCGGGCGCAGACGCAGGCGCGACCTGCGGGGCCGAAGTCGAGATTCGGGACAGCGTCCACGCGGCGCCTATGCCCACCACGACGAGGGCAATCCAGGCGGCCCCCCCCCACCCGCTCGACTGTGAGCGCCGCGCGGTGAAGTGGTCGTCGACCCCCCGCGGGCCCAGGGCGCCCGGATGACGCGCCCCGGCCTTCGCCTGGTCTGCCGCCCAGTGCTTGCGGTGCTTGTCATTGACGGACTGGGGATCCACGGCGAGCTCGAGCGGCGCCTCCGTGGCACGATTCGCCACGCCCCTTGCGACCGTTGCGGACACTTCGAGCGCCTCGGCCCGCGCGATCATCGGGACGCGTGCGCCCCCGGCGCTCGGAGGTACCACCCCCAGGCCGCCGAGCGCCTCCGGCTCGGGCACGCCCATCAGCGCTTGCAGGCTGCGGATCAGCGCCTCGGCAGACGCGGGGCGCCGCTCGGGCGACTTCTCCAGGCACGCGAGCACGAGCGCATCGAGCGCCTCGGGCACAGCATGGAGCGGGCACCGCGTCGCCAAGGGCGTCGGCGCTTCGTTCACCTGCGCGCGCAGCTGTGCCTCACGCCCCTCGTGACTGAAGACCGGCTCGCCCGAGAGCATGCGATAGAGCGTGCAGCCGAGCCCGTACAGGTCGCTCTGCGGGGTCACGCGGCCGCCCAGCACCTGCTCCGGTGCCATGTAGCGCGGAGACCCCTTGATGCCGACGACGGTCTCTTCGGCGCCCTCCAGCGTGTCGAGCACCTTCGCGACGCCGAAGTCGAGGACCTTGACCACGGACTGCCCACCCGGGAGCGCTTGCAGGAAGACGTTCGCAGGCTTGATGTCGCGATGGACCATGCCGAGCGCGTGCGCTTCGGCGAGCGCCTTGAGAACGTCGATGGCGATGCCCGTCGCCTCGGGCCACGGCAGGGCGCCCAGCCGCTCGAGCCGCGCGCCGAGGTCCTCGCCGGTGAGCAGCTCGGTCACGAAGTAAGGCCGCCCATCCAAGCCGACGCCCGCGTCCTGAACCTGGACCGTATGCGGGCTCCGCAGCCGACTGAGCACGCGGACCTCACGCGCAAAGCCCTCTCTCAAGTCCGCGCGGTCGCCCAACTCAGCGCGCAACACCTTCACGGCGACGTCGCGGTCGAGCGTCGGGTGTCGCGCGCGCCACACCTCGCCCATCGCGCCCCGCGCGAGCAGCGCTTCGACCGCGTAGAGGCCCATCATCGACTCGCTCACGCGGACCTCCTTCGTCGATACCCGGCGACGCAGACAGAGAGTGCGAGCCACGCGACGCCGCCGCCCGAGCGCCCTGCGATGGCGGTGCAGCCGCTCGAGCGCGCGCGCTCCGGGGCGGGCGCAGCGT
>Ga0164295_10001293_pt1 | contig 20696 bp, 17 predicted proteins | sample GEODES006metaG_FD_111798 | JGI IMG/M metagenome (GOLD analysis project Ga0164295, IMG submission 111798) | Oligotrophic lake water microbial communities from Sparkling Lake, Wisconsin, USA - GEODES006 metaG | ecosystem: Environmental > Aquatic > Freshwater > Lake | place: USA: Sparkling Lake... | reverse complement strand
TTAGACCAGACTTTTAAAATCACTCCAGCGCTGAGCGCAGTGATGCCGACACTGATCTTGGAAAACCCGCAGAGTGTCAGGCTTAGCTTCAGCGCCACCACGGGGACTCTGAGTGGCACGTTTAGTTTCAGTGATGACGATCCCAATGACAGCACCCTTCCGTATGCCAAAATCTTGCGCACCGGAACTTTCAGCGGACTGCTTATCACCAGACCAGACCTAAATCAGGGGGTTGGTTTTTTCAATCTGGCGGAGTTACCTGATACCGTGGGTGAAAAAAGCACGGCCACGCCCATTGTTTCAGGCAAAGCCGAGCTCATCAGGCCTTAAGCTGCACCCAGGTCGCCCCCCAACCACCCGACTGGGCGCTGGAGGGCCAAGTGATCGCCGCGACCATTTCCATCATGGCCAACTTTTGATGGACACCGATCCGCAGAGCACCCGCGCCCTTGCCGTGAATGATGCGGACATTTAGAATGCCAAGGCGCCTACATTCACTGAGATAATCTTGCAGCAAATCACTGACTTCGCGCGGCTGAAACGTATGCAGATCCAGCTCGTCTGTGATCTCGATCTGCACGGGTTCATCCTTCATCCACGGGAAAGCACGGTGGCAGCAATTTCGTCCCAAAGCGCATCGATATCCTTTGGCCCACGAGATGGCTTTTTGGCTTTAGTAAACCAGTAGTCTCCATTCCATTGATCGCCTTCGATCACATGCAGCAAGGCATGAATCCAAGACCCCAGTGGCGTATGAATGTCCTGAGCGATGTTATGCGCTTCTTCCCAGTTTCCCGCTTTCGTATGCCAGAGAGATTGAGCCTCAGGACTCAGACTCACCGGCAAAGACGGTAACGCAGCCAGTTCAGCAACCGTCATAACAGTCAGTCTTCGGGCAGAGGCTTACCCTTGGTTTCAGGAGCAAACGGCAGGATGAAAATACCCAACAGGAAAATGGCGCACATCGTCATCGCCGCGTAACGCAGTGGCAGTGCTGGATCTTGAGCCGCATATTTGCCATAGACTCCCGAGGTCAGCGTGGCTGAGAAAAAGCTACCTCCAGCGGCAGCAAAGCGACCCAGGTTGTAGCAGAAACTCGTCCCTGTGCTGCGCAGCTTGCTCGGGAACAACTCTGGCAAATAGATCGCAAAACCAGCGAAGACGCTGAGCTGAGCCATTCCCATGAGGAACATCATCCAGCGGGCCGAAACAGGATCACTCATCTTCCAATAAACAAGGAAGGTGGCGATCAATGCTGCCAAGAAACCCAGGAAGAAAGCCAAACGGCGGCCAAATTTAGCCACATTGGTAAACAAGGTCATGCCCACAGCAGCACCGAGCATGTTAAAGAGATAAGCGATTGAGATGGAGTTATTGACCTCTCCAGCGATCTTGTCTGCAGCGACACCCAGTTTTTCGAAATGCTGCTTAAAGACCACCTTCTGAAGATCGACCGCATACTCACCGATAGCCCACAAACCGATCACCCCCGTGCTGGCGATGACAGCGCCAATAAACAGATTTTTTCTCCAGCGCGCATTGCTCAGCAGGCTACCATAGGAAGCAAAGATGCCACCCTTGGGTAACTGATTGCTGTCCTTGAGTCTCTGCCATGCCTCAGGCTCCTTCAGGTAGCCACGAGTAAAAATGATCATCAGAGCTGGCGCTGCCCCGATAAGGAACATCCAGCGCCAGCCTGAGCCCGCGGTGATCGTCTGATTGGCTTCCAGCGCATCAATCCCCATTTTGGCAAAACCTGCGGAAATATTGCCGACCGTCGACAGAATCTGCAATAAGCCCAGGCACTGCGTGCGCGCGCCACTCGGAACCGTTTCAGCGATCAACGCCACGGCAAGACCGAAGACTCCACCCACACCAATTCCAGTGAGAAAACGGAAGACGGTAAAGTCCAATTGCGTCTGGCTAAAGTAACTCAGGCCGGTGAAAGCCGAATAAATCAGAATCGTCAGTGTCAACATGCGTGCTCGACCATATTTATCGCCGAGGGCTCCAAAGATCATGCCACCGATCCCCCAACCAATGAGGAAACAAGCCGTCACCACTTTACCGAAGGATTGCAGCTCTGGGCTTGTCGGTGGCAGTTTCATCAACTCCACCAGCGCCGGCACCCGAGCCAACGAAAAAAGCCGCTGATCCAGGCAGTCAAAGAACCAAGCCGCTGAAGCGACAATGATGACAAACCAGTGGTAGCTATTAAGTTGCTTATACCAAGGGGCGTTTGGGTCGGGGAGAGAAACAGATTGGCTCATGGGCACTCAGATTGACGCACTCCTGTCAGCGTAGCAATCACGAAATGCAGTCTGCTGTTTCATTCCCTACTTTTCTGCCAACCATCATCGCCCAGAGCGTTACCACGCCTTGCTTGAGCGCTTAGGAGGATGCCAATCAGCCTTCACGATGGAGCTTGTAGGGGTAAACGTTCCCACTATTCCACTGACAGACATAAAGATCGCCCTGACTATCCACACAGACATCGTGGCAATTGTGAAAGATCGGCTGGTCTTGGAGCATGACCTTCAAATGCCCATCCTCAAAGCTGGGAGATTGACCTCCTGGATTGGAGACTACCCGATCTTCATCACTCAGGATGGTCACAAAACCACGTCCCTGCCACATGCGATAATCATTTGGTTTTGCCCCAAAACAAACCCCTGAATACAGCTCACGTCCGTGAATCACAGGACGGCTCACATAAGCACCGGGCAGATAGACACCGCGCACATGCTGCCCTTCAAGCGTAAACCAGTTAAACTCATTCCGAATACGCTCTGTCACCACCAGCAGCGGCTGCTTTCCGCGTGTATCCAGGGCCACACCATGAGCCTGCATGAACTTACCTGCATTCACCGGCTGGGTGCTTTTACCACCGAATTTGCTGATAAACTGACCGTCTTGATTGAACCGCAAAATGAACTGGGAGCCGTATCCGTCAGCCACATAAATATCCCCATTGGGAGCCACCGCAGTTTCCGTTGGACTGTAAAGATCGTTGGACGAATAAGCCCCACATGCATGGGCTTTCGGCAACTCCAAGACGATTTGACCCTCCAGAGTTGTCTTGATGACGCGGCCACTGCTGGAGTCCGTCACAAAAAGAAACTCGTTGCCATCCGCTGCGCGATGCAGCGTCAGTCCATGGGCGCCAGCCAATCCTAGAGTCCAAGAGCCAAGAACAGCGCCTTTGACATCGTAAATCAGCACATTGTTTTGTTTGTGATTGGTCAGCAAAAACAATCGACCATCTGAAGCCTGCACCATTTCATGACAATCCTTGACGGGAGTCTTGCTGGAATCAGCCTGACTCCAAAGTTTATCGACGCGATAACGAAAGTTCCCTTGGCCAAGGATGGCTCCATGAAATTCGGGGGTGGTCTTGCTTTGCGCTATCACAAACGGGGCAGCCAGGGTTCCAGCGGCCGCAGAGATAAAGTGGCGGCGATTCATCAATCCAGAAAATCTCGGGTGTTACTTCACTGCCTTGAGGCGGATGTTTTTGATCGCGGCGGTCGTGCAGTAGGTGCTGAGAGCCAAAGGAGCATAGCTTTCGATCAGACCGGGGCGGAGGCTGATTTTGCGGTCCTTGAGATCTTGATCAATGATTTTCTTGTCATCTAGCCAGACACTGATGTTTTCCGGCGTCACGCGCAGCCGAAAATGGTACCATTTGTCATCTTCGTAGCGCTGGTAAGTGCCCGTTGAGTTATTGGCAGCATCTTGGCCATCGATATTGCTGATGCCCGTGACGCTACCCCCCCAGCCACCGCAGACCAAGGTGGCGCAGGTTTTGATGTCACCAACGGGGAAGGTCAGTCCACAAAAAAAGTCCACGCCTTGCAGACGCTTGGCTTGCAGAGTGATCTCGTAGTTGGTCGCTGGCAGTTCAGCGGCTTTTTTGTAAACTAGGCCACTGAGGCTATCCCCCTGATTAATGATCACGGTATCGTCTTCCTGCTCGACGGTGCCACTGGCACCGATATCCACCGTTTCCCAGTCATCGAGGGATTTACCGTCAAAAAGCACCCACTCTTTGTCTGTTGCAGGTGGTTCAGCCTTTTGGGCCTGGATGTGCGGAAGGCTGAAAAGGCAGGCAAGTAGCAATGAATGAAGTTTCATGGGCGATGAGGAAAAGAGAATTCCATAAAACGCGACTGAAAGCCAACACCTTCATTTTGTCGCAAGAAAATTACTGGAGAGATCAGCCTGGCGTGCTAGGACTGGGAGTCCCATGAAAAAACCTTCCATGATCCGTCTTCTTCAGACCGTCGTCCTCGTTGCTGCTGCAGCTGTCATGAGCAGTTGCACCATCCGTCCCTCAAGCGGCAAATTCTCCACCAGCTTTGACCCGCCAACCAAGCCAGTTACCAACCCTTCTGCCGTAAAGGTGAAACTCAGCACCGGGGCCCAACGCGTTTACGTTATGCAGGGCAATGAAGTGCTCCTGGCCACCCCATGCTCCGTAGGCACTGCCAGCACGCCGACACCTTCAGGCACCTTTAGGATTTACAGCAAACAAGCCAACCGTCGCCGCATTAGTTCCCCTGGAGCCGGTTACCCAATGAGCTTCTGGATGGAGTTCAAGACTGCTTACGGAATGCACTGGGGCTGGGTAAAGCCTTACCCTTGCACCCACGGCTGCGTGCGTCTGCCGATCAAGTCAGCTCAAAAAATCTTCGGCATGGTGAGCACAGGCACACCGCTGATCATCGCCACCAGCCATCCAGAAGATGCGACGATTGGTAAGACTTTGCCCGTATTGGACGACTCCAGCCTGGCTGATCCACCAGACTCCTACATGCTCAAGGGCAACAAAGTCTTTGAAGATGCTGCTAAAGGCAAAATTTACACTTATTAAGAGTTAACCTATCCAAAAGTGCCACAGGTAGCTGAATCAGGCTGCACGTGGCCCAGGGGAGACCTGCAAGGGTCTCCCCTTTTTACACCCCTGCCCCCTTGCATCTATGCCCACCGCTTCCGCATCATCCCGTCGAGTCAATGTCCGCACCCCAGAGGTGATGGAGCGTGTTCAAGCTGAAGTGGAAACGCATTACCGCAGTCATTTGGTCGAGACCATTAGAACTCAGGGTAGTCTTGTTCAGATAGGTAACACGACTGTGCGACTTGCCCGTGACTTCGGTTTTTGCTACGGTGTCGAGCGCGCCATCGACCTAGCCTATGCTGCGCGCCGCGTCTTCGCCGACAAACGCGTTTTCCTACTGGGTGAGATTATCCACAATCCAGAGGTCAACCGCCAACTCATAGATATGGGCATTATTTCCATCCCGATCAGTCGGCAGGAAGACGAGTGCGCTAAACTGAGTAATGACGACGTGGTCATCGTGCCTGCTTTCGGTGCTGAAACCAAGCTCATGAAAATCATTGCAGAGCGCGGCTGCATGGTCGTGGATACCACCTGCGGAGATGTCATGAGCGTCTGGAAACGAGTTCGCAACTACGCCAAGACCGGATTCACCTCCATTATCCACGGCAAAGCCAGCCATGAAGAAACCCGAGCCACCTCTTCACGCGCCTTGGGCGACAGTGGCAATGGCCAATATCTCGTCATCCTCACCCTCGCAGATGTGGATTACATTTGTGACTACATTCATCAAGGCGGCGACAAAGAAGCCTTCTATGAACGCTTTAAAGGCGCAGATGCCTATTCTCTAGGTTTCGATCCAGACATCCATCTCCAGCAAATAGGCGTGGCCAATCAGACCACGATGCTGAAGTCTGAGACCGAAGAGATTCAACGCCGACTCCAGGCTGCCGTCGAAAAGCGCGATGGTGTTGGCAGCAAAAATTTTCAAGTTTTTGATACCATCTGCGGTGCTACTCAAGAGCGTCAAGACTCCCTCTTTGGGCTACTCCAACAGCCTCTGGATGTGCTTCTTGTCGTCGGTGGTTACAACAGCTCCAACACCACGCACCTTGTCGAAATTGGCGAGCAGCAGCTCCCCACCTTTTTTATTCGAACGGCAGAATGCCTAACCTCACTTGAAGAGATCATCCACTTTGATCTGCATCTGAAAGCTGAAAAAACCAGCTACTCAGGCAAGCTTGCCAGTAGCGACCCCGTCATGATCGGCATCACCGCCGGCGCTTCCTGCCCGAATAATCTGATCGAAGACACCTTGCTCCGTGTTTTTGCTCTGCGGGGGATCGACCCGGCTGCAGTCCGCACAAACGTCGGTTTATAAAGTCGACGTAAAAAAGCCTCGCACCTTAGCACTGAGGCCTTAGATGTAGCCGTCCTATGTCCATTCACGACCGCGACTACATGCGCGACGAAGCTCCCAGCTTCGGAGATCGCTTGCGTCAGGTATCCGCCTTTCATTGGCTTTTTTGGGGAAACATTGCTGTCTTTGTGTTTCAATGGGTCCTCTTCCCGGACTTTTGCCTGACGAAAGAAACCTTTAGTGACGGAAATCTTCCTGCTGGCGGAGTTAGCATCGACAGCCTCATCCATGGCGAAGTCTGGACACCTTTCACATACATGTTTGTGCATGGAAGTGTGGGACATGTTTTATTAAACTCCATGATGCTTTGGTTCGCAGGAAAGCGCGTTCAGGATCTCTACGGACCCCGTCATTTCGTCATCATCTACATACTCTCAGGTATCATCGGTGCTGCCTTGCAAATTGTGCTAAGCACCTACGTTTTTAATGAGCCAAGCATCTCACTCATTGGAGCGTCAGCCTCTGTGATGGGACTCATTTTAGCCTATGCCATCGCCATGCCAAGAGAGGAGGTCACTCTGCTCTTAGCCTTCGTCATCCCCGTGCGCTTTAGCTTGTGGGGTCTGGCCAAATTTCTCATGATAACCAATATCCTCTTTGCCATCCTAGCAGCCTTTAACAGACTACCGGACTGGCTCTCTGGTGGCGGCCATGTCGCCTACATTGCCCATATCGGCGGCGCTTTAGCTGGATGGTATTACTCAAGGTCGCTTGGCTATGGTGGGACCCAACCCAGCTTCGGGCCACTGCGCTCCACAGCCAAAGTCCGCCGCCCCGTCTTAGCTAACGTTTACCGTCCCGTCGTTGAAGATACTACGGAGGCAGTGCGCAAGCAAAACCCGCGCAATGATCACGTCATTGATCTCATCCGTGATGAAGTGGACCCTATTTTAGATAAAATCAGCATCCAAGGCATGCACAGCCTCACCGATGATGAACGACGCACGCTAGATCGTGCCAGCCGTCAGATTGGCCGCACTAAAGGCCAATAAATCAGATGAACGAAACCGGCTAATGATCGGTCTTGCCTGAATTTAGTTTCCACCTAGAATTTGCTTGCAATTTCGAGCTGAGCCTGCGCGTTTAGTCGATCCGTCAAACAACCATCCATCACCACAACACCCCATGGGTCTTAATATTATCTCACGTCGTCATTTCCTAGGCCGCACAGCAGGCCTTGCTGCTGGAGCCTTCACGGGACCGAACCTCCTCCTCAAAGGTCAGGACAAAGCCGGAAAGCGACTCAACCTCGCCGTCATCGGTGCCAACGGCAAGGGCCAAGCAGATACCCAAGGTGTCACTTTAGACCACAATATCGTCGCCCTCGTCGATGTTGATAAAACCCGCCTCGAAGAAGCCGCTAAGAAACGAGTCGATCACCATCTGAAATCTAGCCAGGCCGAGCCGCCAGCGCCTAAGCTCTACCAGGACTTCCGCAAAATGTTTGATGAGATGTCGAATGAAATCGACGGCGTCATCGTTTCCACCCCCGACCACACTCATTATGTGGCCGCCATGCATGCGTTGAAGCACAAGAAGCACGTCTGTGTGCAGAAGCCTCTTTGCAACTACATCAGTGAAGTTCGCGACCTCCACAGCACCGCCAAAGCCGCAGGCGTCGTCACCAACATGGGCAACCAAGGACGCACCATGGAAGGTCAACGCCTTGCCAAAGAATGGATCGAGCAGGGCGCCATCGGCACCCTTAAAGAAATACGCCTCTGGACCAACCGTCCGATCTGGCCTCAAGGTCCTCTCGTCAAAAAAGCCGCACAATGCCCAGCCAACCTCGATTGGGATCTCTGGCTTTCTAGTGAGGCCAGCGAGCCTTACTTCGAATTTGAAATCCCCGCTGGCGTCAATGCGAAGCGTGGCAACAGCATGCACCCATTTAACTGGCGTGGTTGGTGGCAGTTTGGCTCTGGTGCCCTTGGTGATATGGGTTGCCACATCATGGACGCAACCTTCAGCATCCTCGGCCAGCTCATCCCTGAAAAGATTGACGCCACCAGCAGCCCCATCTCAGACACCTGCGCCCCAGTCTGGAGCGATCTCGTCTATCACATGCCTGCCGGTAAGCACGCGGCACTCACCGTTTCATGGAACGACGGCTCCAAAGATGGCAAGGCAAACAAGCCAGCTATCTCCCCGCACATGACCAGCGAACTGGCCATCAAGGCCTTTGAAAAAGCCAGCAGCGGCATGATGTTCATCGGCACTGAAGGCACCATTTTTGAAGGTGACGCCTATTGCGCCAGCCCGATCATTTACAATGAAGAACGTTATCTCCAGACGCGCATGGACATGAAGGCCGGCAAAATCGTCAAGACAGAAACCCGCAGCATTATGCCAAACAACCCTCAAGGCGAGTGGGCTCACCACATCGTCAACGGCGGTCTACCAGCCTCAAACTTCGACTACAGCGCCCCGCTGACCGAATTTGTGCTCTTGGGTAACCTCGCCGTCCGCGCGCAGCAAAGCGTGCAGTGGGACAAGCAAGGCATGAAAGTCAGTAATGCTGAAGCTCCGAATAAATTTGTCGCCCGCCCCGCTTACCGCGACGGCTGGAAAGCCTAATTTTGGCGGCCTTCAAAGCCTACTCCATTCAACCCCAGTCCAGCCTGTCTTGACTGGGGTTTTTCTTATTCAAATGCTTTTAACTGAGTCCATAGTCAGCTCATGACATCGACTCAGCAGGGCCAAATCGTCGCTCTACAGACAGATTGAAGAATGGCAGAACTAGATGTGGCGCTTTTCACCCGTATTTGAATTGATCATTTTTCACCATCCGCGAACATGCGTCAGCTGATGAAACTTCGCAAAAATTTTGACAGCTTGAAAATTCTGCGCGTATCCTACATACCGACAACTTTTCATGCGTACTACGCCTTCACTGCTCCCGGATAAAGAATTCCGCTCTCCTGCTCCGGGTTACTGGAAAGATCAAAACATCTCTCAAGATGATTGGAATTCTTCAGCTTGGCAGCTACGCAATCGCGTCACGACTTTAGCGCAGCTCGAAAAGCATCTGATCCTCTGTGATGAAGAACGCGCTGGTGTTCTGCTGAGTGGTAACAAGCTGGCGATGGCGATGACGCCTCATTATTTTAATTTGATTGATCCGGTGGATCCTGACTGCCCGATCCGCCGACAGGTTATTCCAAGGATCGAGGAAACCTGGGAAGATCCTGATGAAATGGCTGACCCTTGCGGTGAAGACAGCCACATGCCAGTGCCTGGATTGGTGCACCGTTATCCTGACCGAGTGCTTTTTTTAGTGACCGATCGCTGCGCCAGCTACTGCCGCTACTGCACGCGAAGCCGAGTTGTCAGCGGAGTCGGTGAGCAAGAGCTGCATACTGATTATGAAGCTGCTTTCTGCTACCTAGAGCGCCATGATGAGGTGAGAGATGTGCTACTCAGTGGAGGTGATCCTCTGCTCTTCAGTGATGGCAAGCTGGAGGCGATCCTCAAAAGACTGCGGGCCATCAAGCACATCGAGTTCCTCCGAATTGGTAGCCGGGTGCCCATTTTTCTACCTCAGCGAATCACGCCTGAACTTTGCCAGATGCTGGCGCGCTATCATCCACTGTGGCTGAGTATTCACACGAATCATCCGCGTGAGTTGACCACGGAGGTCAAGGAAGGCCTAGAACGACTAGCCAATCACGGCGTGCCATTGGGAAATCAAAGCGTGCTTCTTCGCGGTGTGAACGACGACGCGGAAGTCATGAAGAGCCTTGTGCAAAAGCTCCTCATGTGCCGAGTTCGACCCTATTACTTATACCAGTGCGATTTGATCCAGGGTAGCTCACACCTACGTGCTAGTGTGAATACAGGGGTCGAAATCATCGAGCAACTGCGAGGCCACACCACTGGGTATGGGGTGCCACAGTTTGTGATCGACGCTCCTGGCGGCGGAGGAAAGGTGCCAGTCAATCCTGATTATGTTCTGATCAGAGATGAGCAGCGGACTGTGATCAGGAATTTTGAAGGACGCAGCTTTGAGTATCCTGAACCTGCCTTAATACGCCGCTAGTGTTTAGCGAAGTGTCCTCGGGACGAAAAGCCACTGCATCCCAGCTGCCTTAGCTGCATCGATACCTGACTGGCCATCTTCCAAAACCAAACAATCCTCTGGTGGGATACCCATGCGCTGAGCGGCTAGCAAAAACATATCTGGCGCTGGTTTTCCATGGGCAACCAGTCTCGGTGTGATGATGATGTCATCAAACAGAGACAGCAGGCCGTTCGCCTCAAGGCAACCACGGACAATGTGCTCCTCACTACCAGAGGCGACGGATAAGGGCATTTTGCCAAACATGGATCTGGCAAACTCCGCTACGGGATCAATGGCTTTGATCTGAGGGATCAACGTTTCAAACAAATCGGCTTTGTAACCAGCGACCGAATCAGGATCGATGAAGGTGCCATACTCAGCATTTAAAAGCTTCACGACGTCCTGCTCACGGACGCCAGCCTTCGAGTAAAAATAATTTTCCGTAAAATCAAAAGGAGCCTGATGATGTTTGAGCGAGGCGAGCCAAGCTTCGTAATGAAGCGGCATTGAGTCAACGAGGGTGCCATCGCAATCAAAAATAACTGCGTGGAAAGGTGAGTCAGGGATGGTAAGCATGGAAAAAACGCGTTCATTGCAGCGTGTGAATGGATTACGATATTCAGATGAAATTGCAATTCCCAGCGCCAGACTCCTTCACTAAAGACTTGCAGTCACTTCAGCTTATTCTTCCATGAAAAACCTCCCCACTGCCTTTCAGCGTAGCGCTCTCTGGACAGCAATCACCGCCGTATCGATAACGATTGTTGGCGCATTGGCCATTGGCCTTATTTACCTTGGAACCCTCGTCATGGGCTATTTGCAGCCCATCCTAGTGCCCTTTGCTGTTGCTGGGGTTCTTGCTTACCTCTTGGAGCCGGGAGTTTCATGGCTGGAAAAACGTGGTGTCAAAAGACAGCCTTCGGTCATAGCGGTGTTCCTTTTGTTCACACTCGCACTGGTTGGTCTAGGCTGGTGGGCTCTGCCTAAAATTGGAGATCAAACAGCTAACTTGGCCAAGAAGGTGCCTGCTTACAGCATCAAGGCACGTTCAGCGCTGCTGGATTTTGCGGGGAAGCTAGAAAAGGACTACGGCATCACCTTACCTCACCTTCCTCATTCGCCACCTATGCTGACAGAAGTGCCTGAGGTGGATCCAGCAGCCATGGCACCTGCAGTCTCCTCATCTCTCGAGAAAAGTGAAAAACTGGAAGAGGTGAACGCTTGGGATCTCGATCTAAAAACTCTGCTCAGCGGCGATTGGGTGACGACAACTCTTCCCAATGTTTTAAAAAATGTTGGGAAATTCATTGGTAGCAGTGTCGGCGGCTTTCTCGGTGCCTTTGGCTTTCTTCTCAGCTTGATTATCGTGCCACTTTATCTGTATTACTTCCTGATTGAGAGTGCCAAAATCAAACAACAATGGTCAGACTACCTGCCACTGAGAGCCAGTGCATTTAAAGATGAGGTCGTTTCATGCCTGACTGAGATTAACAGCTACTTGATCGCTTTTTTTAGAGGACAACTTTTTGTTAGCGTGATCAATGGCTTAGCGACTGGCGCCGGACTGATGATTATTGGTTTGGATTTCGGATTGCTGATTGGACTAGCTCTTTGTATTGCTGGCATCATTCCTTACCTCGGTATTGCTTTGTGCTGGATCCCAGCAGTCATTATCGGTGCCGTTCAAGGCGGGAGCCTTTTAATTCCGGGCGACCCGTGGTGGGCACTACCACTTACTGTGACGATCATTTTTGCCATCGTTCAACAAATTGATGGACTCTTCATCACACCTCGCATTGTCGGTGAAGCAGTTGGGTTACACCCTATGACAGTGATCGCTAGTGTGCTCGTCTGGGCACTGCTTCTCGGCGGCTTACTCGGGGCCATTCTTGCCGTGCCGATGACAGCTAGTGTGAAGGTTCTTTTCCAACGCTATCTTTGGCGGGCAAGGATCGCTCCGCAAACGGTAGGAGGCGCCCGCTCACCGTAATTAAAAACACGACCATGAAAAGGGCGCGCTAAAAATAAATCCAAAACTCAAAGTCAGCTTACCAACGCAAACGAGCACCCGTTTTGAAGGTTCTCGTGGCATCTCCAAAATCTGCGCCGATGTTAAAGTCCACCTGAGGGAAGACGCGGAAATATCCGCCGAAATCAATGACCTTGCTATCATACTCACTGGCACTACTCACAGTTACACCTGCCTGCAATTCCATCCAATCCACAACTTGGTAACGCATGCTCGGGCGAATATAAATCCCGCCATCGGTGTAGCTTTTGTTGACGCCATCTGCCTGAAAGTTTGCATAAACCAATCCGACCTCACCCACGAAGTGGAATTTCTGCGTGACAGCAATGTAAGCGCCACCACCGATGGTGATTGTCGAAAGCTTATAATCGGCATTGGCTGCATTTTTGGCCGACCGCTCGCCACTGCCACTTCCCCAGCTGAAGCCACCTTTGAGAAAGAAGACTGTGGGCAGATCCATCACAAGCGCGACGCCTAAGCCATGGCTACCATTAGCACCTTCGACCTTTGGATCGACAAAGCGATAGCCTGCATCGACGTAGCTATAATTAAGAAGAGGTGTGCCCCCACCCATGCTTTGGGCCATGGTGCTGCCCCAACTATTAGCAGGTGCATTCTCTTGATAACCCTCATAGCCCATTCCTACATTTGGATCGACCATGGTAGGTCCAGCATAAGGGGATCCGGCAGCAGGTGCAGGTAAAGTCGGCGACATGCCAGTGTAAGGTGCAGGTCCACCTAGCGTAGGTGGCATTGTCGGAGGAGTCGGTGGCGCCATGGGAGCAACAGGCGCTCCAAAGCCAGCACCGGCAGCAGGATAGTAAGGAGCCTGACCACTGGCAGAATGCAGAAGGAAAACAAAAGTCAGTGCGGATAATTTGAAAATGGTTTTCATGGGCGTGCTTGATGAACCTTAAATATTTAGACTTGCTAATAATCTTTCAAAAATGCAGATTGATCAAGTATTTTCATTGGATTCTGATTTTTTTAGTCCTTGGAGTCGCTGAACATTTAGGTCGATTACCAGGTATAATCCTTAAACAGGACAGACAGCGAGGATCTAAATCAAATTTTGTTGACTGACAATCAACTCATTAATACATGCAACGACTCCTTAAAGATCAGAGACCTCTCGATGATGTCTTACCCTGTATCCACGGTTTTTGAGAAGCTGAATGATGCCATCTTTCGACGCCAAATGTCCGGTTCCAATGAGAACCATGACTTGTTCTCCGTTTTTCAGCATCCTATCCAAGCGATCAATCCAGCTGAGATTTCGATTTTTCAAAAACAAATCCATCAACTCTGGATAGCGCTCAGCCTCCCGAAATAACATTTCATGGAGAGCCTCCAAACGACCATCTTTCCAGGCTTTGATCATCTTTTCAAACTCCTGAGACATACTAGCCACCTCAGCCAAGGTTTGCTCCAACATGTTTTTTTGTTGATCATTGGTTAGCTGAGAAAAGAGCTGGAGCTGAAATTCCACAGTCTCAAGCCCCTCCCCAGGCTTCCCCTCATGCTCAGCGCGACTTTCAAAATGCTGATCCACCCCCATGTCAGGCCGTGCCCCTAGAGCAGCATATTCAGTTGAGGTAATGATCAGAGAGACGAACCAGGGACGAAAGCGATTCAGCAAAGAAGCCTCGACCCTATGAGCCGCCGCCCAGGTTTTTACATCAACCCAAGTTTTTGCACTCACATTGGCCTCCAGAGAAGTGTCTGAAGAGTACATGCCCAGCTCCCGCATCCTAGACGCCATCGCAGGTCCCGCTCCTGATCCCGGAGGCAACTCCAGAACCAATTTATCACTTAAATGATAAGCCGCTTCATAACCGGGTGATAAGGGATAATCACTGTCACGCAAGATATGGATCGTCCCGCAAAGGAAGAGTCGACCTGGCTGCCCGTCTCGGTCTGCCACCCATACAGAGCCTGCGGCATCACCCAAATCCTGCTCGATCTGCTTTGTCTCGATCTGAGGTGTTGGCGGCTGGGCCTCAGGCTCTCGCCGACAGGCGGAAGCTGAAACTAAAAGCATAATTGCCAAGAGGCTTCGGACAAACATCACCCTTTATCCAAACACGCACCATCGATACGAATCAACCTCGAAGTCATCGTAGTTCAGCGTAACAGGATGTTCAATCGTAACGACCAAACCTGCACCTTGAAATCAGAGAACGATTTTTCGTGCAGTCATCCAGGATGAATGGAAAGAACCTTGCTATTCGAGTCGTGTTGATTGATCTCCTTTTCGCATCATCGTTATCTCCATGTCTGACACAGCAGCTGCCGCCTCCCTCGTTTCCGGATTCAACAAACTCAAAGCTGCCCTTAGCAAGCGAATCGTCGGTCAGGATGCCGTCATTGAGCAGGTCTTCATCGCCATCGCTGCCGGTGGACACAGCCTCCTCGAAGGCGTTCCTGGACTGGCCAAAACTTTACTTGTCAAATCTCTAGCTGACGCCATGCACCTTGGCTTTCGGCGTATTCAATTCACCCCGGATCTCATGCCGGCTGACATCACAGGCACCGAGATCATTCAGGAGGATGCGGAAACGGGACGTAGGCAACTCGTTTTCCAAAAAGGCCCGATTTTCTCCCAAATCATCCTGGCGGATGAAATCAACCGCACACCACCCAAGACTCAAGCAGCGCTGCTGGAAGCCATGCAGGAAAAGTGCGTGACCGTCGGCCAGACAACCTATGAGCTTCCAAAGCCCTTCTTTGTGCTAGCCACTCAGAACCCAATCGAACAAGAAGGCACCTACCCACTGCCGGAGGCTCAGAAAGATCGCTTCTTATTCCTCATCAAAGTGGACTATCCAAGCCGAGATGAAGAGCGTGAAATCGTCGCAAGAACCACAGGAGGCCCACAGGAGGAAATCGAGGCTGTCATTACTGCTGAGGAATTACAGGCAGCCCAGATCCTGGTGCGAAAAGTTCCGGTTCCAGACCATGTCACCGATTTTGTTCTGGACCTCGTCCGTGCCACACGCCCGAACGAACCGGACGCTCTGCCCTATGTGAAAGAGATGCTCAGCTGGGGCGCTGGCCCACGAGCCAGCCAAATGCTTGTCCTGGCAGGTAAAGTGCGTGCTTTGCTACATAATCGCACGCATGTGACCATTGATGATATTGAAACCCTTGCCAAACCAGCTTTGCGCCACCGCCTAGTGCCAACCTTTCACGCTGAGGCCGAAGGCATTAATGTAGATATGATTGTCTCGGAGATTATTAAAAAGATAAAGAAGACAGAGGGCCGGGTGCTGTAATACCGCTGAAAGAATGACAAACGGGTCAATTAAAATGACGCAAGAAGCTCCAATGCTCCATTTCTAAGCTTCAGCTTGGTGCTTTCCTTTCGTTATTTGATCTCCGTCATTGATTAGTCATTCGGATCTATTCATTCGTCCTTTTTAATCCAGTGGCCACCCTCTCCTCCATTCTCGAAGCTGAAGACATCACCAGTCTGCATCACCTACAGCTCTTTGCACGCACTGTAGTGGAAGGATTTACGACGGGTAACCACACTTCACCGCATAAGGGTTTCAGCGTCGAATTCCGCCAGCACCGCCCCTATGTGCAGGGTGATGACATCCGCAGACTCGACTGGAAGATTTTTGGCCGCGCAGATCGCTTTTATATTCGCGAATTCGATGAAGAAACTAACTTGCGAGCCACGATCGTACTCGACGCCAGTGGCAGCATGGGATACCGCGGGCAAAAGGGCGTGCTCAAATTTGACTATGCACGCAAGATAGCTGCTGCCATGGCCTACTTGCTCATGTCACAGCAGGATGCCGTAGGCCTGATCACTTTCGATAGCAAGGTCCGAGATTTCATACCCAATCAAACTCGGATTACCCATCTTCATCACATCCTGGAGACAATGATCAAGACTGAACCCGGCCATGATACCGATCTCGCCCCAGTTCTTGAATCTCTTGCTCAGCGATTAAAGCGCCGCGGTATCGTCATCCTGATCAGCGACTTCTTTGATGATCCAGCAGCCCTCTTAAAAGCTATCGGCGTTCTTCGAAAAAAAGGTCATGAAGTCATCGCTATGCATCTGTGGGATCGTGATGAACTAGAGTTCCCCTTTGGCCAATGGGCACGCTTTGAGAACTTAGAACAAGACGAAGACTTTCTACTGCTCGACCCAGCCACGATCCGTCAACGTTACCTCGAAGTTTTAAAAATCTTCCAAGAGCAACTCAAGGACGGATTTCGCAAGCATCAGGTCGATTACCTGCCACTTTGCACCGATGAGTCACACGCTGCGGCCCTGAGAAGCTATCTAGCCTTGAGAATGCGATGAATTTTCTAAATGCCATTCTCCTCGCTGGCGCTGCGGCTTTTTTAATTCCGCTGCTGATTCATTTGCTGAATAAACGCAAGGTGCAAACCGTGCGCTGGGGAGCCATGCATTTGCTCAAGGAAGTCATCAAGCAACGAAAACGGAAACTCAACATCGAACAGTGGTTGCTTCTGGCTGTGCGCATTGTGATACCCATTGTGCTAGCCCTTTGTTTAGCACGACCCGTTCTAACCGCACTGCGATCCTTCGGACTTGGAAAATCCTCCTTAGTGGTGTTGTTGGATGATTCATTTTCCATGCGCGCGCCTTCGGCTGGCGGCTCACCTGCAGAACGAGCTCGAGTTGATATCGGACACATGCTTGAGGCACAACCCAAAGGATCAGATGCCCAAGTCGTTCTAGCCGGAGGCAATGCCAGACGGCTCTTAGATCAATCAACGAGCACGCTAGACGTCATCCCCAAACAGCTCTCGGATAGCACCAATCAGTCAGGACCAGTGAAGATCAATGACGCGCTCCAGACAGCCGCAGCCTCACTATTCAAAAGCACCAGCGGATCACGAGAGCTCGCCATCGTGTCAGACTTCCAGGCTAGTGATTGGCAAAGCGCTGCCGATGGCGCGGCTTTGCCAGCACTTGAGAGCCTTTTGAAACAGGAACCAAAACCTCAGGTCACCTTTTATCGACTGGCCAGTGATCTGACTGAAAATCTCAGCATCGCTAGCGCCGATCTCTCAGCGCTCGTCGTGGCTCAGGATCAGCCCATCGGCATGCGTGTGCGGATTCAGAATCATGGCAAGCGACAGTGGCAAGATGTAGCCGTGCATCTTGAGGCAGATGGTGCACGCTTACGAACTTCCCGAGTTAGTTTACCCGCTGACGGAGAAGCCATCATCAGCTTCACTCAGGCTTTTGACAAAGTGGGTGATCATTCTCTAGCCGTCCGCATCGAAGGTGACAGCTTTGCCGACGACAATGGTTTTTACTCTGTTGTTCAAGTGCGTAACCAATTAAATGTTCTTCTCGTCGATGGCAGCCCAAGCACAGAACCCCTTGAAGGTGCCGCAGACTTTCTTGAGCTAGCCTTGACACCCTATCAATCTGCAAGTGCCTCCCTGAAAGATCTAATCCGCATTACCAAGGTCGAGGCCAAACGACTCAGAGAAACCGATTTCAAAGGCATGGAGGTCGTGGTGTTAGCCGATGTCGATCGGATCCAGGGGAATCGGCTCACCGAGCTCGATAAATTCGTCAAGTCAGGTGGTGGTCTCATCATCTTCGCCGGTCCACACTGCGATTTAGATTGGTATAACCGCGATTTTTTCCGCAAGGGCGAAGGACTACTCCCAGTCGGCATCAAAGGAATGCAACGGGCGCTAAGCACCTCGATGCCAGCGCGCATTCGTCAGCAGCGACTCACCCATCCAGCCACCCTCTACTTCAATGACTCACGTGGCGGACGCCTTCAAGATGCTGAATTTCAAAGTTGGCTTGAATTTGATCTCGCTAAAGAAACAAACGTTAAACCCATTCTGGAATTGGATCGTGGCACGCCCTTGTTCATTGAAAAAGCCCATGAGCGTGGCCGTGTCATCTTTGCAGCGACCACTGCTGATGCAGAATGGTCAAACCTGCCTCTGCAAGCCTTTTACGTTCCACTTATGCAGCGACTAGTCACTTATTTGGCCACACAAAGCACCATCAGCGCTTGGGATCAAGTAGGCGCACCACTGCGGATCGTCTTCCCAAAAGATCGTGTCGGTCGCGAATACACCCTGACTGATCCTACTGGCCAGACACAGGTCCTGAAAGTCAACGCTGATGCTGATAAGGCACTGCTCGAATCCAAACCCATCTCCACACCTGGTATCTACAAGCTATCACAGGCTGGCGAGACCCACCTACTGGCCTATAACCTCGACCCTGCCGAATCCAATCTAGTCGCCCTTCCCACTGAGAAGATCAAAGCCCTCGCCGATCGTCATCAAGCCTCCTTTGTGGACTCCTTTGAAGGTTGGCAGAAACTTGACCGCACTCGCCGACACGGCAGCGAACTTTGGCAACCGTTTCTCATGGCCCTGCTCGCTTTGTTATTCTTTGAGGTCTTACTTCAACAGAGAATTGCTCGTGGTTAGTCAAGCTATAACAAGCAACGAATTCTCGCATTATCAATCCATCACATTTTTCACCTTCAACTAACCACTCATAACCAATCACGAATCACTGGCAACACCTCATGAATCCAAGAACCGAAACAACCCTCCGCTTCACCAGTGACTACCCCGTCATCACCGTGTGGCTATTGGCGTTTGGATTGGCGGCTACCATGTGGTTTCTGTATCGGCGTGAACTGAAATTTGTGAGTAATCGCTGGGGTTGGATGCCTGCGGCGTTGCGTTCAATGGCCGTATTTCTGCTGGTTCTGGCGTTATCGGGACCCGTGATGCGCCGTGAGACAACCCAGAGACAGCTTGGGCGCGTCGTTTTGGCCGTAGACACATCAGCCAGCATGAAACTGGAAGATGACAATAAAGAGCCGCGACTTCTACGTGCTGAAAAAATGCTCCTTTCCAGCACGACGCCACTTCTCAAAAAGCTCACAGAAACACAGGACGTCGAACTCGTGCTACTCCGTGGACAGCAAACACAACGTGTCTGGTGGAATCGCCAAAATGGCAAAGACACTTCTGGAGACATCCCTCTAAGCTTTGGAGTGCAAGCTGATGCTCCAATTACCAACTTGGACAATGCCTTAAAGGACGCCCTCGGTCCGGTCACTCCAGGCACGGCGCTAGTCGTGCTGACCGACGGACAGCACAATAGCCCCGGATCACCCGAAGAGTTTGCCAGTGTGATGAAGCAATCCAACACACCTGTATTCACGGTCGGCTTCGGCACGGAGGTCCCGCCAGCCGACCTCAGTGTGCTGAACGTGATCACCGCAGAATCGGTTTTTACAGAAGAAAATCTCCAAGGCCGCGTGATGATCAGTGATTCTCTGCCCGCAGGAACTCCCGCTTTGATCAAAATCACCAGTGCTGGTAAAACCATGTGGGAACAGTCCTTTTCGGGAGATGGTAAAGGTGAACGCCGATTTGACTTCAACTTCCCAGTGAAAGAACTGCCGGAGGCAGCTGCAACTGAGCGCGACAAGACTTTGCGACTCCTCAATGTCCAGGTCGCCGTCCAGGGAGAACGTTCCAATCTTGAAAAAACACGCTCAAACAACAGTCGTGAGGTAGCACTGCATCTCTTGACTAAAAAACGTAAAGTCCTGATTCTAGATGGACGTCCACGCTGGGAGACTCGCTACATTCATAACCATTTTGATCGCGATGACCGCTGGGAAGCCAAACTTATCTTTGATGATTACTCGGAAAAAATCGACGAAGACAGTCTTCAAAAAAACTTTCCCATCACCCGTGAGGAACTCCTCAGTTATGATCTTATCCTTATTGGCGACATATCCCCTACCCGATTGAAAGAATTCCAGCTCGACTGGCTTGTGGAGTTTGTTGAAAAACGAGGAGGCGGATTAATTCTGATCGACGGATTGCATGGTCATCTCAAAGAATGGAACCAAGGCAAAACAGCCTCACTCGTTCCAGTAACATGGCCAGCCAAAGTCGAAGCCCTACCAAAGAATATCCTTTGGCATCTCACCCCTGAAGGCGAACGGCAGCAAGCGCTGCGGCTCAGTGACAGCCCAACAGCCAACAGTTCCCTTTGGCCAACCTTGCCTGAAATGCGCTGGGCTGCCCAAGTGACTGCACAGCCTGGCTCAGTCACCCTTGCCAATCTAGGCACCACACCAGCCGCTGTTTTTCGCCCAGTTGGTGCAGGAGCTGTGCTTTTCTTAGCCACAGATGAACTCTGGCGCTGGCGTTTTCAGGTCGGCGATCTCTATCATCAACGCCTTTGGATGCAGCTAGCTGCTTGGATCGCAGCACCGCCCTTTCAGGCTGAAGACAAACAACTTTCCATTGGCACCGATCGAATGCGCTACACACCAGGAGAAAGCAGTGAAAT
>Ga0164295_10001292_pt1 | contig 20699 bp, 17 predicted proteins | sample GEODES006metaG_FD_111798 | JGI IMG/M metagenome (GOLD analysis project Ga0164295, IMG submission 111798) | Oligotrophic lake water microbial communities from Sparkling Lake, Wisconsin, USA - GEODES006 metaG | ecosystem: Environmental > Aquatic > Freshwater > Lake | place: USA: Sparkling Lake... | reverse complement strand
CGGGCCGCGCGGCGTCTGCCTCCCCCGCCGTGGGTTATTCGCATCTGCACCAGGAGCAGCAAAAAGCCCTGGTCGAAGGTGCCTTCGGCAAGCTCAAAGGCTTTGTGCTGACCAAGTAAGCCTCTGCCACTGCCAACCCTTATTCAGAATTTATTCCCGAAAGATAAAAATGGCTATTGTTGAAGTCAAAGTTCCGCAGCTCTCTGAGTCCGTGGCCGAAGCCACCATGTTGCAATGGAAAAAGAAAGTCGGTGATGTCGTCGCCGCAGATGAAATCCTGATCGAAATCGAAACCGACAAGGTGGTGCTGGAAGTGCCCGCGCCTTCCGCCGGCGTGCTGTCTGAGATTCTGGTGGTCGACGGTGGCACGGTGGCAGCTGAACAGCTGATCGCCCGTATCGATACTGACGGCAAGGTTGGCGCTGCCGCGCCTGCAGCCTCCGCTGCTGCACCGGCCGCTGCACCGGTGAAGGCCGCAGCTGTCCCTGCGTCTTCCGGCATGGCCGGTGTGGCCATGCCCGCTGCCGCCAAGCTGATGGCCGACAACAGCCTGGCTGCCGGTTCCGTGCCAGGCACCGGCAAAGACGGCCGCGTCACCAAGGGTGATGTGCTTTCCGCTGTGGCTGGTGGCGTCAAGTCCACAGCCGCAGTGATCCCTACAGGTGTTCCGACCAGCACATTGCCACAGGTGTCTGTGCCTACAGCCAGCCTGGGCGATCGCCCCGAGCAGCGCGTGCCCATGAGCCGCCTGCGCGCCCGCGTGGCCGAGCGTCTTTTGCAATCGCAATCAAGCAACGCCATATTGACCACCTTCAACGAAATCAACATGGCCCCGGTCTTGGAGATGCGCAAGAAGTTTCAGGACAAGTTCGAAAAAGAACACGGCATCAAGCTCGGTTTCATGAGCTTTTTTGTCAAGGCCGCTGTGCACGCGCTGAAAAAATTCCCGGTGCTCAATGCCTCGGTGGACGGCAACGACATCGTCTACCACGGCTACTTTGACATAGGTATTGCGGTGGGCTCGCCACGCGGTCTGGTGGTGCCTATTTTGCGTAACGCCGACCAGATGAGCTTTGCCGACATCGAGAAGAAGATTGCTGAATTCGGCGCCAAGGCACGCGACGGCAAACTGGGTATGGACGACATGACCGGCGGCACTTTCTCGATCAGCAACGGTGGCACTTTTGGCTCCATGCTGTCCACGCCCATCATCAACCCGCCGCAGTCGGCCATTCTGGGTATCCACGCCACCAAAGACCGCGCTGTCGTTGAAAACGGCCAGGTTGTGGTGCGGCCCATGAACTACTTCGCCATGTCTTACGACCACCGCATCATTGACGGTCGCGAAGCCGTCCTGGGTCTGGTCACGATCAAAGAAGCGATGGAAGATCCCTCACGCTTGTTGTTCGACATCTGATCGGAAAGCAAATCATGTCTCAACAATTTGACGTCGTCGTCATCGGCGCAGGTCCCGGCGGCTACATCGCGGCCATTCGTGCGGGCCAGCTGGGCTTCAACGTGGCCTGTATCGACGAGTGGAAAAACGCGGCCGGCGGCCCCGCACCCGGCGGTACTTGCACCAACGTCGGCTGCATTCCCTCCAAGGCCCTGCTGCAGTCCAGCGAGCATTTTGACCACGCCAACCATCACTTCGCCGAGCATGGCATCACCGCCACCGGCGTGAAGATGGACATAGCCAAGATGCTTGCCCGCAAAGACACCGTCGTGAAGCAAAACAACGACGGCATTTTGTTCCTGTTGAAAAAGAACAAGGTGACTTTCTTCCACGGCCGCGGCTCGTTTGTTGCCGCTAAAGACGGCGCTTACGAGATCAAAGTGGCCGGCAAGTCTGAAGAAACCATCTCCGGCAAGCACGTGGTGGTGGCCACTGGATCAAGCGCTCGCGCTTTGCCCGGCGCGCCGTTTGACGAAGACAACATCCTGTCGAACGACGGCGCGCTGCGCATGGGCGCCGTGCCCAAAAAGCTCGGCCTCATCGGCTCGGGTGTCATTGGTCTTGAGATGGGTTCGGTCTGGCGCCGTCTGGGCGCCGAGGTGACCGTGCTCGAAGGTCTGCCGACTTTTTTGGGTGCGGTGGACCAGCAAATAGCCAAAGAAGCGCACAAATCTTTCATCAAGCAGGGCCTGAAGATCGAGCTGGGCGTCAAGGTCGGCGAGATCAAGTCAGCCAAAAAAGGCGTCTCAGTCGCCTACACCAACGCCAAGGGTGAAGCCGTTTCGCTGGACGTAGACAAGCTGATCATCTCGATCGGCCGCGTAGCCAACACCACCGGCCTGGCGGCAGACGCCGTGGGCCTGCAGCTCGACGAGCGCGGCGCTATTGTGGTGGATGCAGATTGCAAGACCAACCTGCCCAAGGTCTGGGCGGTGGGCGACGTGGTGCGCGGCCCCATGCTGGCACACAAGGCCGAAGAAGAGGGCGTGGCCGTGGCCGAGCGCATTGCCGGCCAGCACGGGCATGTCAACTTCAACACCATTCCCTGGGTGATTTACACCAACCCTGAGATCGCCTGGGTCGGTCAGACCGAAGAGCAGCTCAAATCGGCCGGTCGCGCCTACAAGGCTGGCACCTTTCCGTTCATGGCCAACGGCCGTGCCCGCGCCTTGGGTGACACCACCGGCATGGTCAAGATGCTGGCAGACGCTGCCACCGACGAAATCCTCGGCGTGCACATCGTTGGCCCCATGGCCAGCGAGTTGATCGCCGAATGCGTGGTGGCCATGGAGTTCCGTGCCAGCAGCGAGGACATCGCACGCATCTGCCATGCGCACCCGTCGTTGAGTGAAGCCACCAAGGAAGCGGCCCTGGCGGTGGACAAGCGCACGCTCAACTTCTGAGCGCAGAACGTAAGCCGGCGTCCATGTCCGTTCGTTCTGCCTACGAGGCCGAACTGCAGCTGCGGGGTTACAGCAGTGACCCCGCTCAGCTGCGTGCGGTCGATGCGCTCGAGCGCTGCGCCACAGAGTGGGCCGGCTACAAAGTAAAAAGATCGAATTCGCTCAAGAAGCTGATCAACCGGCCGGCTATTCCGCGGGGTGTGTACATGCACGGCGGAGTGGGCCGGGGCAAGAGCTTTTTGATGGACTGCTTTTACAACGCAGTGCCTCTCAAGCGTAAAACGCGCTTGCACTTTCATGAGTTCATGCGCGAGGTGCACCGTGAGTTGCGCGAATTACAGGGTACGGTCAACCCGCTGGATGAGTTGGGCCGGCGCATGGCCTTGCGCTACAAATTGATATGTTTTGACGAGTTTCACGTGGCTGAGATCACCGATGCGATGATCCTGTACCGCTTGCTGGCGGCACTCTTCAACAATGGCGTGGGCTTTGTTACCACCTCCAATTTTGAGCCGGATGCGCTTTACCCCAACGGTATGCACAGAGACCGCATATTGCCGGCCATAGAGTTGCTCAAGGCCAACCTGGACGTGATCAACGTGGATAACGGTACCGATTACCGCTCCATCACTTTAGAGCAGCTCAAGCTCTATCACATGCCATTGGGTCAGACGGCCGACTCTGCCATGGCAGACGCCTTCGAGCGTTTGGCTGAAAAGCGCGACGAAGACCCCGTGCTGAACATTGAGTCGCGGCAAATACGTGCCCGGCGCAAGGCCGGCGGCGTGGTCTGGTTTGACTTCAAGACCTTGTGCGGCGGCCCGCGCTCGCAAAATGACTACCTGGAAATGGCCAGCCGGTTCCACACCGTGCTGCTCAGCGACGTGCCGCACATGCCGGTGCGCATGGCTTCTGAAGCCAGACGATTCACCTGGTTGGTCGATGTGTTGTATGACCGGCATGTCAAGCTGATCATGTCGGCCGCCGTGCCGCCCGAAGCTCTTTACACAGAAGGCCCCCTGGCGCATGAATTTCCACGTACCATTTCAAGATTGAATGAAATGCAGTCGACGCAGTATCTGGCGCTGGAGCGCCGTATTGTTGACACCAGGATCACATGAAACTCGTCCTCTTTCTGTTTTGCTGCAGCCTGTCACTTGGCGCAGCAATGGCCCAGTCGCCAGATCAGGAAAAGACCAACAATGCGCAAGAGCGCAGCAAGATCGCTGCAGAGCGGGCGCGGCTTGAAGCCGGTTTCCAGGCTGAAGAGGCAGCTTGCAAAAGCCGGTTCGCGGTCAATGCGTGTCTGCAAGAGATTCGTCCCCGTCGCAACGCGGCCATGGCAGACCTGCGCCGTCAGGATCTTTTAATCAATGAGGCAGACCGCAAGGCGAGGGCTGCCGATCAGATTCAGAAGACCGAAGATAAAAGCAGCCTGGAGCGTCAGCAGCAACGTGCTGAGCAGGAAAAAAAGGCGCAACAAGAAGCTGAGCGTCGCGCAGAACGCCACGATCAGCGTGGACAAAGTCAATCCAAGTCGGCGGCTGAAGCCAGCGCTAATGTGGATGCCGCCCAAACACGTCAAAAAAACAGCCAAAGCAAGGCAGAGGAAGCCAAAATCCGGCATGAACAAGCCGCCGCCAATGTTGAGGCCGCTCAAGCACGTCAAAAAAACAGCCAAAGTAAAGCAGAGGAAGCCAAAACCCGGCATGAACAAGCCGCCGCCAATGTGCTGGATGCCAAAGTGCGTTCTGAAAAAGCCGCTCAAAACGAGGCTGAACGTGACAAGCGCTTGAAGGAAAAATCCAACAGCACCCGTAAACCACTGCCTGCGCCGCCCTGACTCACCCATTGACCCTATTTCTTGCAGCTTGCCTGCGCGAAAGTCGCCTTGTGCCTAACCACTGTCTCGCTGCCTCAGGCCCCACCATCGACTTACTTGAGCAGCCCGTCTTGCCGCTGCCAGAGTCTGCTTGATGGACCTGGAGCAGCAGGTCGAAGCCGCCTTTGCGCCTGGCGGCATTTTGTCGCGAACGACGGATCACTTTATGCCGCGCACCGGTCAGACCGACATGGCCATGGCGGTGGCCAGGGCCATTGAGGGTGCCTACCCTCTGGTGGTGGAAGCCAGCACCGGCGTTGGCAAAACTTTTTCCTATCTGGTGCCGGCTTTGCTCAGCGGTGAGCGGGTGATGTTGTCAACTGCCACCAAGGCACTGCAAGACCAGCTGTTTGGTCGCGACTTGCCTAAGCTGGTTCAGGCTTTGGGCCTGCCGGTCAGCATGGCGCTGCTCAAGGGGCGTGGCAGCTATTTGTGCTTGCACCGTATGCAGCAGGCTCGCAGCGAGGCCATGACGCCAGAGCGCAGCACCATGCATGCGCTGGCGCGCATTGAGGAATGGTCACAAACCACCCGCACAGGCGATCTGGCAGAGCTGCCCGGGCTCGATGAACGCTCACCGGTGATTGCCTTGGTGACCTCCACGCGTGACAACTGTCTGGGCTCAGCCTGTCCGAGTTTTCGGGCCTGCCATGTCAATCTGGCCCGCCGCGAAGCCTTGGCCGCCGATGTGGTGGTCATCAACCATCATTTGTTTTTTGCTGATCTGGCGGTGCGTGAGTCCGGGGTGGCCGAGCTGCTGCCGACCGTGCGCATTGCAATTTTTGACGAAGCTCACCAGCTCAACGAAACCGGGGTTCAGTTTTTAGGCAAGAACATCACCACCGGGCAATTACTGGACTTTTGCCGGGACATGTTGGGAGTCGGCTTGCAGCAGGCCCGTGGTTTGGTGGATTGGCAAACCCTTGCAGCGCAGACTGAGCGGGCGGCGCGCGAGTTACGCCTTTGCGTGGGCAAGGCTTTTCCGGGCACCAAACTGCGCTGGACCGAGGCTGTCCCCGAAACACTCGACGAGGCGGCCTGGACGCTGGCTCTGCTTCAGATGGCCGAGGCTTGCGAAGCTGCGGCCCAAGCGCTGGACAGTGTGAGTGAGCTGGCTCCTGACTTTGCGCGTCTGCAGGAAAGAGCGATTGAGTTCGGTGAGCGCTTGAAGCACTTTGCAGGGCCCTGCCAGACCGGCTCTGTGCGGTGGCTGGAAGTCGGCGCGCAGTTGAGACTGGTCGAATCTCCGCTGGACATTGCCCAGGCGGTTCAGTCCAAGGTGCTGGGCAGCAGTTCGGAGGGGGCCAAAACCTGGGTATTCACCTCGGCCACCCTGGGCGATGACGACAAGTTGAGCTGGTTCACTCAACCCTGTGGTCTGGCCGGCGCGCAGATCTTGCGCGTGGGCAGTCCGTTTGACTACGCTGTTCAGGCCGCCGTCTATGTGCCGCAGGACTTTCCCAAACCGGGTGAGCCCTCGCACATGTTGCGTGTGGCCGAGTCGGCCGCCATCTGGGCCCGTCGCCTTGGTGGCCGCACCATGGTGCTGACAACCACGCTGCGTGCGCTGCGCGTTATTGCCGATGCGCTGCGCGAGAGCTTCAAGGACTCGGGCGAACTGGAAGTGCTGGCCCAGGGCGACTTGCCCAAGCGCGTGCTGATCGAGCGCTTTCGCCGGGGCAGTGATGCGGGCGAGGTCGGCTGCATTCTGGTGGCCTCGGCCTCATTTTGGGAGGGCATTGATGTGCCCGGCGAGGCGCTGCAAATGGTCATCATCGACAAGCTGCCTTTTCCGCCACCGAACGATCCGATGGCAGAAGCGCGCTCCCGGCACATTGAGTCGCTGGGACGGAGCGCTTTCAACGACTATTTTTTACCGGAGGCGGCCGTCGCGCTCAAGCAGGGGGCCGGGCGGCTGATCAGGCGGGAAACCGATCAGGGCGTACTGGTGGTGTGCGACACCCGGCTGGTCGCCATGGGTTATGGCAGGCGACTGTTGCGGGCTTTGCCGCCCATGCAAAGACTGAGCTCAGAGTCTGAGCTGCTGCAACGCCTGGATTTGCTTACCAAAACTTGTACCACGCGCCCTTAGCGTCTTTGGCATCTTTTGCGCCCTTGCCGCTCTGAGAAGTGCCTCGCGTAAAGGCGCTGTCCGGATAACTTTTTTGCATGATACGCAGGGTGTCGTCACGCAACTGGGTCATACCCATCGCATCGTAGGAGCGGTACAGCAAAAACAGCGCTTCTTCAGCGGCCGGCACATCGCGGTAATTGGTGAGTGCACTTTGGGCGCGGTTGATGGCTGCGACATAAGCGCCACGCGTGAAGTAATAGCGCGCCACATGCACTTCAGACTGAGCCAGCGAATTCACGATGTAGCCCATGCGCAAGCGTGCATCCGGTGCGTAGCGTGAGTCTGGAAAGCGCGCAACCAGTTCTTTGAAGGCCTCGAAGGACTCCTTGGCAGCTTTTTGGTCACGCTCGGCCAAGTCTTGCCTGATCAGGTTACCGAACATGCCCAAGTTGTCATTGAAGTTGACCAGGCCCTTGAGGTAGAGCGCATAGTCCAGAGCGGAGCTCCCGGGGTGCAGCTTGATGAACCTGTCAAGGGTGGCGACAGCCTGTACCAGTTCGCCTGCTTTGTACTGGGTGTGCGCCTTTTCAAGTTGTGCTTGCTGAGCCAAAGGGGTGCCGGCGGCCCGACCCTCCAGCTTTTCATAGAGCACGATGGCTTTTTCGAAAGCGCCAGAGCTGGCTTCGTCTTTGGCCTCGGCGTAAATTTTGTTGGGGCTCCAGCTGGTTGTGGGGTCTGTGGGCGTGCTGGAGCAGGCGGCAAGCAGGCTGCTCAGAATTAAAACTGCAGCAGCTGCGCGAGTCGTGGCATGAACCGCCGATAATTTGAGCAACATCGTGATCGACTCTCTAATGACTGTTTCTGAACAAAGCCCCCTAATTATATCGAGCGACCCCGCAGTCGCAGACCCCTCGGGTGAGTCGCAGGAGGATGCGGACAGCACTCTTGAAGTGGAGTTGCGAGAGGCTGAGATGCCGGCATCGGCGCACGGCGAGCGCTTGGACCGAGCTTTGTCCGGAATTGTGCCCGAGTTCTCGCGCACCTACCTGCAGCAATTGATCGATTCAGGCTTGGTACGCCTGAATGGTTTGCCAGTGAACAAGGCTTCCTTCAAGGTCAAGGCTGGCGATCGCGTGCAAATTGAACTCAGGCCAACCCCGCAAAGCCAGGCCTTCAAACCCGAAGACATGGTCTTGGACGTGGTGTTTGAAGACCCCCACCTGCTGGTCATCAATAAACCTGCGGGTCTGGTGGTGCATCCGGCCCCCGGCAACTGGAGCGGCACCTTGCTCAATGGTTTGCTGGCACGCGATGACGCTACCCGTTTTTTGCCGCGCGCAGGTATCGTGCATCGGCTCGACAAGGACACCAGCGGCCTGATGGTGGTGGCCAAGACCCGCGAAACCATGGACCGTTTGGTCGAGATGATTGCCGCGCGTGAGGTGAGCCGGGACTATCTGGCTGTCGGGCACCGGTCTTGGCAAGGCTCGCGGCAGCAACAAGTGGCGCTGCCCATTGGCCGCGACCCGCGCAACCGCCTGCGCATGGCCGTTGTCGACCTGGAGCGCAATTCAGGCAAGACCGCCATGACCGACATTTCGCTGCTTGACAACCAGGACGCCCATTGCCTGGTGCGTTGCAAGCTCCACACGGGGCGCACCCACCAGATACGTGTTCACATGGCCTCATTGGGTCACCCGCTGGTCTCGGACGAGCTTTATGGCGGCGAGGCAGCAGCAGGGCTGAGCCGGCAGGCATTGCATGCCAGACGATTGGCTTTTGTCCACCCCAGCAGCGCTGTGGCATTGGCCTTTGTCGCCCCTGTGCCGGACGATCTGGAGCATGCCATCCAGGCCTTGGGCCTGAGCTACAATGGAAAATCGTAGTCGTGACGACTGCGCTGGCGTTGCGCAGACCCGGTGTCTGCCCCCATGGTGAATTGCGCTGACTTTTGTCTTTTGACACCAGCCGCTGAGCGACCAGCTCGCTCGCATTTTTATCGGATTTAAAAATCATGAATACGTTGGATGCAAAGTGCGTCCTAGAAACGGCATTGATCTGCGCTGCACAACCTTTGCAAGTGCGCGAGATGGAGGTGCTTTTCGACGGCGTGCTGTCAGCCGATACGATCAAACAATTGCTGCATCAGTTGCAAGACGACTGGGCCAGCCGCGGCGTGGAGCTGGTGCATGTGGCCAATGGCTGGCGCTTTCAGAGTCGTCCGGCCATGCGTGAATTCCTGGACCGCCTGCACCCCGAAAAGCCTCCCAAATACACCCGCGCCACCCTTGAAACCCTGGCCATCATTGCCTACCGTCAGCCGGTTACCCGCGGCGATATGGAGGACATTCGTGGTGTGACCATCAATAGCTTGTTGCTCAAACAACTCGAAGAGCGTGGCTGGGTCGAGGTGATCGGCCACCGTGAAACGGTCGGCAGGCCGGCGCTTTATGCCACCACACGGCAGTTTTTAGACGATCTCGGCGTGGAGTCCCTGGACCAGTTGCCTGTGCTGAGCAGCGGCGAAGGTGAAGGCGCTATGCTTGAACAAATCGAGTTCGGTCTGTCGGATTCCGTAGCTGCCGTTGAGGCTGCCGATGCAGCAGACTCCGCGCAAAGCCTGCTAATTCCAAAAGATGAGCCCCTCGAGCACGCCCCAATTGAATCAGTTGCCAAAGAAGCTCCGGATGCGGTGCAAAAAGATGAATTCCCGGCTGGTCAGCCACCCCTCGCCAGCTGATTGAACGACGGATGCCCCGGCGGCCAAAACATGAAGGCCGGCGGACAACCCCCTGAGCTGGAAGTTTTGAAGCTTGCGCAAGCCGTGAAACCCCTGCATACCCTGGCCCCGGCCAGGCCGATAGAGGCCTTTTAAGCCAAATAAACGATGAATCCTCCAGTTAACCCTATTGCGGCTACAGACACAGCCGAGTCCATGGCTACCGTGGCGGACACGACTCCGGCGCCGGCACTTCAGGCCGAGCCTTTGGATGCCGGCCTGGCACAAGCGCCCAAGCCTGCACACTCAAACCGGCCGGCAGCTGTGCCGGTTTACCAGTTCGAAGATGTGGTCACGGGCCAGTTCGATGCTGATGAGGACGACATTGCCCTGGAGCCACCCAAGCGTGTTTTGTCGGCACAGCCGGAAAGTCCCAAGCTGCACAAAGTGTTGGCGCAGGCGGGCCTGGGTTCGCGCCTGGAGATGGAGCAGCTGATACTCGAGGGCAGAATTTCCGTGAACGCGGAGCCTGCACACATCGGTCAGCGCATTCAGTTTGGCGACAACGTCAAAGTCAACGGCAAGCCCATTCGCGTGCGCATAGACCCGCCGCCGCCCCGCGTGATTGCGTACCACAAGCCCACGGGCGAGGTGGTAACGCATGACGATCCACAAAACCGCCCAACCGTTTTCAGGCGTTTGCCTAAGCTGTTTCAGGGCAAGTGGCAGTCGGTCGGACGCCTGGACCTGAACACCGAAGGTTTGTTGCTGCTGACCAGTTCCGGGGAGTTGGCCAACAAGCTGATGCACCCGCGTTTTGGTCTGGAGCGTGAATACGCCGTGCGCGTTCTGGGCGCCTTGAATGCCGAAGAAAAAAAGCGCCTGCTCGAAGGTGTGCAGCTCGATGATGGCTTGGCTCAGTTCAGCACCATTGAAGCCGGCGGCGGCGAAGGCGCCAATTGCTGGTACCGCGTGACGATTTCTGAAGGTCGCAACCGCGAAGTGCGCCGCATGTTTGAAGCGGTCGGTCACGCCGTCAGCCGCCTGATCCGCATTCGCTACGGCGCCGTGATGCTGCCGCGTGGTTTGAAACGGGGCGCTTTTGTTGAGCTCGATGATCAGGATATTGCTGCCCTGACCAATGCCTTGATTCGTTCGGAAGGCAGGGGCGATCAGCGCTCTGCGCGGCAGCGGCCCGCCGGCGGCCCCGGGGGGCGCGGACAGCGTCGCGAGCGCCCCGCAGACAGCCGTGGCCCGAGGCGACCTGATGCGTACCAGCCTGACACTCCACGCCCCCCTGTGGATCAGCACTTGCATGACGCTGAGACCGGCGAGGCGCTGGAACCCTATGATTTGCAGCCGCCGCCCATGCGCCAGGACGGCGGCCGGGGCGCTGGACGGGGCCCCCGTGGCCCTGGCCCCGGCGGCCCGCGTGGCGGTCAGCGCCAGGGTCCCGGTGGCGGTGCGGGTCAGGGTCAGGGTCAGGGTCAGGGTCAGCAGCGTCGTGGCGATCGCAAACCCAGGCCGGATGGGCCGCCGGCTGGCGCTCAACCCGACCCGATGAAAACCTCCTTCGGCTACATAGGCGCTGAAACTCTCACCCGGCAGCGGCAGGCGCAAGGTCAGCGCCGCCCCGGCGGTGGCTCCGGTGGCGGCGGCGGCGGGCCGCGTCGCGGCGGCTCCGGTAATCGGGGGGGTGGCGCCGGCGGAGGCGGGGGCGGAAGGGGCGGCAATCGCTAAAAACTCGCTGCAGCGTCTTTTCCTTTGGCTCCGGAGGGATAGGTGCTCAGGTTAAAATCAGAGGCTCAGTTCATATTGAACCGCTCCCATAATCAAAATTGAAGGACTACCATGGCTATCGAACGCACTCTCTCCATCATCAAGCCTGACGCTGTAGCCAAGAACGTCATTGGCCAGATTTATGCCCGCTTCGAAGCTGCCGGCCTGAAAATCGTGGCTGCTAAGTTTGTGCATCTCTCGCGTGGCGAGGCAGAGTCTTTTTACGGTGTGCACCGTGCCCGTCCATTTTTCAAGGACTTGGTTGACTTCATGATCTCCGGCCCCGTCATGATCCAGGCATTGGAAGGTGAAAACGCGATTCTCAAGCACCGCGACCTGATGGGTGCAACTGACCCGAAGAAAGCAGCTCCCGGCACCATTCGCGCCGATTTCGCTGAAAGCATCGATGCCAATGCGGTTCACGGCTCTGACGCTGCGGACACCGCACAAGCCGAGATCAGCTTTTTCTTTGCCGGCATGAATATCTACGCACGCTGACATGTTCAAACCGCTGCCTCACTGCCCGGTAACGGGCCGTTGCTGGCCCGGGTGGCGATACTTTGACGGGCTGCGCCCGTCATTCAGACCCGACCTGCTTGGTCGGGTTTTGCGTTTTCAGGCGGGGCGCAGATGCACATGAGCATCAATTTGCTTGATTTTGACCTTGACGCACTGGCCGCTTACTGCGAACAGCTAGGGGAAAAACGTTACCGCGCTACCCAGTTGTTTCGCTGGATTCACCAGCGTGGCGCCAGCGATTTTGCGCTAATGACAGACCTCGCCAAATCGCTGCGCAGCAAGCTCGCCGGCAAAGCGCATGTTCAAGGTTTGAGTGTCATGTCGCGGCACGACTCGGCCGATGGCACCATCAAATGGTTGTTTGACGTGGGTGCGGGCGATGTCATTGAAACTGTCTTTATCCCGGAGGCCGACCGCGGCACTTTGTGTATTTCTTCGCAGGCCGGTTGCGCCGTGGGCTGCCGTTTTTGCTCGACCGGGCACCAGGGCTTCAGCCGCAACCTGAGCGCCGGCGAGATCATTGCCCAGCTGTGGTTTGCCGAGCACTTCTTGCGTCAGCATTTGGCGCGCGACGAGCGCGTGATCTCCAACGTGGTGATGATGGGCATGGGTGAGCCTTTGCAGAACTATGCGCAATTGTTGCCGGCGCTGCGAGTCATGCTCGATGACCATGCTTACGGCCTGTCGCGTCGCCGAGTCACAGTCTCCACTTCGGGGGTGGTGCCCATGATGGACCGGCTCGGGCAGGACTGTCCTGTCGCACTGGCGGTGTCCTTGCACGCTCCTGAGGACGCTCTGCGCGACAACCTGGTGCCGCTGAACCGCAAGTACCCTATAGCCGAGCTGCTGCAAGCCTGCGCTCGTTACCAGGCGCATGCCCCGCGGGACTTCATCACTTTCGAATACTGCATGCTGGACGGCGTCAACGACCAGCCCGAGCATGCGCGCCATCTGGTGGCTCTGATGCGCCATCATGCTGCTGACGGCCTGGACTGTAAGTTCAACCTGATTCCCTTTAATCCTTTCCCGGCTTCTGGATTGCTGCGCTCGCCCATGCCGCAGGTGATGGCGTTTGCCAAAATTTTGCTGGATGCCGGCATCGTCACCACCGTGCGCAAGACCCGTGGTGACGACATCGACGCTGCCTGCGGCCAACTCGCCGGTGATGTTCAAGACCGTACCGGTGTAGCTCAGCGCATGGCCAGTCAGCGCCTGGGCATGTTGGGCGGCATCAAGGTCGTGAGCATGCAGGAGAAACTGCTGTGATCAGACTTGCCGGCAGCCTTGTTTGCATCAGTTTGGCCCTGGCTGCTTGCACACATGGCGGGTCAGGGCCGGCCGCTTGGACGGGCGGCCTGAGCAAAACAGACCTGGCCACTGAGTCGGATGAATCCCCGCAGCAGCGCCGTGCACGCCTGCGCATCGAGCTGGCGGCCGCCTATTTTGAGCAAGGGCAGACCCTGGTTGCCCTGGACGAGGTCAAGCAGGCTTTGCTGGCTGACCCGGGCTTTGCAGATGCCTACAACCTGCGCGGTTTGGTGTATTTGCGCTTGAACGAGCTGCCCCTGGCGGAGGAGAGTTTTCAGCGTGGTTTGGCTCTGCGCCCGAACGATGCGGATGCTTTGCACAACTTCGGCTGGTTGCGCTGTCAGCAGTTGCGTTTTGGCGAATCTGACCAGCTCTTCAAAAAGGCAATTGAAACGCCGCGTTATGCCCAGCCCGGCAAAACATGGATGACCAGGGGGCTTTGCCAGATGCGGGCCGGCCAGCCGCAAGAGGCCCAGGCAAGCTGGCAGCGGGCGCTGGTGCTGGACGCCAACGAGCCTACAGCGGCCTATCAATTGGCACTTCTGCATTACAAACGGGCTGAATTTGAGTTGGCTCAAAGTTATATGCTTAAACTCAACAGTGGTAACTTGGCCAGTGCGCAATCTCTGTGGTTGGGGATTCGCATCGAACGTCAGCTGAACCGGCCAGATGCTATGGCCGCGCTGGGCAGTCAGTTAAGGCTTCGTTTTGCACAATCGCGCGAGTTGATTGCTTTTGACAAAGGGGATTTCCATGAGTGAGGATCCGCAAAAATTGCCGGTGCCAGATGCACCCCTGACAGCGTCTGCGACTGCTGAGTCGGATCCCGTGGAGACACAGCTGCCCCCCACTGAGACAGCCGAACTTCACGCACCTGAAGCTGGCGCGCAAGAGCCGGTGCCGCTTGAAACCGTGCCGGTACTGAGCGCAGGCGCGCTTATCCGGCAAGCTCGCGAGGAAGCCGGCCTGCACATCGCTTCTTTGGCCATGGCGCTGAAGGTGCCGGTCAAGCGACTGGAGGCACTTGAGGCCGACCGTTTTGACTTATTGCCCAGCGCTGTTTTTTCACGAGCCCTGGCAAGCAGCGTTTGTCGCGCGCTGAAGTTAAACCCGACGCAAGTGCTGGCGCAATTGCCAGGCTTGTCCGCGCCCCGTTTGGGTTATCCCGAAGAAAGCCGTTTGGCACCTTATTCATCAGGTTCTTCAGGGCAAAGCTCAACTTTTCTGGGCTCATTGTCCCGACCGGCTTTGGCTGGCGGTGCTTTGTTTCTGGCGGGTGCCGCGCTGTTGGTTTTTTTACCGCCACTGCCCTTTCAGTTTCTCCAAAGTGGGCCTGGCGATAGCGCAGTTGTAACCACCACAGTGGTGCCGCTTGAGCCCCTTGCGCAGACCGCCAATGACACATCAAGCCCCGCTGCGGCGCCCGGCAATGTACCAACAGCTCTGACGCCTGATGCGCGGCCTGCTCCATCAGCATCAGCGTCCGCGCTCCCGGCCAAACCAGCCGGCCCGACGGCCACAGGTACGGTGTCTGCTGCACCCATTGTTCAAGGCCCCGAAACAGCCAAAGGCCCCAGCACGGGTATTGTGGTTTTCGCGCCCACCGAGTCGTCCTGGGTCGAGGTGACAGATGCCCGTGGGGTTGTCCTGCTGCGACGCATGCTCACCCCTGGTGAAGTGGCCGGCGCCACAGGCATATTGCCGCTGAGCGCAGTGGTCGGCCGCGCTGATGTCACCGCCGTGAAGGTGCGCGGCCAAGCCTTTGATTTAACGCCAATTGCCCGCGACAACGTGGCCCGATTTGAGGTGAAATAAAAGTGTCGACCTGTCTTCCAATTCCTTCTGCCGAGCCGCTGGCTCGCCGTTCAGCCCAGGCCCGCGTGGTGTGGGGTTCACGCGTGGTGACCGTGGGTGGTGACGCGCCGGTGCGTATACAGTCTATGACCAACACCGACACTGTCGATGTCATTGGCACTGCGATTCAGGTCAAAGAGCTTGCCCTGGCCGGCTCCGAGATGGTCCGCATTACCGTCAACACGCCCGAGGCGGCCGAGGCTGTACCGCATGTGCGCGACCAGCTTGATCGCATGGGCATCGACGTCCCTTTGATCGGTGACTTTCACTACAACGGCCACCGCCTGTTGACCGACTACCCGAGTTGCGCGCAAGCGCTGTCCAAATACCGTATCAACCCCGGCAATGTCGGCAAGGGCGACAAACACGACCGCCAGTTCGGCCAGATGATTGAAGCGGCCGTGCGCTGGGACAAGCCGGTGCGCATTGGCGTCAATTGGGGCAGCCTGGACCAGGAACTGCTCGCCAGTCTGATGGACATCAACAGCGCGCGCCTCCAGCCCTGGGATGCCAAACAGGTGATGTACGAGGCCATGATCACCTCGGCGCTCGAGTCTGCTGCTTTGGCGCAGAAAATGGGCATGGCGCATGAGCAAATCACGCTGTCTTGCAAAGTCAGCGGTGTGCAAGACCTGATCTCTGTGTACCGCGAACTGGCCAAGCGCACCCGTCACCCTCTGCACCTGGGGCTGACCGAAGCAGGAATGGGCACCAAAGGCACAGTGGCGTCTGCCGCGGCCATGGGGATTTTGTTGCAAGAGGGTATAGGCGACACCATCCGTGTTTCGCTCACACCTCAACCCGGCGAGGCACGCACGCAAGAGGTGTTGATCGCCGCCGAAATCATTCAAGCCCTGGGCCTGCGCAGCTTTGTACCCAGCGTCACTGCCTGCCCCGGTTGCGGGCGCACTACGAGCACGACTTTTCAGGACCTGGCCAAGCAAATCGATGATTTTTTACGCGCCCAAATGCCGGTCTGGAAAGCCCAGTACCCCGGCGTTGAAAAGCTCAAAGTTGCGGTCATGGGTTGCATCGTCAACGGCCCCGGCGAGAGCAAGCATGCCGACATTGGCATCAGCTTGCCCGGCTCGGGTGAGGCGCCGGCAGCGCCGGTCTTTATCGATGGCGAAAAAAGTCTGACGCTGCGCGGCGATCACATCGCCAGCGAGTTTCAGGGCATCGTCGAAAACTACATTGAAAACCGCTTCGGATCCACGCGCGCTAGCTCCGAGGCCTGAAAAAACACATGGCTGAAAAACTGCTTGCCGTCAAAGGCATGAACGATATATTGCCGCCTGAGTCGGCGCGCTGGGAATGGTTGGAGGACAAGGTCAGGGCACTGATGGCCCGCTACGCTTACCGCAACATCCGCACGCCCATCTTGGAGCACACACAGCTTTTTGTGCGCGGTATCGGTGAGGTCACAGACATTGTCGAAAAAGAGATGTACTCCTTTGAGGACCGCTCCGATAAAAACGGCGACCACGCTCATCTGACCATGCGCCCTGAAAGCACCGCCAGCGTTGTGCGCGCAGTCGCGGAGCACAATTTACTTTACGAGGGCGGCAAGCGCCTTTACTACATGGGGCCGATGTTTCGCCGGGAACGCCCGCAACGAGGGCGCTACCGGCAGTTTCACCAGATCGGCGCTGAGGCCCTGGGTTTTGCCGGTCCGGAAGTTGATGCCGAGCTGATCCTGCTGGCTGCTGCGCTGTGGCAAGAAATCGGGATCACCGATTGGCGGCTGGAAATCAACAGCTTGGGCCAGCCCGATGAGCGGGCCCTGCATCGCACCCAGCTGATCGCTCACTTTGAGCAGCACGCGCAGGCGCTGGACGAAGACGCCAAGCGCCGCCTGCACAGTAATCCGCTGCGTATTCTGGACACCAAAAACCCGGCCATGAAAGCGGTGGTCGAGAGTGCGCCTCGGCTTATCGACTTCCTGGGCGCCAGATCGCTGGCCCACTTTGATGCGCTCAAAGCGATTTTGGATGCCAATGGCGTGCCCTGGACGCTCAACCACCGCTTGGTGCGTGGACTGGACTATTACAACCTCACGGTCTTTGAATTCATCACCGACCAGCTCGGCGCCCAGGGCACCTTGTGCGCCGGCGGGCGCTATGACTACCTGGTCGAGCAAATCGGCGGCAAGCCTGCGCCGGCCGTCGGCTGGGCTTTGGGGGTTGAACGCGTGCTCGAGCTGCTGCAAGAAAGCGGCCGGGCTGTACCGCCCCTGGCACCTGATGCTTATGCCGTGGTGCCTGATGCCGCCGCCTTGCCCCTGGCTTTGCGCACACTGCAGACCCTGCGGGCCGCGGGAGTGAGCGTGCAGATGCATGCCAGCTCGGGCACCGACGGCATGGGCAGCATGAAGTCCCAGTTCAAAAAAGCCGACGCCAGCGGCGCCCGCTTTGCACTGATTTTTGGCGAAACCGAACTCGCCAGCGGCTGCGTGGCAGTTAAGCCGCTGCGAGCCGGTAAAGCCGAGGCGGCGGCCGAGCAGACTTTGCACCCGCTTGCCGATGCAACTGCCTGGGCGCCTGTCTTGCTCGCTTGAACGGGCTGCCCCCCTACAATCGAGCCTTTACCCCGGCAAAAGCGAACAAGACCCATGGCAAAACATCTGGACCTCGAAGAGCAGGAACAACTCGCCGAACTCAAGCATTTCTGGAAGCGTTATGGCAACGTGATTTCCTGGGTTTTGATAGCCGTTTTTGGTGCCGTGGCGGCATGGAACGGTTACCAGTACTGGCAGCGTAACCAGTCCTCGCAAGCGGCTGTGATGTATGACGAAGTCGAGCGCGCCGCTGTAGCCGGTGATGTGCCCAAGCTTGAGCGTGTCATGACCGACATGAAAGATCGCTACGCTGGCACAGCCTATGCCGAGCAGGCGGCCCTGCTGGCGGCCCGTATTTACCAGGACAAAGGCAATCTTGACGCCGCCAAGGGCGCGCTGGCCTGGGTGGCGGGCAAAGGCCAGGACGCGGGCTACCAATCCGTGGCCCGCTTGCGTTTGTCAGGCATGCTCTTAGAAAGCCGGGCCTATGATGAAGCCCTGCAACAGCTGGCAGCACCCATGCCCAAGGACTTTGCCCCGCTGGCTGCAGACCGCAGCGGCGACATTTTGCTGGCCCAAGGCAAGAAAGCCGAAGCCAAAGCGCAATACCAAAGCGCCTACAAAGCCTTGGATGAGCGTTCAGATTACCGGCGCATCATCGAAATCAAGCTCAATGCATTGGGCGTAGACCCGGTTGTCAAACCGGCAGCGCCTGCCCCAAGCTCCAAAGAGGCCGGTCAATGATGTCGCTCAATGCAAGGCGCTGTGGCCTTGTGAGCAAGCTGCTCAACGGTGGCCGCTTGCTGGCAGCTGGTGTCAGCATGGCATTGCTTGTAGCCTGCTCGGGCGGGGCCAACCAGCCCCAACCCGCCCAGCTCAAGCCCTTCACCGCCATGATTCCTGTCCAGCAAGCCTGGACGTCGAAGCTGGGCGATATTGACTTTCCATTGACCCTGAGCGCCGGCACCAACACCGTGATGCTGGCCGCTGGCAATGGCTTGGTGCTTGCTGTGGATGCCGGAACCGGCCGCGACCTCTGGCGCATCAGTTCAGGTGCGGCACTGGCCGCCGGTGTAGGTGGTGACGCCCGGCTGGCGGCAGTGGTAACGCGTGGCAATGAGTTGGTGACCATGGCCGACGGCAAGATCATCTGGCGCCAAAAACTGCTGGCGCAGTCATTTACTGCACCCTTTGTTGCCGGCGGGCGTGTGTTTGTGCTGGCTGCTGATCGCTCTGTCAGTGCTTTTGACGGCGCCAGCGGACGCAAACTTTGGACCCAGCAACGCCCTGGCGAGCCGCTGGTGCTGCGCCAATCTGGCGTTTTACAGGCGGTTGGCAATACGCTGTTGGCCGGACTGGGCGGGCGCCTGACGGGTCTAAACCCTGACAATGGCAGCGTGCGCTGGGAGTTGCCGATTGCGATTCCACGCGGCGTCAATGACATCGAACGCCTGGTTGATCTGGTCGGGCCGGCCAGCCGGCTGCAGCAAATCGTGTGCGTCAGGGCTTTTCAGGCCAGCGTGGGCTGCGTCAACGCCGAGCGTGGATCGCTGTTGTGGAGTCGCCCTGCTGACGGTAGCCGCGGACTTGACGGCGACGAAAGGCTTGTCTTTGGCGTCGAATCGGACGGACGGGTCATTGCTTGGCAGCGGGCGGATGGTGAACGCGCCTGGACCTCGGACGAGTTGCGCTACCGCGGGCTGACTGCGCCGCATGTGGTGGGTCGCTCGATCGCCATCGGTGACGCTAGCGGTTTTGTGCATTTGTTGTCCCGCCAGGATGGCAGCTTGCTCAACCGGCTTTCGACGGATGGCTCAGCCATCGTTGCCCCGCCGGTGCTGGTGGGCGACACCCTGGTGGTCGTCACCCGCAAGGGCAATGTTTTTGGCTTTCAGCCGCAATAAGCAGGCGCATCTAGGCGCCTGTTCAAAGATTCTTGATGAAACCTGTTATCGCCCTGGTGGGCCGCCCGAATGTGGGCAAATCGACGATCTTTAACCGCCTGACCAAATCGCGGGATGCGATTGTGGCGGACTTTGCCGGGCTCACACGCGACCGGCATTACGGCAACGGCAAGCTCGGCTCGCAGGAATACATCGTCATCGACACGGGTGGCTTTGAGCCCGACGCCGCTTCCGGCATCTACAAGGAAATGGCCAAGCAGACCCGCCAGGCGGTGGCCGAAGCCGATGTGGTGGTGTTTGTGGTCGATGCCCGGGCCGGGCTGAACGCTCAGGACCACGACATTGCGAAATACCTGCGCAAGCTCGGCAAGCCGACGGTGCTGACAGCCAACAAGGCCGAAGGCATGACCGAAGGCGTCCAGCTGTCCGAATTCTTTGAACTGGGTCTGGGCGAGGTGCTGCCGGTCTCGGCGTCGCACGGCCAGGGCATGCGCACGCTGGTGGACATGGCGCTGGCGCCCTTGCACCTGCCCGACCCCGATGAGCTCGGTGAACCCGAAGACCCGAGCGTCATCAAGCTCGCCGTGGCGGGGCGGCCCAATGTGGGCAAATCAACCCTGATCAACACCTGGCTGGGTGAGGAGCGCCTGGTGGCCTTTGACCTGCCGGGCACCACACGCGACGCGATTTCTGTGCCTTTTGAGCGCGCCGGCCAGAAGTTCGAGCTGATCGACACCGCCGGACTGCGGCGCAAGGGCAAGGTTTTTGAGGCGATCGAAAAATTCTCGGTGGTCAAGACCCTGCAAGCCATCGAAAACTCCAACGTCGTGCTGCTGCTGCTGGACGCCACACAGGGCGTGACCGACCAGGACGCGCACATCGCCGGTTATATCCTGGAGTCGGGCCGCGCTGTGGTGCTGGCCATCAACAAATGGGACGCGGTGGACAGCTACCAGCGCGAAACCCTGGAGAGATCTATTGAGACCCGGCTGGGTTTTCTCAAGTTCGCCTCCATCCACCGGATTTCGGCCATCAAGCGCCAGGGTCTGGCGCCGGTCTGGAAATCCATCATCCAGGCCCACGCCTCGGCCAACCGCAAAATGTCCACCCCGGTGCTCACTCGGCTGCTGCTCGAAGCGGTGCAGTTCCAGCAGCCGCAGCGCTCGGGCATGTTCCGCCCCAAGATGCGCTATGCCCATCAGGGCGGCATGAACCCGCCCATCATCATTGTTCATGGCAACTCG
>Ga0164295_10001290_pt1 | contig 20727 bp, 20 predicted proteins | sample GEODES006metaG_FD_111798 | JGI IMG/M metagenome (GOLD analysis project Ga0164295, IMG submission 111798) | Oligotrophic lake water microbial communities from Sparkling Lake, Wisconsin, USA - GEODES006 metaG | ecosystem: Environmental > Aquatic > Freshwater > Lake | place: USA: Sparkling Lake... | reverse complement strand
TCACCCAGCAACGGAGGCAACTCCATGGGGCAAGGCTGTTTCACAGAAGGCGCAAGAAGGCGGCGGATGGCTTACCTGGGTATTTAGTACAGAAGATATTGCACCAATCGAAGCAAAGTTCGGCCGTAACGCAGTCGATGGTCACCGCACACGCCCTAACGGTTCTGACCTTAAGTGGAAGCAGATCGGTGTAAAAGAGATTACAGATTCACGCGAACTTCCATTCTTTATTCAGTGGCTAACATCAGATCACCCATCACAAGATGGCACAGCAGTATCAAAGATTGAAAAGATTGTGATTGCAGATAAAGATCCATTGGCAGAATCGTGGTTTAAGTCAGAGATCCTTGGCGCGCTCGCTGAGGTCACCATCGACTGGGTCGATCCATCAACAAATGATGGCGACAATGGAATCGTTGCAGTGCATTTGAGCACTCCTAACGGTTCAGTCGTACTGGATTAATAACCCACTTTTTAGCCCTGGAATCTCTTATTTCTTTTTGTATCCTTGCGGACACTTCGGATTAACGGCAGTAACTTTCTTTGTAATCTTTCCCTTTACGCAAGTGATAGTAGAAGCCTTTTTAGCTGCAGGTGGCTGGATCTATGCGGGAACGGCTAGATTTATCGAAAATTTACTTCAACTGTTGTTGAATTTTAGAATTTTTGTAAAATTGAGAGCTGCCATTTGAGCTTCAGGTAAATCTAGAAATGCACTTAGGTCTTTAGGTGTCCCAAGCCCATGTACTGCGGTTCCATGATCTCCCACCAGATATGTCTCCACTATTTTTTGCTGTTCAAGCATGAAATTGTAAGTTGGAGCTACATAAAACTCATTATTTGTTCTGATATCTAACTCAAAGGTGTTTAAGAATGCATCTTTAGCGTCCCTTGCGTTTGACCAACCATAAATCCCAACTGTTGCTTCGTTCGAAATCTCAATTTTTTCAACTACTTGGTTGATTAACCCCGAGGAATCTCTGCCTACGTAAGACCAGGCATTTGAACTTGCGCGCATAGTGACTATTTGTCCCTGTGAACGCCCCGATCTAACGATCTCCACAAATGGAGCCAGGTCAGAGAATACAAATTGGTCAGTGTTTGCCACAATGATGCCCTCGCTATCGGGCAAAGTTTCGAGAACTAGATTAACTGTTGAAGCTGGACCCTCTGTTAACCCATCAATCTCTAAAAATCCCATCTCGAAAGGAAATTTTGATGTCAAGTCATTCAGCGCTTCAGGAATTGCATCCTTTCTTTGGGAAATAATCCAAATCTTGTCCACATTTTCCAGTGGAAAATTTAGCAGAACCCACGCAATCATTGGTATACCAAATACTGGGATGAGGGGCTTAGGGCGCACCTCTCCAACTTGCTGAAATCGAGAACCTAAACCAGCCGCCGGGAGTACTAAGTTTAATCTATTCATTTACTAACACTTTGTCACTCGGAACGCTGGGAAACTTTATACAAACTAAACTGCTATCTGTAATTGATTCAAAACCCGCAACTTCGGACGGGTGAATGACGATAATGTCACCGGTTTCAAAGATTGTATCTCCTATCCTAATTGTCCCACCCGTAACGATTGTGATCTCAGTTGCAACAATTTGATAGTGAGCTTGCTCTGTGTCTCCCGCCTTAAATGTTTTAAAGCCTACTTCAAAGTTTGAATTTATGTGCAGCGAAGGAGAAAAATCACCAACCACCCATCCTTTAGAAAAACTCTCAATACGGTGTCTTTCCATGCGCGTTTCCAATCTATGTTGTTTAATCGAACCTTGTGTAATCTTCCGCTGAAATCTCAAAGAGTTCCAGTTCAATGGCATTAGCTAAAAAATAATTAAGAGCTGAGGAGATGAAGAAATTTCCCTTAACGCGGACATTGTTGACAAGTGTCCAACGGAGGCAATTTTCAAACGAGATTTTATCCTTAAAATAGTGCACTCCAGCCAAAGCGCAGCTTCCGTCTACTTCCTTTTCAAGGAATTCAATTACATTATTCATTCTTCCTAGTCGAGCATATGAGTACAAAGGATTAACCCCTTGAAACACAATTGTGCCTGCCTCCACCGCCTTGCTGGTCATCGAGATTGAGAAACTTTCAATCAAATTATGGCTCAATATTGAATTTGAAGGCACAATCAAGAAAGGTTCATCATGACCAATTTCTGATAGCCCATACGCTGCGGTGATTAATGCGCCAGGGGTATGATTGGGAACCAAGTGAAAAACTAAATTTTTATATGATCCTTCTAATTGTTCTAGATTTTTGTCATTTGAAAGCAGGACAACTGTGGAAAATGAGGAAAGATCAGCAATAATTTTCTCGATAAGAACAGCATCAGTGCGCTTTTCCGAAACCTCGCTTCTATCTCCGGCCAGCAAGAATGAAAACATTATTTACCGTAAATCCGGCAGCTTAGCCAAGAAGAGATCAATAGATACAGCTGAAGGATCCTTTACTTTTATCACTTCTATACCAGCACTCTCCGCCGCCATGATGCCGTATTCCCCATCTTCTACGACTAGAGTCTCTAAAGGTGAGACACCCAACTTGCTCATCGCTAGGTTATACCCATCGGGGCTCGGTTTGCCCTGCGCGACGTCCTCGTTTGTTATCACCACATCCATAAAGTGTAATAGGCCAGCATACTCCAACATAAACTCAGTTGATTTGCGAATACTGTTCGTTACTAGTCCAACTTTAAACCCACTATGTTTCAGTCTAGAAATTAGGATCTGATGAGAAACATTTGGGAAACACTTTTGTGCAGCGATTCGGAGTGTCCTGTCTTGCTTGACTGCCTCTATTGTTTTATGAAGTTCCACCGGCAGTAATCCATCTTCACTTAAAATGAGCAATTTTTGCTTAGTGGATAAGCCATCAAATCTATTCAGATGGTCGCTCCTATTAATTTCTAATCCGAATAGGCGTAGAGCCTCATTGAGTGCTTCGTAGTGCCAGTCTCGGGCATCAATCAGCACGCCGTCCATATCGAAAAGCACTGCTCGATATTTGTTAATCACAGAGCCGACTCAATTCTTCAGGGTGGTCAGTGCAAACAGAAAATTCAAATAATTGTTTGGATCTTTTTTCCGCGAACCAATCGAAGGCTACTTGATAATCTCTTCCATGCAGTTCAGGGGAAACGAAGACGCAATGAGATTTTAGAGCTAAGGATGATACAAGTGGATCATCCAGCCACCAATCAGTTTCGAAACCATCGATCCAAAGATATTCACTAGACCAGGGCACTTCTCTTTCGAATTCACTCATTCTCAGCGCGTGGGGAAAACCCAATTTCCAAGCTGTATACATCTGAGGCATTGAGCCGTCAAAAAGGAAAGAAGATGAAGAGGAAATCTCATCTTGGTAACCTTCAAGTGTAGAAAACAAACCGTCTTCCTTCAAATTCAGGGCAAATCTACTTTGGTTATTCATCTCTAGGTGCACCAAATTATCAGACGACCGAATAGGGTCATGCGATATTACCAAACTCCCAAAACAACTTCTTATGTCGGTTTCTACGCCAAAACCCATTGAAAAAGCACCCCTCAATGAAGAGAGTGAGTTCTGCTCATGGGGGGTATTCCATAAGCCTCTATGAGCAAGTATCCAATGCTGTCTTGGATTCATAAGCGTCATGGCTCAATCATAGACCGAAGCGCAACATCAGAGAAGGAAAGAAAGATTTGACAGGCCGGGAAAATCACCTTTGCACTGAATCAAACCATACGCATGCTTGCGCTACTTACAGGAAAGTATAATTATTGCTCTGGCAGGAACTCTTATAGTGATTAAAGGCGGTGATTTGTGAATGCCCTCAAGCGCTCTGCGAAATCTGGCATTCAATTTTGGTAAATAGTCATATCCGCTGCGAGAATCGGTGCAACATCAGGACACATACCTCCCTTAATTCTTCGAAATATTCCTATCGTTCGTGATTCCTTGAATCTAAAGCCAGAAGTGCCCAATCCGAAAAGTGCAACTCAAGATACTGACTATCAAAGGATTCTTCAAACCATTTTATACTTGCGTAGTTTGAATCGAGACAATTTATGGACTTGAGCCAATTCTGACCGAGGGTAGTTGCATCAATCACTGCCGCATAATTCGACCAAAATTGAAGGTTTGTGTTTACGGCTGCCCCCACTTCTAAACCCAAATTGTGAACGTATCGTGCAGCCAGCCATACTTCTGGGACAGCCTTCCAATGCGACAAGACTTCATCGGCGCTAAAAAAAATAGAATCAGTGAGATCTTCAAAATTTCTGGGTTCAAAAGGTGCCCAATACCTTAACAGGTCTTCAACGTTTCCTATCTGCAACATATCTGAAAGAAAAAGAGGCGGCCGTTTATAAGAATTATATGAAGTGCCAACAATTCGGCCGGGGCCAATACCAGAAAGTATTTCCCCACTAAGCAACTTATCCGCGAATTTAAGACCTTGCGCTCGGGTTATTTCTTGGTCTACCCTCAACTTCATTACGAGAGTAGCTCCAAGACTTTGAGCCAATACAATTCCATTGTAAGCGGAGGCTACCCCCCTCGCGAAGTTCGCGGCATAAGGAGGAGGTAATTGCGCTGGTTCATCCAGTAGTGAAATGTCTACTTTCTCGACTTCACAAATTCGTTCTAGGCGATGGGACATTCCGTCAAAATAAGTACTTAATATGATTAATGATTCTGGACACATTGAACGCATGTGTTGAATATTCTTAATTAGGAAGTCTTCGTCATACACCTTGCCATGAAGAACGATTGCAAAGTATTTATTTATATATTGTTCACCTTCGGCCAATGGCTTTATTGATATAGATAATGAAACCCCATGCTTATCTGATAGATAATGATCGATCCAATTAATCAATTTTTCAAATAGTAGTGAAGAAAACGAAGTGCTTGGCAGTCCGAGTTTAGAGAACAAAAAGTATCTAGTTCTAAACTTAATTGAATTCAAGACTCTGCTTAGAAACGCCAATTCACCACCTCATTCGATTAAGAAAATCCATTGCGACCGCTCCCGTAAAATAGACTGAGAAGTGAGTGCTCTTAAATGATAGTGGAGGGGTATAGCAAAGTAGGTCCATTTTTGATCTAAGGAATTCACGCCAAACGTTAAGCTTTCGTTTAGTGCCTGTTTTTCTGTCAGAACCCTGATATGCGGCTCGTAAGAGGCTATGCTTTTCCACTTAAGCGCTCATATTTGCTGCATCTACAGGCAACGATTTAGGAGAACAGGGAAGGTGGGTAGTGGGTAAAATTCTTGTTACTGGAGCGGCTGGTTTTATTGGGTCACACTTAGCGGAATTCTTGTTACGACAAGGCCACACCGTGGTAGGAGTGGATAACTATTACTCTGGCCAAAAAACTAACATTGAACTTCTAATGAATTATCCTCAGTTCTCATTTCTAAATCATGACGTTACAGAAAAATTTACCTCAGATGTAGACTACATTTTTAACTTGGCGTGTCCTGCATCGCCAGTTGCTTACCAACGCGATCCTGTTGCAACTGTGAAAACTAATGTATTAGGGGCAATAAACGTACTAGAATTGGCAAAAAATATCGGTTGTCCTATTTTGCAGGCATCGACAAGTGAAGTTTATGGTGATCCAGATATCTCACCTCAGAGCGAAAAGTACCTAGGGAATGTAAATCCAATCGGCGTTAGAGCTTGCTACGACGAAGGGAAGCGTGTCGCTGAGACATTATTCTTCGACTATTATCGAGAGTACGATGTACAGATTCAGGTTGTACGTATTTTTAACACATATGGCCCACGAATGCGTATAGATGATGGTCGAGTGATCAGTAATTTTATTGTGCAAGCCCTAAAAAATGAGCCAATAACGATTTATGGTCAAGGGCAACAAACGAGGTCATTTTGTTACGTATCAGACCTTGTTGCTGGGCTGATCAGCATGTTCGAGAAATCGGTCACGGTACGTGGCCCCGTCAATCTGGGTAACCCTGGTGAATTCTCAATGCTCGAACTAGCCAAAAAGGTAGTAGAGATGACAGGTTCTACATCTGAGTTAGTGTTTCAGAGATTACCAGCCGATGACCCTAAGCAGAGATGCCCAGACATTTCGTTAGCGAATGAAACGCTGGGATGGAGTCCAAAGGTGGAATTATTGGAAGGTCTTAAAACAACCATTGATTATTTCAGGGAAGAATTAAGCAGAGAGCACAACTAAATGAGACTTGCCAAGTAGTTCATATACGAGTTCCCAGCGCGCGTTTGAATGTATCTGGTTAAGTGCTTCTTATCAATCCAGTTGTTTGCAAGGGCAATTTCTTCAGGGCAACCAATTTTCCTGCCTTGCCTATCTTCAATTACTTTTACATAGTTGGCGGCTGCAAACATCGCGTCGACATTCCCCGTGTCTAGCCAAACTGTACCTCTAGCGAGAGTTACTACTTCCAACTGTCCAAGATTTAAGTAATGGTTATTTACTTCGGTAATCTCGAGCTCGTTTCTATCACTCGGCTTTATTTTTTTTGCAATTTCGATAACGCTGTTTTGGTAGAAATATATTCCAGGGACTGCAAATTTCGATTTTGGTTCTACTGGTTTTTCTTCTATCGAGATAGCCTTGCCTGTCGCATCAAATTCTACAACTCCATACTCTTGCGGCTGGTCCACCTCATAAGCAAAAATCCTGGCTTCACTTTGCGTAAAGTCGCGCCTAAGACTTAAATCTAAATCCGCACCATGAAAAATGTTGTCCCCAAGAATTAAGCAGACAGCGCTATTCCCGATAAATTCTTCACCAATTATGAATGCTTGTGCGAGCCCCTCGGGTTTAGGCTGAACTAGATAGGTGATTTCAATTCCGAAGGCGGAGCCATCGCCAAGCAAGGCCTTAAACGCAGCCTGGTCATTAGGAGTAGTAATTATTCCTATGTCTCTAATTCCGGCGGACATAAGGGTGCTCAGAGGATAATAGATAAGTGGCTTGTCATACACGGGCACAAGCTGTTTGCTGATACTTTGGGTCAACGGCCACAATCTAGTACCGTTGCCTCCAGCAAGAATTAAGCCCTTCACCCGCAGAGTGTATTGAATCTCAGGGTGCATGAGCAAGGGAGGGAGCGGTGATGCGAGTTTTAATCACAGGTGGAGCTGGGTTTATTGGATCTAACTTTGTTAAATTGTGTCTCCAAGGCGCATTTGCGGAAGTTAGTGAAGTGACGGTGGTGGATAGCCTCACTTACGCCGGGAATTTGGACAATTTTACCAAAGAGGAACTCAATTCATTTAAATTTATTCATGGTGATATTTGTGATAGACAATTAATTGAAGAACTAATCCCAGCCGTGGATTCGGTAATTAATTTTGCTGCAGAATCTCACGTAGATAGGTCTATTGTGAACTCAAAAAGCTTTATGGAGACCAACATAATGGGGGTTTTTAACTTACTGGAAGCCATCCACAAAAATCCGAAGGTTCGCTTTCTTCAGGTATCAACGGATGAAGTTTATGGCTCAATTTTGAAGGGAAGTTGGATTGAATCCGATCCTCTACTTCCAAATTCTCCTTACTCTGCTAGTAAAGCAAGTGCTGAGCTTTTGGTCCGCTCTTATGTCCGCACTCACAATTTGGATTGCATTGTCACCCGATGTAGCAATAACTATGGAAATTATCATTTTCCTGAAAAATTGATTCCGTTATTCATAACTAATCTGATCGAAGAAAAAAAAGTACCAATTTATGGAACCGGTCTAAATGTGCGGGATTGGTTGCACGTAAAGGACCACTGCCTAGGAATATATCTCGCGCTTACTAAGGGAGTGAGTGGAGAGGTATACAACATCGGAGGTGGAACCGAGTTAAGCAACATGGAAATCACTCAGAAGATTTTAGATCATTTTGGAAAGTCATTAGATTGTGTTGACTTTGTCTCCGACCGCCTGGGGCATGATTTTAGATATTCTGTGAATTGGGACAAAGCAAATAAACTGTTGGGATATAATCCAACAGTCTCCTTTGAAACAGGTTTACAGGCGACCATAGAGTGGTACCAAACTAACCAGCAATGGTGGAAACCTTTAAAGCAAACAAGATGATTTTAATCGCCGGTGGAGATGGGCAATTAGGTAAGTCACTTAGGGCTGCTACACAAGCTATGTCTTATCCAAGCAGTGCTTTAAGTCGAGAAGAATTAGACCTGACAAACATGAGTTCGGTGCACAAAGTTGTCAATAACCTTAAACCCGACGTAGTTATAAATTGTGCTGCGTGGACCAATGTAGATGAGGCGGAAAAGTTTCCAGAGCGAGCAATTGAAGTAAATGCTTACGGGGCTTTAAATCTCGCAGTGGCATCCAAAGGTGTGAACGCAAGGTTTTTTCAACTTTCAACCGATTATGTTTTTTCAGGCGATAAGGATGAACCTTGGGACGAATATGATACAAAATCACCGATCTCAAGCTATGGTTTAAGTAAGTCAATGGGCGAAGATTTGGTTTTGGAATGTTATCCGGATAACGCATATATCATCCGAACCGCTTGGTTATATAGCCTGGGCGGGAATAATTTTTTAACAAAAATGCTAGAAAAAATCGAAAATAATGAAGCAAAATTGAAAGTTGTTGCAGATCAGTATGGTCAACCAACGTCTGTTACAGACTTGGCCGAGAGAATTGTTTCCATACTTTACCTAGAACTAAACTCGAATATTTTCCATGCCACGAATACAGGGCAAGCTTCATGGTTCGAGTTTGCATCAAAAATCTACCAGCTACGCGGTCAGTCAAGCTCTCATATCCTGCCGATTCAATCAAGAGAATTTATCTCTCCTGCGAAAAGACCACCGTATTCCGTACTTGGTCAGTCAGCTTGGGCAAATTCAAATCTGAAACCTATGCGTGATTGGCAGGAAGCTTTAACTGAACTCTTAACCAAGAAATCAAATGAGGAGGGATCGCCTAATGAAGATTGAGTCAGTGGGAATTGACGGAATTTGGATAATTCAAAACGAAACTCACGTTGACCAGCGCGGATCTTTTCAGGAGTGGTTTCAAAGTGAGAGTTTCCAAGAGTACACAGGTGTAAATTTCATACCTAAGCAAGCAAACTCATCCTTCTCCAAAAAAGGAGCCGTAAGGGGAATTCATTACAGCACATCAGAAGCAGGTCAGGCAAAACTTGTGACTTGCATGAACGGTGAGATACTCGATGTTATCTTTGACCTTAGAAGAGATTCAAAAACTTTTGGGCAGTTTGCATCGATTCCCTTGAAAGCTCACGACGGTAAATCAGTCTATATATCTGAAGGCTTAGGGCATGCATTCATGTCTCTGCAGGACAATTCGAATCTAGTTTATTTATTGAGTTCTACTTATGATCCATCAACGGAACACACAGTTCATCCACTTGATGCCACATTTGGTTTTAAATGGCCGATAGAAGGAATTATTCTATCCGAGAGAGATTCTCTCGCCCCTTCACTAGTTGAGCAGATAAAGGCCGACAATTTACCGTGAATGAAGTAGGTCAATCCAATAATCTAATTTAAGCTTTGCGAAATTGTAATTCTTGGCGCCCGAGATCATTTCCCATGACTCATGAAGAAAAGTATCATCTGTAATCTGCTTCCAATCGTCCACCAACACATATGGCAAATCCACAAGCAGTGATTCCAAAATAGCATTCCTCTTAATTATAGGAATCCCACCCATATACAACACTTCCCACAGCCGATGAGTATCAATGCCATTTCCAACTGGGCAAGCAGTGAATGCGAAACGCCTCAAACTCTCAAGATAACTAAGGCGCCCTTCTGGAGAAAAAGAAGGTTCCTCTAAAATGTGTTTAGACTCCCTTAAAAGATTAGCTAGCGGCAATCTTTCCCTAGAATTCGTAGAAGTTGAAAAACAGCCATAAACTAAACCGTTTGATTCCGCCAAAAAATCAGTCTTGTTTGCCTGCATAAGTAAATCATTGTTACCGAAGAGGCGATGATACTCGGACTCATTCGTGTAGTTTGTAAGGCCGATCGGAATTGGCTTTGCAATATCTCTATAGTTCGCAACATTAACGCCATAGATCTGACGATAACCCAAACTTCGAATGAATAGAATCGTAGGAACTCGAGTCATTTGATCGGAGTGCCCCAAAATAAGATTCCCTTTAGCATGCTGATTGGATGCCATTGCCAGAGAGGGCAGATCACTCCCACGCCATCTTTTTCTACTAAAGATCGCATCTGATCTGTGATAAACACATCTGTCACAATCGTTCGCATGTTGCAAATAAGCATCGGAAGAAATAAACGCATTCTCCAAATAAATGTCCTGTAGAGCAGAAAACTGATGGTTCAAAAGAAACCTCCAATCAACTACCTAAATTCCTCAGCCAAAGTGTGTGCAAGAATGATACCTTGAAATAGTGGACAATGAATGAATACTAAACTACGGAGAAGATGTTGACTGAGCCAAAGATTCTAGTTTTGATTCTCGCTATAGAAAAAGATCCCTGGAAGAAAATTGAAATTGAAGGTCAAGATACAACTTGGAAACAGTGGCGTCCGGGTAATGTCGAAATAATGCGTTATATCGGTATGGATCGTCCAAGTCTTTTTTGGATATTCCTAGATAAACTTTGGATGTTTAATCAAAAGTTTCAAGCGCTCACAAAAGGTAAATTTTCCCCTAGATTTTTGAATCGAGTATTGGAAAGTGAAAATCAATTTACAAGCAGAATAGATCAATCATCAGATTTAATTTACACAACCGTTCCAGATCTCTACTCTCTAATCGGGATAAAGACTGTTGAGGCGTTTAAAGCAAGTATTAACAATTTTGATTTCGATTATATATATCGAACAAATGTCAGTTCTTATATTGATTTAATAAAGCTAAATGAATTCGTGAATAACAAACCTCGAGAGGGTTATTACGGTGGGGCGGTCGGCACATATCAAGGCATTAGCTTTGCATCAGGATGTGGGTATTTCCTTTCAAGGGATGTTGTTAATAAAGTGTTAGAAAATAGAAAGTTGTGGGATCACAATCTCATCGACGATGTTTCACTCGGTAAACTCCTAACGAAAGAGCTAAATATCGAAGTGCAAGAAATTGGTAGATTGGATCTGGAATCAGCAAACTTTTCTCAGCTTGAGATTGAGAATAAATCTCAAGCTATCTTTCATTATCGCTGTAAGGCGGTAAATCCCAACTTATCTATCAAAATTATGAAATCACTACATAAAATTCTCACATCTGATTAACTCCGTGAGCTTTCCCATATGTGACTCATTAATTACTTTTGAAAACTGTTATTAGCTTTCGTTCGATCTTCGCAGAGAGGATAGCAAGCAAGTCTTTACAATTCCTGCGATAAGCATCACCCCCAGAACGATTTCGCATAGCCCAAATAGGAAAATCTAGTCCTTTGCTCCAATTCGGATAAAAATATGTTTCATCTGCTAACGGCACAATTCCTTCTGACTTTACAATCAACGAGATTATCGATTGCTCCCATCGGTGTTGCCTAAATTCTCCTGACTGCCCTTCTTCTTCAGACGGATCAAGAAGATAAGAATAATTAGACTTTACGCAATAATCGAGCCACTTTTTGGAAACAGTCTCGCTTTGGATTGATTTGGTTGCGAATATAATTCCAGATTGAATTTGGTTAGTATTTCTAAAGTTTGAGAATGGGTCAAGTTCATCCAATACGGAACGCTTAGTCCATGCAGCATCAGTTACATTATTGAATCCAAATGAGCGATCAGATAGTTGCATCAATAGCATGCCTTTGGCTGCACACAGGTCAAGATACTCTTTAAACCGTTGTTCGGATTCACCGGTTCGATTTAATTGACATCCAGCATCCAAAAGTAATATTGCCTCATCTTGCTCAAGAAGCTCGACTAGATGAGACAAGATTGCGGGCTTCCAAATCCACAGGCCAAGCCCTCTGGCATGAGCTTTCATAAACTCCTGATGTTCCACAACAAATTCTGGCATCTTAGAACGAAGAGTGTTGAGTGTCCAATGTTCTGACGGGTAATCAAACCAACCCGTTGCATCTGCCTGTTTAACCAGTCTTTTACCGGCAGTTCGAAGCCCACGTGACCCATCTGAAAAAGTCACTAGTTTTACCTTCATGGCTTTCTCAGACCAAGACCTAAGTTCCTAATTCCAATAAGAACTTTGACATATTTCAAATTGGAAACTATCGGATGATGAACATGATAATCATGATAATAACCAATAAAAACAAGTGGTAAGACCAGCCATTTTAGAAATCCTCTGTGATGGGCTCGGTCTAATCGACGGTGCCTTGTTCGAGTATCCAAAAATTTTTCAAACCTAATGGCCGCCAGATTTCCTTGCACCAATTTCCATAGTGTCTGTTGATCTATCGTCCAACCCTTACCGCCATGCAATCCTGAGTAAGCAGAGTTGCCACCAAACTCGTCAAGAATCTGCCTCAATATTTTCGAAGTTGGCAAGTTCATCCCATAGGGGCTAATAAGCAATCGCCAAACTTCTGGCTTGGCCAAGTTGTAGCAAATAGGGAACTGACCAGGCTCAAGTACGTCCCTCAAAATAAAGAATGTGTTCAAATCGAAACCTTGGGAGTTGACAAGCACAGACTCAAAAGAAACGTTGAGAGGAAGCATGTCTATGTCACTGGTCAGGACATAGTCAGCAGTTGAATTCCGTGCCTCAATAACTCTTGCAGTCTGGGAAACAAAAGCACTGGGCATATCTAAGGGATCGACTAAAATTAAGAACTCTGAAAAATTCAACAAACTCTCTGGGATTGATTCTGCAATGATCAAAACTTTTGGGATAAATTTTATATTATTCCGAACTGGAACACTCAACCAGGCAGAAATATAAGGTTTCACACAGTCCAAGTATTTTACGTTTAGGTCTGAAGCACTTAGAACTTCAATTAATTTCACATCTTCTGATTGCATTGAGTTTTTAACCGATAACTCTATGTTGGCGAGGCATCACTAAACCTATCAATTCGGCTGAATCAATGACCGACTCTTCACGCCTCTGAAGGTAGAGTGTCAAAAAAGATCTACCTAAAGATGTTTTATCTATCTTTAACATCAATCCCCTGAGTGTTTCCTTGATTTGATATAGAATCATGCTTCGTTTCGTCAAAACTTGGTGGCGATAAATACGTATCTCGTTGAGCGAGTGCCAAAAATTTTTAGAAGTCGCACCTCCCATTTCAAAACCTACAGTAACAATTGGGACAATAGCTGAATCAGAGATTGAAATCATTGAATCAATCAATTTTCCATCAGCCGCAAACCTGAGAGTTTCATCAAACCCACCAACTTGTGAAAAAATTATTCCATTCAGAACACATCCTTGGTGATGGAAAATCGCATACTGGGCGGACTCTCGCTGGATAACCTTTGGAATTGAGAGAGAGTAATAGTGTTGAGAAGGTGTCAGGTACACAACAGGGCTCGCGATAATTGAAACATCTGAATTTTTCTGAATAATTTCTTTCATGCTTGTGAGTATTTGATCCGTAAGAAGAATATCACCGGAATTAACGAACCAAAGCCAAGCACCAGTTGATTGTTTTGCCCCAAAATTCATTGCTTCATAAATTCCATTTGGAGGAGTTTGCAAGAGTGTCACAAAAGGATGGGAACTCAAATTCTGCGCATACTCCCAGGTACCGTCGGTAGAAAAGCCATCAACTATCAACCACTCGAACTCATCAAAAATTTGAGATACTATCGAATTTGCCGTTATTTTGAGTCCATCCAGGTTATCTTTGACAACCGTAATAAGTGAAATTAGTGGACTCACAAGATTAATGATAGTCAAAAAGACTAGAGCCGATTTGTTTTGCCTTGGGTGTCGGTCGTTAAGCCTACTAAAAATCGATTTCAACCAAATTCAGCACACTCGAAGTTAAAGGGCGATGCGAGATAAGAAAAGTCAAGATCGCCAAATAGACTAAGTGTGTGCTGAAACCAGAATTAACCGCAGTGATTCCTGTTGCCAATATGCCTGGAAAGCTCGCCAACCTAGAATCAATATTGAGGGAATCTATTTTGCTTGGTATTGAAGTTGTGATTGTCCATGATGAGCAAGACTCTGTCACAGGGGGTGAAATAGAAGAGATAGTTAAGTCGCTAGATTCAGAACTAGTTTCAGTAATCACCAAAAGTGTCTTTTCCCCAGGGAGAGCGCGAAATTTAGGAATTAACAGGGCTACAGGGGATTGGATTTGTTTTTGGGATTCAGACGATAGACCCTTGCCGGGGGTTTTTTTATCTATGGTCCGTGACGCAAAGTTGTGCGGGCAAGAGATGGCCTTAGGAAAATTTCGCCGAGTAAGTGGTGATAGGGATGAGATTTTTGGAACTTCTGAAACTGAAGTGGGACGGATGCCGGGAATCTGGAGATTTGCTTTTAAAAGGGAGTCAATTGATGGACTTGCTTTCCCGGCCTACAGAATGGGTGAAGATCAAGTTTTTCTCGCAGAAGTTATTGTTCATTTTGAGGATTTCTTCAGATACGACGAAATCGTCTACGAGTATGTATGCGGCCAAGTCAATCAGTTAACAAAAAATAGGAAGGCGATTCTGGAACTGGAGTTTGCAATTGAAGATATGTTGAGAAGAATTTCGCAGACACCAAATAAGAACAGAATTCACTTTATTTTTCTGTCTAGGCAAATTCTAACAATCTTGAAGCACGGGAACTTAAGATTAAAATTAAAGCTTCTGATTTTCGTAGTTAAAGCATTAATGTCGAGTGGCAAGGATTTTTTGAATGTTTTTTCTAATGAATTTAAGATCAGCTTGAAAAAGCAATTGCAAATTAGGGGGAATCATTAAGAAGGTTTTTGTTTATGCAGCAGGCGGCCTAGGAAATCAACTCTTTCAATTAGCGGCAGCCTATTCAATAAATTCCGGTCGTGAAATAGTGTGCGAAGTTGGATTTTCTGGGCCCCGGAGTGACTTTCACGCTGGAAGCGTCCTGGAATCACTCTCACTCGACAAAAAAGTTTCCCTTAGGTCATCGGACAAGTTTAGAAATCTCACACAGACCCTGCTTGATTACTTTCTGCGAGTATCAACGAAAACCACTGGCCCAGAATCATTAAAAGTTTATCGTGCGCTAGTCTCTCTAGTGGGCAGCCTTTATTTCAGCTTTTACTACAAGTGCTTTTTGATTGTTTCAATCTCAAAGGGTTTAGGTAATTATGCTCTGCCGAGATATACAACAAATCAAATGATTATCGGTTACTTTCAAAGTTATAAATTTTTACAAGGGGATACAGAAGCATTGTTTTTAAGCATGCTCACTCCGAGTAATCCCGGTCCGGAATGGAATCGCTGGAGTCAGCGTGCCCTAATTGAAAGGCCTGTGATTGTTCACATCAGACTCGGCGATTACCTTTTAGAGAAAAATTTTGGAATCGTGACAGCTAGTTATATTTTGGAATCATTAACCAGTCTCGGAGTGCTTTTGGACAACCGTCCAATTTGGGTTTTTAGTGATCAATTAAATCTCGCTTCTAGCATTGTCCCACCTAAATTTTCGGACCGAATTGTATGGGTTCCAGAAATAGATGCAGATCCAGTAGCAACACTGTCAATTATGCGGCTTGGCACCGCATATGTAATTGCTAATTCATCCTTTAGTTGGTGGGCTGCGCGAACAAAACTAGTTCATGAATCACCGGTCTACTGCCCAAACCCTTGGTTTCTAGGCTTTAAGACGCCTAAAGACTTGCTCCCGGCATCCTGGATTCAAGTTGAATCCAACTATAAAAAACCGAAGTAGAATCTGCACATGAAAAACAGAAAGCCAGGGAAAGCCACAAGAGGCCTAAGAAATCAGAATTTCGCCCGCGCTTCCAAAGTGCTCAATCGTTCTGATAGACACAAACTCGGTTTTGTGGCAGTCGCTCAGGTTGGTATGGGTTTTCTAGACCTTTTTGGAATTGCAATCATCGGAGTTCTAGCAGCTTTGGCGATTACAGGCGTTCAATCTGGTCAACCAGGAGATAGAGTTTTGACTGCTCTTAGGTTGATGCGACTGGATACCTTTCAATTTCAAACTCAAGTGGCCGTACTTGCTCTGATAGCGGGGGTGCTACTGACAGGGCGTACGATTTTGTCAATGTATTTCACTAAACGAATTCTATATTTTCTGAGTTTGCGTGGAGCCAGCATCTCTTCTAGTCTCATTTCAAAACTTGTTCGTGAACCACTCCTGAAAGTGCAAGAGAGAACGACACAACAAACCCTTTATTCCGTGACCGCAGGTGTTAATTCGCTCGTTTTGGGAGTTATCGCTGTTGCAGTAAGTCTTGTCGCTGATATAGCACTTTTGATCGTCATAGCACTGGGATTGTTATATGTAGACACTTTTATTGCAGTTTCTAGTTTCTTATTCTTTGCAACAATTGGCTTTATTCTTTACTACTTGATGAATGTTCGAGCTACAGCGCTTGGCAAGGAAAATGCGGTGCTGACCATTGCGAGCAATCAAAAAATTAATGAAGTCTTCACATCTTACAGAGAACAAATCGTGCGTAACCGTAGATCATATTACGCGAGAGAAATTGCTCAACAACGTATAGAGTTAGCTAGAACTCAGGCTGAGGCAAGTTTTATGACCAACTACAGCAAATACATATTTGAAATAGCTGTCGTTGTGGGTGCAATTTTGATAAGTGCATCTCAATTTATACTTCATGATGCAGGACGTGCCATCGGTACACTCTCTGTCTTTCTGGCAGCGGGGACCAGAGTTGCTCCAGCAATTCTTCGAATTCAACAGGGCGCAGTTCAAATTAAAGGGAGCCTAGGAGCGGCCCAGCCGACTTTAGATCTTCTTGATGAATTGGGAGACTTAAATGTCGCTGAGGAATTTGAAGGTACCCAAAGTTTTGATCACAAAAATTTTGTTTCCCAGATAAAGATTACAGATGTGTCTCTCACATATCCAGAAAATTCTTTGCCATCTATCCACAAAGTTTCAGTTGTAATTGAGGAATCCTCAATTGTTGCAATCGTGGGTCCTTCGGGTGCTGGGAAAACAACTCTAGTTGATGTTTTGTTAGGGGTTATTGAACCAGATCATGGAGATGTGAAGATCTCTGGAATCTCGTCAATCGATGCGATATCCAAATGGCCTGGCGCAATTTCATATGTCCCGCAAGATGTCTTGATTGTCGAAGGAACCATTCGACATAATGTTGCATTGGGGTTCCCATCGTCAAGCATAGAAAACGACCGTATATTTTCGGCTATCGAGGATGCGGCGCTAGGTGAATTTGTTAAGAGTCTTCCTAACGGGCTAGATACTCAAGTGGGTGAAAATGGAGCAAAATTGAGCGGGGGACAAAGACAGCGACTTGGTATTGCTCGAGCTCTCTATACAAATCCGAAATTGCTCGTACTGGACGAAGCGACAAGCGCCCTTGACGGAGAGACTGAATTACTCGTCTCCGATTCCATTCAAAGATTAAAGGGTAGGGTGACAGTCGTAATGATTGCCCACAGACTCTCGACTGTTAGAAATGCCGACATTGTGATTTATATGCAGTCAGGGCAGATGCAAGCCGTTGGTACCTTTGCGGAAGTACGTAAACAAATACCTAATTTTGATCATCAGGCGCACTTGATGGGGTTGTAAAAAGTTTCAGTTCCGCTCAAACCAGTACAGACCTGCTTGACCCTTGATTTTCTTATCAACTTCACTCGGCTGTAATCCGTAAACAGGTTCACCACGCCATGGGATCAAGACAAACTCTCTTAGTTTAAAGTCAGTCAATCGTGGAAGCGGCCATTCCGGATCAATGATTCGCTGCTCGTTGAACTCAATTTTTCCTTCGCCAATAGGAAAACTTATAAAAAAAGATCCCTTGCTCTCAACACACTCTGAAATGTGACGAAGTCCTTTAATGTGACCTTCTGTGTCCAATGGATCTTGGTATCTTCCAAGTCCGAAGTGCTCGATACAGTGGAGGCTCGAAACCGAGTCAAACTTTCCGAGATGATCAACGAGATTTGATTGCGCATCGCCAATAACAACCGTAAGGCCCGGTATATTCGCACTAATTGGCCTAACATCAACAAGCGTGACTGCGCGAAAAGAAAGAAGATGTGCCACGAAACCGTCTATACGAGACCCCACGTCCAAGTGTTTCTCAGGAGCAACTTCATTAATCCATCTGGCACAAATTAAGTCCTGCCAAAAGTAATGTCCATCGGCAGAACCGGCTTGAGAAGAAAAATCATTGAGTACTGGTGAAAGCCGCCAGCCAGAGCGAAATTTGTTTAGCCGAAGGAAACGAAACCAAGAGGAGATGAACTGTGGAATAAACCGTAGCCCAGTAATGGTCCGCAAGGGATCGAACCCCAATTGACGGGAGAAGTAAAGTAATTTGCGCACGCTAAACCAACCCATTCAGCTTCTAAAAGCCCGATACTACCTCTGGATTGACTTGATGAGGCCCGTCAAAATACAAAGGTAAGTTTTAATTTGTAAATTGGCCAGATTCAACTAAAAATTGCAGATTTGTAAGTAAATGCGATTATCTTGGCCGCCGCCGTCTCTGGGCCGAATTCGGACGCGGCTTACGTGTTCCACGGTTGGGTCCCTTGTTCTCAACAATCGGAGCTACGTAAGGAATCCCTGTTGGCTCTTGTGCTCCGGTGATTCGCATCAATTCTGTGCTGAGTGAAGTAACTGAAACTGACTTAGGTGTTACTCCGGCTCTTGAAGTAAGGCCTGAGACTGACTTCTGTTGCTTTGATGTTGTCAGAGTTACAACCGCACCTGATTCACCGGCGCGAGCTGTGCGGCCTGAACGGTGGAGGTAATCCTTGTGATCTTGTGGAACGTCAACGTGTACAACAAGTGAGATTCCATCAACGTGGATACCGCGTGCTGCGACATCTGTTGCAACAAGAGCTGCGTTTGCTGAATCCTTGAAGAGTGCGAGTGTGCGAGTACGTACTGCTTGTGACTTGCCCCCGTGAAGTGCTCCAACTGGAACGCCTGCATGAGCTAGCTTGTCGCAAAGACGATCTGCGCCGCGTTGAGTCTTAACGAAGAGAATTGTTTTTCCGTTACGGGCTGCTATCTGGGCAGTGATGTCATCTTTATCGCCTGGGTTCATTACGAGGATGTAATGCTCCATTGTTGATACAGATGCGCGATCGTTTTGTAGCGAGTGTGTCTTTGGGCTCTTGAGGTATTGCTTAACAAGTGAATCAACACCGCGATCAAGAGTTGCAGAGAAGAGAAGACGCTGTCCATCAAGCTTTGCTTGATCAAGGATTTCTTTAACGACAGGAAGGAATCCCATATCTGCCATCTGATCTGCTTCATCAAGAACTGTGATCTGAAGTTGATCTAGTTGTACTTCGCCCTTATCAAGAAGGTCGATCAGACGTCCTGGGGTTGCAACCAAGATTGCTGTTGCTTTGCGCATTGCAGTGATCTGCTTGGCATAAGGCATTCCGCCTGCGATAACAACTGATTCGTGGCCGATAGCACGAGCTAGAGGGCGTAGAACTTCGTCGATCTGCTGAGCGAGTTCACGTGTAGGGGTAAGAACAAGTGCCAAAGGCTTATGTGGCTTTGCCTGTTGGCCGCTGATATTTGTAAGAAGGGCAAGGCTAAATGCAAGGGTTTTACCTGATCCGGTCTGTCCGCGACCAAGAATGTCATGGCCAGCGAGAGCATCAGGAAGTGTTGCAATCTGGATTGGGAATGGGTGTGTGATTCCTTGGATGCTTAGGGCATTTGAAAGTGCTGGTGCAATACCAAGATCACGGAAAGTTGTTGTTACCTCTGTAAGAGGTGTTGCATCGATGAGGTTGGCATCTGCAAGGTTGGCTGAGATGTAGTTATCATCTGCACCGAAATCAACTGCAATATTTGAATGAGTCTTTGAAGCACGACGATCATCACGAGCAAATGCTGGTGAATCATTGCGGCGATCACGTGCTGGCTTCTGTGTTGAACGTGGCTTTGATCCTGGGATGAACTTCTCACGCTTTTGTGGGACGAAGTTTGGACGGCCATCGCTGCTGCGAGCTTCTTTTGCTTTTACAGCTTCGCGACGTGTTGTTGGGCGACGATCTGAATCGGCTGGACGTTCGAATTCACGGGTAGCGCGAGTATCGCGATCCTTTACAAATCTTTCAGCGCGTGAAGGTGGCTTAGGTGAAGTGCGCTTTGCAGGGCGTGCGTCACGGGTTGGACGATCTGAGCGGTCAGTCTTTGGCGCGCGATCTGAGCGCTCAGTGCGTGCTGGACGATCCGTACGCTCTGAACGTTCTGTGCGCTCAGACTTTTCAGTCTTTGGTTTTGGTGCAATTGTCTGTTGGAAACGTGATGCGCGAAGCTTTGAACGCTCGAGGTTACGAGCTTCCTTCTTCGAAACTGTTGCTGGATCAATATCTGTGTAGCGAGGTGTTGGCGCTGACTTTGGCTTTGTAGTTACTGCAGCAGCTGGCTTTGTTGTTCCGCGAGCTGGTGACTTGGTAGGTGCAGCGCTCTTGCGGGATGCCTTCTGCGCGGTTGTGTGGCGTGGCTTGCCTTTGGCAGCACGACGAGCTTTTCCGGGCGAAGTGGTACGTGTTTGTAGAGTAGACATGAAAAATGACACCAATCGAGACGACAAGCGCGTCTCGGGTATGGCCACGAATGGGCCAGGGTCTTGATAAGACTCGCAAGTAAGTGGCCTATGTGG
>Ga0164295_10001288_pt1 | contig 20758 bp, 15 predicted proteins | sample GEODES006metaG_FD_111798 | JGI IMG/M metagenome (GOLD analysis project Ga0164295, IMG submission 111798) | Oligotrophic lake water microbial communities from Sparkling Lake, Wisconsin, USA - GEODES006 metaG | ecosystem: Environmental > Aquatic > Freshwater > Lake | place: USA: Sparkling Lake... | reverse complement strand
TTCGCACAACATTTGCCAAGGCACAATATTACTATGATGTTCTAATGCCGAAATAATTATTTCATCATTTTTTTCTACTAAAGTGGCAAAACCATTGGCTATTAAATTAATACTTTCGGTTGTCCCTGATGTAAAAATAATTTCGTACGCCTGTTTCGCATTAAAATGCTTTTGAATTTTATTTCGAGCTTGTTCATAGGCATCGGTAGCTAGTTGACTCAACGTATGAACCCCTCTATGAATATTTGCATTGTAATTGGAATAATAATCTACAATACTGTCAATTACTACTTGAGGTTTTTGCGAAGTCGCTCCATTATCAAAATACACTAAGGGTTTTCCATTAACCGTTTGTGACAATATTGGAAACTGCGTTCTTATTTTCTGAATATCGAACATATCAAAACTATTTTAGACAAATTTACGATATGATTATTTAAAATAGGAATAAATAAAGATTAAAATAACAGAAAATTATGTTTTGTTTTTAGTTAAAACACCTTTTGTTGAATACAATTAAAATTCCAAATCCTGTAGAAATGGCTACATCGGCTACATTGAAAATGGCGTTGAAAAATGTAAATGGTCTTCCGCCAATAACTGGTATCCAGTCAGGCATTGGTAAATCTTTAATTATAGGAAAATAAAACATGTCTACCACCTCACCATGAAACCAGGTTCCGTAAGGGTTGTCAGAAAACATTGTAGCTACTTGACTATAACTATCATTAAAAACTACCCCATAAAAAACAGAATCGATGATGTTTCCAATAGCCCCAGCTAAAATTAAAGTGATGGCAAAAGTCAAATAACTTGATAACCCTTTCTTAATTGAATCATTCAACCACCAAGAGATACCTCCGACCGCAATAATTCTGAATAGGGTTAGAAATAATTTGCCATAATTACCTGGAATTTCAGCGCCCCATGCCATTCCTTCATTTTCCACAAAATATATTCTAAACCAATCAAACACTTTTACTTGTTCGTTAATATAAAAATTTGTTTTGATGTAAATTTTACTTGCTTGATCAACAAGTAAAATAAGAAATACAAATAAAGCGGCTTTTCTTAGGTTCATTTTTTTAATGTTTGTGCAAAAGTAGTAATTTTAACGAATAAAAAACGCCCCAAAAGGAGCGTTTCTATTTTTATTAACGTTTTTTAACGTTGTAAATTTTTAGCTTCAATGCTCATAGTAGCGTGAGGCACTATTTTTAATCGTTCTTTATTGATTAATTTTCCGGTTACTTTACACATCCCGTAGGTTTTGTTTTCAATTCGGATTAAAGCGTTTTTTAAGTCGCGAATGAATTTTTCCTGACGAATCGCCAGTTGCGAATTCGCTTCTTTACTCATGGTTTCGCTTCCTTCTTCAAATGCTTTGAATGTTGGAGAAGTATCTTCCGTTCCGTTGTTAGAATCGTTTAAATAGGCGCTCTTAATTAATTCTAAGTCGTTTCTAGCTTTATCTAACTTTAGATTAATTAATTCTTTGAATTCTTGTAATTCTGCATCTGAGAATCTTATTTGTTGATCTATCATAATTGACCTGTTTTTAAAATTTATAATTTCAATCCAATAACACCAAATGGTTTTATTATTTTGAAATTAGTATTATTGTTTTTAACTCATCAAACTCAACTTCCGTACCATTTGATATTTCTGATACAAAAATTAATTCATTGGTTAGTGTTTCTGATTTAATGTAAGATTCGTTTGCTATTACTGCTTGTTCAATACTATCATTTTTTAGTATTTGAACTTTAATTTTATCTGTAACTTCAAAACCAGAATCTTTACGAATATTTTGAATTCTATTGACTAACTCTCTGGCTATCCCTTCCTTACGTAATTCTTCAGAAATTGTGATGTCTAAAGCTACTGTAATTCCGTTTGAATTGGCCACTAACCAACCCGGAATATCCTGAGAAGAAATCTCTACATCTTCGACTGTTAAAGTAATACTTTTTTCAGAACTCGTAATAGTTAGTTCACCTGTTTTATCTAATTCATTAATTTGATCTTGCGAAAAAGACTGTATCTCTTTGGCAATCAAGCCCATATCTTTTCCAAAACGAGGTCCCAATGCTTTAAAATTAGGTTTAATTTGCTTTACTAATACCCCAGAAGCGTCTTCTAATAATTCTATTTCTTTTACGTTAACTTCCGCCTTGATCAAGTCTTCAATAGCTAAAATTTCAGCTTTAAAAGTAGCGTCAAGTACTGGAATCATTACTCTTTGTAAAGGTTGACGTACTTTTATCATTTCTTTTTTACGTAGTGATAAAACCAAAGAAGAAATAGTTTGTGCTTTCTGCATTCTACTTTCTAGTGATTTATCAACAAAGTTTTCAACCGAAATAGGAAAATTAGCTAAGTGAATACTTTCAAATTTTTCCTTATTAGTATTGGCATTCAGGTCTTTATAAAGTCTATCCATAAAGAAAGGCGCTACCGGCGCAGCTAATTTTGCAACCGTTTCTAAGCAGGTATAAAGCGTCTGATAGGCGGCAATTTTGTCTTGAGCATAGTCGCCTTTCCAAAATCTACGACGACATAAACGCACGTACCAATTGCTCAAATTCTCCTGAACAAAATCAGAAATTGCTCTTGTAGCACGAGTAGGTTCGTAATCTGCGTAAGCGACATCAACTACTTGAATAAGCGTATGTAATTCGGACAAAATCCAACGGTCAATTTCTGGTCTTTCTGCTAAAGGAACTTCAGCTTCACTGTAGTTAAAACCATCAATATTGGCGTATAGTACAAAGAAAGAATAGGTGTTATAAAGCGTTCCAAAGAATTTTCTTCGTACCTCAGCAATACCTTCTAAATCGAATTTTAAATTATCCCACGGATTAGCATTTGAAATCATATACCAACGCGTAGCATCTGGGCCAAATTCGGCTAAGGTATCAAAAGGGTCAGCAGCATTACCTAAACGTTTTGACATTTTTTGTCCGTTTTTGTCTAATACTAAACCATTTGACACTACATTTTTATACGCAATTTTATCAAAAACTAAAGTAGAAATAGCGTGTAAAGTATAAAACCAACCACGAGTTTGGTCTACTCCTTCTGCAATAAAATCGGCAGGGAAGTCTTTGTTTTCGTCAATTTTATCCTTGTTTTCGAAAGGATAATGCCATTGAGCATAAGGCATCGCCCCCGAATCGAACCAAACGTCAATTAAATCACTTTCTCGTTTCATTGGTTTTCCAGATGTCGAAACCAATACGATTTCGTCTACTACATTTTTGTGTAAATCCACTAAATCGTAATTTTCTTCAGACATATTTCCGATTTCAAATCCTTTGAATGGATTTTCAGTCATAAAGCCAGCGGCAATTGCTTTTTCAATTTCTTGAACTAATTCTGCTACCGAACCTACTAAAATTTCTTCTGTTCCTTCTTCATTTCTCCAAATTGGCAAAGGAATTCCCCAATATCTTGAACGTGATAAGTTCCAATCATTAGCGTTTTTTAACCAATTTCCAAAACGCCCTTCTCCAGTAGCCTTCGGCTTCCAGTTGATGGTTTCGTTTAAATCGAACATTCGGTCTTTAATTTCAGTTACTTTGATGAACCAAGAATCTAAAGGATAATATAAAATGGGTTTGTCTGTTCGCCAACAATGTGGGTAACTGTGCACGTATTTTTCTACCTTAAAGGCTTTGTTTTCTTCTTTTAATTGAATAGCAATTTCTACATCGGCGGAGCGCTCTGGCAATTCGCTTTCATTGTAGTATTCGTTTTTAACGTATTTTCCAGAATATTCGCCTAAATTTTGAATAAATCTACCTTGTAAATCTACCAAAGGTACTGCGTTTCCATTTTCATCTAAAACCAACATTGGTGGTACTTCTGGAGTGGCTTCTTTGGCTACTTTAGCATCATCTGCTCCAAAAGTAGGTGCGGTGTGTACAATCCCTGTTCCATCTTCGGTAGTTACAAAATCTCCTGCAATTACTCGAAACGCATTTTCAGGGTTTTGATAAGGTAATGCTAATGGCATCAATTGTTCATAACGAATTTCTACTAAATCTAACCCTTTGCATTCAGCCAAAATTTTGAATGGAATGTTTTTATCGCCAGCTTTAAAATTTTCAAAATCAGTAGTTTCAGCACTTACAAAAAATCCTTTTCCAAATTGTTTTCCAACTAAATTTTTAGCTAAAATAACATTTACAGGCTCAAAAGTATATTGATTAAATGTTTGTATTAAAACATAGTCAATTTTTGGGCCAACTGTTAAAGCGGTATTACTTGGTAACGTCCAAGGCGTGGTGGTCCAAGCTAAAATATGAATGGTTCCAAAACCCTGTAAAAAGTTTGGTAATGTGTCTTCTTTAGTTTTAAATTGCGCTACAACTGTCGTATCTGTAACATCGCGATATGAACCTGGCTGATTTACTTCGTGCGAAGATAATCCTGTACCCGCTTTTGGCGAATACGGTTGAATGGTGTACCCTTTGTATAGTAAATCTTTATTGTAAATTTGTTTTAGTAGCCACCAAACCGATTCCATATATTTGGATTTATAGGTCACATAGGGATCTTCCATATCTACCCAATAGCCCATTTTCTCGGTTAAATCGTTCCACACGTCTGTGTAACGCATTACTGTTTTCTTACACGCTTCGTTGTAATCTGAAACAGAAATGGTTTTTCCAATATCTTCTTTTGTGATTCCTAAAGCGGCTTCAGTACCTAACTCTACTGGTAATCCGTGCGTATCCCAACCTGCTTTTCGTTTTACTTGAAATCCTTTTTGAGTTTTATATCGACAAAAAATATCTTTAATAGCACGCGCCATCACATGGTGAATTCCAGGTAATCCGTTTGCAGAAGGTGGCCCTTCAAAAAATACAAATGGTTGGTTTCCTTCACGTGTAGCTACACTTTTTTCAAAGATGTTATTTTCCTTCCAAAAATCGAGAACTTCTGAAGCTACTGTTGGTAAGTCAAGTCCTTTATATTCTGTAAATTTTGTACTCATTTTTGTCGCTATCTTAAATCAATTTGCGAAAGTAATGATTTAAAGAGAAAAGGCAAAAGGTATAAGGCAAAAGTTGTAGGTTAAGAAAAAACTTCTTTTAAGACGTCTACTGATTTTGGTTTTTTAAAACCGTCTAAATGAATGGCATAATAATCTAGAAGGATTTTTAACAGTATTTGTCGTTCTGTTCCAGCAAATACTTTCTGATTGTCGTCATATCTTAAGCGTAATGCCTTTTTTAGCAAATTCGTTTCGTGAGCGTTTAGGCAACTTGTTCCTTGAAATGGAGAAAAAACACCGTCAATCATTTCAAAATAGGCAAAATCTGTTTCTTGTATTTGTGGATAAAACCCTAAAAATTTGGTAAGTTCTAAAAGGAAAATGAGATGGAAATTTGAAACCGAATCATTCGCATCTAACCATAACAAAGACGTTTCTAAAAATAAAAATAAATCCTCGTTTTTTTCTTCTTCAAAAACACTGTTATTTACAACTTCTGACAAGAAAAAAACCATTGCGCTTTTTACAATATCTGTATTTATATTTTGATAATTATACGCGAGTTTTACTTCTTTAAAATGCTCTAAGGTGCCTTTATTTTTATGATTGGCTTCAATATCTAAAATAGTTAAAGGCTGAAAATACGCTATTTTTTGATTGGTTTTTTTAGAAGAAAAAGCACTGGCTATGAAATACGATTTTAACCCATCTGATTGCGTAAAACATTTAACAATTAAACTTTTTTCTTGGTACTTAATGGTACTTAAAACAATGGCTTTAGTTTTTATTTGCATTATCTAATTACCATTATTTTTTTTACCGTGGTTTCAGCCGCATCGCTAGACGAAACAAAAACCATATATACACCAGACGCTACTTTGTATTTTCCAAACGCTGTGGTATCCCATTCAACCGTTCCGCCAGAAGAGGTTGTTTCAAAAACCAAATTTCCTTCAATGTCTGTGATTTTTAAATTGACTTTGTCCATCAATCCAGATATTTTTACTGTTCCTGAATATTCAGGACGTACCGGATTTGGATATATGTATACGTTTTGTAAATCATCGTCTCCTTTTGTGGCCGCTCCTAAAAAGGAAACTAGTCCTTTATCTGTAGCAAAAAACACTTCGCCTGAAACCTCATCAATTTCGATGTCCAACACATTATTGCTTGGTAAAGGCGAGTTTTCTTTTGTAAATCTTCGTAAAGTTGTTTGTCCATTTGAACTAACCTGAAAAACGCCAGCATCCGCAATAGCAACCCATTTGTTGTTGGCGCCATCTACTTTAATATCTTGAATTACTTGTTGGTAAAATAATTCTTGTGCCAAATCGCCATCCTGAATGACAATATTTGTTGTTGTTAGTGCTGTTTCGGAAATAAATCTATCTACGCTATTTAAAATTCTTAATCCTTTAAACGTTCCAATCCAAAGTTGGTTTTTATTATCCACAGCCACGCATCGCACGTCATTGTTTGGTAAATTTCCATTTTCTTCGTTAATGATTATGAATTTATTATTGTATTTTTCATTAAAAGCAAGTACCCCGCCGGCATACGTTGCCGTCCATTTTGTGCCATTTTTATCGATGTCTATGTTGCCATAATGTAATGCTGTAGAGTTTTGAATTACCGCGCTTAAATTATACGACTGCCAAGTATTATTGTTTTTTAATACTTTTAATCCATTGTTAACTAATGCGTTTGTTAGCCATAAATTACCATCTTTATCATATTTCATTCCGTTAATTCGCACCGAAACATAGTTTTGGTTTGGTGGCGGTAACGTTACCGATTCTAAAAAATTGGTTTGATTGAATAAAAAAGGGTTGGTTTTATTTGTAAATTTTAATAATCCGCTTTGTCCAGAAGCTATAAAAACTTCACTATTATTTCTTGGGTTTTCTACTATTGCTGCCAGCGAAACAGCACCTGCTACTCCGGTGTTTGGAATTTTTGTCCAGCCCGTATTGGTATTAAAAATACTAATGCCTTGTAATTTATTATCTGGTGTATATGTTTTATCATAACTCCCGTGAGTTAACCATATATCGTTTTTGGTTTTGGTTACTTTAAAAGCTAAATCTTCAATAGGCCCGTTTGGTGATATGTTTGTAAAAACAACAGAATTAGAACAAGTGGTTTCAAACAATCCATTTTTAGTGGTCCCAACATATAATTTTTCGTTTTTAGTAAGGGCGCAAGTAAACGAATCCGGGAAGTTAGGCACTTGATAAATATTATTTACCAATGTAAAATTTTGATTATAAAGTAAAATTTGCCACTGGTTGGTAATTGTTAAATAAACGGAATCGGTTCTAAGTTTTAACCCATTTGTTACCTGTTGCGAAAAAGGAACTGCAATATTGCCAGAAAATTTATAAGTAATTCCATTAGTGTTCATAGCAACTAATTGATTGCTAAACGTAACAATACTTAACCAATTTAAAGAGTTAAAAACTGACCATTGCGAAAAATCGTATAAAAAAGGATTGGTTACACTTGCTTTTTTTATGCCTTGTGTTCGGGTTACTGCAAAAATTTCATTGTTAAAAATTGTGGTTTGTAAAACATCTGTAAATTCGCCTGAATTTCCGATATAAAAACTGTTTTCAATTTCAAAATTTGACAACTTAATTACGCTAATTCCGTATTGTGTTGACACGTATACTTTACCTTCATGTTCATAAAAATCATTAATTTTTTTACTATTGGGCGGTACAGGCACGTCGGTAATGATGTCTACTTTATTTAACGTAGTGCCATCTGGTTTTATAAGGATGATTAATCCGTTTTTATTTCCAACTAAAGTACAATTATTTGATGTGTGTAAAATAGCAGTAATTTCATCAGGTTTTACATCGTTTATTGAAGTAAAAGTGGTTAAAATATTTGAAGAAACGTCTTTATTAAAAATTGAATTTTTAGTGCTGGAATATACCTTCTGATCTGAAATACAAATGTCTGTAATTTCATTAAATGAAAAATAACCTTTCCATAATTTCTGTTGTGAAAAAGAAAGTATCGAAAAACAAAAGCATAAATAGAAAAGTATTTTTTTCATATATGTAAAATTTATTTTTTAGCAGTCATATATGGTATCGCTTTTTTATTTATCGGTGTTTGCTTGCGCAAACTTGTTGTTAATGGCGATTTCATAAAATAAGTTGAACTACAAATATACACTAAACAAAATTATATAACGATTATTGTCTTTATTCGTTTATAATTTGAACTAACTGTTGTAGTTTTTCAAAATCCATTTGCATATTTCCATCAGATGTTGGCATATATCTTGCTTTTTCACAATTTTGTAACAGCTTTACAAAATCGTTTGTGGTTTCTTGAGAAATGTGGTTTTCCCGAAATTTTTGAATGATGTTTTCTTTATTTAAGTCCGCTTTTTCTAATCCAAATTTATAGAGTAAAAAAGCATTCATTTTGAGTTCCATTTCTTGGTAAAACACTTCTTTATTTGTTATAAATTGTTGCATATCGTTTACAGAAAACTCCTTTTTTTCAGGTTTCATTTCTGTAATTATCGCTTCAGAAACATCTGATTGGTTTCTTTTTAACATAAAAAACAATAAAGCAGAACCAACTAAAGTTACACACCCAATAAAATGAAAAAATGTAAATTCAAAATCTGGTGCTGGTGCTGTTTTTTGCGATTTTTCAGCTAATTTAGATGTTGAAACCGAAGTGTCATTCGCTTGATTTATGCCTTGTGAAACGTCTAAATTTATAGCTTCAGATGAAATGGTTTTATATGTTTTTGATTTAATATCGAAAAAAGAGAAGTTTTGAGGTTTTATTTTAAAATTTCCTTTTTCTTGAGGGATTATGGTATAACTATCTACAATTTTTCCTGAAATTCCGTTTATGTTTTCGTTTACAAATTCTTGATGTTTTGGTTCGTAAATTTCAAAATTAGATGGTAAATTAGGTTTAGGAATTTCAAATAATTTTAAATTTCCTTTTCCTGAAACAATAAAATCTAACTGTAAAGATTCTCCTGATTTTAATTCGTTTTTTGTAACATTTGCTTTAAATTCAAAGGTGCCAACTGCGCCTGTAAAATTATCTGGTTTTCCTTTTTCAGGCAAAGAAAGTACTTGAAGATTTTTAGAATTGGAAACAATTTCTCTTCTGGCTACATCAAATTCTGGATCACCAAAAAAATCAAAATCTCCTGTTGGATAACTAATATTTAAATCTAACGTGATGGGTGTTATTTCTAATTTTCCTATTTTTTGCGGGTACAATATGGCTTTTTTGAAAATTTTAGATTTGAATACTCTGTTATTTACAACCTTTCGCTCCCATCCGCCTTGTACATCTTCTGTTTGACTCCAAAAGTTGTTGAATTTAGTAACTATATTTTTATTTAGCTCAATCTCTAAATTGGGTGCCAAATAAATACGATAAAGCACCTCAACTGGTTCATTTACAAAGGCGGTGTTTTTACTAACTTCTACATCAATAAACAATAAATTATTTGCGCCCGAAATGGATTTATTTACAGTGGCCGGTTTCGGTATGTTATTTGAATTTTGGTTTCTCTGTATGGCATCAGTAGCTTTTTCATTGGAAACAGAAACCGCTACAGATTTTGATGCAAATGTTTTTCCGTTAAATTTAATTGTTGCCGGAGAAATAACTAATCTTCCCGCTTTAGCAGCCTGAATTACATAGGTATACACTTGTTGTATGGCGTAATTTCCATTACTGTATTCTTGATTAGATGAAACGTAAGAACCACCCTTGTTAAACCCATTAAAATTAGGCGGTGTAAAGTTTGTGCCTTCTTCGTTAAAAATATAAGTAACCTGAATCACTTCACCAATTTTAAGGTTTGTTTTTTCTGCTTTTACATCTAATTTTACTTGTGAAAAGGAAAGAAAAGGGAAAAGTAGGAAGGTTAATAGTATTTTTATTTTATTGTTCATATTACCAATCTTTTTCTGTACTAGTAGTGTTTGTTTTTGTTTTGTTTGCGTTTACTTTTTCTTGTACTTTTTTTTCTTCATTGCTAATTGCTTTTAGCACGTTATCCATTCGCTGTTTGTTGGCGCTTGGTTTTTTTGGTGTTTTTTTATCTTTTTTATTTGAGTTGTCTTTGTCTTTTTTCTGTTTGTTTTCCTTATCTTTTTTCTTCTTTTTTGGATTTGATTTTGGCGGATATTTTTTTAATAATTTTTTTGCTAATGCTAAATTATATCTAGTTTTTTCATCTTTAGAATTGGCCTTTAAAGCATTTTTGTAAGAATCAACTGCTAATTTATAATTTTTATCTTGCATGTAAGCGTTACCTAAATTATGATACGCTTTGTGTTTTTGTAAATTATTTTTTGCAATTTGGGCGGCATTTTTATAATTTGTTATGGCTTCACTATACTTTTTATTTTTATAAATAGTATTGCCTAAATTGTATTCTGCTTGTTGTTTTTGCGTTTTTTCTTTGGCTTTTATTACTCGTAATCGTTTTTCTTTTTGTTGAAAATTCACCGACTTATTTTCCTGTGAAAAAGTAGTTGTAGTCACAAAAAATAAAAGAAAAACTAAGCTAATTTGTTTGTTTTGAAACCAATTTTTGATAAAAAAACCTTTGAACTTCTGGTTAGTTATAAAAAATTCTAATAGTAACAATACAAAAGCAATGCCTAAAAACCACTGAAATTGCGATTGTTTCTGTGCCAATTGTTGGGCTTTAAATTCTTGTTGTTTTACCGATGCTAATGCCGATTTTATTGTAGCTACCACTTTTGATATTTGTGAATCATTACAATACGTTCCATTGGTTTCTGAAGCAATTTTTTGTAATACCTCTTCGTTTAGTTTCGTAGTTACAACTTGTCCGTTTTTATCTTTTTTAACTTGTTGAAAACCCAATTCATCCACAAATTCAATTGTGCCGCCGTTTAAAGTTCCAATACCAACAGTAATTATTTTTACTTTTTTTTCTTTTGTTAGTTTAGAAACATCAAAAGAAGTATTTTCGTGATCTTCGCCATCTGATAGCAAAATAATAGCTTTTCCCGAAGTTGGATTGTCAAAGAAATCCACACTAGTTTGAATAGCACTTTCAATTGCTGTTCCTTGAGAAGATATTATATCTGTATTCATACTTTGTGTAAACATTTTTGCCAATTCATAATCCGTTGTCATAGGTAACACAGGGTAAGCACTACCAGCATAAGCTACAATTCCTATTCTATCGCTACCAATTGAATTGATAATTTGGGTAATAATTTGCTTGGATTTTTCCAATCGATTGGGCTGAACATCTGCACATAACATACTTTTTGAAACATCAATGGCAAACACTATTTCTACTCCTTTAGCAGGAACTGTTTCAACTTTTGAACCCAGTTTTGGATTCACCAACGCTAAAACTATAAAAAAAAGAGCCATGATTTGTAGCATAAATTTTATTTTTGGTTTGCTTCTAGACGCTTGCACAAATAGTTTCTCCATTGCTTGCTCCTCTCCAAATTCGGATTGTTTTTTGGATTGCCATTTTACATAGCTATTTTGCGCTACTATACCAATTGGAATAAGCAACAACAAAATAAAATAATAGGGCGATTCAAATTCAAACATTATATAAAACTTTTAAATAGTGTGCGACTTAAAATCATTTCTAATACCAAAACTAATAATCCCAAAAGTAACCAAATACGAAATTGTTCGTCAAATAGCATCAAGCGATTTTCTGATATTTTAGACTTTTCTAAACCGTCAATTTCATCATAAATAGCCTCTAATTTATTGTTATCAGTAGCTCTAAAATATTTTCCTTTAGTTATTGCTGCGATTTCTTGTAAAATTTTTTCGTCTATTTCAACCTTTTGTGGTTGAAAAACAATATTCCCATTACTGTCTTTTGCTACAGGAAAATTAGCCATTCCGTTAGTTCCTACTCCAACGGTATATACTTTTATGCCATAATCTTTGGCAATTTCTGCTGCTGAAATGGGATCTAAACTACCCACATTATTTACACCATCAGTTAATAAAATGATAATTTTAGATTTTGCTTTGCTATTTTTAATTCGGTTTATTGCGGTTCCTAAACCAATTCCTATTGCGGTTCCGTCTTGTAAAACCAAACCGTTATATTGTACTTCTCTTAGAGCGTTTAGCAACATTGTTTTATCTGATGTTACAGGTGTTTTGGTGTAACTTTCACCTGCATACACCACTAAACCAATTCTGTCGTTTGTTCGTTTCTCTATAAATGATTCGGCAACTTTTTTTAAGGCTTCCAATCGGTTTGGCTTAAAATCGGTAGCCAGCATACTTCCCGATACATCAGTAGCAATAACCATATCAATCCCGTTTTTACTAGCTGTATAACTTGATTTTTGAGTGTTTCTTGGTCTTGCTAAAGCAATAATTACAAATCCTAACACCACTAGTTTTAACAAAAACAAAAATGGACGGCATTTCATTACCCAAGATTTTGGTATGGAAAACCCTTCTGTTGTGCTTATTTTTATGGCTGGGTGTTGTTGTTTGATTGTTACAAAATGCCAAAACACAGCTATTGGAATAATCAATAACAACCATAAAAAATGAGGATGCATAAAGGCGCTATTCATCTTCTTGATTTATTTGTTCGAGACTATTTGTAATTCGATTTATAAAATCTTTAGCTAATTTGTCCTTAGCATCGTGGGTAATTCTGACTTTTTGTATGCCGTAACCATCAGAAATAAAAACGGTAAAAAAACGCATTTTTTTGGTTTCATTTGCTTCAGTTATTTCAAAAGTTCCTTCTAAAACATCTCCAGAAAGCGCTTTTACGTTTTTAAATTTCTTTGCTGTAGTTTGAATTTTCTTAGCTTGATCTTGCAATAACTGACTTAATTCGTCATTAAAAAGTTGTTTTATATTTACTTTTATTGAATCTTTATATGCGATCGTTTGTACTGAGATTGCTAATTTATCATCCGGTTTTTGCCAAGAAAATTGCGCGATATTTTTAATGTTTGGGTTCTTTGATGTAACCAAATCACGAAGTAAAACCTCTGGCGTTTCTACTTGCAAAATAGGTAAACCGTATTCTGAAACTAACCATTCTTTTTTTAGATAATAATCGGCATCTTTTCCGTTAATTTTTGCAGAAAAATAATTGGTTACATTTTCCCATCCAAAAAAGGTAACAACAGCAACCATTGCCACTAAAAAAGTTACAATAAATGCCGCTTGTCTGATATTTTTATATTTATTTTGTTGTTCTTTTTCTGCTAATTTGGCCAACGCCACTTGTTGTTCTTCGGCAGAAACGGGTAAGGTTTTATGAAAAACATTAATTAAATTTTCGGAAGCTATTTTATCTTCATTTTGTTCTGGAAGAGAAATAATAATTTTGGCAAACTTTACTAAATCTGCCTTAGTAAAAAGGGTTTCAATTTGAGCAATAGCCGTTTCTGAGATTTCAAATTTCTTGTTTTTTACTGCATTTTTTAGTTTAAAAATAAACTGTTCCGTAGTACTTTCTAACGCAGAAAATTCTAACGTTTTTTCAAAATATGATTTTATTATTTGGGTTAAATTAGAATAATATTCTTTAGAATTGGCATTGGCATTTACTTCTGAAAAAGCCAAAAAGGCTCTATTATATGGAGAAATATAGGCTTCTGATTTTGTTTTTCTACGCTGTTTTAATCGTAAAATTATATAAAGTATTCCTGCTAAGAAAAAAGCAAAAAATACGCCTAAAATTAGTTGATCGTCTGAAAGTTCTTGTTGCTTTTCTTGTGGTTGTATAGAAAGTATTTCGTCTTCTTTTATCTCGTGCATTTTTTGCTTAGTAGTATCCACTGCCACATCTGTTACTACTACAGTAATACTTTTGGAATTTATTTTTTTGCTATTTATTAGTACTTCTAATGCTGGAATTTTATAGGTGCCTGCATCAAATTGAGTAAGGATGTATTTTTTTGTCCACTCGGTTTGGTTGCCATGCTTATTCTTTTCTGTTGGAAAAGATTGCACCACTTCAAGTGTACCAATCGAATCTAAATCGGGGAAAAAAACCACCTCTTTTTGGTTTACTTTTGTTTTTAATGTAAGCTGAATTTGTTCGCCAATTTTAATTTCTTTTTTAGATACAGCCGTTTCTATTGTTTGGGAAAACCCAACAACTGCAGAAAATATGAAAAGAAAAATAAATTTAATTCGCATTAGGCTCTACTTTTAAAATAGGTTACTAATTTTGTTACGTAACTTTCATTTGTTTCTGTTTCTACTAATCCTGCGGCACATTTACGAAAAATATTTTGGCAAATTTCAACCTTGTATTTGTAATTTTTCTCATATTCCAAACGGGTAGTTGCGGTTTGTGTATCTAACCAAATCATTTGTTCCGTTTCTGCGTCTTGCATTTGAATAATTCCAACATTTGGAAGTGTCTTTTCACGTGAATCAAAAATTCTAATTCCAGTTACATCATGTTTTTTAGAAGCAATTTGCAGCGGTTTTTGGAAATCGGAAGTCATAAAATCGGAAATTAAAAACACAATAGCTCGTTTTTTTATTACACTTGACAAAAATTCTAACGCAAAAGCCACGTTTGTTGTTTTGCTTTTCGGTTGCCATTCGACTAATTCACGGATTATTCTTAAAACGTGTGATTTTCCTTTTTTGGGAGGGATATATAATTCGATTTCGTTTGTAAATAAAACTAATCCTATTTTATCGTTATTTTGTGTGGCTGAAAAAGCTAACGTAGCAGCTATTTCGGTTACCATATCTTTTTTATTTTGAGCGGAAGTTCCAAAATTTTGAGATGCTGAGCAGTCGATGAGTAACATCATGGTTAATTCGCGTTCCTCTTCAAATATTTTTACAAATGCATCATTATTTCTTGCGGAAACATTCCAATCTATGGCTCTAAAATCATCTCCATATTGGTATTGGCGCACTTCAGAAAAAGTCATACCACGACCTTTAAAAGACGTGTGATAGTGTCCCGAGAAAATATGATCGCTCAATCTTCGGGTTTTAATTTCAATTTTTTTGACTTTTTTAAGTAACTCTTTTGTTTGCATTTTGACATTCTGTTTCAGTCTCAGGTTTTCAACCACAACTGTTTTTTATAACAGACTTATGGTACTTGTACCTGATTTAAAACTTTATTTATGATATCTTCTGAAGTGATGTTTTCCGCTTCGGCTTCGTAGGTAATGCCTATTCTGTGACGTAATACATCGTGTACTACGGCTCTAACATCTTCAGGGATTACATAGCCTCTTCGTTTGATAAAAGCATAACATTTTGCTGCCAAAGCCAAATTGATACTCCCGCGTGGCGAAGCTCCAAAACTAATTAATGGCTTTAAACTGTCTAATCTATATTTTTCTGGGTAACGCGTAGCAAAAACAATATCTAAAATATATTTTTCAATTTTCTCATCCATGTACACTTCCTTTACGGTTTGTTGCGCTTTGATGATTTGCGCGATGCTTACCACTGGATTTATTGTTGCAGAAGTTTCCTTTAAACTATTACGAATAATAAGTTGTTCTTCTTCCATTTTCGGGTAATCGACAATGGTTTTTAGCATGAATCTGTCTACTTGTGCTTCTGGTAATGAATATGTTCCTTCTTGTTCTATTGGGTTTTGTGTGGCTAAAACTAAAAAGGGTGTGTCTAATTTATAAGTAGTTTCGCCAATTGTTACTTGCTTTTCTTGCATAGCTTCAAGCAAAGCAGATTGGACTTTAGCAGGTGCTCTATTAATTTCATCTGCCAGGACAAAATTGGCAAAAATGGGTCCTTTTTTTACAGAAAACTCATTTTCTTTGAAATTGTACACCATTGTTCCTACCACATCTGCAGGAAGCAAATCTGGAGTAAATTGAATGCGATGAAAACTCCCATGAACAGCTTTAGATAAGGTGTTTATGACTAACGTTTTGGCTAACCCAGGCATTCCTTCTAATAAAACATGTCCTTGACCTAATAAGCCAATTAACAAGCGTTCTATCATTGATTTTTGCCCTACAATTACTTTACCTAATTCTGATGTTAGTAAATCAATAAAGGCACTTTCGTTTTCAATTTTTTCATTTAGCGCACTAATGTCTATCCCTATATTATTTTCTTGCATTTTATTTTGAATTATTTTCTATAAATTTTAAAAAAACACTTTAACAGCGCAAGTTGCTATATAAAAATAATATAAGTTGTTAATTGTCCGTTAAATTATATAGTTTTCGATATTTTTTTAGAAAAAATTAAGAAATGTTGGCGTTTTAAACAAAAAAAAGCAACTTTTATTCTTGATTAAGAATTAAAAAGTTGCTTATATTTTTTAAAATTTTATGCTTTTAATACCAATCTGAATGGTATTTGTTTTCTCCTAAATAATAAATTAACCCCACTGAAAAGTTATAAAACGCACCTGATTGTGGTGTTTTGTTTTTATTTAAAATTATTCCGTCAAATCCATAATTTTGATCCATGGTAAAATTATGGGTGTAATCAGCCGTAAGAGCTAATTTATTGGAAACCTTATACATCGGCGTAATTCCAATTCCAACTATTTTTACTTGCTCACTGTCATTTTTGCCAATAATATAACCTAATGCCATTCCAGCATCCAGGTGGGCATTAAGTCCAAGCTTATCTCTAGTTAAATATGTAAGTCCCAATTGTTTTCCAACGTTATAAATTCCTGATAAGGAAACCGTACTATAAGTAATTCCTATTTTTCCTCCTGGATCGTTTACAAAATGATCTAATTTATAAGTAACTTTTGCACCGAATTTTTCATTGAACATAAATCGTATCCCTATATCGTAATGATTCATTCCTGAAAAATTAGATTTGTATTTTTTTTGATATGGTGAAATGGCTCCTGTGTACCCATAGTTCGCCTCAACTGAAATATTATTCAAGTTGAATTGAGAATAAAGTGATGAGGACACTATTAAAAAAAATATTAAATGGAGTTTACTCGTTGTTTTCATAATTAAAATACTTATTTTGTGCGAATGTAAAAAAAAATGTATTTATAAATGTGATTTTTATTATTATTTTGGTAAAAAATTTTAAAGTTCTGAGTTAAAGAGATCGTCTTTTCTAAGTAATTACGAAAAGATCCAAGAAAATAACAACTACCTTTAAAAAATCCTAAAAAGTTAAATTTAAAGTATTAAAAAATATAACGTTACTTTGCATTTAAAACAAAACATATAAGTAATTTTATGATAGAATTATGCGCTGTTTATATACAAGCAAGTTAAATGCTTTTTAATATTGAAGAACTAAAATTGAATTTTCAAATCTTCCAATAATACATTACCTCTTAACCAAACACTTGCTTAATTACCGTTATAATTCGATTACGATCACTATCGGTAAGATTAGAACCTGAAGGCAAACACAAACCATTTTCAAATAGCGTTTCAGCTATAGTACCTCCGTAGTAAGGATATTTTTCAAATATAGGCTGCATATGCATAGGTTTCCACAAGGGACGTGATTCGATATTAACAGCATCAAAAGCCAAACGTAGGGTTTCTCTAGTAATCCCATTTGTTTGAGTAGCATCAATGGTGATTGCGCTAAGCCAATAATTGGCAAAATAATCTTCATTAGGAGCTGAAAAAACTGTTACCCCTTGAATTTCATTGAAGGCCTCCACATAAAAATCGTGCATCGCTCTTCGTAAACTTACGTGCTGATCTAAGACTTCCATTTGACCTCTTCCGATTCCAGCACAAATATTACTCATGCGGTAGTTGTAGCCAATTTCGGAATGTTGGTAATGTGGTGCATTGTCGCGGGATTGTGTAGCATAAAAAATAGCTTTCTCTTTTTGGGCAGTAGTTTTCGCAACTAAAGCTCCACCCCCAGAAGTAGTTATGATTTTATTGCCATTAAACGATAACACCCCAATATCTCCAAAAGTACCGCATTTTTGTAATTTGTATGAGCTTCCCAAAGCTTCTGCACTATCCTCTAGTATAGGTATGTTATATTTATCGGCTACAGCTCTTACCTCCTCCACTTGATAAGGCACTCCATATAAATGCACCGCGATGATAGCTTTTGGCTTTTTACCCTTGCTAATTCGATCTTCAATGGCTTGTTCTAAAGCTACTGGGCAAATATTCCAAGTTTGTATTTCACTATCGATAAAAATGGGCGTGGCGCCCAAATATAAAATTGGATTAGCAGAAGCTGAAAACGTCATGCTTTGACAAATTACCTCATCTCCGGACTTCACACCTAACAAAACTAACCCTAAATGGATCGCTGCAGTTCCTGAACTTAGGGCCCCAACTTTAGCGTCACTAGAAAGATACTCTTGTAAATCTTGCTCTAAACCAGTAACATTAGGCCCTAAAGGAGCTATCCAATTGGCTTCAAAAGCTTCTTGTATGTATTTTTGTTCGGTACCTCCCATATGAGGGGAAGACAACCATATTTTAGATTGGGACATACTGTAATTTTTTTACAAATATAGTCAAAGGAGTGAATTTTACAAAAATCATATGGCATTCAATAAAGCGTGGTACAGAATCTTTATTTTATTTGTTGCTTTCTTTACTGATATTTCTGCTCCTGTGGCTTGAGATAAATTTAGGTTCTAAATTAATTTTTTTAAGGCTAAACCACTTTATAGTAAATTTATTCCAATAATTTATTATGTGTTTCCCATATTTCAAGGCCAAAGCGAATTAAAAATACTCCAATCTTTTTGACAGAAATAATGATCATTGTTAACAATTTATTAAATAATATAAAATACTTTTATTTTATTTAATCAAAATTTTTATATTTGTAGATTAATTAATAAAAAAAATTACTATGAAAAAACTATACACATTATTATTTATTTCATTTGCTTCAATTTCATTTGCCCAAGTATTTACAGCGACTTATGATTTTGCTGGTGTTACTGGTACATCAGGAGCTACAGATCCAACCCCTGTTCCAACGGTAGCTGGTTTAACTTTCGGGAATTTTACAGCAGTTAATACAGTTAGTCCTCCAACTAATTCTGCAGCTTCTTTAAGATTTGCTTTTGCAAATCAACCATTAGGAGCGGCAAATGGAGATAATATTTATGCTAATTATGGAGGTGCTTTGAGTCCAACTATTTACTTTCAAGTAACAATTACGCCAACTTCTGGAACGGCTTATAATTTAACTGGAATTACTTTTAAAGTACAAAGATCAGGTACAGGTGTTAGAAATTACTCAGTTAGATCTAGTGCAGATGCTTACGCAGCAAATTTACCTGCATCTATTAATCCTGCAAATGCTAGTTTAGAGGTGGTTACAGGAAATATCTTCTTTTACAATGTTGATAATACTTTAGGGCAAGTTGGAAGTACTATAACTTTATCTGGGCCTTCTTTCACAAATTTAACTGGGCCTATTACTTTAAGATTTTATGGTTGGAATTCAGAAGCTGCTGGAGGTAACTTTGGTATTGATGACGTTGTAATTTCTGGTGAAATAGCTACAATGTCTTCATCGTCATTTAATGCAATCGATGGTTTAACAATGTTCCCTAATCCTTTAAAAGGAGATACTCTATTCTTTACATCTACTGCAAACGCAAATAAGTCTGTTCAAATTTACGATATATTAGGTAAAGAAGTTTTAAGCTCGAAAGAAATCAACTCTACTATGAACGTTTCTGGATTAGCAGCTGGAGTTTATCTTGTAAAAATTACTGAAGAAGGTAAAACTGCTACAAAAAAATTAGTTATTGAATAACTTTTTTACTGATTTGATTATTGTTAAAATTCACAATAATCAAGATTAGAATAAGAAAATTATAAAAAGCACCAACTTTTCGTTGGTGCTTTTTTTTATAACACAAATTTTAGTTGTCATTTTTATATTAGATAAACTAACTATTTGCTTCACTTAAATTATTGTTTTATTACCTATATAACACAGAAAATATAATTTATTAAAGTATTAAGCTTGAAAGAATCAAATAGCGTCATTTAGCTGTAAATGGCCTAATTTCTAAAATCGAACTTACTTTATTTAAGTAGTGACAAAATTATTTTGAAGAATTTGATATTGTGAGTTAAATATTAATAGAATTTAATTAACGAAAAGATTCAAAATCAAGTAAGGAATTAATCTAATTCAACTATTTAGTAGAAGAAAATAACTAGTTTATTGAAACGTATGGTTTGATATCTTACCTGTGTTTTGGCATCCGACATCTTTTTTATTCAGGCCTAAATAGGGTTTATGTCTAACGCAAAATCAATCACTAATTTATACAAACGAATAATAATAAATTACTGTTTAACTAGAATATTAAGTACTGCAAAATTAAATCCTAGTGTTTAGAGAATATCAATAAAAATCGAAGTAGTAATAAAGTAAAGATTTTACAGTATGACTAGTGAATAGAATATACAAATAAAAGCTTGTTTCAATAAGATAAATTAAAGCATAATTCACGACATCGGTAAGAAAATAAGATTTTTATTACAACGTGATACAAACAAAAAGAGGCTGTCTTTCGACAGCCTCCTCTTATTGAATAATATAGTTTACTTATACAGATATTGTAATCCGTACTTGCAAGCTATCGTATTACTTTTTGATCATTCTCATAGTTTTCATTTGGTTGTCTTGTGCTACAATAACATTGTAAACACCAGTAGACCAATTTGAACCTAACTGTAAGTCTTCTAAATCTGAAGGCATAACTTCTCTATTCTCGATCAGTTTTCCTGTCATATCAAATACACTTACATAAAC
>Ga0164295_10001287_pt1 | contig 20788 bp, 16 predicted proteins | sample GEODES006metaG_FD_111798 | JGI IMG/M metagenome (GOLD analysis project Ga0164295, IMG submission 111798) | Oligotrophic lake water microbial communities from Sparkling Lake, Wisconsin, USA - GEODES006 metaG | ecosystem: Environmental > Aquatic > Freshwater > Lake | place: USA: Sparkling Lake... | reverse complement strand
TAATGTATAAACTTCTATTTATAAAATTTATTATCTCATTTTCTAAAGCAGGTGTTGGTTCACTATCTTTATGATCAAAGAATTTTATAATCTCTTTTTTTACTGGTTCTACAGCTTCTGGTACCTCAACTATACTTTTTACATTCTTAAATTTAATACTTTCGCCTGCGACAGACTCATTTGTCCACACTGTCTTATTAATTAAATAATCTAATCTAGCCTCCATAATTGGTTTAAGTTCTAAAGGAGTTATATCCAAAATTGTTTGACGATTTGGAACAATTAATGTCTTAATTTGTTCATCAATATCAGTGTCTGTTAAACTTCCAAAAATTTTGGATGCTTCTGGCGCATTTTTCTTACTTCTCATTGTATAAATTTCTGTAACAAACTTACCAAAAGGCTTCTTACCGCCAGTTGCTTTAAACATAAATGTACCTCCATTATCAATACGAACAGCGGGGGTTCCGTTGCTAGGAACTATAATATTATCTTCATGTAATCCAATAACATCCCAGTTCGCAATAAGTGCGTCAACTATAAATCCCTTTTGAAGCTCAGCTTTTGCTTTTTCATACTTTGATTCTCCTTTTGACTCTCCTCCTGGTATTTCAGCTTTATTAATTTCTTTAAGAGTCGGGCCATCAATATATTCAAGAATTAATGATTTAGCAGCTACATCCAACTTATGCTTAGGAACAGGAATACCAACTGCTTCGTATATATCATTCGCTAATGCTTCCATTTTCACTTGTTCAAACCCACCTTTACCTTTTTTGGCACTTTTAACTACCCATTTTGTATCCGTACTATTCTTATACAGTTCTGCCCCAGTTGAGCCTGCTAAATTACTAATTTTCTTATTTTGAATATTAGTAAAATTAGGAGGTATTGATGCCATCTTATTATATATTTAGAATATTGTGCTAACAACAAACTATCGGCGGGCACATCCGAATGTAAAGAGAATTGAATATTAATGTGTTAGTATGGTTCGCAGTAGTTTACCTGAGGCAGAAACGGCATGTCTTCATCCAGAAATAGAAGAAGCTATGCTAAAATGGCTTAAAACGCGGACTCACCCCGCGTTTCTTCTAATTGGCTCACCTGGTGTGGGTAAAACAACGATGGCATATCGTATTTGTAAACAGGCCAAATATTGGATTCAGGAATTTAATGCCAGTCATACCCGCACTGGTTCCTCTTTTCGTCAAACAATTATGCCCCTCCTTATTGAAACTGGTGTGTCAAAATGGATTCATCCTGAAACTCCCAATGGACGCGCGGTGTTATTAGATGAAATGGATGGATTATCGCAGGGAGAGAAAGGGGGGCTTCAAGAATTACTTGATTATCTAAAGTCTAAGAGAAATTTCTCAGATGATTGTCCACTAATTCTAATTTGTAATATTTTGGAAGGCAGGATTATGCAACAACTACTAAAATACTGTAGCGTTCATTATGTCTCTATGCCTAAGAAGGATAAACTAATAGAATTCTTTAAAAAGGATATTCCTGATCATTTATATCAATTGGGTGATATTCGCAAGGTTTCTCAAAGTTTGATTTATAATGATAAAAATGCTCATTACTCTTTAGGAAAAGAAGAAAGTTTAGATAAAAATATCCATGTGGCAATTAGAGCTGCGTGGTTTACTTTATTTGAAAATTGGGGAGAAAATGATGAATTAGATCTTGAAACTAAGGATGCGAATCTTGCCGGCCTGTTATTTCATCAAAATCTGCCCCTATTTTTGGAGAAAGTTCCATTTGAAGTATATGAGGAAATTCTTGATTACTTGCGGTGGAGTGATAGAGCCGATTTCTGGGCTTTCTTTCATCAATGTTGGAATCTTCTCCCCCTTTCCTATCGCTTAAAACTAAAATACCCCAATCTTTATTTACAACGGTTTGAAAAACCAAGCAAAATTCCAGAATGCTCAGAGCTACAATATACACTTGTATTAACTAAACAATCTGCGCTTTTTAATGCTTGGAAGGAAATGAATCGTGTTTCAAATGAGAACAATATTCCTTTTCGCTGTGTAACACAATGGGCAACACATCAAACAGGTAAATTATATGATACTCTGGGTGTTAAACTTGAATCTCAGACTTCAGATGAATTATCTTCAGAGGCTCTCGTCGCCCAATCCGTTGTGCCGCCTGTATTAAAACCTGCTTTAGTTCGCAAACGGGCAGTTCGTGGAAAAAAATCAGATGCGAAGTAGTTGATAATGATAATCCCCTTATTAAATCAATATTTGATACAAATATTATATTAGTCTTATCCTCTTGAAAATTTTTTACTGTTTTAAGTAGTGAAAATAGATTGCTTTCTATTCTTTCTGCTTTTAGTCCTAATCTGTCAATTTCATCAAATAATTGGTAATATATATTGTCAAATGATGAATATATTATAAATTTACCATTTCTATTTTGATTTAATATATCTAGACATACCTCCGTTTTATTTTTTGATAGTATTTTATTTTCCTCTGTTAATTCCTGTAAACAGCAAATATTTTCAACTGATAAATCATCCCTACAAGTTGGACATCTATGACTCGTTATCATATTTCTTAATACACACTTACCACAATATAAATTATAACAGCATCCCACAATTGTGGGATATTCAGCGGGCTCTAAACAAATCATACACTCACCATCCTCTACTTTTCTTCTTATGAGTGAATGTTTTACTAAAGGCGCAGTTGTTAAATATTTATCTATATTCTTAAATTCTACACTTAGACTCTGAAAAATATTTGGAATTTTATAAGAAGTTATAGTTGGTTCCATATTTCTAGCCAAATAGTAACTTATTAGTGAATTTAAACTCATGTTTGGACGACATTGTAATACATCTTTTATTACTGGTGGTAAGTTTATATTTCTATAAATTAAATCTGTAAAATTTCTTAAAACAATGCATCCTCTATTTTGATGGAAAAATGGTAAATAATCCTTAAAAAATGAGGATGATGCTAAATGACCCTCATAATTTGGTGAAGAGGAATCAACTAACCAACTTTCTAGTTCTTTATTTAATAATACTCTATCTCTTAGAAAATATAAGCTGTTTTTAACTATTGACGCATTCTTTAAAATTAGTGGGATCCAGTTATTTGTAACAAGCCATAAAAACTGGAATTTTAATGGGGGATCGGATGAATTTATATATATAGCAGATGCTTCATCAATTACAACATTATTCCATTGAATACCATGCTCTTGTGCGTATTCTTGTACGAATTTATAGCACTTATTTGTTGTTAATACAAAATTGCTATTTATCATATTCTGGGCCAAATCTCCACCTGCGCGTATAAGCCGTTTTGTTTCAATCGCAATATATCTACCTTTTGTAGCATCGCCGTTAATACAAATTGATGTATGTTGCGCAATTTCTTGTCGCCACTGATTAAATAAACTATGCGGCACAATAATCAAATTAGTTGATAATGCGTCAGATAATTGATATAATTCATGTGAGAAGAAATACTTGGATGAATTATTTGTTAATTCACATGTTATTCTTGGAAATGTTGCCACTTGTGATGCTAAATATGCTAAAATACTTAGTGTTTTTCCTGTACCTGCTGGATCACCAATTACTCCAAGTTTTCCATTTATTGCTTGATTACCTAGTAAAAACCCCCTGGTCATTTTATCGCGATATATATGCATTCCATTTACTAGTGTTGCCTGGTGCGGAAATAGCGGCGTCTTAATTACTGACGCAATGGCCGGTGTTTTTCCTGGTATGATTGTATTATTATACGCTGTATTTAAAACATTTAATTTTTCATATAAAACCCCTTCTTCCATTCTATCCTAATTATTATTTCTTTATTAATAAGCTTTAGGCTAGGCAGTTATAATGATAAATAAAAATCTCGTATCTTCTTTTCCTTAACTAGATCTTCTAATTTGTGCGGGCATTCTTTAAACTTTGATTGAAATGTTTCTAGTTGTGCTAAATGCTCCTCTCTTAATTCGCTCTTATCTACAGTATTATCTGTGTGACATATAACTAGGATTGTACTTAGAGGATTTAATTGAATCATGGGGTGTTTAAACTCTTGAAGAAAAGTGCCTTCCTCTGCTTTTGTTACAAACTCATCATATTTGTGCGTATCTGAATATGATTTTCTCCACGCCATTGTTCCATTTGTAGCATGGTTATTATGATATGGTCCAATTGTATATATCTTTTTTGTATCAAGATAATACATGTTCATTTCTGAACTTCCTGCTATATTTATTTTGGGATTATTTTTAAAGGCTTCTATTACACTAGATACTCTATCTGGTGGATAATAGTCATCATCATCCATTGCGATAATTATAGCTCCTTGTGCTAGTTTATTTAAGGCATTTCTTTTTGCGCCGATTCGCATCTTTTCATCCTTGCGAATATATCTAATATTTGGTATAGTTTTTGCGGCTTCTGTAAATAAATCTTCTACTTTATTGCGACCATCATCCATAATTAGCCATTCTATTTTTTCCTTTGAATATGTCTGGTTTCTATATATATCGATTAATGTTGGAATAAACATACGACGATTATATGTTGGTGTTACAACAGACACTTCTATCATTTCTATTATTAATATATTTACATATTTTATATCCTTTATTTTAGGGGTGCTACTGGCATTACTGGTTCTACTGGTACTACTGGTGCTACTGATACTACTGGCGTTACTGGAGTTACTGGTGCTACTGGTGTTACTGGTACCAGTGGTACAGCTGATACATTTAATTTAGATGTAATTGATAAATCATGTAGAGTTTTTAGTAATTTTATTTCTATTTTTTCAAGTTGTTTAGAAAAAAATGGTAAATTCTTAACTTTATCTAAATCTTTAAATGACTCTTTTAAATCTTTTAAATATGCCTCCATTGTTTTTGGAATCTCGGCCTCAGAAATAGCCGACTTTGGATATGTAAAAGGATATAAAAAGAATCTCAAAAATGATGATTCTGGTTTATACATAGTTATTGGAAGTAATGCGTAAATTGTTGGCATAATTATAACCTTATCAGTTCTATCGGTCATATTATTAATATAATAACTGTATCCACCTTTTAAAATATAGTAAAATCCTAATATAATACACAAAGGTGTCATAAAACAACAAACTAAAAATGTAAAAATGAAAAATATAATACGTACTGGTACAGTGTATACAATCATTTCATTTGCTACAATCATAGCCAACATAAGCGCCACAAATGGAAAAAATATTATTCTAATAATTTGTGTAGTGTGATTTATAATTTTATTGAAAAATCTTTTAGCATTAAATTGATTTGGATTAGATTTAGTAGTATCAACCGTAGTATTAATTTTAGCAGCAGCAAGTTGTTTCTCCTTTTCTTCTTTATTTTTAGCTCTTTCTGCGGCATATTTCTCAGCATTAGGGTCTGATACAGCATTATTAATTTTGTATGAAACTAAATTTTTAAATTTTGTAAAAATAGATTCATCGCCTGTATTATCAGACATTCTAAATCCGTTGACGAATTTAATATAGCCAATACATCACACATTAGAGCATATCTATATGTTAAAGAGTGATTATAGCGCATATTTGAGACCACCCGTGCCGCCAGATACATTAACCCAGTTCAAGTTCTCAACATAAATTGTAATATTGTACAGATAAAATGAATTTGGTGGTAATGGGAATACATTTAAATCAACTTGAAATAATCTAATACGACTGCTATTAATTGTACCATCAGGCTGAGTTGTCGGTGAATGAAGACAAAAAGGATACACCAGTAATTCGGGATCTGGTATACCTGTCAAATACTTCCAAGGTACTACTTGTGTAAAGTACTCTAATGGTTTTTCCTCTTGTAGCAAATTACCATCTCCTAGTACCGATAGTGCCTGCATAATTGATCGTTGACCATTAAGTACAAATTGCCCAGTAGCTTTATATAAATTAATTGAATCTAGTGAATTAGAATATCCACTAGGAATAAATGGAGGTACAAGTGGATTTACCCAATTTGAAAAATTGGCAACCTGATTTCTATATTGTAAAGAATCCGAACGTCGTGGCACAATTATTAGGCGCTCTATTGGATTATGCGTCTGTAATTCAACAAATTGACGAGTTGATATTTCAGGAAATTGATATGTTGTAACTTGTCTTACCAAGTATTGTAAAGGTTGATTTGAAAATTCAACTCTTTCCTCATCTGTCAAATAAACATAAGTCATCTGAATTCTTGGGTTTAATGGCCAAGTATTAAGTAATGGGTTTGGTGTACCAATATCTGTTAGGAAATTATTAATTGTTATATCCGAAATACTAGCTACAGACGTATAATATACATTTTGAGGCTGTAAAGAAATAGGTGACGGATTATATTGATATCCTGGTGCTACTTGAAATCCATTTATATCCAATACCCTGTATAATTGGTTAATTGGTCTCAAAGTAATCTGAACTTCACACTCCTGATATTGAAGTGATACTAACGGCAGCGATTCAAATGTTGATTCAGTAAACCAAAACGAAAGTGGAACTTGTAGAGTTCTTCCAGAAATAGACGGTCTATTTACATTTGGCGGAGTAGTAGTTGAACCATTTGGTCCATTATTATTGTAAACTAGGGGATATTCTACCCTCTGTGATCCTCCCGCATATAGTCCAGCAGCTGGATCATATAAATCTGGAATATTTCCAACTAGACGCGACCATTTCTGAAAAGAGCGTGAATCTAAATCACATTGCGCCCTTGTAACCATATATGAACCATCAAACCCTTGAATTTTTTGACCAGCTATATAAAATCCAATTTCCTGAATAATATGGCACCCAATATATTGCGTCCATGCGAAATTATATTGCGATGTTCTTTGACCATATGATAGTTGTTGAGGTAACTGAATATATTTACAGTAAATATCGGGTAAATCAAATAAAAAGTACATGTCACGCACTAAATCGGCCACACGCTGAATCTTAAGACGGATCTGAATTGGTTGATCATATGATAATTCCTGTGGTCCATCCATTGAAAATGTTACAGACTCCTCCGCAAAATGACTATATTTCTTATATGTTTTATAGAAGTAAGTAAATGCGGGATTACCACTTAAAAGTACATTCTGTGCTCCGTAGGCGACTAATGAGTATAGACCTCCACCTGGCATAGCTAGTTTTGTATCATTTAATATATGAAGCTTTAGATTCACATATTAAATTAATAATTATTTTAATTAATTTTAGACCGATGAACATTTCAAACCGGCACTTAGCGGGGTAAAGCCCCGCTATTTGTCGGGCTATAATGTTAATCGGCCGGCGGCAAACGAACATTTTAAAATGTTCGTTGGTCTAAGTATATATTTTAAGATTATATCAATTAATATCCCTGATTCCACCAGGTGTCATTTAGATAAGGAGGTATATTTCCAGTTGCTAATGCGGAATCTAATTTAGATGAAGGACCTTCATTCATTAGTTTTTGAATTTCAGCGTAGCATAATGCATAGCTAAAATAATTTAGACGACTAATCTGTCCTTTCATTGCGCCAAATACATCAAATCCATTTTCATCAACAGATGGTATCATACTCTTTTTCATTGTTATTCTACGTTGACTGAAACATTGTATATCTTGATAGTTCTGGTATGGTGTGAATCCTTCAAACGACATCTTCTTTGCCAGATTGCCATTAATGTAGATCTCAAGAGAATTTTCACTAACTACAAGTGCTACATGTACCCACTTTCCAATTGGAATATTTTCAACCTCAATAAAATTATTCCATGTTTTATAAGAATTCATATACACACGTAACGTATTTGTATCAGAACGCATATAAACACCGGGTGCCAACAGAGGGAATTGAGAAGAGTATCCTTTATGGAAAATATGGCTGAGGCCGTATTCTTGTCTAAAAGCCGAGGGATTTACATTTAAGTAAAATGTATAGCTAAATTCAATTCCACTTCTTTCATTATTTGAGGGGCTTACGTGGTAATTTCCTGTAATATTGGGATTTTGTGGAATTGTAATAGATTTATCATCAATATTATAGGTATTTGGTAATAATATAGTTCTATTAATTGATAAACGATTATAGTACTTATAAAGTACCTCAATAAACAATAGTACTACGTATAAAATCACAAGAAGTACTAAACTAAATATTAGTTGTGACATAATACCGGGTGTTTCGCCAGAATTTACTGATGATGATTGATTAAATATACCCATCTAATTCCTCTTATTATATTGTATTATTTATTTGGACTAATTATTTGGACTATGTATTTAGGTCATATATTTAGGCCATATATTTATGCTATTATTTTGTTTGCGTAACAGCTATATTAACACCAGGTGCGAAGACAGAAACGAACCAATCTTTTATAGATGTAATTGGTTCAGGTCCAGCCATGTATATTTTATATACTTGTTCTGGGTTTAGTGCAACATCATACATAGCTGTTGTTGAAATCTGACCACCAAAGCCACCGTATCCTAGCAATTTTGCGGAATAACGAGTATCGGCTTTATAGTAAGTCGGTAAAACACAAGAACGAGCTAATTTTCCATCATAGTATACGTCTACTGTTTTACCATTAACTGCCACAGTTATACAAACCCATCGTTGTAATTCAACTTCAGGTAAATCACATAATGGAGAACCATCTAGTAATCCGGATTCTGTCTGTAATGTATTAAATGTAGATTCTCGTGTATTTTTATCCAAAGATTCAGTTGCTTGCGGTGATACTCCTCCAAATCCGGACGCCGAATTTCCCATAACATTTGTATTGACTGCACCGCTCTCCTTAGTATGTAGGCGAACACTTAATGATGGTTTATAGCTGCCCAAATATATACGAATTATATCAAAATTTTCCCCTTCAATGCTTAGAATTGATTTATTATTTCCTCTACGATAAGACCAATCATTTACATAAATCCATGTTGAAATTGTAAATTCACCGCCTTCGTATATTGTCGGTAATTTATCAGATGCAACCATAATTGGAGTTACAGGATTAGCAGTCTGATTATTTGATACAAGCAAGTATGTATTACCGGTGGTAGAGGCAAATAGGTACTGGTATAAATAATATAAACCTATTAATCCTCCAATAGTTAGTAATAGAGAAACAATTCGCCTCACGGGAGATAAACTAGTAATGGCATCCATTATCCTGTAAATTACAAGGATAATCTATCCTTCAAAAATTACTTAAGAGTATGGCGATTTCCACTGTAGTAAATTATTAGTCGGTGGCTTTGTAATAGGGTCGCATGGTAAACCGGGAGGACATTGCCCAAATAATTTCAATCCAGGAAGACTAATATTAATTGAATCCGCTTCTAATACCATATTATTTGTATTGACGTGTGTTACTCTTTCACGTTCAATTTGTGTAGGTGTTAATCGTTTATCATTTATAATTACATGAATTACTGAACCATTTAATCCAGTATTTCCAATAGATAAAGAACTGCTAATAACAACCGGATAGTTCTCAAGTATTTGTGATGCTACAATTTCATTATTGTAAATTACATCAAATCGGCGACCATCTCTTAAAATAGCAATAAACATCCATTTTTGTTGTGGAATTGGCGGTAATTCAATAATTTCTTGATTTATTCCTGTACCTTGTCCACTTGTACTAACTCGGAGACGAGCTGATATTTTATTTGTCCCACTAGGTGCGGGTGCGATCTCCAAATACCAGTTATTTTCAATTTCAATTATAGATTTAAAATCATTTCCAACCTTTGTAGTTTTATCTCCATTTAATAGATAGAAAAACCCCATTACAGTTGAGCCATTATTACTTAAAAGCTTATTTTTTGTTATATCTGATGTTAAAATAACTTTTTTAACATTTAGAGGAGTCATTTTATCCAATATATCATTATTATTAGATCCTGGATATATAACATAAACAACGATATATACTGTAATTAATAGTAAAACTATACCAAATATAATTAAAGCTATTCGTGGCATCCTATATAATTGTATGATTATATGATTATATAGAATTATAAATTTATATCGGAAATGTAGTCTTCAATCGGATTGATATAATGATAATTTTGATAATCTATCCGAAGCAGTATTAACTGTATCGTTAATTGTATCATTAATAGCCGAATTTACACAATTTGATGACGCGGGCATTGGTCCAGCGCCAAAATCCTTGGCAGAACTTAAATTAGGTGTAGATTCACGAACTTCACTTACAGTAAGTATACGTGGCCATATTTTAAGATTGCGTACTTTAATAACATTTGCTTCTATTCCTGACGTGGCATTGATATCACCTTTTACATCTTTTGGTGGAGCTAAAAATTTACGTGTTTTTAATAATTTACCATTGATATATACCTCTAATGCCTGCTCCATAACCACCATAGTCAATCTAAATGGCTGCTGAATTGGAATATTTGGAACAATTATATTCTCCATATTATTATCCTTATTTAGCACTGAAACAATTAGGTCATTTGTATCAGGAAGTAATGCGGCTACGAGATTATAATTTGTAAGTATTCCTAATAGCGTATCACCAGATGGCGTATCTTGTCTAGTAGCGCCTCTACTAAAGAATATGCGTGGTTTAGTGGAGAATTGTAGGGGATTTTCTACAAAAACATCCAGATTTATAGTATATCCATAAATTAGAGAAGCAATTGATAAATCTTTATTTGAGATTTGGCCGGTTGTAGCTGTAGTCCATAATAATCTTCCATCATCATAACCTGGTACTGATATTATACCGGGACCACCAGGAATAAATTTAAATATAGGTGTAATAAAGAAATGAACGAAAAGTAATATTACTAATAATATAATAATTATTGATAAAGCATATGCTAATATACGTCCTATACTACTTTTAAATATTTCTGTCGTATTTCTACTTGTAACTCCCGTAGTTCTAGTTCCTATTCCTGTAATCTTTGAAATACTATTAGTAACTCCTCTTATATAATTATTAGGATTAGGAATTATTGGTTGACTCATCTCGTTATCCTATCTCTTTTCTATTTATTTTTTAATCATTAGATCAATACAAATACATAAATATATTCAGACTCTATAATTCAAATACCAATATAAAGAAGAGTCTAAACTATTAGGTAATATGGCAACAATTCCTGATTGTACTTTAACAACAGGATGTTATTATCTTAAAAAATATTCTAAAAACTCTTTAACTATAGAAAACTACTTACCAGGATTAGAGGCATTATTGCGTATTCCATGTTATTTAGTAATTTATTGTAATAAAGATTTAGAAGAACATATTATTAAAATAAGAGAACGAAATAAATTACTAACTTTAACCAAAATTATTGTAAAAGAAGTAGAAGAATTATGGACTTATAAATTTAAAGATAGAATTATTAAAAATAGAGAATTATATTGCCCTGTACCAGATATTAGAACTTTTACTGAAAGATTACTAGTTCTTTATAATAAATTTAATTTTTTACTTGATACAATTAATAATAATCCTTTTAATACTAGTAAGTTTGGATGGATTGATTCAAATCTGTCTAATGATGGAATTAAAATTTGTGAAGGTAATTTTGATAGTTTATTACTTTATAGTCTAAAACATGCTCCTAATAAATTTCACCTACAAATATTAAATGTAGAAGATAAAAAATATAAATTAGATGAAAATAAAAGAGAATATTATCAACAAGCTCGGTGGGTAGTAGTTGGATGTTTTTATACAACTCCAAAAGATATTGGTATTAAAATATTAAATAGGCTACATCAAATAGTTGAACATACAATTGAACTAGGATATGGTGGTGGTGATGAGGGGTTTTTTCTAGAAATTCTTGATGAATTTTATGATGATATTTACAGAAGTTATGGTAATTATAATCAAACATTACATAATTATATTAAACCCGTTAAAAACTTAATTTATATTTATTGGCAAATTGTAATAAAATATTTTAATTTTGGTTATTATAAAGAGTGTATTGAAGCATGTTATTCTATAATATCAAGTTTTGATGATTTTCAAACCGAACAAAACTATGATATGTATGTAAGAATTTATTCAGCATTATATTTATCCTTACATAAAATAGATCCTAATCAAGCTGAAATAGTTGGAAATATAATTAGGAGATATTATAATACACATCCCTTATTCAAAGGACACTATGATAATTTACGTAATCTTGTAGGTATGAATAACTTTATTTTATATAGCTGATCTATAATTTATTCAAAAAATACACAACTCCTCCTACTCCAGTAAATATTGCGGCACCTGTCATAAATCCCTTTATGAAGGAACGATAGTCTACTTCTTTCATGTCCTCTTTTGTCCAAACAGGTGAACGATCACGACGTCCAATTCGCTCATAATAAATAATTACTTCCTCTTCAGTCCATTCAGGTTTTCCCAACATTTTATTTACTGAATTATGAATATCAATTGTCCATTTTAATATATCTTTTCTTGAATCTAAAAATGGAGTTAGCGGATTATTAGCCAAATGTTCTTTATAATGCTTCTTACAAATGGCGCATGGTAATAAGAATGCGAGAGATTCATAGAACTCTTTAACACATTTCTTATCAGTATAAGTAGGATTTTTTGGATATCCTAATGCTATAATATGAATTGTATGCCAGAAAAATGGCCCCCATACACTTGGTGGAAACTGCATTCTATTTATGATATGTTTATTATCACTGTTCCTAGTACACGTATTATCAGAATATATAATATATTTATTATCTCAGTCTAAAGACTATTAAATAATAAATTGTAAGTAAATATCATCCAAAATGGATAGTGTTAATAACCGTAATCAACATTGTACAAATTGTGGCCTTATTGGTCATGTTTTCCGTAATTGCTTGTCACCTGTTACAAGTTATGGAATTATCGCAGTTAGATATATGAATAATAATGTATCAAACTCCTTATTTTCAAAAGCTACAACTATTAGTAACGGAAGCGATTCTATTCAATTTCTTCTAATTCAGCGTAAGGATTCACTTGCTTTTGTAGAATTTATTCGTGGTAAATATAATCCTCAAGATGAGGAGTATCTAGGACGTTTAATACGAGGAATGACTATGAAAGAGCATGAGAATATCTTAGCACAATCATTTGATGAACTTTGGCAAAATGTATGGGGTGAATCCTCTCATATTAAATCTCACAAAAATGATTATGATACTTCAAGTAAGAAGTATTTATTAATTAAAGATAGAGTTATACAACTTATTGAAAGTAATCCTTCAATATGGTTGGAACCAGAGTGGGGATTTCCAAAAGGTCGGCGTAATCCACATGAGACTGATATAAACTGTGCTACTCGTGAATTTCAAGAAGAGACGGGTCTTCGTCGTCAAGACTTTACCATTATTCAAAATACATATCCTATTTCTGAAACATTTTTTGGATCAAATCAGGTACATTACTGTCATAAATACTATATCGCACTATGTAATAAATCAACCGAAGTTGAAATGAATATTAATAATCCTCATATGGCACGTGAAATTGGTGGTATAAAATGGTGTTCACTAGATGATGCCATTTCAAAGATTCGTCCGGATAATGTAGAAAAACGAGAAATCTTGTTAAAAGCTGGAAAAATTATGCGCAATTTTCATCCAGTTCATACAAATGATTTACCACGCTCAATTTATCGCACAACATACAGATCATAATCAATATTAAATAATTTTTATATAAAGCGTTTATACAATAAAATGAAATATTATTCTATAAATAGCTATGTCATCTGGTTCTTCTATTAATTTACCAAATGTGAATATTTTTAATCAGGAAAATAATGCTACAGCACCTGAGATTATGTCTAATTTACCTGTGAAACCAGCTAATCAACCATCTGTAGCTCCTTCTAATCAGGCATCTGTAGCTCCCTCTAATCAGCCATCTGTAATTCCCTCTAATTCCTCTGTAAACTCTAATAACTCAGAGAATAATGTGACAGAATTAGCAGAGGAAGAAGAGGAAGAAGAGGAAGAAGAGGAAGAGGAAGAAGAGAAAGAGGAAAAAGAGGAGACAGCAGAATCTGTAGCATCAAATATAGTAACTACTTTTGAAGGTACAACTAATCCTGAACTTATTAATCTATGGGATACAACATCCAATTTTGAAGAACGTGACAAAATCTTAATAGAGCTTCAACGCAGAAATTTATTTCCATCATCTGCTTTAACTACATGGGAATATGAAACAGGCGCATATCCAGATATAAAAGACCCTGAATTTCTACAAAAATTACTTGCTAAACGAGAATTCGCAGAGAGCTTACAAACTACATGGAAACCTCGTACAGATCCATGTGAAGATGATTCTACTTTTGAAGTTACTCCTGTTCAACGCTTCGTCAGTAACTTTATGTCGCCTAAAACACCATATATGTCTGCTCTCCTATATCACGGAGTTGGTGTCGGTAAAACTTGCGCAGGAGTCCAAATTACTGAGGCATGGCTTGAAGTGTACCCTCGCAATGAAGTATTTCTTGTAGCACCCCCAACTATTCAACAAGGCTTCTTTAGAACTATGTTTGATAAATCAAAAGTAATTATTGGTGAAGGCAATGAACCAAATAGCGCCTCTCAATGTACTGGTACAACATATATGAAATTAACAAATACACTTTATGAAAGAGACATTAATAAAATTGAAAAAGCTGTTAATAAGGCAATTCGTCGGCGTTATAAAGTATTTGGTTATATTTCATTTGCCAATTTTATTCGTGATACACTTAAAGGTATTCCAGCCGAGGCATCATATGAACTTAAAAATCAATTGAAAAAAGACAAGATTCGTAAAAAGTTTAGTGGAAAATTTCTTCTTATTGATGAAGCACATAATCTTCGTGATATTATTGAAGATGATGATAATGTTACAGCAGGCAAATCAGAAGAAAGTGATTCAGCCGGCGGTAAAATTCTAACACCCTATTTGCGTGATGTTCTTATGTATTCTGAAGGTATGAAGTTCTGTATGCTTACTGCTACTCCTATGTATAATAGTTACAGAGAGATTATTATTATGTTTAATATGTTGCTTATGAATGACAAACAGGCAACAGTTACTGAGGCCGATATATTTGATAAAGAAGGAAATATTACTGAAAAAGGTAATAAAATGATTTCATATATATCTCAGAGATATGTGAGTTTCATGCGCGGCGAAAATCCTATATCATTCCCAGTTAGATTATTTCCTACCGCTGTTCCTGTTCTTGATACATATCCTACATTAAATCCTCGCGGCGTTGTTATTCCAGATGCTGAAAAAGTCTTTTACAAACACTTACCCATTGTGCCAATTATGCTTGAAGGTGATACACTTAAAGCGTCTTTGGCATTTATGAACGAACTTCCTCCTGGCGGCCGCGGGCTAAGTACTGTCGCACTAGATAAACTTATTCATGCTGGAAATTTAATTGTACCTGCTACAGATGAAACATCTGGTGATACTGTAGAGGCATTTAGAGCAAGAACCGATATTAATGGACTTGGTACTATATTTTCTAAGGAGAGTTCTGGAGGTGAAGTTCGTTATAGAGCCAAACAGGAGGGAGGAGCTAAATGGCTTGGTCTAGGAGAACTTAATAAATATAGCCCCAAGTTTGAGTTTTTAATTAATAGGGTTAAAAATGCTGAAGGATGTATTTTTGTATACACACGATTTGTAAATGGCGGTGCGTTACCTCTAGCTCTTGCTCTTGAAGCTAATGGTTACTCGCCATATGGCAGAAAATCAGGTCTTCTTGCCAATGGTCCTCAAACTCCTGGTGGTAAACAGTGTGCGCTTTGTCCAAAAAGAGAAAAGGAACATGGTATAGGGCCAGCCCAGGCGCATGATTTTACCCCTGCGTATTATGGACTTTTAACTGGTGATATTGGCCTATCTCCTCGTAATGAACAAACAATTCGGGCACAAAGAGATTTCAATAATGCGGAAGGAACTAATATTAAAATAATGATAGGTTCGCAAATTGCTTCTGAGGGTGTTGATTTGAGATTTGTTCGTGAAACATACATTATTGATTCATGGTTTCACTTGAATAAAACGGAGCAAATTCTCGGTCGCGCCATTCGTTACTTGTCTCATTGCGCGCTTCCAAAGGAAAAACGAAATAATACTGTTTATTTATTGGCCGCGCAACTGCCATTATCAGATGATGGCAATGGACGTGAAACCGCCGATTTGTACAGCTATAGAATTGGTTTCAATAAAGCTGTTTTAGTTGGAAAAGTTACTAGAACAATGAAAGTTGCGGCGATTGATTGTAATCTTAATAATCAGGCTATTATTATTAAAGGACAACCACCTATTACTGAGATTGACGCACAAGGGAATGTTCGCAAAGATATTGATATTAATGATATGCCTTTTACAGCTGTATGTGATTGGATTGAAACATGCGATTATGAATGTAAACCTAAAATAGATATTGCGTCCCTAACAATTGATGATTCAACATACGATGAATTTGCCGCAAGATGGCGCGTAAATAGAATGAAAGAACGTATTCGCACTCTATTTAAAGAGCAACCATACTATCAATCCGAGGATTTATGGAATATGTTTGCGGATATACCACGTATTGCTTCGGTAGATTTATTAACAGAAATAGTGGACAATAAAAATTTTCAAGTATCGCATAATAATCTGACAGGATACATAAGATATTGTAACGGATACTATATCTTTCAACCGAATGTTTATTTAGATTTAACAATTCCATTGGCAATTCGTGTAGCTAAGTTTCCAATTAAACGCGATCTATTCGCACCACTTGAATACGAGGAACCTGAAATAGTAGAGGAGGAACAAGATGTAATAAATACTACTAAATCAATTGAAGACATTTGGTCTGCCATTATGGATTGGTGTCAACGATTATCAATGAGTGCCAAATATCTTAAGCCACCGAGTGAAGTTGAACAAAGAATATTAGATGTTTCACATGATGATATGGAATTAATAGAGAAATATCGCCAGATTTTGGAGATGATTGAATGGCTTCATATATCTTTCCAAAAGTCATCATCTAAGAACCCTGAAGCATTTAGAAAAGGACTATTATTCTATTTTTGGGATGAGTGGCTAACCTTCCAAGAGCAAACTTTTTTAGTTTATTCTACTGGGCTAAATGTTCTAGAATGTATAAGAGAAAATCAGTATTTGTTGGGTAAGATTCTAGTTAATAGATTTATTGATCCCAAAAGAAATGAAATACAGTTTATATGTGAAGGTGGACAAACGTGTCTAAAATCGGTGGTTGATGAAATTAAACGTGATTCTTCCGAACCATTACGTACATTTGTTGTAAATAATAAAACAACTGGTGGGCCATACGGATTTATAGTACCTAAAAATGGTGATGTTGTCTTTAAAACAGCTGATCCACCCTATGAAGGTAGCAAAGTTAATAGAGGAAAGGAATGTGGTAATGTCAGTACAATGACTGGACATATCTCAAATCTTGTAGAAATAGGCGACATACTTAAAGCTGCTGGAAAATCTGATTTTGATTTAAATCGTGGAATTATACTTGGAACAAGAAAGATTAAGAATTCAACACGAGCATGTACACTAATAAATCTACTCATCCGATATTTAGACGCAGATATGCTAAATGGTAAGAGATGGTTCTTCCGACCAGTTCAAACGTATTATACTGGTCATAAAGGAACATTTAGAGCTGTAGATAAATAATATTTGTAATCTGAGAGATAAAATTTGAGACATGTAAAAGGATATTAAGAAAGATAAGAATGGAGTCTACCGCTTTCTTTGAAAAGAAAATCAATCTTAGTCCAGGCGAATTTAATCAAGTGAAACATGATTCTATTGACTCCCTTCTAGAGAAAAAGGCCAAGCAACTTATTGAAAATAAGTGCTCTGAACAAGGTTTTGTTGTACCCGGTACTATAAAACTTATCTCCCGATCTATGGGATATTTTGAAGCGGCACGATTTACAGGTGACGCAAATTATTACCTTAAACTTGAGGGGAAAATAGTATATCCTGCCGATGGTATAAGAGTTATTTGTGAAGTTATTCGTAAAAACAAAATGGGCTTATATGCTGACTATAATAACGCAATTCGTATTCAAGTACCTCGTGATCTTCATATCGGCAGTGAAGAATACGAGGAAGTTGAGGTTGGAGACATTATTGAAGTTGAACTTAAACGTTCTAAATTCCAAATTAATGATCCTTATATTCTAGCAAGTGCCATCTTTATTACTAAAAAATCTGGTGATAAGGCTCCTGAGAGTAAAAAAGAAGTTAGTGGCGAGGAAGCAGTAGAAGAAGAGGAAGAGGAGGCAGAGGAAGAAGAGGAAACAGAGGAAGTAGAAGGAGTAGAAGAGGAAGCAGAAGAGGAAGAGGAGGAAGAAGAGGAAGAAGCATAGATAAAAATAAAATAACTGCGCTTGTTAATATTGTCTGAACATCTATACGGAATTAGGAATGGCATATAGTTATGAAGAACGTAAAAATATATTTGAACATATAAAAGTTTTAGTTCAATCTGAACAAGAAGAAATATTTAGAATTATTCGGAAAACAAAAGAAAATTATACGGAAAACTCAAATGGTATTTTTTTTGATTTATCCACAATCTCAGAAGCTACCTTTGTACAAATTAATGAATATCTTAATTTTTGTTTAAAGACACGCCAAGAAGATGCATTACGCCTAAATGAATTAGAAACTATTCGTATCCAAAATGCAAACTATACTGATGATAATATTAATTGACAAAAATTGATTGGCTTAAAGCTATTATTATTACTAATATTAGTATTAATAATATCTAGTAAAATGAGATCACAGGTTAGATCACAGGTTAGATCACATGGTAATCCTAATCCGCATGCTAAACAATATCAAAATGTGAGTATTAAAGATTTGCTATCTTATTCCAATAATAATCCCAATAGAAACCGCACCCTAGATTCTATTGAGATTGTATCAAATAAATCCTCTCAAGAAACATCTCTTGATAAACTTGGATTAAAAGGTTATAATTCATTTAATCTAAATCCATCTGGAATTATGAGTCTATTCGCGTGTATTCAAGATCCTGGTACGTATTATATATCTAATAATGGAGCACGCCAACAACTTATTATTGATAATACAACTAAACTCCAAGAACAAACAGATACTCTTAAAAATACAGCGCTTGGAAGAAAGCGGCGAAAGATTCATGATCTTATCGGCGCATCATTTAATAGATCGGCATTTGAAGATAAAGACTATTTAGAACTATTCTCAGGTATCGCTCTAATGCGTGATATTCACTTTGTACTTATTAAATCAATTGTTCAAGATAATATTGAAGGAGGTGAAAAACAATATGATAGTTCTCTAAAGGGTGAAGTAGTATTCTCATCGGATCCTTCTACTTGGAAGAAAGATAATCCAATCTGGGTAGCAGATTATAGGGGTCATTGGGTGGCTATTCCCTCTGATGAAGGAGCACAGGATCTCAATAAACTTCTTGCTACTTGGCTCTCAACTATTGAACAAACTGGTTGGGTTATTCAATGGCCAGAGGCAGATGGTACAAAAACGGAAATTGTTGAACAACTGGCTGTTTTACCAACTTGGCAAATTACTGATAAGAAATTGGTAAAAGAGGTATTAGCTGTTCGTCTTGGGCGGGCCAATTGTATTAAACTATTTACTAAGTGGTTGCAGGATTAATTGATTTACAGAATATAAATATTAGTCGTTAATTATATTATTTTTCATAAAATTGATAGGTAATATAATATCTTATAATATAGACTAAAAGCTTAAGGTACTTTTATAAATATATTGTAGATTAAGAATGGATCTGACTTCAGACCAATTTAAACTTGCTACTAAATTTGTCCAAGATTGGTTTAAGGATAAGAAGCTTGAGTTAGAAACTACCTTCGGCGCAGGAGGTGTTATTGATTCGACAACTTTTCTTCAAATCGCACAACGTCTTCGTAATAAAGGCTTTGAAGTGATTCCTCAAGATGATAGGCTGAGTATTATTACTCCCAATCATATACGTCTATCACTTCTAGGCCTTGGCGTTCTACAACAATATTGTAAAGATGATACTCTTGAGGGAAAACCCTTTAGTGCGATGTTCAAAGATCGTGCGTTTCCCGATAGTAATCTAGATCTCAAAGAATACGATATTCGTTTCAAGATTCGCCGTGAAGAAGAACTCAGCAATGACGACCCGCGAGTTGCCGCCCTCCTTACAAATTGGGATAAACAAAAGAAGGCCTTCCGACTCATCCGTCGATGGACCTTCCGAGGCAAAGGTATCCGCATTGATATGTCTATGGTTAGACAAACCCCCAATATTCCAGGCAGGGGTGAATTTCAATGGTCTACTGCGTTTCAACAGAATAATGTATTCAAAGAAGTACCTCGCTATGAAGTTGAAGTGGAATTACTTCATGATACTGAATACACTGATAGCGCTGATAAAGCATTAAAAGCACTTATTGGCGGTGTCGGCGAAGTACAACGAGCCATTCAAAAAAATACTCTGCTTATTCGCAATTCAGTTATTAATGCAGTCCGCAATGAATATCAAGTTATGACTGGTTCTGAGAAATTTCGCGGTGTTAATCCTGTTACACTTAAAACTCGTAATATAACCGAAGAAATAGATCCTGATGTTGTTAATATTCGTAGCGGATACAATGTTACCGATAAAGCTGATGGATTAC